>JAAUXU010156524.1_pt1 | contig 43983 bp, 49 predicted proteins | sample 7278151 | NCBI WGS metagenome assembly JAAUXU01 (sample SAMN14350113, study PRJNA611818) | marine sediment metagenome | isolation source: surface marine sediment (1.8m) | place: French Polynesia: Moorea | collected 2018-08
AGTTACTACAGTAGACCCCTCAAGAGTGACCTTGGGTCACTCTTAAGGGGTCTACTGTACTACAAGGGTCTGCTGTACTGTACTACAAGGGGTCAAAGTTACTGTAGTAACTTGAGAGAACTCGGGGCTCTTGCATCCTGGGGTGGTACAATCGCAACAGTGGTGGCAGCCGGGGTGGCCACTGTAGAGTGCAGTGTACTGTACATGTGATCGCCATAGCAACCATTTTCTAGGGGCAATCACTCATCATTGCCAATCATGTGCTAGCAATCAGATCAGGCAATCGAAGAGAGCAATCACCAATCAAATGATTGCCAATCAGTTGATTGCTGTTTAATGCCCTGCTCTTTGATATTGATAGGTGCTCTTGCTTTAGGGAGTGCCTCACTTTTGATGAAGCCATAAAGATGAAGTACAACTTTGGGGTTGAGGACAAAATTCCCCCCATTGAGCTTGAGTTCTATATTGACCAACTGACAAAATGCTGGATGATGATAGGAGGAGTTGACCAGAGGACATCGCAGCTATAAGAGACAGAGAAAAATGGCTGACGGCCCAGGAGCAAAGAAGGAAGAGGGAACAAGAAAGACAGGAGGAAGCCTCTCATGAAGGAGAAAGGAGCAGAAGCTTCCTGGTAGGCACTTCAAGCAGCACTGACAGTTCTGGTCTCTCTTTAGAAGGCATCAACCTGGGAGACACTCAAAGGAAAACCACAACCCTCATGACTAAGAATGCCATCTTGACAGCACAAACGTACAACCTGTCCCAGAGAGAAACTGCAGCCATGATCAATGCAGTACTTCAGGACTTGGGACTGTCTTCAGAAGACAGTCTTCTCAGCCATGGGAGGGTAAGGGGAATGTTTGAGAGGTACAGCAAGGAAGAAACACAGGGAAAAAGCTCAACATTAGGTGCATCAAGTTTGATGGCAGGAAGGACAGGACCATCATGGACGGGAACAAGGTTGTGGTAGAGGAGGACATCGGTGTCATTACTGAGCCAGAAGGAAGGTACTTGGACCACTTCACACCCACTAGTGGCAAGGCAAGTGATCTGATGAGCAAGGCTGATGAGCTCTTTGGATTGTTAGCTGAGCATGATTCCCTTCAGTCTATCCAGGCAATTGGTTCAGATGGTGCAGCTGTCAACAAAGGAAGATATGGTGGAGCAATGAGGTTGCTAGAGCAGAAACTGGGGAAACCACTGAAATGGATTATTTGCTTGTTGCACTTTGAATTGCCCTTGCCGAAGTTCGACTTCTTTGATGGAAAGACTGCTGGGCCCAATTCTTTCAAGGTTCTACTGGGCCAACAGATACAAAAATTTATGCCACTCCCCATTGTACCATTCCAGCCAGTCGTGGAGAAAGTGCGGGGCATCCTTCACTGCACATGTACCAGAAACTGAGCAATGACCAAAAATGCATGGTTGAGATAGCTCTTTTAATTCAAGGAGGTCCATCCAACTTCTCATTGGCCCAACAAAAGAGGCATCCTGGAAAGATTCACCAAGCTAGATGGGTGAGACCAGACAACAACACCCTCTTGTATTTGTATGCTCAAACTGAGAGCCCAAGTTGGACTCTTCAAAGATTGGTTGGATTCATCCTAAATGTCTACATCCCAATGTTTCTGGAGATCAAGATGCCGTGCCACCTAACTGATGGATCAAAAGACTTCTCCAAAGCCGTTAAACTGACAAGAGACTACCTGAAACCACCTCAACAAGCTGCTCTGACCCAAGTGTTCAAGACAAATGGATATTTTGCCCATTACGAAAACATCCTTCTGTCTGCACTGAGAGGTGAAAGGGTCACAGTGAGACAGAGGAAGGTACAGCTCATCACAGAGTCAGCGAGGGACAGGAGGCTCACCAGGGCCAAGAAGCTCCTGTCATGGATGAAGTCCTCAAGGGCAGTGTCCACAATGAGGATTTTCTCTGACAAGAAGATCTTCACTGTGGACTGTGGACCAGTTCCACAACCACCGCAGTGACTGCTGGCTGGCTGTGAACAAGGACAATGTGGAGTTCATCTGCACCATGAAGCACCCACAGCAGGTGATGGTGCTGGGCATTCTGGCCAGTGATGAGCAGAGGATGCCCCCCCCCCCCCCATATTCTTTGGCTGGAATGAGAAATGCAACACCAATGTCTACTACAAGATCCTCTGGGAGAAGGTTTTGCCATGGCTGAGGAGCTCCTACCCAGAGGGCAACTATGTCATCCAGCAAGACCGGGCTCCAGCCCACATGGCCACCAAGGTGCAGAACTTCCTCCATGTCTCCTTCACTGAGTCCTGGCCCTCCAACTTCTGGCTGCCCTCATCCCCAGACTTTAATCCTCTGGATTATTTCTGGTGGAGCATTATCAAGAGGAAGGTCAATGCCACACCTCACCCCAACCTGGACTCCCTCAAGTCCATGATCACTGAAATTTGAGAGGCCTACCCTGCTGACAGCATCGTGGATGCCTGCCGCTCCTTCTGGCAAAGTGTCGAGGCCATGGTTGAGGCCAAGGGCTCATACATCAAGCACCAGAAAGTGAATACAGTCACAGACTTGCTGTGAAAATTTCATGCGGCTACTAGCTGGCCATACAAAGTTATGCTTAAAACTAATTTTGCATCTTCTACCCCTCAAATTTGGTCATTCACCCTGTATACTAAATGCAAGGGAAAGAAAATAGCCAGGGGAGGTGCAACTTTTTGCAGTGCCCAAGTCTGAACTTGGGAGCAAATGATTACATGGACCTGATAAATTTTAAGGAAGAAGACATCACAGAGCCACCAATAACAGCACACCTCTCAAATGAAGAATTGATGGCCTATGTCCAAAGAGAGAAGTTTCCACAGCTAGAAATCCCATGTCACTCACAGAACATCGATAGAGTGGTAGCTGATATGACAATCGCAGCACAGACCAGAGTTGGTCATATGAAGAGCCATGAAAATCTGGTGATGACCTTTCAGTCAAGGGAACAGGTACCAACAAACGCCAGGAAAACAGACTTCAAAATGACTTGAACATCAGCAATGTAAGAGATGCCCGAGAACATCATGGGAGGGAGGGTTAGAGTATTACTAAACAAAGTCAAATTTTCAGTAAATACATTTACTTTTCCTGTTAGTACTCTTTTGTTCCTCATACTACATTTAGAAAATAAAATTTTAATTTGGGGCCACTTGAACCATCACCCATGGCTGCAGAACCCCGCCATGTTGTAGTTGACCTTACAGAAGGTGTAGCATGTTTTTGGTGAGTGCGGCATGAAAATTTCCAATGGAGGTTATTTTTTATGCCAAACCTCATGCCTTTTTGGCTGGTTCAGGTTTAATTTCTTCTGCCCCATTTCAATAACCCACCCTAGCTGGAGCCTCCTCCATAAGGTGGGGTAGTCCGGTGCCTGTATTAAAATGTCATCCACCTCCTTGGCTATGCCTTCAAGACACACTACCGCAGCATCAGAGCGCATGTTCCACTCATCTGCACTCGATGACAGGCCCATGGGGGCCCTCTTACAATGGTATTTTCCAGTCAGTAGCAGAATCATGGTGAGATACGATAACTCCTCTTCCATAGGAATTTGAAAGTACTACATCTGGCTTGATGAAAACTTTACAGTCGCTCCAAATTTGGTTGATGATATCTGTCGGCGAAGGAAAGGGGGGGGGGTCTTTTTATGAATTTGTTAAGCTCTGAGAAATCTGATACAAGGCGCAGTTTTCCCTTCTTCTTCCCACACGCCGGGTCCCTTGCGAAGAAGGCTGGACTTATCCGCATTAGCCATACTCATGTGAGGAGGATTCTCAAGCATTCTCAACAAGCACGAAAAAATTACAAAGGAGACCGACTGCAATGGGCGCAGAAAAATCTCGGCATTATTCCCAGGCAGCTTATTCCGGCTTCAGCATATACAACCATCGTTCTGGACGATGAGTCATGTTTTGTGCTGGGCAACGACCGATGCCTGGGAAATGACACTTATTTTAAACTGAAGAATATGTCCCCGCCATTATGTTCTGAATGAGGTTCAATATCAGGGCCAGGACAAGTATCCTGCTAAGCTTACGGTCTGGGTGGAAACGTCTTCGGGGATGGCGTAATTTATTGGCATGACTGCATCTGTAAACATCTGGTGTCCTTTTTGGACGGGTGTCATGCAGATGGCGACTGTTTCTTCTGATGATGTTGAGCTTGTCGTTTTTGCGCAGTCTCGCAGGGGCTGCTAGTGCTTATAACGCAGAATAAGGAGTGGCAAGGTTCGTGGTCACATTTACGTGGCAAGCTAACTTTTGAACCCGCAATATAGACTGATAATACATTCTATGTTTTCCAGGTATCTTTGATGGATCGTCTGCAGCGCCTGCAACCTCAGGCGATGATGAAGCTGGATGTCCAATACCGAATGCACCCTGTGGTCGCAAGCTGGCCGAACAAGTACTTCTACGGCGGCATTTTACAGAATGGCCCCGCCGTAATGAAGGAGAGGAGTTCCAATTTGTTTCCATACCTCTTGTTCGACCTGCCATTCTCGAAGGAGGAGCGCTTCAAGCACTCCATTGGAAATGCGAAGGAGGCAGCGTTCGTAGCACGCCTGGCTCGCACTGCGCGAGACTGTTGCGGAGGCGGGAGGAAGGTGTCCGTAATCAGTTTCTATGCCAAACAGTGCGAGCTGGTCAGGAGCGAGCTGAAGAAGATGAAATCCGTCAGTATCCCTGTCAAAACTGTCGACTGCTTCCAAGGTTCCGAGAGTGACGTTGTGATCCTCAGCTGCGTCAGGACCAAACCCAAAAGGATCGGCTTTACCGCTGACTCGGAGAGGCTCAATGTGGCACTGACCAGGGCAAAGTTTTCTCTCTTCGTTGTGGGACAGTTCGATGCCCTTAAGGTTAGTAACTTTTCCACTTCTTTTTGTTTCGAATATCTATTTTAACGGAGCAATATTTGGTAATTACCCTTTCTTTTTAAAAAGCCCGGACAGCATTTTAACACTTTATTTCCCAGTTGTGGAAAACAAAGATTTTCTTTTGCTGTCTGGTGCACAGGGCAAATTGCATACACATTTTTCACAGCGACCTGAAACTTCTCGCCAAACAACGTTAAAAGCACTGAAAAGGTAGAAAAATCGAAAACAATTACCAGAAAAGTGTTGCCTTAATGTTCAAAGTCCTCCCTGCAAACTGCCTTAATTGGGCTTTGTCCAGTTTGATTTCTGTGCGGTCCACTGCTTCAAATGAAATTGGCACTCTTGCCACCAAGCTCCATCTTGAGACAATACAGTCCTCCTGTAAGTTTTCTCCATACGCATGATATCTCATATGCTACAATGGAATTTTTGGAGGTGAAATTTCATTAAGACATGGAGAGGCCAAAGAGGCTTGAAATTTTGACCTTTTGAAGGGGTAAAAGTTAATGAAATTGTCTGAAATTTTCATGAGGGGCACCTGACCTTCAGGCCCACCTCTCCCAGGGGAATTCGCTCTCCAGTCCTCTGGCTCCACGTACTAACTGTCACTGGGTAAGACTTCGACATGTAAACAAAGCACATTGACATCTACAAACTGGACATCTTGACCTTGACACTGATCTGGACAACAATGTGGCAGCGCAAATTGCCATCTTCAGAACCATCCTCAACAGTGAATATCGCTGTCCAGACCAATGGCAAGGTCAAGATGACAAGTTTGTAGACGTCAATTTGGTTTTTTTACATGTCAGAGTGTCATCCAGCAGCCCTCTCTTGGTAGCTTTACAGAACCCAGCAGCCTTCACCTCAGACATAAATGTTTTGTGCGGTTAATATATGGTGTCAGAGGGCCTGGGGAGTGAACCCGTCAGGAAATGGTGGGCCTGGGGGTCAGGAGTCCATACTATATTAGGTGATCTTATGTTTGTGGAGAACACTTGCAGGGAGGACTACACTTAACAGGGAGGGGAACTGACAAGGTGTCCAAGAATTCCTCACCCCCTTGATACATGTTGCACCTTCATCATGCCTCGGACCAGGATGGTATTGTATGCCTCACTAACAGAGAAACCTGGCATGTGCCATGCTGAACCCTCGCCGGGTTTCAGGCAATTATTGCCATACTAGAGCAGTTTAAGTGCGATGAGTTGACAAGAACACCGTGCCAGTCGCTGCCGAAAATCGATGCTTTTGACCAGTAAATGAAAGTGAAAGTGGCTGAAATTTTCAGGGGGGCTGCCGCCCCCCAAGCCCCGCACTTTTGGGGGGTTCTCCCCATCCCACCCACCCCTGCACCGTCGTGCTAGGCCCCAAAACCACTATGTAGCAGTACGTAAGAGGTACTGCGCTGTCTAGGCTGAAATGGCCGCAATGACCAGGCTCAAGGGTGAGGTGGGGGGAGCACTGCTTGACAAGCAAGACTAGCCTCCACACTCCCCCGACCTCAAAACCCTCGATTTGACTGTCAATGCTGCCTGCCAGGAGCAGTGAAACAGCATCTTTACTCCGGAGAACGTGCGCACTACTGTTCCTTCCAGCACCGGCCATTTTCAGCCTAGACAGCCCAAAACATCGATTTTCGGCAGCGACTGGCACGGTTTTTTTTGTCAACTCATCGCACTTAAACTGCTCTGGCATGGCAATGAGTGCCTGAAACTTGACGAAACTGCAAGATCTCATGTCTGAAAATCTCCACCACACATTCCAACCTTAAATTCAACCTTGCAATTACCCCACTAAGCATACCACAACGATTTGTACCAAGCGACATTGTTTACGCATGCACTGTATTGTTGCCCGAGGATGGTGGAGGTATGAAGTGAAGCATGGGGGGGAGGGGGAGGGAATTCTTGGACATGCTATATTTAGTGCATTGGTATTGATTCTCCTTTAAATTTAGAGCGACAAGATGTGGAGTCACCTTATCGATGATGCCAAATCACGCAACTTGATCAGATTGGCACCAGAGAGCAGCACCAAGTTGATCATCACTAAATAGACGGGTGGCGCATTCTCTTGACGAGGTTTGGGGGGATAAAGTACTGCAACTTTATCGTAGTATTCTTGAATTAAAAAGTATCAGAAGAGAAATAACCTAATGTGTTTCATTGTCGGTGAAAGATGAAGTAGTCGAGTTTTCCCCGTGTCATTCTTTGCCTATGGTTGGCTCATACTTCTAGCAGAGTCGGTGTTGTTGTTGACGTGGACAGGGTTGCCTGTAAATCCAGCACAGCAAGGATGACTTCTTGCGAGATTTCATCCCAGGCTTTGAGAAGGGCTCAGTTGAGGTCATCAATGTTCTTGTACAACTTCTTGCAGGCCTTCTCCTCTAGAATGGTCCTAGGAGAAAAATCCAGAGGATTTATGTCTGGCAATGAAGGGGGCCAACAAGTTTTGTCCAGAAGCCCTGGATGTTTCTCTCTCAGACACTCTTGTGTCATTCTGCTGGTGTGAGACTTGGTGCACCATCCTGGATGAACATCCAATTTCTCTCCCCAAACTCCTGCTGCACCCAAGGCAACATGACAGTCTCCAGGATGTTCTCCACATAGTATTTGCTGTTCACCTTGACTCCAGGCTCCACAAACACCAAGGGGGACTTGGTGTCCCTGCTCACAGGTGCCAACACCATGACAGAGGCGGGCTTCTGCCTGTGGGGGCTGAAGTGGTCTCTATGGGCAGGGAGGTCACATCCCTGAACTAGGTCATTCTGGTGGTTAAACTTGGCCTCAATGGTGAAATTCTTCTCGTCTGTGAACACAGAATTTCCCAGCATGCCAGCCTCGTACTTGCTCAAGAAACCTTTGTTTTCAACTTTCTCTTGCTCATTCAGGTCTCAGAGAGGAGATGGTAATGCCTCAGACAATAGCTATTGACCTTAAGGTCGTCTTTGAGAAGTCTTCTCATTGTTGTACAACTGACTCCATGCTGCCAAGCAAGATCAGCCTGATGTCAGCATGGATTTCTCTTGATCTTTTCCCAAATGTACTTGATGAGTCCTTTGGTCCTCTGGGACCTCTGGATGCCCACTCCGAGGCTGGTCCTGGCTTGTTCCTAGCTCTCTGAAGTGGCGCAGCGTGTCTGTGACAAAGGTCTTGGACACATGGAACTGCTTCAAGGCCTCTTTGAACTCCTTGTTTGACTTTTCCTCCTCATGGAGTCTGATGACAAGATCTCAAAGTGCCCTGAACTCAGCCACGCTTGTTTTTTGCACCATAGTATGTTGATATTTTGTCAAAGATTTTTTTGGGAAAAGAAAACATTTCTCTTGCTCTCCTACTTCTATTATTACTGTAGTAGATACTGAAAATAGTGCCGGCGAATTTATAGCCAACCCTGTACAGTCCTTGGCGTAAAGAATAGCCGCGGGCGTGACTTCACCTCGTGTGTAGTGCTGTTCGTGAGAGGACTGCCTTCTCCCCCTACTGCTGGGGATGAACAGCACTGCATTCTCTCGGTACAGCACTCTGAACTGCTATGTGGACGTCTCTGCGGACCAGATGGCCGTCATCAGAAGTAAGAGGCTGGGATTTGCCGACTGTCATCGATGCGTTTTGCTTATGGGTCGAAGTGTCCCCGTCTCACTCCCTGTCACACTTCTTTTGTCCCCTCACAGACCCTGCCAACCTTTGGCCAAGACGATAGGGTTTTGCATGGTAGCAAATCCAGCCCCCTTGGCCTGGGGACTGGGATTGTCCCATGAAATTTTCAGTCCATTTCATCTTCATTTCCCCCCGAAAAAGCCAAATTTCCAGCCTCTTCAACTTGCTGCCCTGCCTGGTTGGTCTCATTTTGAGCACTGTAGCATCAAAATGGGCATCCTTGACATTGAACGTCTGCACTTAACATTGTGCCTATGCATCACATATACACATTCCACCTCAAAATTCTGCCTCAAAACATCCCAGTATAGCATATGAGGTGAAGTCATGCCTGTGGCCAATCTTTATGCCAAGGACTGCTCTGTGTTTATTCCAACCTAATACTTCCACAATACAATGTGTTCGAGGAATATGGTATGGATTCGATGTCACGTGGAACTTGCTGACCAACCGGGGGTCGCAAGAAAATTGAACACCGTTAGCAAAATTGTGCTCTCTATTGCACTATGCGGTACCCATATGCGAGTCTTAGAGGTCTTCGTTCTGGAAATTTTTATTCTGACCTTCGAGGTGCCCACCAAGTCTCCTTCACTTTTTACTAGGGCTGCACAAGATTTTGGCATCGGAAGATTGTGAGGGCAGCGACCAAGGCGAACTTGAGACTCCTGCCAAAGGGGCTTGTGGACCCGGCGCAAGGACAGTAGCGTCTTGCGGCACTGCTTGAAGCGTCCTGTACCAAACCCACCTGAGGTCTGCTTCCTTCTAGAACTTCGTCAGACCTGATTATGGGCATTTTCAAGCTCTCTCTGATGTTGGTGGCGAGATCATCGTCATCGAGAGGCATGAGCGCCAGGCGCAGCACTGGACGCACGGAGGAGCTGCCGTCCATGTACGCCATCACGACTAGACTGTCGCCGTCAGAAAACTCGAAATCACGGCCTGATTTCAAGCGCGTGAAGCGCGTGGAGTCGATGGCACCTGAGAACATCTCCTTATAGGTGAGCGGCTGCGCGTCTATGCCCACAGCCATCCAGGAGCTGTAGAACTGCATGTTGTAAGGGACGCTCCACATCGCCGAAAGCGTAAGCCCCTTCTTCCCGATGGCCCAAGCGATGGTGCCAGCGGTCCCAGAGAGGATCCTGGCATTGCCCACAGCCGCGGCCGCCTCTATGGCCCCCGGTGCAATTCCGCGAGCGCCCTCAAAGATCTGTTCCCCAGAACTGATACCAAGAATTGGCTGGCCAAGGCGAAATCGAGTCCAATTCTCCACCAGAATGCCAACAGCTACGGAGTAGCCTTTGGCCTTGCTGGCCAAGGCTTCCTTGAGATTGGCGAAGCCTTGGTCATGGAGATCCATCAAACCCGGACCCTCTGAGAGCAGCTCCTTCTGGTCACGCAAGCTTGGACTATCATCATCGTTGGTAGAGGGACTCTTGGTAATCTTTGGCAGAGCTTCAGACTGACTTCTCTTCCTCTGAGCTGCCTCCATGTCTTTCTTGTAATACTTCAACCAACCCCAGATGTCCACGTTCGGTGGGATGATAGTCACCTTCAGCACATAGTGCTTCAAAGACGAAGAAGAAGAAACTTCGGCCGCTACTGTGAAGGATCCGTCAGCCACCAGCAGTCTCTCATTCATCTTCTTGGTCGAGGCACTCACATAATCATTAGTTTTGGCTTTCCAAATGTCTCCCAAGGCAGGCACTTCATCTCCCAGGGCCAACGCAAATGAAGTCACTGTATCCATCTTCCAAGCGATTGTCAATCTGTCAGCCTCTAGTCCGTCTTCTGCACCAACAAGAGTCCAACCTATCAAACCCTCAAGAGTGGACGATGAAGATGTCAACACGGCGGCGACGCTCCTCTGTTGGTCGGCCAAGCTGCGAGCTGGTGACAACTTGATGTCCGCCTCGACGTCGTTGTCCGTGGGCACCAGTGCGAAGGCTGACCAATTGTCCACGAGGATGGTCAATGAGAGCTTTTTCTGTGTAGACACATCCGGCACTTTTCCCGTCGAATTTTCCAGATACTCAGGCCTGGACAAGAAGGTTGGTAGGAACTCGGAGGGCTCGTGATGCCTCCTGCGGCCATTGACCCTGGGAGATGATGTGGCCAACAAGAGGCCAATCAGCGTAGGAAGACAGGTCATGTTTTTGGTGGATCTGATTTACGTGCCAAGAAGGGCTGATGAGCCCATGTCTTCTATTCATCAGCCGTCATCGAAATCTTTTTTGTGGGGGATGAGGAAGAGAGCTGCTGAGTGCACTCTCGTGTACGTTCCTGTCTTTCTGGGTGCACCGATCCTCTGTATGGGAGAGAGAGAAGGCCTAAACTTTCTCAAGGTCACCCTTCTCTCTCTCCTTTTCTTTCTGCTGCACCGTGCACACAGATAAAAAGGTCACACTTTATCGCCTCACGCTGTACAGCTAAGATGGAGAAGTGTCCGGGGAAACGTCAATTAGCGAAGAGTCAGACTAACAATAGCAGGTACAGGTGTAGTCGTTATCCCCACCTCCATCACAGGCGTTCAGCTACATTCACAGATGTTGTTATTGACACACGTTAATGTGGAGGATTTCTGCCCCCAGCAAGTTGATCGCGCTTCTTTATGCCAACGATTTTTAATTCTTTCTCAAGAACAACATATAAAACTGGAGAGATCTCCTGTTAGTCACGAGGTAAAAACGCTTCTTGTGTTCAGTAGAAGAGTTCTGAGTCAACTGAGAAAAAGAGAGAGAGAAAGCTCTTTTCTTCTGCGCGTCAGGCCAAAATCCGCCGCTCTACAAGCGGGCCCAGCATGTACGTCTGTGCGTGTGTGCTGGACACAGAAGCAGCGGCAATTTTGCATTGGCGCACGCTCTCTGTCTCTCGGGCGCACAGGTGCATTCATGCAGTTTGCCAATTCTTTCATACTTTAAGTCTATGTCTCAGCCGCATTATCACTTGCTACATACAGCATGTACGGAAAAAGTTACTATATGTGCGTTTACACACAGCCAGGAACGAACAGATGACCGCTCGGGTACCACCAGGTTACGGAAAGAACTGTGTCGTACGTGCGACTCAGTCGAGAGCCATCAGACATGTACAACATCGACGCAGTTCCTTCCTTTTCTCTCACGACAAATGCATGCTATTTCGGAGATTCACACGCTCAACCCTTATCTCTGTCACTCGAGCAAACGCTGTTCAATGACATTCATGTCAGAGTACTTATAAGGCGTAGCAGAAAAAATTGGAAACCTGATGCCAATGCTGCTAGCGGAAACATTTGTCGTGCACGCTCTTGCCCCAATGGTCATATCCCGGAAAGTTACGAGGGGACCGTAGGTACTGTATACTGCATGCGCCCAATACTGAAAGAGAGATAGCAAAGCATGCAAAGCCACGCACAGAAACACACATATGTACCGGTACTTTCGTATGACAAAGAGTACCCCTGGGCATACAGATCTCGCGCGTCACCTGCGGACGCATATTGAAAGTTAAACATAGATAGATATGTTACCTTTCTGAATACCCATTTGTACGGGTGTAGTTTACTGTTGTACGGTATTCTTCAATTCAATAGCGGCTCCAACTCTTCATTCAGATACGTCTTCTTCGTTCCTTGTGCTTTTGGCATCTAGACAATGCAGTGTCCAATGTACAAAAACTGAGTCATGAAAAAATCATCCAACTACTAATTTCTCGCGGACTGATAAATCCAGCATGAAACTTGGGCTTGAAGGGCCAAAAAAGTCTCAGACGCCCTGACATGTTTATATGTTTATACACGAAGCAATCACATTCAAACCAATACTGGAAAGAAGTAGAGCAAGTCTGCTTATTTGAAGTCTGGAAATGATTTTAAATATTGTTTCTAATGGCACAAAATTCTGTAAGCAGAAACTGGTAAGCAGAATGACGTCGTTACAAATTCTATCTCGCATGCTTGTAGTCATTCATACTGTTCGCACGTGCTATACTTGCCGGACGCATAAGGCACGAGTACATACGGGGTGGTAAGAATAAAGTTGCCGGTGACTCTGATGTGACTTTTGGTAACGCTGTATACTTGTTGAGACATGTATGCATTAGCTGAGAGTTACAGTTGCACTTCCGCTTTGAAATTCTGAGGATCACATGCACGAGGCCACAGCATGAAGGTGCAAGAACTCACGTGCATCAAAATTCTCATGCTTCTTGACGCAGGGCACATCCACAAGTTCAACTCTGTGCATCTCTAGCTCTCCCTGAACAACATCTGTCCAACCACCGGAATCATCGTTACATTGCTCTAGACAGAGCCAATGTCAAGGGATCTGCAAGTCCCAGCATCCCCAACAGGTTATGGTGCTTTGGGGGATTATTGCATCAGATGGGAAGAAGATGTCACCAATATTCTTCGGTCATAATGAAAAGCTGAACACGAAGAAGTGCTTCCACATCCTCCGCTATCAGATGTTGCTGTGGTTGAAGACCAACTATCCTGAGAACAATTATGAGTGGCAGTAGGATAGCACTCCCGCCCATACCACAGCCAAAGTGCAGAAGTTTCTGGACACGAACTTTGTTGAGTTCTGGGATTCCAAAACTTGGCCACCCTCATCGCCTGATTGTAACCTGTTTGACTACTTTTGATGGAGCGCCATCGAGATGAAAGTCATTGTAACTCCTCACCCGAATCTTGATTCCCTCAGCGCCGCCGTCAGCGAGGAGTAGGATGCCTACCTCACAGACAGCATTGTCAGCAATGTGCAAAAGCTTTCGCAAGTGTATCAAGATGGCGGTCACAGCCAGCTGTTATACCGCGCTGTGGGAGTACGTACATGAGGAGCATAGTAAGTTAATCCAGCACTGTCGAGTGTCATGCTAATACGCACAAAGCAATGCTTCATGTTTGTTAGAGCTGGTGGTACTCGCCGCTCGGGGTATCTTGTTCGTCTCTTCGCACTTTTTGGGAATGCAGGCAAAAGAGGAACCTCGAGGAGAATCCATGCAGAGTGGGCAAGGCCACACACCAAGCGTCATGTAGAAGTGCCTCTGCTTGCTTTTGCGATGCGCTCTTGTCTCGAGGGTTTATGTGACATTATATATATATTAGGCTAGGTCAAAAAGGGGTCAACTTTGGAACCTCACTGACGGCATCTGGGGTTTGTTACATGGGCCCAAAAGAAGAAGATGTAGTTAAATACTTTTGGGAGAAAAAAATGTTTACCTATGCCCAACTTGATTTGAAATTTATGTAGTAAGCCACTGTAGTAAATTTACTGTGAAAGTAGATTTCAGCCCTGGTGACTGTCAGAAGCTGCCAAACTGAGTGCAAATCACTCACCAAAATGCTGACCTGCTCCAGTTGGTCAGAAAATATTTTACAGCAAGTCCTGAAGAAAAAAAATCAACTTATTTTACAGTATTATGCAACTTTAAATGCATTTGGGCATAGCTAAAACTCCTTTAGTTCACTTTCATTTGACTACAAAGTCGCCAAATGGGATTTGGTTACAAATTTTGGACACCCAAGGGGAATTCCAATTTTCGACCTAGCGTAATATATAGGGGTTCGACTTGCGCAGAAGGGACATCACCGAAGAGCAGCAGCCTCTCCTCATTAGCACTAATCGGTCTTGCCTTCGTAGAAGAGACTGCTGGAGAAGTGGGCGGGCAGGATAATCCGAGCTTAGGCTAGCCTTACATTCGTTTTGGTACATCATTGAACCTGAGAAGGGCAGAGGAATGAACTCATGATGTGCATCTGGGGATGCTCGAGCGGTGGAGTGCAGAAGTTTCAAAGCTGAAACACCCGGTACATGTGCATTTTCCATGTGCCATTCCGCACACGTAAACACTCCCTTCTGAGGCATACGAAACACGATAAGCCTTGGCTGGCTGCTTAGCCACTTACTGAAACGGTAATGAAGCCTGATTAGATTTTAGCTCCAACCCACCCTAACCTCGGGTGTTCGTACATCTCCTGAGAGAGGGTGAGGAACTCTTAGAGATGCTTTCCCCACAGGATGATCTCCCTTTTTACACGTTCCCCTAACATGAAAATGGCAGTATCAATAACAATAAGAAGGTGACGCGATAATGTTGTATAGACAGCTGAGAATAGCGTTGACTAGGAGAACATCTGCGTGAACATCTTGTTGGCCAAAACCTTGGTAACAATAAATAGGCGGCTTCTCCACAAAGCAGGTTCACCTGTGCAGTCCATTTCTCCACCCTGTTTTTCTCCCCTAATCTCCCCTGAAACCAGAAGTTAGTTCTTTTGCCAACTTTCCCTGCACACATTATGTACCGAGGAGTCGAATTAGCTCCACTGAAGCATGCCCTCCTTTACCTAACCCTGGTCAAGGTAGCACGAGCGTATACAGAGCACTATACAACGGACACACACACGGCACGAACGTGGTACTCGAGGGGAATGACTGATCCCGAGAGAAGCCTGGCGAAAGGATTGTGAGCTGTTCTAACTAGGGATGGCACGGGCCAGGGCCCGAGCCCGCAAAACCTCAGGTTTGTTGATTTTTTTCCAGGCCCGCAAAGCCCTCAGCCCTCACATTCAGGCTCGCGGGCTCGTATGTAGTAGTATCACTGCCTAAAGACCGTTTGATCTCAATTGACCCAGTGATCGCATTATTTGTCTGCGAACTGGTGAGCCAATGAAGCAGACCAAAGTTTCCTATCATGTACACCCTGGCCACGAAGTACTTGACCATTCCAGCAACTTCAGTTCCATCAGAAAGAGCCTCTTCCACAGCTGGTGAAGTGATTTCGAAGAGGAGGAACAGAATCATGGATAAAAATACAAGAATGTTGATTTGCTTTCATGCAAATGTCACGTTCGTTCATTTCCCAGGTTCTCAAATAGTTCCTAGTTGTGTACAGTGTATGGCAATAAAGAAGAAACTGTCCTCTCTCACACCTATTGTGAAATTTCTGTAATCTATGCAACTGTAAAAACTATGCCATAGGTCCATAAAAGTCGGGCTCTCGAGGTCCGCGAGCCAGCCCTCACCCGGATTTTGAAAACTCGACCCAACCCGAGCCTGCATTTTCCAGGCCCGCGGCATCCCTATGCTAAGCACAAAGAAACTATTGGCATCATTCATGCATGATTGAGGCTCCTTGGCGGATTCGATATCTGGATAACTCAACCAAAAAAAGGAACGAGAAGAACTCACGCCAGATATACAGTTTCGATTAATCCTGGGTTCTACACAGCTTGGCGCAGATAATGCCTTTGAGGTACGTCCTCCAAGTCTTTTTGGTCTGGTTGGGTTCGCCTTTGTTTTTTTTCTCTAGTCACTGTCCTCTTGATCTCGCCTTCCTTCCATTTTTGTTTGCTAGATTAGGAGGGTGAAGGCCGACGATGACCACCCTGAGAATATCTGATGATGGTGAAGAAGCTCATCATATCAGCAGCTGATGCATCACTTTTTGCACGAAAATGGACCAATGTTGGCTGGGACGCAAGAGACATCCCCAAAGCTGAGGTTGAGGAATTATGAGGGAGTTGATGCCTTACTTGACATCCGAAGACCTGGAAAAACATGAGGCAGGGTATTTCACCTCCTCTTTCCTCCCCTTTCTGCCCCAACACCCTCACCAGCTCATTTGTGCACCAACATCTACTGCTCTTTTTTCCCTTGCCGCTAGCTACTAGAGAACCTATTGCGGAGGATGTAAATCCTGTACAAATGCATGTATACATTTCCTTCCTCGTTCTGTGCTTTCGTCCTACAAGAAAGAGATCGTTTGTCCAATCGGCGTTAGGGCCATGAAGAATCCGGTGGAAGTGCTCACTGTCGCTAATGTCTCACACAACTCCTTCTACAGCGCTTGGTCCCATTATTACTTTCTCTGATTACTTCTAACCAAGAGCTGCCATCATTAGGGAGGGTCCTACCCAAGGTCGTCTTGGACACGTCAACTATACCTGGCAGTACAGCCTGGGAGTTCTTTTCCTTTCTTTGTGTATCTCTGTGCGTGGAGGGTGCATGAAGCTCCACATGTGTGTGAGGCCCTGTATGGGCATGAAGCCTAAGCTGTCTCTGTATGCTGGCGCTTTCGCGCTACGCGCGTTGTCATGTTGGAATGACAGAGGAATAAAGCACACACAGGCGCGCACCCACCCACCCCACACACACTGTCTGTGTCTTATACCACACTCTTCTCTCTACCCATACACTTGGTTACGTAAGCACTTGCGAGAAATCTAGAAATCGACGGCAGACAGGCAGACACACAGACGAACTTAACCTAACCACACACTGTTGCACAGCACTGCCCAAAAGCGAGAAAAGCAGCCTCGGAAAGCAGCCGCAAAATTGTTTGGTGCCGAAAAGCAGCCGCGCGGATCACCGCAAAACCAGCGAAAATGCCGGAAATCAGCAGCAGATCAGCCGTGGACAGACAGAGAGACAGAGATCAGTTGCACAAAACCCACAAAATTGCCGGACATCAGCCGCAAAGATTAGCCGCGCACAGACACACACGTAAGTACATATCGCTTTGTGCACCTGAAAACCACCCGCGCAAAACCAGCGTCGGACAGCTACACACACACGCACATAAGGGCCTGTCCGTTTGTATATATAGAGAGATGTTACTGAATGCGTCGCATGCACTTGAGATGACTGGGGATATAGCGATTCTCTCTTCGGAAATTGAACGATCCCTCCTTTTCCCAATGTTATTCATCATATCATCTTCAATAACAGAAGTTGTCCAAGAATCGTGCTATTCACGTCTGGTGCCTATTGTAAGTCCTTTGTAGAAATGTGCGTTAGGTGTCGTTACTTGCGTGCAGCGAGTGATCAGAGACCCACATCAGGTTCTCCATTCTACCTGGACGTGATTGAATTAGGGGAAGAAAAGCCCGGAAATTGGATGTTCCACAAAGGATAGATTTAATTCGCTCTCTCCTCTGTCTCCTGAACAGGACAAAGTCATACAAATTTACGAAGCTCATCCACAGTTCGAATCAATTGTGCTCAACAGGGAGTGGAAGAATGGACCCAGCGACTCATACTTTACAGCTTTCCACACGTTATGCAGGGTTATCGGAAAGTCTTGTTACTCCGTATTTTCACCATAATTAATTAATTACCTGACTCATATCTTTGCTCAAAATTACTTTCAGTGACGAACAGGAAGTCTGCCACATATTTCCTGAAAAAATCATTCAATATGTGATTTATGGATATGTCGTTCCATTGAGGGCAGTCTTGAGAGCTCCCCCAAATGCTCTCGTGTGGCCTAATCAATACTGTTGCCCTCATTGCTCTTGGCCGACCAGACCCACGACTTCTCCTCCACCTGTCCAGCTCCTGGTGTTGATCCAACATTTTATACAGCCGAGATAGAAGCTATGAAAGGACTTTCTGATAACCCTGTAATGAGAGAGAAAAATCTTTCACCCAGCGTAGGGAAATTGAATGACTACCGCTTTTCGTGAAAGGTTGAGCTCGAAAAGTTGCCGAAATTTTAAGTTCAGCCTTTTCTCTCCTTTTTTTCAGTCGGAAAATGGGTGTGGAGAAGGAGGGTCGTGAAGTGGCTAGTAGAGAGAATGAGGCTTAGGACGCGTTTGCAAACAGACTTTCTTTCTCTCTCCGACCCTATTCGAAGCGCTAACTCTTGCAGAACGAAGTCTGAACGCTCCATAAGCACTCACGCGCGCACCTTTGAGTCTGACGTCCCCCAGATCTCTCGTCACACCCCAAAATGAAAAAAGGGGTAGCATGAGGAAAGAATGAGTTATCGAATGACTCTCATTCTCTTCCTTCTGTCTCCTGCTCTCTCCGTGTGCGCGCGCTCGTACTGCTTTAGTACTGAGTTTGTGCTCGAGCGCGAGTACTCGTGCTTACGTGCTTTTGTGTGTGTCGTCACTGAGACGCCGACTTAGTTAACATTTCTTTCCGCCTGCTCTGTGCTCACATGAGGGATGACTTATTAGGAAGAAGTTTTTATACCCAATACTTCGAGCACCAAAGTCCAGAGCTGTTAGTTGCCACAGAACTTCTCTGAGAGAAAATGTATCCCCAAGGAAAGCCTTATATCCCTCCTGACAACGTACGAGATTTCTTATCCACTTCCTCATGCAAGCAGTTTCTTACTGGGGAGATGTTGAACTTAAGATGATACAGTGCACGCCGGTTATAGTCACCTCTTCGGCCCTGGCATTTTCGACTTCACTGAGGCATAACCGTAATGCCTCGTGACGTCGAGGGCGACGATTTTCATTTCTGCGTTTGATGGGTGTAAGTTTTGTTTGTACCACCAGCTCACTGCCTCACCAGCGTTTCCGGTAAATCAAACCGACTCTTTTAGCCGGAATATAGCGACTTGAATGGAAATTAAATGATTCATGTTCTGCAGATACGGATGCTGATATTTTGATCATTGTAAATGGGTCGCGTCGGTAATTGGAAGGACTTTAACCGGCGTCCATTGCGCTGTAGTCGGATCACACGTGAATGTTGCCAGAACCTTCTCCATAAACATGAACAGTTCTGCACCACCCGTAACTCATGACAGAATGCTTCAAATTTGGCTTGAAATGTACCGTTGGAAATCTGTGCGTGTCCTTTACCTCGAGAACTATGTCATTAAAATCTATCCCTTTTTCACTTTAGTGACGAATTCACGGACTTTGAGAGCTAAGTCAGAAGTTTCTTCCACAGTACGTGAGTGATTAATGTATGTAAGTGAACAACACCCTTCTTGAGCGGTCCCTCTGAAGCAGTTTTACCCGATCAATCTCATTGTCACAAATACTTTTGAAACTCTTTGTGCCCTGAATATCATATTAATGAATATTATATTTGAGCTTCAAGTGTTTCAAGCAGCAGAACACTACAAGCTGTACACTTATCGTTACCATGTATCGTTTTTAAAATGTCTGGTTCAGAAGTTTTTGTAAGAAACGTGTGAATCTCGAGGCGTCATGAATCCTTTTGAGCCTCATCTTCTATGTTGTATTTTGTTTAGACTAGCGTCTAATGTAAATCTCTGACTCCATTCTTCTTCTCCAAATCTGATTTCTTCTCCTCTGTTCTAAAGGATTTGCCGATGGGATCCAGAATCCTGTGGTATCATATTGAGGAGAAGTCTTTAACCTTGATCCTTTCAATCCTTGAGCATGACCTGTCGTGTCATTCTGGTCAGCTCGGGGTTTCTCATCTACAGGAGCCTCAACCACTGCAGAATGGCTTTGTTCACTGGCCGAGAGATGCCGAGGGACGATGAAAAGCGCATCGGGATTGCTCAAATCGGCTTTGGCACTGTACATGTGCTGAACTTTTCCAAATGTGCCGATGTCGTCTTGATCGTAGTATTTGTCACTGTGATCAAAGTCCTGACTTTCGCTTCTGCTGAAGCTGTTGCCATTCATCTTTAGATGTCGGTTCCTTCTGAACTTCAAGCCTTCGTTGGCCTTACTTGAGGGACCAAATTTGATGACGTTGTCATGAGCTCCACCGAGGATGTCCTGAATGCTGGTGTGATGTCTCGGGGCTCTCGTGAAACCGAATGGAAACTTGAGAGTTCTGATGCTTTCCGGAGACACTTTGGGGTGCTCACTGTTGTCTTGAACTCTGAAGGGCCTATTGGCAAGGACGTCATTGTTGCCCAGTGCTCCGAGAGAATGGACCTCATTGTCATAGGACTTCATTGATTTAAAGACTTGCTGATGCTTAGTAACACTTTTTTTTGGTTCATGTTGGATTAATTCTTGGAAGTTCTGCTTCTGTCGCAACGCCTTGTATCTTGAGGGAGGGCGGAGGTTGGCGCTCCCCGGGACAATTTCATTCTTGCAGCAAGAGCTATAGCAGAATGAAAAACGAAAAACGTATATACAAGTGCATACTAACTCGATGTGCATATTTTTTGCCTCCCAGGCGGTGTTCTGGCCTAAGTAAGACAAGGACTCAATATCACTACTGAATATCTATTGATGCTTAACTAATTTTGTAATTAAAGATCACAGTTGACCTCTCTATGATGAACAAGTAGGGTGCGGAAAATATTTGTATTGGCGCCAGATTCCAGATCTCTGCAGCTCATCTGGTGCAGCTATAGCTCCTGATCAAAATGAGCCCAAAATCAGTCCTCCAGGACCACGTCTTCCTTGGCAACATGGCCGTCCTTTGTCCAAGGGGCCCAGAGGCCTTCTAAAGGCATGGAAATAGGCCCAGGGAAGACAACAATTTTTTTACTAAAGCAGCCACACTGAACACATTTTGTTTTGTACTTGAAGACTAGAAATGGATGTCAGCAAACATTTACTAGCAAGTCAACACACTATTACTTCTTGAAATGTGAAATATCTTTAAGCTCAAGTAGCAACTTCAAATGACCTGTAAGGTTGTAGCGTGCTGTTATGTGCACATGGATAAGGTCACGGGCATGAGGAAGCAGTGTCTGCTTCCTCACCCAAGTTCCCCTTCCTCATTTAGCTGTATATAAACCCTCTGTGCAAAATACATTCTATCCCCAGTCTGAACTCAGACTTCGCTGTCTCAATATCCTTACTCCTCACCCATCGCTCCGCCGCTACGATCGTTGCTACTCTGAGTTGAGTTACTCTGGGTCACTCTGACTGAGTGACTCCGGGTCATTTTGACTGAGTTACTCTCACGCTCACTCACGCACACGTAGCCCGGCGCTAAATGTACAATGTTACAAAGGTCAAGTCTGACCTCGTCACTCTCCCTCTTCAAGGGTGGGGAGCCAATTTGCTTAAATATAGCAGTATGTCAGATTTGACTTCTCCACTTCCTTCCCTGGGTAACGAGACAACTCCATGCCAGGTGTGGTTCAGGTCCATTCTGTAATTTGTCTGTCCATGGGCAACACACATTTTTTAAAAACACACGTTTTCAACAGAACTTTGCAGCTGAGTATCCTTCAAATGAAATCCGGTATTAAGGTCAGTATGACTGCTTTAGTCAATAAGATTTGGTTGTTATCCTCCATGGGCCTATGTCCATGCCTTTAGAAGGCCTCTGGGCCCCTTGGACAAAGGACGGCCATGTTGCCAAGGAAGACGTGGTCCTAGAGGACTCATTTTGGACTCATTTTGATCAGGAGCTATAGCTGCACCAGATGAGCAGCAGAGATCTGGAATCTGGTGCCAATACAAATATTTTGTTCACCTTAATGAACAGGGCATTGTCCACTGTCTTGTACAAGTGGCAGTGCCCTTGTTCATGGTGACATTCATAAGGACCCTGCCTGCATTTGGTGACTCTTAAAATACACTGAAACTGATGGCTTTTGGATCAGTGATGAGAGAGCCGGTGTCAATTTTGTGCGTGCTTTTTTAAGGTAAAAATACAGGCTTGTCTGTTTGTTTGTTTGTTGCTGGGGTTCCAGCAAGGAATGAAGGCCCATGCTGGAAAAGGAGTAACCCAGGGGTTGGGTCTTTTCCCGCCCCAGTTAGTGACAAACTTCTAAACGCTTAGCAGACTATAAAGCCTGGCGTGGCGAGTCCACCAGTGTGAAAAAAACAGGCTGGTAAATGGTGTTGATTTTCATGAATTTTGATGTGACCTTAGTGACAAAAATTGTGTCAGAAACCTTGTCACACTTAAAAATCTGCAAAAATGTACTCCCTCTGTTCCTAAATAAGTGTCTGATACGTCCCTTTGTTCGCGTTTCCAGTCAAGTGTCCCGAAAGGTTATCTACATAAAAATCCCAGGAAATGAGCCTTTATTACTGTTTCAATCACTTTTTTTAGTTTCTTTCTTGCAATTGTCCCTGCTTCGTCACTGCAAGTGAAACATTTGGTTAGTTGACCTGAATTGCATACAGTACCAGTCACCTAGTCAAGCAATTTCTTGTAGCAGACCGAGTACTCTTAGTTTTGCAAATTTTGACCTCAGATTTTGTCAGTGTCTCCTATGGACATAGTACTTTTGTATAGGGGGAAGCTGAAGCAAGATTCCAAAAAATACGTAATGCACTTATTACTTCAGAACAGTTGGCATTTTTGAAGAGAAGTTTCTGTTCTTTTCCGCTCTGTTCTGTTCTGTTCCGCTCTGTGCTACCGTAATGGCAGAGATGGCACCTAAAGGTGGAATTCTGAGCTCAAATTTTGAGCAAGTCCAGCTCCATGTGTACTGCGTTGCTGTCAAAAGTTTGAGCTCAATGTTCTAAGTTTTATGCGCTCAATTTTTGCATCATTTGTCCAATTATGTAGCTCTGCAGTATAGAAGGATATTACAGAACACAGTTGTACACGTTTTTGAAATTTTGCTTCGCCCACCCCCTATGCAAAAGCACTATGCATATAGAAGACACTGACAAAATTTGGGTCCAAAATTTCCAAAACTAAGAGTGTTGCGTCTGCCACAAGAAATTGCTGACTAGATGACTGGTACCGTAACTTCATATGAGGCTACTCATGTGAGGTGAGCTCATATGAGCAAGCAAATCATGAGTATCATCAGTGAGATTTGGCTGCATGTCATGCTGTGAAATGGACATCCTCGTAAATTTTCAGAGTCCACAAGTCAGTATTGTGATTATAGCAGTTGATTCCTTTCAGCAGTCACAAATGAAGAATTTAATTTGTGTATATTCCCAGTATAAGATTGATACAAGTCCCCCCTCATCACCCCCCACCCCCCAAAAAACAGAGGAAAAGGTCAACCACTGGATTACTTTCAGTCATCCAGATTTTAATTGTCTAAGTCTAGTGCAATAATCCAGCTAAAAACATCAAATCGGACACTTATTTCAGAACCGAGGGAATACTTGAGAATTTTTGGACCATTCACGCTCCATCATCTTGCTCTTGCTCTCTTCATGACTCACCAACTGAGCTTGCTGAGGTACCACATGACAGCTACTACACATGTGCAAAGGATGGCACCAAAAATGTGGAAAATTTTATTGTGCAGCGCCTGAAAGTTTAGTTTCCTTAAGTGCATGACTTTTGATGAATCCAATGCATAGCAGAAGACGTACCCTTTATTCTCATCTGCTCCTGGTTTCTGGTCCTTTCTTAGCCAGTGGTAGCTGGCCTCCACAGGTATGGCCACAACCTCAGGCTTGGACAGCTTGGCCGTCTGGACCCTGTACTTGTTCTTGTACAGCTTTCCACGGGGTTGGTCGTAGACGTAAAAGACGCTGAATGAATTGTCCCTCCCACCGCTTTCTTTATGCACGTTGCTGCTGACGGACTTGCCAAAAGGAGTTGTGATCACGTCGTTCCCGTGAATGATGCCCACGTAGTTGAAGTTATTCTGGGCAACTTTGCGCTCTTTGTCCAAGTAGCTCCCTTGCGAGTTGTAGAACGGTCCAATGTCTTTCTCGCCCACACTTACACTGGGGTAATATGGGGACCTGAGCATAGGCAAAGCTCTCACCGAGCTTGGATCGACCAATGAAGAGATTGCTCTGTTGTATCTATATTGATGATAGTTTTTTCTCCTCTGATTCTTGATCTGGAGCTCTCTGAATCCAAGCGATCCTTTGGACAAAACTTGCAGGCCATCTTTGGCTACGACAGTCACATCCCCTTTTGGACTGTCACCGTGGAAAACGATCGAGCGATCAATCCTACCTGTTCCAGCTTCTGGATCGAACAAGGAGGAATCGACGTCCGACGTCGAGCGACGAGTGGACGTTGGAGGGTCAGATTGCTGCGGAAAAGCTACACAGTAAGACATTGTGGTTCCAAAAACTCATGACTCACGTGTGAAACTGATGTATCCAGATAATTCCGACTCAAATATTCCTCGTAGTCCTCATTAGGCGGATACCTAAATGCCCAAGCGTTCTTTTCCCCATCTTCCTTGTAGGGAAGCAAGAGAACCCGTCTAGAGTCTAGAGACGAGCAAAAAAATAGATAGGAACTAATCATATTTTCATGGTTTAAACCCACATCTGCTTGATTCAGCAATCTTTGACTGTGGAGATTCCTCTTCCTTGTCTTCCGTACTCTTTGCCACAACGACCAAAGACATTAACACTAGCACCAGTTTGTTAAACATTGTTTTCATGCAGTTTCACTGGTCTCCTGTTGACATGGCGACATCACAGGGTGAGCAGTCACTGTGAATGATTATTCTCGCTTTGCTTAGAGTCGGTCACGCAGGCGCGCTTGACAGAATTAGCGACGTAAGGACCATCGCCCAGCCTGCAAAGAGCGTTTAGCAGGGACAATACATGAGTGCTAGTGCACACTCACTGCTCAGACACACAGTACCTAAGCATTCGTATGAGAAATGCTCGCATTTCTCATACGAATTTAACCAATATCCTTTTAAATATAGAAGTGCATGCGTACCTGTGGTTAGGCATATGATGAACTTGGTCTCTTCTGCGTGCCTCACACGTCAAGTCAAGACTGGAGCAGCAGCAAAACTCAGACAATAGCGCCAAGCGAAGGAAACTCTCGACAAAAATCTCTTGATTTGTCACAGATAAACACAAAGTTGAAGCAACTTCTGTACAGTAAGCAAAAAAAAAACATGCAGAAAAATCTGGAAGTCCTGATGAAGACGATGGCCATGGTTTGTGCATCCGGTCTCATACGCCAAGAGAAATGATCCCGTTCTTCCCTCAGGGTAGGAGAAGCTAAAGATGGGAGTTACTTGAAAGAATATTGCGTGTCTCACCAATGACGTGACAAAATCATTCGTCACTCAAAGTCATCATGACACAGTTCCAAAGCAGCTACACACAAGGTGACTTCTTTATACTAATGATGAATCCCTCATGTATCTCCAGTTTTACACCAAGCATGATATTTAGACATGAAATCGTAACTTTTCGTATCTATAAATATAGGTAGCCTGCTCGTAGGTACAACGACATAAGGCCACAGAGTGCTGTCATCACGAGCGGTGTCACGAAGAAGCTGGAGGAGGAGCTTATGTTGTCTTCGTCTTCAATGTCCTTTTTAGCAGGCAGAACATTGGCATCACTTGACATTTTGGCATCTCTTTGGCCACCAGTGGCGAATTTTGAGTTGGTGGGAAGACCGTATGAGTCCAGACCTTCTTCGGGAATCGTACAGCTTAAGGAATGTTTGCCATCTGCGAAAGGTCTTTTAGTTTCTGACAAATTCTGCCTCGATGGACTTACCCTCTTTCTTGTTGAGGTGTATCCTCTCCCGCATAAACTGCTTGATGCCGACGCCCTCATAATTTGTGCAGAGTCCGGAGTCATAAAACTCCTTCCTGAAGAGTTTGGCTCCCAGAGACAACAAGGGGGACTTCCTTTTGACTCCGGAATCTTGAGCAACTGGTCTGTTGAGGTGTTCAAAGTCCGCGGATATCGCCAAAGGTTTGAGTGACTCGCAATCGCAGTTGAGCTATGTTTATAATGAATCATGTTTGCTTTATTTCGCTGGAACGCTGCTATTCACTTTGTCCATTTAGCCGAACGTGTACTTGATCGTGCTTTCCTTTTCAAACACAGCCAGTTCTTTCATTCACTTCTATGTGTGCCTAATAAAAGAATGCTGTTGAAAAGATCTCAGCACAAGAACATTGTGCTTGAGAAATGTTTTTCCCAAATGTTGATCTCACAGTGCTTCTCAGACTGAATCAACTGGCCGTGACATACGGTTATGCGGTCCGGTCCAAGGCATTTGCCTGGTTCGTGTCGCAGAAGAGGATATTTTATTGTTTCTGAAGACCTGAATATGTCCGAAGACTGCAGGCTTGAAAGTGGACGGAACGTCTCTCTTTTAGCGTTAAAAAATCAGCTGACACGAAGAAAATAAACGTATTCGAACAGGCTGGAGATTGTCATATCAGTGAATGCGAAGAGAAGCCTCGTTTAAGCTTGGACTCGTAGTTATGCCACGCGTGAAGTGCACGGTGGGCGTGAGGCCGAATATGCGCGTGTGTCTGTCAGGCACACACATACTTTAAACTTTAGGTTTCTGCCATCTTTCCTACTCAACGGAGTGGGGAAGCCAGCGCGTAAACGCTAGTAACTGTGTCAAGTTTGTGTTTCTCCTCCCCTGTTCTGATGTTTTCAATTGTTGGAAAGCGTAAGTAACGGAGAGGTTGGGTGACCAACATTTGGTTGTTCTGTTGCCTGACGCATGGAATAACGTCAACATGGCGTCGAAGGTGCAAAATGACGCAGAAAAAGAAGACAACTTGTCAAAGGATGCAACAGCAACACTGCGCTAATATTTAATACCTTATTCCCTTGAAGGTGTAAGGATCCCAACGGAACGTCATTGGCCCCGGGGAAATCCAGTAAGCTCTGAGCAAAGCCGCCCAAGAAGTTGTTGCCCGAAAACTTCAACCTAGGGGAAAAAATGACCACTTTTACTGCGGAAAAAGAGCTTCCCTTTGTGTCGTTATGCGTACGTGGGATTGGCCAATACGTAATATACGACCTCGTCTTCGTAGGCATCAGTGTCCGAATCGCACGCTGGATCTGGCTCGAAATCGGCGAAAATGCCAGCTGTAGAGTCTTAAAGGTTGAAATTAGCACAAGCAAATATCCGAACAAATTTGCTTACTCAAAGAATAATTGGCGAAGGTGTTTTCTGTTATGTCTGCGTACAGGACAGCCACGCTGAAGGCGTTTTCCTCGGCAAAGTCCACGGTGTTGGCAGAGAATTCGAACTCGCGGACGCTGGAGTTGAAGGCGCCAGACAAGAGACGTTCGACGCGATTCCTCGAGAATCTCAGCTGTCCTGGATCCGAATATAGGCTGGAACGGTGCTAAAGAAGAAAGTGACATGTAGTGTGAGAGGACCGAGTTTGTCAAGACGTGACAACGTTTTAGCGCTGATTATAAAATCAACTTGAGACTGTTGTTGATTAGAAGACTCACTGTCGTAAATGCCGCTGGTATTGTTTTGATCTGGCCTTTCTAGAATTAAGCACGAAGCACGCGGAAATCGACTCGATCCACGCCTAGTCTATTAAATGCTACTTGTTGAACGCTTGAGGCCCATCAGGCCCATTGCTGGCCGAAAGTAGTCAGTCTGCAAGTACCCTTACTTGTGAAAAGTGCTCCTACTCAGAAGCAACGTTCCCTCGTTCTCGGTCTTCATCAGAGGCTAAAACGATGATCATCCAGATGGAACACATTGGCAACACGTCTACCAAGGTGGGTAGATCAGTAGATTTGAGGCACGACCACGAGGGTGGCCTCTAAAAGGTCAACATTGGATCTCAACATTTTAACAGTCATTTTTGGATGGAGTTGGGTGTCCTGATGATGGAACCAAAAGCCATTTTAAGATTACGCTTACCAAGATACCTGGACAAACTGGAGCACTTTAAAGAGTGAGATAGAGCTTTGGAACCAAAAATTTGCTGACAAAAGTGGTGTCTCTGACCAACTTTCCCTTTATCAAAATTTTCATCTTGCTACCTGAAATTCAGACTTTCCTCTGTAACCAGCATGCAATACTGGTTCTAAGTAGCCTGAAGGGTAGGGTAGGAAGGGGGTATTGCACAGAGCACTACACACAATAGGAAGTCTGGGGAGGTTCCTGGCCCTGCATTGGAGCAGCAGAGAAACCAACCTGAGCCACCCACCCACCACTGATCCTGACAGCTCCCTTAAGAAAAAAAAAAGCACCGGTGACAAGCCCCAAACGCAAAAGTTCTGATGCGCATTTTGTCTCTGCCTACCCAACAGCATCAGCCTCAAATGTTCTGCCAAAGACACCCAAGGGGTGGGGTTTGGCGGGGCGTGCCGTGCCCCAGGGGCGTCAATAATCTCCACAGCTGCAAAATCCATATGAGGAGTATAGTCCTTGCCGAGATGGACGTCTGCAGTTTAGTGTCATTTTTCTCGAGCCGAATCGGCAGTCAATGTTCTTGCGGCCAAAGCTTGAGCAGGATGTATGGGGCCAATCGGCCCATGTTCTCACTGCCTTGACTATGCCTCCAAAAGTGTGGTCCGAATAGAGCTATTTGCAATCCCTCTCACAGTAAATAAAACTGGCACGTAAACGAAAAAAGTGACGTTAAATGAGACCAAGTTGTACTACTCGTATTGAGCACCGGAACAACAAAGCTTAATTCAGTATCAAATTCTTTGTCTCGTTCTTGAAAAATCGATTCTCTATTCTGGAGCATAGTGACTCGAATCTCTTAAGGCGCAGTGAGTCAAAGTTCTTTACTTACTGCTGGCCTCGTCTCGAATAGACGAATTCGTACGGACAAAGTTACTACAAAAGTTGAGCGTTTAGAGGACCAACCATGATCCCAATGTTGCTGTCTTCCATGATGAATGTGTCCGTGAGGATTTCCAGTCCCTTTTCGGGCACCTCAGGCATGCCGACCTCACTTATCAAGGCTATGGACACCTAAGGAAGATGGTACATGTGGTATGAGGGCACTGTGTCAAACTAGCGGAAATAACCTACATACGTGAATTATACATGAGTGTAATGACGTGCTTACCTTTGGAAAGTTTGTGAAAGCATCCTTTGCCAGGGTGAGCCTCCCCACCCTAGACAACGTAAGGTTGCTAAGTTCCTTGTACTCCATTTTGTTTCTGCTGAAGAACTTGGCCTGAAGCTCCAGACTCTTGAGGTTGTCCAGCTCTATGACGTCTAAATCAAGACATCTTGCCAATGAATCTGTGCGGAGGACAATGGAGCCACAGTTGCTCAACCTAAAGGACCTCGCTTGCTGGGGCAAGCTCAGAGGGTCGACCGTCAAGGCCTGAAAAGAAATATATACAGCTCGTACGGTTGTACATAACGAGATATGCAGACTCAATAAGTGACTGCGTCTTCACCACAGGCTCTGTTTGTTGTTCAGAGCGTGAGCGCCGCACCCTATGGTGAAATTCACGTACACCCCCATGTTTTTTCACATGGGGAAAACTAATGCGTATAATGGGGAAAACAGATCACATTTGCATACTGTACACGGTAGACGCCGAGATTGCCGTTCAACATAAAGATGCAAGATTAGGTACAACAAAAAGTCAAGTCGTTAAAGAATCTCTCTCCTCACTCTCAGCCTCCTCCTCCGCTGGCGTGGGAGGGTGTTTGTACATGAGTGCGTGCGCGCTCATGAGTGTATGCATGTGTGCGCGTGGGTGCGTGCGTGCGAGAGATAGAGACACACATCTGGTCATTAATTCTAGAGGGGAGATTTGAGACCGACTGAGAGACAAATTGTGGATGGAAAAGAAGGGTGGAGAGCTGAAAACGTTGATTATGTGGGGATTATGGTTTGTTGTGCATTCGAGCTTTTGGTAAAATCAGAGCAAGTGAAGATCAAGTTTCCTTTCTGACCTTTCAAGTTGCTTTTCTACTCTGTGCGAATATTTTTGGACTGTCCTATCTATCTCTATACCTTGTCTGGATTATCGCACTTGCAGTTGACTCCAGTGCCAGCGTCTGAGCAGTCGCAGAATGAGAGGGAACACAAATCGACACTGAATGCGACGTTGCAGAGCAACGAAAAAGTCGCCAAGAAGAACAGAAACACGACCACTGAGGTGCTGTGACCACAGCGCTGCTGAACCATCTTTGGTCTTCTTCACAAGTAATTATATAAAACACGTAGCAAAAAAAAGGTGAAAAATTCAATCTCTTCTTCCTTTCATGCTCATAATGATGCTGGCAACTGAAAAGAGTTTTGGGCAGCTTTTAAGCAGCTTCTGCTCTTGCAGCTTGAGCTTGGAGTGCAGAAAACGCGTGCGCTCATTCTTTTTTGGGGTGTTGGTGGTGAAGGCGCAGCAGCTTTTTAAAAGCTGTAAATTAAGGCAAGAAGAGAAAGCAAATGAAAGCTTCCTTGTGAGTGGGAATCTGTATACGAGGAGTTACCTGTGCGTTCTCGAAGACTCGGCAATGGAGACGTCTTCAGTGAGAAAAAGATATTCGACCTCTGGGGAAATTCGCTCGTCTGAGCGAGTCTTCACTGGCGTAAAATTGCAGTCCAAGCTACATACGGTGAACAGAAGTTAATCTCTTTCTAAACACTTTACTTTCTCCGCTGAAAGTAAAGAGAATCGGTAGACACATGTCCATTTTTCTCGCTGTTAATTGTGTAAGATCAGAGATAAACGAAGAAATCACATTCCCTTAACAGATAGAATCTTGTGATGCAAGCTCTACACTTACTTACTGCGCATTCACCTGCACTCGCCCGCTTAAAGAGCACCTAAGCTCATGCTCTCGCAGGAAAAAGTGTGCTCGAGAGGAGAATTTCGGGGCTGTGAAAATATCCAGGCAAAAGAAAGCCATAATCTTCTCTCTCTTTCTTTTGTGGACGCACTCGCCACTCCAGTACAAGTTAGGGAGCTCCGATGCTAATAGTACTCAGTCGTTGGCGCACGCAATTTCCGTGGGTGGAGATGGAATGCGGACGCGAAAATGAAACGCTCAGACTTTCAATTCCAACAAGGAGTCGCCCATTCAGACACTGGAACAGAAGATTGAGTACACAAGCTCAAGCTCAACATTGTGACTGTCCATTTGAAGGAAAAGAGTTAAAAAAGGGGCGACCCCTACAGGGCCCCGAGCTGACGGAGCTGATTTTTCACCCTCTTCGGTGGTTTTAAACAAAATCGGTTGAAACCTCCTAGGGCGCTCCTCTCCCTTCAGCCTCCCGGATCTCTGGGGGGAGAAGGGATCCCCCCTTACACCACCTCTTTCCATTTGGACTCGCTCCGGGCTCAAACTCTTACGTTTGGATGTATATCCATTCTTCCTTCCTCTGAGTGTGATATCGTCCGCGGTAATCCCTGATGAGTGTGAGCTTGTTTGTAGCGACTCCTGGTGAGTGTAATATGGAATGCTCTATTTTCTAGCGCAGAGTGCAATCTTAACTGCCACATTCTGCTGTGAAGTGATCAGCACTGCTTTGCTTGCCACTGGTGAGAGTGATCTGGACTGCAATGTTTTCTAGTACTGAGTACTCAATAACATGTCTGCCTCACGTTCGAAGTCATTGTGCAGGACTGACCTCCAGGCTTCTCTGAATGCCACCATCCAATGTGCATTCACACTTCCCCAAGTGAGCGATGTCTTCATTGCTCACATTTGACCGGAGAGTGCACCAGGTTCAGAATCGCAGGGTGAAGTGGAGAATCACCGGGGACCTCCCCCCAGTGTCATTACGTGGTCATCCAAGAAGAACTGCCACTGTAACAGCTTAGTCATGAAACTGGAGTGTCCTACACGTAGACAACATGTGCATGAGTCACAGTAGCCCTTGGCTTGTGCTCCAGATTTTGTTGTAAGGTTTTAACGTGAGATGTGCAGATGTCATACTTCCCCAGGGCCAGGAAGAGGAGGAAGCTGATGCTGCGGGAAAAGTGGCAGAGGAAAGCATGCGCAGATGGGCTAATGAGATTTCTACAAAAACTTCCTTGACAAGGCAAAGATGGAGCAGAAACCCCTATTTGCGCTATCGTGGTAAATTGGAAATTAATTTAAGGCCTTTTTCTCACATTTTTAGAGTAAAAGGTTTCATCAAATTGTAGCGTGCTGTTATGTGTACATGGATAAGGTCATGGGCATGAGGAAGCAGACACTGTAATAGTGTCTAGACTAAGTAAAGGCTTCCTTGTTGCTGTTGCCCAGGCCAGGACACACCCAAGTACCCGTTCCTCATTTATCTGTATCTCAACATGTGGATAGGAGAGATGACCAAAACCTACATCCTGGGTGGCGTTTGAATTGGCTGCTCAGCCAAGGAAATCATTGAGTTTCTTGGCTTTCTCAAGAGAACTGTGTACCGGATGAAGAAGAATTTCGAGGATTCTGAATCAGAAGTCATTGCCAAGAGAAAGCAGCGTGCTCAGAGGTCGGACACCAAGAGAACGAGGGACTTCATGAAGGGACTGGAGGCCACCATTGATGGTGACCCATCCGTCAACATCGCCACCCTTGCCAAGAACTTCAACACGTCCTACTCAATCATGTGGAAGGCTGTGCAGGAGGATTTGAGGTACAAGTCATACAAGCTCCAGATCAGGTAGCTTTTGATCATGGAGATGAAGAACAAGAGAAAGAAGAGGTCTGGGCTCCTTCTGAATGTTCTCAAAAAGGGGAGACAGCTCAAGATGTTTTTTGATGAGAAAAAACCGTGGTGGACCGTTGCATTAACAGGCCAAATGACAGGTGGTTGGCCAAAGAGCCTGGGGAGGTGCTGTGGTCACGAAGACGAAGACATCCAGCTCAGTCTTGGTCCTGGGGGTTATTTCTAGTGAGGGTGACGTCGTGCCACCCCACTTCTTTGGATCCAAGGAAACCGATACATAGGAAGTGTACCTCAAAGTGCTGAAGGAGAATATTGTGCCATGGATGGGCAGGGGAGTGCAGGAAAGCCATTCGCATTTGAACAAAATGGCACTCCTAGTCATACCTCAAATCTTGTCCAATGTTGGCTATCCAACAACCTCATGGTTGGGAGCACAATCTGGAAGAAACAGATTTGGCTTCCATCATCACCTGATCTCAACCCCCTGTAATTATTTCCTGTGGGGCTACTGGGAGAGGAAGGTCACTAGAAGCTGTCACCCCAATATCGACTCTCTCGAGGCCTCCATCATGGAGAACATGACCAGTTTCGATAAGGACATGGTGAAGAAGGCATGCTCCTGGTTCAGCACCAGGCTGATTGCTGTAGTTGAGGCAGAAGGTAGCCCGATAGTTCTGTATCGTAACTCAACAAAGAACAGGTACTGGTCTGACTACTTCAAGCATTGTTGGCGTCATTCATGTTGTTGGTCAATAGTTATCGAGGTTGTGGCAGGCGATGCAGGAAACACTGGCATCAATAGCCGTCGATGTTGTGATGGCCTCATGGTGCATGGCATCTTCATTTCTGATGGCAGATCGTGGTGCCATGTCTTCCAGACCTGGGAGACAGTAAACTCATGTGGGTTTATTGCTGTCATGCAGCAGTTCTTTACTTGCTTGAGAGCTGCTGACACTGAGGAGAACAGGTATTGAGGATTGATCTACGATGATCAAACATAACATAAGGATCAGCCTACTCTTCATGGACAATGCACCGGCACACAAATTCAATGCCACGGCGACCACAAGTGCTGTATGCCGAGAGTGCCTACATCGTAATGTCAGGTTGCCGTCATAACCTCTCACTTCAGAATTCTCATCGCACTCAGAAGAACATGGCACCCGAGATCGTCCTCTGTAACTAATCTTGAAGTCCAGATCACACTTGGCAGAACGTGGCAGTCCAAGTTACACTCGACAGTGGCACGTCTTGCAGACCAGATGGCACTCAGCAGAACATGGTAATTCAGATCACTTTCACCAGAACGTGACAGTCCAAATCACACTCGGCGATGGCGAATCTTGCACTCCAGATGACACTCAGCAGAATGTGGCAGTCCAGATTGTCCTCAGTAGCGATTCTTGCAGTCCGGATCACTCGTAGCAGAACGTAGCAGTTCAGATCACACTTGGCCGAACGTGTCAGTCGAGATCGCACTTAGTTGATCATGGAAGTCCAGATCACACTCAGCAAAACGTAAAAATAAGCCTTCCCAAGAACATCACACAGGGGTGGGAAAGGGGGTTTATGGCATGAGGAGATAGTGACATTTTGGTTGGGCATCATTTTAGAGATCACCAAGGCAATCCCTCACCAGGGTCAATATGCCGGTCAGACAAAAAACTTCATTCAGTAACTAATGCTTCCATCACCAAGAAAATATTTCAGGCTAAAAAAAATAAATCAGTCACCAAGGAAATATTTTGGTCACCACAAATTTTTTTTCATCACTTCATTGCATGACAGATTCCCCACATCGCATGAAACATGTTTCTCTGCTTGAGCTCAACTGGAGAAGACAAGCATTCAGTTTTTTGGAACAAAACAAAATGATAGCTGAATTCGAGCTGGACATTTGAACATACCCCACATCACATTGAGGTGACCTGGTCACATCCAATCTGAACAGCATTTCTCAGCTGCTGGTTCTCGGCTGCCACTGGTTCTCAGCCGCTGCTGTTCTTGGCCGCTGCTGTTCTTGGCCGCTGCTGTTCTTGGCCGCTGCTGTTCTTGGCCGCTGCTGTTCTTGGCCGCTGCTGTTCTTGGCCGCTGCTGTTCTTGGCCGCTGCTGGTTCTTAGCTGCCACTGGTTCTCGGCTGCTGCAGTTCTTAGCCTCACATCAAGCTTCACATTGAGGTTGCTCCTACTCACCTACCACTTTCTGGGCACCCCACTTCATGACGGGGGTACTGTATCACAGGTCACAATTAAGTGAGAGAACATTTACTGCTACAAATGAAAAGAAAGAAAATGCATTCTCTTGTTTGTCTCTAGTGTCATGTCTGTCATGGACAAGGATCTAGAACTCCATATTGCTCTGAGTCAGAAATATGTAATGGTGAAGAAGGGCTTCCCCCTGAGGGAGAGTCATAAGTTCTCGGAATGAGAACTGGAGCAGTGATACACCTCCATGGAGGCTGCTGAAGGAGTCCACAAATCTCAGAAAACTCGGTGGCATCAGATGACTCACTACCTCTTGGAGGGAAACAAAGGTATACTACAGCTGCACATGGGGTCGGGTCAAGAATCACATGCCCAGCTTGGCACAGAAGCACATACTCCACCACGATGAGTCTGAGGAGGTCACATTTTTCACCTGTGGGGAGCATAACCATGGTACAAATCGACCAGGTTGTGGACTTGCTCAAGCTAAAGTTAAGAAGCTGTTTGAAGCTGGGATCCACCACCCTCCTGGAAAAAAGATCTCCAAAGATCTGGGTTCCCAATCAACAACAATGTCCAGCTTCAGAACTGCTTAGCCAAACTCTGTAATGTATGAATTCTTTCTTTTGTCCATGCAAGTCTTATTTTGTTCTCTTCCCTGTTTATCATGATCATGATCTGAAGGTGTGAAACAGGTCTTTGCCTGTTTCAGTCAGTCACTGAACCCAATTCCACACATGCATGCATGGCATGCATGTTTTGTATGCCCTGTCTGCTGTGCATATTCTGCAAGGTCAGACCTGCGTGCGAGTGAGCCAAATGGAGCACCCAAAGTTTACTTGGTGACCACACAGAATATGCACAGGCATTCAGACAGGGGACTTGGAAGAGGAAAGAACTCTCTGAAATACATCGTTAACCTCACACTGATAGAAATCTTACAAATGGTGGCAGCAGTGGGATTCAACTGACTTTACATGAGTGTTGAGGTAACCAGAGATGAACAGAAACCCCGCACGAACTCAACGTGACAGAGATAGTGGCATTTCCCGAGATCTCAGAGATAGTGGCCCACTTCGTCCTGCTCCTCCTGATAATGACTCGGTTGACAAAACCAATCCTACTGATCACAACATGGCCCAAGCAAGTGCAGTAAATGCCAATCAATTGGCCATCCTGGGGGATTTTCACGGCCACCTAGAAGAAGATATTGATCACTTCTGCCTCCAAGTAACACGGTGTTGAGATTCTTTTGGCTGGTCTCAATCTGTCACTGCCCAAATTGTGCAGACATGTTTGAGAGGAGGAGCAGCAAACTGGATCCAAGGTGCCCTTTTGTTGGCGGCCCCTGAAGATCATTGAGGCCTGGGAAGTTCTTCATGATGATGGCACATCTCAGCCAGGGGTGGGCCTCTGTTATTTCATGATTCAACACTTTCATTCTGGAGTCAATGAAAGAGGTGCAGTTGAGGCTGTAACTGATCTGCATCAAAAGCCTAATGAATCAGTTGACTCCTTCTTTTCACGAGTCACTTTGGCCATGGACAAAAAAATCACCACATCCCAGATGATATCAAAGCAGGAGCTGCCTATCGGCAGACAATGAAGGATGATATCTATACCTTCTTTGCTGCTGGTCTGTATGAGGACATTCGCCATCAAATTATGGGTGCTCCTACCCCCCCTGTCACATTGGACACTTTGCTTAATGCATCCGGGAATGCAGAATTAGAGAGGAAAAAGGCCAAGTGACCTTTTGTTGTGCCAATTACTCCAGAGCAAGACCAACCAGCAACTCCTACAAGTGGTGATGCTCCGTCCCCTTCCAATGCTGCCTGGGAATTGGCTGAGATCAAACGTGAATTGTCCGTCATAAAACAAGGAATGCGAAGAAGACATGGTCAGGGCAGCCATCAGCAACCTGGACGACATGTACCAGTCTTCTGTTGGAGATGTGACCAACCAGGGCATATTAGCCAAGACTGCCAGAAGGTCTTAGAATTCAAAGGAAGATCTTTTGGACGAGGTCATTTTCAAAACACCCAACCTCCAAGGCCTCTGACCACATCCATGTGCCAAACTCAGTGCTTCTCTTCTGGGCCCCGCTGCAGCACTCTAGCTGCTGTTAACACTGATGCCCATTGGGATGACCTAGCTGGCTGGGACCCCATCGAGGAAAACCCCAAGCCTATGGACCCAAACTTATAAGGAGGACAGTTGTCGCCGAAATGTCTTGCCCCGCAACCCAGGCAAAACAGATAAGATCATTATGCCCTTTTGTAAATATTACCTTGTTTCCTGCCAGTGATTTCTCCACAAAGTGCCAAGCCTTAGTGGACTCAGGAGCAGAAGTTTCTGTAATTGCCCAGGGCATGCTTGAACCATTTCATTCAACCCTATCTCTCTCTCCTAACTATTCAGAATTATGGACTGCTTCTGGTGATTCCTTCCATGTCATGGGGTCCACTTCACTTCCCTTTCATCTTGGGACTGAATTCCTCAACCATACATTTGTGGTGGTAGAATGTCTGAGCTCTCCATGTATACTAGGTGCTGACTTTCTAACCCATCATAATCTGTCCATTGACTACCAAGCACATAAGTTTTGCTGGCCCAATGGGACCCAAAAGCACACATCTCCTCAAGTACGAGTTCGATCCAACACCTTTGTTCCTCCTAAAAGTGAGAGGTGAATAATGGCCAAGCTGTCACAGGACACAGACTCAACCAATATTTGGTGCATTGAACTACCATAGATAGCCTGGTGGTGGAAGGACTGGTCCAGCCCAAGGGGCAGAATGTCTAGTCTATGTCATTGTCTCCAATCCATTGGAACTCAGTCTACACCTTCAGTCTGATCAAGTGCTAGGCTCGCTATACCCATGTTCTGCAACCTTGGTGGATGCATTATCTGTCTCCACTATCAATCATCCCTCAGATATTGAACCCATGCCTGAGATGAGTAACATCCCAAACCACTTTCAACCCTTCTACCGCAATCTAATCAAACAATATTCTCACATATTTTCTAACCACACTTATGATGTAGGGCGAACTGGTGTCATTAGAGAAGACATAGTATTAAAGGACGAGTCAAAGATTACTTCAACACCCCCATATCAGACTCCGGAACTCCTTCTTCCTGTGGTCCATAACTATATACAAAACTTGGCCAATGCCAAGGTCATTCGACCCTCTACTTCCCCTTTTTCATCACCATTAATGCTTGTTAAAAAGATGGATACTAACCTGTCAAAGCCCCTCATTGAACAATACTGGGTTGTCCATGATTATCAAAAACTTAACAATAACGCTGCCCAATTGCTGCCTGATGCGAAATCTTAATGAATTACTCAATGCCGTCAGTAATGCAAAGATTTGGACTGTCATTGACCTGTCATCAGGCTTTTGGAACCAAGAATTAACACCCCCCAGTAAACCTTACACGGCCTTTGGGGTCCCTGGAATGGGACATTGGGAGTATAACTGCTGTGCCCCAGGACTAACTAACAGCCCTGCCACATTTCAACGTCTGCTAGACCATTATTCTGTCTGGCCTCCAAGGTGTCTATGTGTACATAGATGACATAATTCTGTGTTCAAATTCTCACACTCACCATTTAGAATTATTAAAAGCTGTCTTCAAACGCTTTGAAAAATATAATCTCAAATGTAAATCAAGTGAAGTTCAGCTGGGCACTGGAGAAGTGAATTATTTAGGATATAATATTTCCCAAATGCATGGGATCCGCCCAGGAGAGGCAAAAGTCCAGGCAGTCAAAAATCGGCGAGCAATTACCAACCTAACTGAAATACGGCAATTTCTAGGACTTTGTAGTTTCTTCCGGTGCACCATTCCCCATTTCTCTACCATCGCCAATCCTTTGACTAAGCTAACTCGCAAGGAATCACAATGGACCTCTTCCCCTTTGCCTCCAGAGGCTCAAGCAGCCTTCATGAAACTCAAAATGCTTTTATGAAATTGACCCTGCCTCCAGCCTGTAGATTTTTCAAAGGAATTCATTCTGACCACAGATGCCTCAGCAGTTGGTCTAGGTGCCATTCTCTCCCAAATGAAAGAAGATGGCCAAGAACATCCTTGTGCCTATGCCAGCAGAACCCTGACAGAAGCAGAGCAAAAATGGGCTCCCACACACCTGGAGCATCTTGCTATGGTTTCGGCCAGCCGACATTTTTGTCCATATCTTGCTGGAAGACATTTCACTGCGTACTGACCATAAACCCCTGGTCAGTCTTAACCGCATCCAAGGCCAAGCTCTTGAGTGCTTAAGAGCTGAGCTGGAAGAATTCTGACCTTTCACCATTACCTATTTAAAAGGACACCAGATGCCTGCTGATGGATTAAGCTGAATGAACATCACTCAAATTGATTCTTACCGTGTCCCTCCTTTAGTCACACAAGAGCAAGTTTACTACTTGCAAAAACAAGACAACCACATAAAGGCCCTTGTCTGTTTGGTGAAATTTCAGTCCTTCCCACGAGACTTAGCCCTGCAACAGTATGTGACAAAACTCCACCATATCACCAAAATTAAAAGAGGGGTTGTCTATATCCACCTGGCAAATGCTGAAGACCTCATCATGGCACCAGACAGCCTCTAATCAAGCCTGCTGTACCTCAGTCATGATTCCCCATTAATGCCGGACACTGCTCATGGACTGAAACATTAAGAAAATTACAAGAAAGATGGTACGGGGAAAACATGGAAGACGATATAAAGGTGCATTGCAAATCATGCCGCCTTCGCTTAGCAGTCAACACACCAAGTTCTGCAAGACCATCTCCTATGAAATGATTAGACAAGGTTCACCACTTCAATGACAGGGTTCATGTCGATTTACTTGGAAAATTACCGACCTCAGAAGGATTTTCCTACGTCATGGCTCTCCAGGATGCCTTTAGTAAATGGATTGAACTCGTTCCATTACCTGACAAGACAGCAGACACTGCTGCATCTGCTATCGTCACCAAATGGATACGTAGATTTGGGAGAATGCAAATGCTAGTCAGCGATTTAGGAAGGGAGTTTGTGAACCACACTATGAAAGGAATACGTAAACTACTGAAAGTGAGGCATCAGACCACTTCCCACAAGTCTCTCTCTCTGGGTGACATGGTATATTATACATGACCTTACTTCCAAGAACAATTAGTGCTTCCCATCCACAGTCAAATGGATTGGTGGAGTGTACTAGCTGAACCATTCTTACTTATCTGCGAAAAATTTTAGGCACGTCCAATGACTGGACACCATTATTAGCTCATCTGCAATTTTTTTTCTATACTGCTACACATGCCTCCACTGGATACTCCCCTTTTTTCATATTGCATCTATGGCCGGCTGCAGCTATGACTCAAGTGCCAAATGATATCGATGTCCAAAGACCAGACTCAATGACTCAGTTATTGCATGAACAAGAAGACATCCGCAAAGCGGTAATGGAGGCATTAGATAGAGCGTGGACCACACACCAAAGAGGGCAACTCCTGCACAGCCGACTCAAGTCTCTCTCTCTGGGTGACATGGTATATTATACATGACCTTACTTCCAAGAACAATTCCAAAAGTTCCAACATCCATTTCAAGGACGGCTGCAGTCCAACAGATTTATCCTAACAATACAGTCCAAATAATGAAGGAGAATGATCAGCTGCTGACCATTCATCTTGATCATCTTAAGTTAGCACCCTTTGGGGAGTCTGTTACAAATATTGTGCTGGATTCTGAAACTGCCGATCCTCCTTTCCCCACTGGCCATGGTCCACCCACACCTGCTTCTATACCACCAGATGATTTGGGAACTGGGAATATTTACATTCAGACACATCCCAAGCCACAAGTCCCTTTTGCTGCCACACCAACCCCACATCTCCCTGAAGAATTACCCATAGTATGGCCCAACAAACTGGAGTACACATTCCACCTTTATTTCCAATTCCTCATACGTAATAACCACATTACATGCAAGGGTATTCACAATCTCTTTAGGGCAGATGGGGTTGGAGCCCCAGAACGTAGGGACATCTCTTCCTCATCAATAGGGGCACCAGGAGTCGTAGACACTGCTCAAGACCAGGGCCACTGCGGGCAAATTAATGAGCGCATCAGTTTTTGACAACCACAACAACAAATGCAGCTCAATATGACAGCTATAAACCCCAGGCTCGTACCAAAACCCACCATCTTTACCCATGACTGGTGCCCCTGTCGCAAGCACTTCGATATGTCTTCTATCGTTACCCCATCTGGTGAACCCATAAGTTGGATTTCATGCAAAATCTGTTTGAAGCCCATATCCAGATCAATACCAAATCCTAGAAAAGTGGTCAAGTTAAAAGCCACCTGATAATGAGGACCTGAGAAGTCATCTTGCACCATCACTGATACCTCCCCATCAAAAGCAAAATGATAAGCATTTCCTCTACATCCCACAGGCACTTTCACCCTTCCAATTCCTTTAAACTGGGCCTTGTGAGCTGTGTCTAAACATGTCATCTCTATCCGGCCTGCATTTGCCTGATAAATCAAAAACTCCTCAGGTCCTAATTGACTAATAAAATCTGACATAACTGCCACCGGTGAAAATTTACCCTGGTCTTTCACCAACTGCAGTTGATTCTTGAACAATCCCATGAGACAATCGCCATATGGCTCTTTGAAATAATGATTCTGATTCTTACAGAAGAATTTACTCCCTGATTTATGACACAAAGTCAATTCAGTAAGAGACATAGTCTTAAGCAGGGAATTGGTGCAAGAATCTACTGCAATAATGACCTTGTCTGGCTGAGGAAGAAGAAAATGCTTTGGCGATACTTGAATCGGGCTGGGGTTATACTGATATGCATCCAACAAGGTATCATGGTAATAGACTGGCACATGTATCAACACCCACAAACGCCCTGTCATATCATATAAAAAGGACACATCTGATTCATATAATTCATGACCCTGAATGGGTAATGGGACTAACCCTCTCTGACTCAACCTTCCTATCAACTGTTCCTGCACTGCCTGCAAATGAGAAAGCGGTATCAAATTTTCTGACAATTTTAATGCTCGAACTCTCTGCCATCCCCTTAAACAAAAAGTTACTTCTTCCTGCAGTATGCTATACTAATCAAACAATTCTGCCATGGCCAACCCAAACTCTAAATCTTTCTCCAACACTTCCAACTTCATAGTAATCCTCTCTAAGGTAGATCATGCTCCAGCCAATGCTTTGGTGCTCACTGCTAACCGCCCTTCATGGTCCTGCAATACTTCAATTGTGGCTTCAGATGGCCCTTGATCCACCACCATCGATAAACTTAACAGCCCGATGCTAGAAAACAGATAACTGCCCAACACATATATACCAGCCCCAACCAAAAGTCCTAACCCAAAAAATAATTGCCTTCAGGGTTGGGAATGACCACTGATCAACTGCTGCGATCGGTCCCACACCCTTTTGGAATTGGCAAATACCGCTATTACTTCTTGCACTTGCTGGGTCAAAGATTTAGACCAATCATGCAGTAAATCCCCCCGATCCCTCACTGCCTTCCTACATTGGGTACTAAACTGCATGGAGGAGTTATTTTGTACATTTGCCTGGGCATCAATATCCCCAAACCCTTGTATAATATCATTGCAAGGGGCTGTAGTTTCCTTTAGAAAATGAATTAGGTTGACATCCAATGCCAAATGACCAAAATGAAGACTCCCCACCATCTGCCCTAAATGCTGAAAATGAACTCCTTCTGAATGAAAAATTAGCCAATCTTCAGATGCTTTGGTCCAGGCAAATGGACGGCTGTCCCTGCTCTCTGCAATACTGCCCACTATTCCAGTAATGGGAACAGGTGGTGCCCGAGTAGGTACAATAGGTACCACTGTACCTACATCTTCCAAAGGCCACAGCTTTTTCCCTGTGGTGGTGGTCTTCTCAGCAGTAGTCCCTGCACCTGTTTCTATGGGTCCACCAATGGCATTGTGACTCACCGACTCTGGCTAGATGCCCAAGGTGGCCGCACCAGTACAAACAGGGCACTGTTCTTGGCATCAGACTGATGCTTGACATCCTCCCCTTGAGCCACCTGGGCCTCAGCCGCCTCTCCATCGCCTTCCTCTGTCCTCTCCTCCACAGTAATTTCATTCCTTTTCCCCACTGTGGCCAAGGCACTGTTAGGCCCCTTTGCCGTGGTCTCTGGCTCACTCCTTCCCACTGTTGTTGCCACTGAGGTGGTTGTCTGTTCTGTAGGAACCTCTATTACTTGAGGTAGTGCGACTGGCGACATTTTATTTTCTGTAGCTGCTGCCATAGCTGTTACTTTAGGGGAGGCCTGTGTCAATATCTCCATAGCGATTGTTGTCCCCGCAGTAGCAGTTGTTCTTGTCACCATTAAGGGTGCCACAGTGGTTGGAACTCCTGTAGTTATCATACGAGGTGAAGTTGGTGTATCACTTGTGGTGGTGGTAGTCATAAATAAAGAGGTCAACACTGTGGTAGTGGTTGTGGTTGTAATATTCGTTGTGGTGGTGGTTGTAAAACTGTAGCCATTGTAGTACTGACTTCTAACACCAGAGGTATTCCTTTTCCCATGGGGCCAGTACCTTCCCCCCCCCCCCCGGCAGTTGCTGGTTGCCTTGCTTGCCACCGTGAGGGCATGCCCTGCTGTAACTCTGCCTGTAATCTTTTGTCCTGTACATCAAAAGCTGCATCTTCTGCTCGTAGACTCCCTGATTTATGTTGCCATACATACTCTTCCATGTGAAATTGTATATCGGTCTCCACCTGCTCAGCTGCCCGTTCTACTTTCTTCACCCACTCTTCCCGTGAGATCCCAAAGTCGTCCACAGGCACTGCTAACCACTTTTCCTTCCAGTCTTTAATTTCCATCACCACTCAGCCCATTTCCATTGCATACCACTTCCATTCCGGCAGCACTTCCCCTGTCACGTGGCCTATCACCAGCAGTAATGACACTATTTCAAATGTTTCCATTTTCTACATTGTTGCCACACTTAGCCACTGTTTCAATTCTGCCCAACCAACTTTTGCCTACTGCCTCTTCATCCAGACCCCACCCAAATTGTATTCTGCCTACTCTGGCAGAGGAACTCTGTACAAATTCTTTCTTTTGTCCACACAAGTCTTATTTTGTTCTCTTCCCTGTTTATCATGATCATGATCTGAAGGTGTGAAACAGGTCTTTGCCTGTTTCAGTCAGTCACTGGACCCAATTCCATGCATGGCATGCTTGTTTTGTATGCCCTGTCTG
>JAAUXU010072168.1_pt1 | contig 43956 bp, 43 predicted proteins | sample 7278151 | NCBI WGS metagenome assembly JAAUXU01 (sample SAMN14350113, study PRJNA611818) | marine sediment metagenome | isolation source: surface marine sediment (1.8m) | place: French Polynesia: Moorea | collected 2018-08
ACTTGCATGCATCCTTATTGCTCACCCTTCCTTCTCCTCCCTCTCCTCAAGCTGTCCTTCTGCCTCCAAGCTGCCTATCAGGGATCCAATAGATGGCTCTGCCACGCTGGACATCTGGGTGTAACTACTAAGTCTGTGGCAGTGTAGAATGAACGCAAAAACAAGAGTAACGTAACGAGCAACAGGTCACCATCATGTCAACCTGCAGCGCCTACAAATGCTCCACCAGGTCTTCTAACAAGGAAGGCATCTCATTCAAAGCCAAAATGAGTTGGCCCACATAACCAAATATTTTGGTTGCTGAAGCAAAGTTTAAGTGCACTAAAGTGAGGAAAGGTCCCGGAGGGAAGTGTCGCGGAGAGGATCTGTCACTCTACCGGAACAAAATTGCGGAATTCGGTGGTGTTAATGCAAGTGTAATTGTAGTTATGGGATGATTATGAGTAAAAAGTTGAAGCATTTTGATTGGCGTGGCATTAGCATATTTTCATACCTGCTTTTGAACTGGATGTATGAACATATAGCCGGTGCCTCTTCTTGGGTCCATTCTACAGCTGACGTGCCTTTTCTAATCGGACCACCTCTGCTCGTTGGTCCCCTATCTGGGGAAGCAGTGCAGGTCCGCGGCCCTGCAGTAGATGAGCGAGCTGATAAACCGACCTAAAGTGGACAATTTATCTAAAACTGTAGTACTATAGATGCGCTCACGAAGAATTGGGTATTTTCTGCAGAACCAAATTAAGCTGACAATTTTACAACATAACACTTTATTCGCTTAAACATCCCGCTCATCTGGTTCAAAAGTGCTTTTCATTGCTTTCATCCAGACCTACGGGACGAGAAAAAGGAATCTTCTAATTAATCTGAGTGACAATCCCCAGCTAGTTCGCTGATTCTTACAATGGAGGTATGAAGAGCTGTTCTTACCTCCATTGTCCATCCCCCAAATCCATGGTCCTTGCCCAGTTGCTGGCACCTTGGTTGATGACCTTCTTATGCCACCGGACTTCAGGTTATGTCACACCACTGGCGTGGTTGACTCAAAACCTCCTCGTCCAACGTGACCAAGTGAACAGGAGTCTACTGTATAATCAACAAACAATCCTTTTAAACATATATTTTACTCGGATACTGTAGAGGATCATCATCTTATTTTTCATTTCGCATACTTCAAAAGATTTTTGCGCATCAAAATCTCTTAAAAACATGCTAGCTAACCTTGACCCAGAGCAACTTCAACAGGTGCACTAAATCTTCGACATCTGAATTTCCCGCTCTTTTAGGTCAGCTGCCAAGCCGTCCAGATCTTAGAGTGACGTGACTCCTGGGTGAACCAATGAGTTTTTCCTTCTCACTGCAACTTGGAAGCTGTCCATCATTCGATCAGACCGTCTGCTTTGAGCGTGATATTTTGCAACGTCTGCGGTAGCACTGGGAACTTGGCGATCCTCTTCCAAACAGTCCAAGTGGTCACACTCACTGCAGTCCTTCTCGGCAACCTGAGACTGATCTCGTCGGCGACGACGTCGAGTCAACACATGTGCAATGGAGTCTCTCGGAAGGGTCAGGAGCCTCTAAAAGTCCTGTCGGTACGAAATCGAATCTTCCGGCATGAGCGGCCCGAAATCCACGCGCACCTTCGAGGAGGCCTCGGCAGAGATCCGGGTCAGTACGATGGGCCAAGTCGCGCTCAGATCACATTGTCACGTTCGCCCCTCTGTTTCAGGCCGGCTTGCAAAAGCACATCGCAGTCTACGACCAACGACGTGCGTCCTCCTTCTCGGACGAGTCTGAAGATTCCGACGAGGACGAGGCAGTGCAAAAGTTCTCTTCGGATCAGGTCTTGGATAAGGTGTTCGGATCTCGGCGACTGGAGGGCGGTCAAAGGACGGAGCAGGCGATTAAAGATACGTTCACCAAAGGAGCTTCCTCCTGTCTTATCTGCATCGCAACGGTCAAGTGAGTTGATCGACCGCGGTTAACATTTCTCTGAAGTCGATCGTGTCACAGTGTCATCCTTGCCTAATCAGGAAACAGGACGCGATATGGAATTGTGAGAACTGCTTCTGTTCCTTCCACCTGACATGCATCCAACGCTGGAGCAGAGATTCGATCTTTCAACAAAGGAACGACAGAGAGAACCAGATCCCGGGTGTGTTCTACACACTTGAAGTCTGCAATCTTCTCATCTTCACTCTAACTTCGTCCTTCTTTATTACAGATTTGTCCTCCCCCCAAACTTCATCCTTGACTCCGCTTCAATGGGGCTGTCCCAAGTGCCGCCACGCGCACTCACCCGAGCAAATCCCGGTCCGCTACACCTGTTTCTGCGGCAAGGTGTCGGACCCTCCCTTCGACCCGTGGATTGTGCCTCACTCCTGCGACGACGTCTGCGGCAAGAAACTGAAGCCAGAATGCGGACACCATTGCCTCATTCTCTGCCATCCAGGGCCTTGCCCACCCTGTCCGCAGGTACGAGGAGCAAATCTTACTGTGTTTTTGGCACGTCATAATATAAATTATCGATGTACTCTTATGTACTACGCTCAACCTTACAGATGGTGACGTCAGCGTGTCATTGCAACCAGTCAGCGCCAGCAACCCGGCGGTGCTTCGACCGGAATTGGTCCTGTAGCAAACCGTGTAACAGGCGTCTGAGCTGCGGCCAACATTTGTGCCCAACTCCGTGCCACGAGGGTGCATGCAAGCCCTGTGCCAAAGTCAGTGTCCAACTTTGTCGGTGCCAACGGAAGCAACAACAGAGAAGGTGCGCCGAACCAGATTGGCAATGCGATGAGAAATGCGGTCGGCCGCTCGCCTGTGGACATCATGTGTGCGACATCGTCTGCCATGAAGGTAAGAAAGGTGATGAACGCTTTTTTGATAGGTGTCTGAAGAAGAGAGTGTTGTGTATGCGCAGGTGAGTGTCCGCCTTGTCCCCTGAGTGAGGTCCGTCGGTGTCCATGCGGCAAAAGTAGGCACATACTTCCGTGCACTTTGGCTACGCCTACCTGCGGTGACACCTGTGGCAAGACTTTGTCCTGCGGCCAGCACATTTGTGCGGAGAGGTGCCACAGAGGCGCGTGCTCCAGCTGCCTGCAAATGGTCATCAAGAGATGTAGATGCGAGGCTAAGAAGAAAGAGGTCCGACAATCTCACAATGGATTTCTGTGCTTTCTCCTAGGGTCTTCCTAAATTTTTACAGGTCCCCTGTACCAAAGTCTACACGTGTGACACCAAGTGCAAGAGATTGCGGGATTGTCGCAAGCACGCGTGCAATCGTAAGTGCTGCGAAGGCGACTGTCGTCCCTGTGAGCAAGCGTGCGGTAAGAGTCTCAGCTGCAAGAATCACAAATGCCAGTCCAGGTGTCACCAGGGCAACTGCTACCCGTGCAATGAGGTTAAGGAGGTGAGAGAGAACTATAAAATGTAACCTTTTCAACATCTCATGGACGTCTTGTCCTAAAACAGGTCACCTGCAACTGTTCCGCGAGTCGGATCTTGGTCCCTTGCGGTCTCGAGAAGGTTACACCGTCTCCTCGGTGTCGTCAACGCTGCTCTCGAGCTTCAGAGTGCCATCATCCCGAACGAGAGCCCCATCGGTGCCACTTCAACGGGTGTCCCCCGTGCAAGCAAGTCTGCGGAAAGCAGCTGAAGTGCAAACATAACTGTTCCAAGCCGTGCCATGATAAGGTTAGTGAAATCAATTCTCGGCGCTTTGGTGTCCGGCCTGTCCGGCCAGACCGTTCAGCGTCATTTCTGGCGTTTGTGCCTCGTCCTCGGCACCTCGACTAGCGATTCTACGTATGACATGGGCGTTTACACGTAAGGAAGTGACTTGCACATCAAGAAAATTATCCTCTTTTGGTGCGTTTACACTGGTCGGGCGTTATGCTACTCGATGTACCGTATTTGCGAAGTAGCCATGGATCTGCTTTAGGGTTCCTGACATCCGTCACAAAAACCCACCAGTTATACTAATACTGCATGTACGAGAGCGCTCTGTGAGATGGACATTGGCTTCAGGTCACCGTTACACTTCACTCTGGTTTGAAAGCTTCAACTCCTTGGGAGGAGACTGCGCCCCGCCAGGAGATCCAAACTTTGAATTGTCCGCCATGTGAGGTTCCGGTGCCGGTGACGTGTTCGGGCGGTCACGAGACCGCTGAATGGCCCTGCCACACCGCTAAGGTCGGGTCTTGCGGCAGAAAGTGCGGGCGCAGATTGGGTTGCCAAAATCATCAGTGCTCCAGGGAGTGCCACAGGGTAAGGAAAGTTTATTCAATTTCTATGTCTTTTCAACCTGCTGCTGTCCAGTCAGTCTTCGATAAAGTGAAGCTACGAATGACTTTACTAAAAAAAGATTCTTCAAAGGGCAATTTCGAATCAATACCGTATCGAACATTGTCATTAATTCATGTAGTCTGCGTTGATTAAGTACATCAGTTGAAGAAATGGCAGCATTGACAAAGCTATCACAGAGTGTGGAGTTTATGGGTAGGTGTTTGTGTTTCTTAGGTAAAAGGTGCGGTCGACGATGTCTCTGCTGGGGTCAACTGTCGCAAGTGCGAGTTGGAGTGCCAGAAGAAACGACCTGAGGGATGCTCTCACCTTTGCCAGCGCCCATGTCACCCTGGAGAGTGTGATGAGTGCAAACAGGTAAGTTCCTTTCGGAAGACCTGAGTCCCTTCATAGTGGTCACTTCTTTACATTTAGATGACTCGTATCCTTTGCCATTGTGGACTGAGCCAACTGTACGTGAAGTGCGGTGAGTGGACGGCCGCCCGAGGGGATGACAGAGATCGGTTGTCCTGCTGTCAGAACCAGTGTCCCAAACTCATGAATTGTGGTCACCGGTGAGCTTTCGCAGTTTTCCTAGTGTGTACGATGACTCTCGAATTCTAAGTATTTTTGGTCCCCAGTTGTACCAAACTGTGTCACTCTGGCGACTGTAGCAACTCCGCGAACTGTCGGAAAAAGGTCAAGCTGTTCTGCCCCTGCAGACGTCGAAAAGAAGAGAGGCCCTGCCCGACCAAGAACGAGTCAGCAATCGCTTGTGATGAAGGGTGTGAACAGGCAAAGGCAAAGGTGAGCAACGAAGTCGTGAAAAGGCTATTGCAGCCTTTTATCAAGGCCAGAGTCCTACTTCATATTGCGTGTCCTGCTAGTCAAATACCATACTCTGGCCCAAGGACAAACGCATGAATCGTGCACGACGCTCAAACGACGACTGTTGCGTTCATGACTCGCAAAGCTAGATCGTTCTGCTTTTCAGGCTCAAGAGGCTCTGCATCAGGAGTCACGGCGCATTCGAGAAGAGGCCGAGCGGCTGGAGCAAGAGGAGTTAAAACGCTTCGAGAAGGCTCAGGAGGGGCGACGGAAGCGCGGCGGCCGCGACCGTAGGAACAGGAGGGGTTGCGAACCCACCGAGAAACCGTTTTGGCGAAAGAATTGTTACGCTATGGCCGCGGCTGCGTTGGTAGCCGTGGCGGCGACCACGCTCACTATTGGATACAGTAGACTACTGCCAAAGTGAAATTGTTGTCTCCAATGATGGTTTATGGTTTTCATCGTGATCGTGATGTCTTATTTAACCAGCATTCCTACGAAGGCAGTGAGACTTGAGTCATGGCCACCAACTTGGGAGTAAAGTGTATTTGAGTTATATTCTTTTATTTTTTGAGGGATATTCGGTGTTTCATTCTTTATCTTTTGCGATGTCGGCAATAAAATACTTTGTGTCTGCACGTGTACATACATAGTACCCTTGGTATATTGGCTTCGTGCTTTGATGGGATTAGTCGTAGTACAGTGAGTAAAAAGATGAGATGTGCAGCCGAGACCTTGCACCCCCTTCACTTCCACGAGTCCACGATGAGGACAATCTACTCGGCGCTATTGCTCTTGCACGCACTTGTCACAAGCCAGAAAGAATTAATTATAGTGAGATGTTCTCAGATACCAATATTAAAGTGTCACTGACGATCCAGGAAATCCTGTCGTGCTGATCCTGATTGGCAGAGACTGAGAAGAAATCCGTGAAGCTCATGAACTCGTCATGAGCGAACATGATTCTGTCGGTCCAAACGTTTTCCTTGCGCAGTGGGAGGAAGCAGAGTGGAACAAATACAGTGCAAGAAGGAACAACTTCTTTGCTACGTCAGCTACTTGCATGCAGATGACCAGTGGGATGAGAACAGCATGGAGTAATTGGCCGACTACTGCGCTATTAAGCGCGTTTCTGCGACTGACGCTGGCTAGAGCGACGTGGCGGAGGAGCGGGTGACCAAAGAGGACACTCTCGTCGAGGAGGACATGTGCAAGAGCGACGGAAACAAATCGCATGTGTAGGGACAATTGTTGCTAAGCCTTTTCAACGCTGATGAGGTGCAGGTGCTTATTTAATGATACTCTTCTGTCCTGATATCAAAGTCACTACAGGAGAGACAGTTGCAATGAATCATACGCGAGTTGAATTTGCATGCGAGCGCAAAGGTGCTGATTCGGTGTGTGATCTGAAAATGACGAGACAAATATGCACTTACGTGATGCGAGACATAAACAGAGCAGACATGCAAAAAGGACCTGACGTTCTGGCTTTGGGGTAAGAAGTGATAAACATGGGAGTTTCTGCACTCAGCCTCCAGCATGGTGAAAGCTACATTAGCTTGTCTTCTTTTGTTTGTTTCACTGTTACAATTTGAGCCAAAAAGAAGCGGAGACTTTTTGCACCCAGGGAAAGCATTTAGTGACCCTTGGTGCAATAACATTCACAATCGCCGGTGCCAGAAGAGGTCACCTGCGACACAAACGATTACAACATTGTTTCACTTCTTGTTGCGTTTCTTGCGACGCACACGAAACGTTAACATTGAAATAAGAACAGATTTGTTGCAGGTCTGTCTTTTTCTCCAGGCGCAGACTCGATGCTGAGCCTGAAATGTTTCTTGCGCAAGAAGAGAAAAAGCCAAACCCGGAGCCCCGAGTGGACGGGGGGCTCCGGGTTTGGCTTTTCCCACACACAAACTCTCAGCTGTGCTGAGAGCTGTTGTAATGTAAGGCCGCACTCACAATTAGTGGATTTTGACGACGTCGCAGTATAATGGCCGTAAAAGAACTTGTTCTCCCCGACGAACCCGATGTGTACCCTGACCGAGATGGCGCCACCAAGGACACCCCGGACTCGACCGAGAGCAGCGAGTACGCCTGGATGAAAGCTTAGCATAAAAATCCTCCCGCAGCTTGGTTGGAAAGGCCAAGGAGCTTCCTCAAGCATCCTCGTGTTGCCTTTTCTCTGTCTGTCTCCCTCTGTGTGTGCATTATGGGCACATGACCCAGATCCCATGTGCTGTAACTCTTCATACTTAACGCTCGCACACCTGTGCAACAACAGGCGAACCTTCTGACCTGCTGAAATGACACAATGAATGGATGCGCGCGACTTTGGTGGTTCTCACGCACCCCGAGGGTTGGAGAGAACTCAAAAAAGTAGAAGGGAGGACGGTAATAAGCGGATGATGATGACCACTTGATTGCTGGGAAATTTTCTCGTGTATTACGACTGGTGCAATTTCTCAGCTACCAGAGGGGGTCAGGAGGTCTTCAGATACGGTAGCACTCACATCTTGGTAGCGCTCTGTGATTGATGCATTACTTAATGCCCTGTGGCTGGAGGCAATTAATGACCAAGAATTACATAGATCCCTCATTTTCACCTCGTCCCGGTGCTGCTGTTGCTCTCTGGCAGACTCCTGCACTGCCCGAAGTGACCGTCCCAAATTTGTGTGAGAAATATAGGGCTGATGACCGTTACTAAGCTGATGAGTTCTAAGAGACTTGGCCACACATTAAGTTGTCGCAGCAGCACATTGTTGGGCAGCCCATTTTGTTCTTCACGGAGTCGACACTTGAAGCTCAGAGATGCACTCATCTACCGTCCATACGTGCGAGATGGTTGCCTTCTCAGCATTACACTGGAGCACCTTAGGACAAATATCCCCCCCCCCTCTTCCACCCATCAGTCTGTTTCAGGCTTTGGGGGTGGCAACATGAAAGCAGCGGGGGACGTAATGACCACATCCGGTGTGACTGCTCAAAGCATCGCAGACGTCTACTGTAAAAGCGTGCATGAATGGGACCAAAACACACAGGACTCGAGCAACCTGCAACACACACGAAACATGCGCAACAAGCTGTGGTTTTCACAGAAGTTGCTGTCGGCCACGTACATTTGGCTGGTGACTGCACTGGCGCTGGTGCTCTTCCGCCCATGTGCTGCCGTGCACGTCGAGTAGTCTATGATGGCGAGGGAGAGAGAGGCTCTCCCTTGTAAAAACACACTAGCTTTCATACTTGGCCACAAAGGGACTGGAGGAACGTATCCCTGCTATCGGCAGTTACCCCCGCCAACTCTCGGAAAATACCCCCTGACCTTCTCCCGAGCTCTCCTCCACATTTTCTTACATTCTAGCTCGAGTCTTCGTTGACACGTCCGAGAAAGAATAAAGAATCCATTCAACGAAGCCTTATTTCACTGTCTGTCGTCCTCTTGACAATCTGACACCAAAACGTCACTTCTGCAGCTTGTAAAAATGTCCTCTCCTCTCTTCTCCGGAGACGAGACGCTAAAAGCATGTTGTGTCACCAGATTCTCTCTGGGTGTGTACCATAATGTACCTACACTACTTTACTTACCAAGAATCCTGAGGAGGAGGGTTTTTTTTTAGTCCGCCATAGAGCGAGACAACCCCAACCCCCTCAAAAAATTCTTAGTGATTCATCACGTGATACTTGAGTCTGGACGACCAATCCAGGTTGTTCCTGAGCGTTGGTCGGAGGAATGAGAAAAATCCCCGTATTGTATAAGCATTATGAGTTTATGCAGCACTTGTAACCTGTTCAGTAAGGGTGCGATTCACGAGAACGGTTTGACAGTCACTCATGGTCAACATCCGGCCCAAACCGGCGCGTGTTTGCATTCGCCATGAATGAATCAGCCCCCAAAGGTTTGGAAGAGAAGGGGGGGGGGTTAAAACCGATCCCGCCGCCAGATCTGTTGTTTGAATGGCTTTTCTGTAACAGATAAAGTTGTTAAGAAGACGCCCGAGCCAGAAGCCGCCAGGCAGACCAATTGTCTGTAGTCATGCAAGAGCCTTTAAAATCCTGGCATAAGAAGACATTAAGACTGGTAGCAACTGCTGCCGCCACGTAATTGCTGCCCACTAAGAGAATGAGAGGTGCTTCATGGTAATTCTAGCATTGGCGAGCTCATTAGCTAAGACTTGGCTGTCTACCTCTTCATCTTTTTCCCTCTTCTTCTTCGCTCTATGTACGAACTACATTTTTTTTTCTTCTTTAGAATGAAGAAATGAAGCAAAAATGGAATGGGGTCTCGGCATGGATCTGAGCAGAATAGACAGGAAACACAACGTTATATAGTATGAACCTATTTAGAGTGAAAAGGAGTTGTTATGTAGCGCTAAGTTTTTCTCTCTCTCCTTAAGTACCGCTGACCCCTCATGCGGGTGTGCTTCTCCGGCCCAATTGTCGCAATTTGTTGGTCACGCGTCTGTCCAATTCCGAGGTCATCACCCAATTGTCGCTCGCCCCATTTGTCTCCTGCCTTTTGGGCCGCCGTGACGAAACGGAGAAAATTGTTTTTCAATCTAGAGAGAGAGAGAAAATCGGTCCTGCTGCACACTTGGACAACCGCGGGGCAGCTGACGTCGACGACGACGAGGACGACGACGACGACGACGACGACGACCACCCTTGGCGACGGGTGGCATAAGTTGTGAAATATTAGCGTGGAGGCAGAGCTCGCGTTGCTCCAGTTAGTGAAGCCTGTGTTGATGGCGGCAGTGACCCACGTACAGTGTGGCCCATCCAGCGTCGTCGGGCAGCGCATTCGCGAAGGCCGTGGAGATGCAGTAGGACACGCACCCATGGAGTGACAGTGTGTGGTCTCTTGCCCGATGAATCAGAATGACACGGCTGCAACGTGCGGATGAACCCGACAAGAGTCACAGCAACAGGTCCGCCAATGCAGTCAGAGAGTTATGGTGAAAATCCAGCCTGGCGTAATCATAGACGACAAATTTTTCTGGTTGTTGAATAGGTGTCATTCCATGACGATGACGAGTCGACTTTTGTGTGGCACCGTAAATTGGATGAGACAGGGAATGAATTCCTACTGCTGGGTGAACGGGGTGACGCACAGCACGGCGTGGACGAGGGCGGTGGCTGACAAAGCGGTTCGTGCAACGACTCTCGGCAGTAGGAGCTGGGGTCTTTTTTTTTTGTTGTTCTTTCGACTTGTGTCGATTTGGTATGAAAATGTGATGTCGAATTGAATTGATAGAAGAGAACAACTGGTGTAATTGGCTGCGCTGTGATCGTGTGATGTCCAGCAGAACAAAAATTCCTTTCTAAATCGGGAAATTGAGATTTGACACCCTGGGGAATCATCCCCGTCAGACGTTCTGAGCAGTCGAACCTGATGCTCTTTTGGCAGGGTTGCCAGATGGAGACGTTTCTCGCCGTCTTCCCTATGTCCAGAAGAAGTTCTTTTGGAATCTGTCAAGTGTTGGGCAGTTTCTCGACTGACCCAGCAGAGTATTAAGTGTCCGGCCGGCCGACTTTGCACCCCCTGGCGTGGTGACTCGGCCGTTTCTCATCACCATTTGGGGTCGTTTGGGCATCTGGCAACGCTGCTCCTCGATTTTTAATATGCGTCACATGCCTTGATAGCAGCGCCCTAAAAAGGACCCCAACCACAGGAGTTTGTCTGAGTGAGTGAGACCCGTGAATGCTTCTTCGTCTGAGAGAGTTGTCACAATTGATTTAGCACGCGACTTTGCAGTCACACCCGCCCAAAAGCAAGCATTGGCGTGTTTCTTTCTTTTTTTTTTCGATTCCTGCAAAACCAAACTGATTTTTTGGCAACGCCCAGAAAACTCGGCGCTGTCGCGAAAAATGACGCAGCTCATAGGTGAGTGGCATTAGTATGCATGAGCACGCTTGTTGCGAATGTACGCAGTACGTACGGGGTCATTCAAAAGTAGTTTGACTATTTCAAAAAACACTACATTGGCTTTAAAAGCTTCAGATTTTCCGCTAAATTTGCAAGTATGACTGTGCTGTTTCCCCCAAACAACACACTTTACCGCCAACAAGAGACAGATGCATGGGCGTCAACTGAAAAAGGGTTGATGCAGGTAAGATTGGCAAAAGAGACCCCGCGCCGATGATTAAACGGGCACAATTCAAACCAATGCGAGCGCACCAAAAATTCAGGCATATATATATATACATATATAAAAGCAATCGAGTGGCCATGTTCAACGTGGCTGTGTCCAACTTGGCGTTGAATGAACCTGCAGGTCAGCATAGAGGGCGAGCCCGCCAGGGTCATCGTGTCCAGGCTCTTGTTGTTTTTCTCTTCCCCCCACAAAATTCGCCGAATGAACATTTGAAATCAAAGGTTTTTTTTCCTCATCCTCGCTCTCTCCTACTTCTTTCAAGTGATTTACAGTCGATTTGCAGTTTGCGCCACCGCACAGGAAGTGACTTGTCAACCCAATCGCAGTACGAAAAAACAAAACGCCCTCTCCACTTTGCCGACAGACTTTTCAAAGACCAGGGATGCTTGTAAACTGAATGGGAGCGTAACGTTGTGAAGATACAACTGTTCAATTGTGCCCTGGAGACAACCCAAAGCATTTTTTTTTGGTTCGGTTTCTTCACCAGAACCTATAAAACATAGTCTAATGTGACATCGACTACACAATAACTCGGTACCTATTGTGCAGGATCCTTTTCTGAGGGCGCGTTTACACTACCGACCTTTTGTCATGGATATCGCCAGGTGTAGGGTGACGCAGTTTTTTCTTCTTCTTCTTCTCGTCACACCGGGGAACGTGTGAGACATCGCTGCACACAGACGTGTGAGGCAAAAAAAATGGCTAAGTGCGAGCGAGGCTTAAGGGTTTGTGTCAGTTCTGGCCGGTCGGGGCCGCGTGGACAGGCAGGAATTCCCGGCATTTCATACAAACCTTGACGAGGTCACGCTTTTTACAACCTTTTCTTTCTTTTCTTTCATTGTGATCCCATTTCTGTCGTCTGTGCTCTCTTTTCTCAGCCCTCTGATGCCAGAAGAGACTCCAAAGATGCGAACTTTGGTAAAAAAAAAATTGGCTGTCTACTTAAACAGGCATCACTTATTCACATGTGGCTTGTTCCTCCCTTCATATGCGCCACACCTTCACATGTGACCCAAATATAGGCTGAAGGAGCGTCCATTAGTCAATTTTTCCTGGCCCACAGCTCTCGAGTCGGTGGCCCCAAAGTTGCCATGTGTGGCCAGACCTTAAGACTACTTGTCTGCTTCGACTTTTTGGTAAATTGAGCATCTCTTTTCTCTCTGCCTAATTTGACTCTCGTGCTGTGCAGAGGAAAAGCATCCTAATTAGAAGTAAGCGCGTCCTCAAGGAATTTCTGTCTTCCTCTCGAGTTTCACTCCTTTTACTCCTTGGTGCAACGAGGGGGGAAAAAAAGCAAGTAGGAAGACACAGGGTGGCCCAAAACAAGGGGCAGCTCTCCGGGCTTACCCTGGACTGTGCGCCCGTTCAGAAGTCAGTCAACAGCTCTTGTGCTAAGCTTTTCAATCACCCTGTTTCTTTGCATGATGGAATGGCCGGAAGCTTCTCTCTCTCTCTCTCTGGCTGAATGAATGAAAGAGAGGGAGACACTTGAAACCTTGGGCTTGGTGAAAGTAGTTTATTTTCTCTAGGCGGAACATTTCACCTACTACACCCACCTACAACGAGGTCTGGAGCATCGGCTCCAAGCACGAGACCTCGTTGTTCCGTTGCTCCGGAGGGTCCTGTTGGATAACCCAAAAAGAGCCGTTGCTTGGGCGGTTCCCACACTCTCTGATGAGCGGTAATCCTAGACTTTTTTATCCTTCCGGAACAAAAAAGTGTAATCTCCGTTTTCTTCTTATTTTCCCGCCTCCTCCCAGCTTTTGAGCCTTATGGGAGTCTTGATTTTGGGGGAGGGTTCTTGGCTCTTTTTTGCTTCCTCCTCCTCACTCCCCTACAGGCGTGAATTACGAGAGATCTGGAAATGAAGAAGAGGACAAATAATGGCTGGCGCCAGATAGCAACGATAAAACTCATGGTGTAATGACGACCGCTATCAAAGAGTTCATCCCGACGAATCTGCCGCCAGAGGAGGTTCAAGCTCAAAGTGAGTGATGTTGCTTTCAAGTTGGCGGCCGCACCTGAACAGACTTGTTGGCGGTCTTGCTCTTAGCCGCCGAAGCTGGTCAAGAGTGGTCAGAAGACAAACGTGAGTTAAGCCTACGACCAACGTCAGCCCGGGTCTCATCTGCTATGGCGAAAGTCAGCTGTTTGCTTTCCTCGGGTGTGCGCAAACTTTTCATACGTGTTGCCAATTGGCCGCAGACTCCCGACACCACTTGAGAGTGGGCAGAGCCATAAGGAGTCTACGGCCAAATCGCCACCAAAGCCCGATGGATCAGTTATTCGCCACCCGACGTCACGTTTCGAAGCGCTACATAATTGAGCGCACGGCGGCTTTTTCCCCGTCAAGGACGCTGGTCTTTCTTGGGTTTGTCGGCTTCTTCTCTCTTTTGTCTCAAGATGTTGTCGTGTCATTTGTTCAGCGACGCCCAGACGATGGCGGAGAAAAGAGCTCGTTGTACGCAGTAAATTAGTTCGTAGTAAGCAAAGCAAAGAGAGGTCATTGAAGTTTTATACCGTACAAGATCGTCATCAGTATGAAGACTCTGTCGTTGGATCTGATGTGACTGTTTCTTCCCTCCTCAACACAATCTGCACCCATTTGTTGGAGTCAGCGCAGCTCAGCTGCAGATATTGACATGGAGCCGATGAGCGTTTTCTCAAGAAAATATCGACTGTTTTCATCGCTACAGGAGAGTTGGTTAAGGGAGCTGCAACACCCAGAGAGACAACGGTCTCAAGGTTAACTCGTCGTCGTCATCGTCGTCGTCCCTTTGAGCGATGCGCAGGAACGCTAATTTGCCTGTGTCTGGCTGAGTTTTCTTTGCTTTGCCCATTGGCGGTGTCATCGCCGCCGCCGCCGTCGCCGTCGTCGTCGTCGTCGTCGTCGTTGGAGTTTTGTCACTCATTCATTCTTGAAACAAGGAACTGTTTGATGTCCTTTCGGACCTGATGGGAATCTCAAACAACAGAGACATTCGAGACATTAGAAGCGTCTTCCCTACTTTGAGTAAGTGGTCCTAACCAAACTCAGTACACAACGCGAGCCTCTCCAAATCCATCCACGACCTCGCACGGCCTCGTGTTCCAAGGCGTCGTTCGCTGCCTCAAAGCCCGACTTGTTTCCGATTTGGCCCCGTGAACGCTTGATTGTGGGTCGAATTTTAGCAAATTTGAGCGTCGGCGATCGTTCGATCATACTCGCTCGATCAAAATTAGCGCAACGCGCGGGGCCCTCGGGGTGCTCCAAAAGCATTGTTTGTCAGCACTAACAAACTTTTTTTCTTCTCGGAGGGGAGGGCGAACAGCCTGGCTATTGCTTGCTGCCTGAACTAATCGAGCGAGGTGTCAGCAGTTCACAACGACCGTGGTGTAGTACGAAGCACGTAATTTCGTCCTGATACGTTCGAAGTCTCTCTAAGAAGAAGCAGAGAACAAACAAGAAGGCGAACAAATAACAGTGCAGTCGTGTCATCCTTGCGCAATCATTTGTATTTGCAGGAACAAACACCGGTGCACATGCACTGATGCAAGTACCGATGTACAGTAGGTACGGGCGCGTGCGGCAGCTGGCGGGAGCCACCGGAGACGACGACATCATGTCGTCGGCGAGTCAGCATAAGCCTGACCGCCGTCTAATTTATTCTTCATTTCTTATCATCTTCCGGCGGGTTCTTATCCCTGGCCCATCTCGTCATGCACATCTCCCCCTACCCCCGCCACCACTACTGCGCAAGTACGTAGTGCAGTAACCAGGGTACGTATATGGCGGGTAGGTGCGTGGATGGATGGACCTGCGGTGGTTGCCAGTGTCCTGTTTTCTGCTGCTGCTCCTCCTCAAACCGATGTCCTTCACCCTCCTTCTCTCCCTCGTTCCCCGAATTTGGGTCTCTCTGGGTTTTCTCGCCTGCCACCTGCTGTTGCCTCGCAGCACGGCGATGCACTGCGGCGGGTAGCACATTCGTGTTCACAAGTGGGGGAGGCTGGAGTCCGTCCGTTCATACCCACCCGTCAAAATGAGGCTAAAAATGCTCATCCGGCCCCTAATCAAGTCCTTGACGCACCCTTGGGTCTTTCGCGGGGCTCTGTTGCACGCCGACGACTTGTTGCAACCACGTTGAAACCCTGCGGGGCAGCAAGAACTGGCCAAAGACTCGGCAAGAGCCTGGCGATGACACAAGAGAATGCATTCATCTGTGTCTCATGCAGTAGAAGCTTGAAAAGGTATGCGCGTATAGTAAGTAAATGTGCGCTCAAATGAAATCTCGTGCAATCTGCTCTTCTTATCTCCGCTCTGGTGGTTTGTGTGTGTGTGTAGCGCAGAACTTTGTGTATGTAGCCAACCCTGCCAACCTGTTGCGAACTCGGCCGGAAGTGGGGCAGACATCACGCTGGGGCATCTGCTACGTGCACTATGTGGTGTGTAGTGTGTGTGCCATAGCGCATGGTGTATGTATACATTTATATACATTCGCATGTAAACACTTGATGAAGTTGGTCACCATCGATCAAGTCCGCCGGTACAGAACGACCCCCTGCACCGGCGACGCAGTGTATCCCAACAAATCGTACCCGGGGCTTCCAAATTAACGCAGGTCTTCATCGTTATCCGGGCTTTTTCTTCTCACACTTTTTTGGCCGCCGCCGGAAGCCGCATTTAGATCAAATGTCACTTTTGGTTTATGGCCAGTTCCATTAAGAGGCCAGGGGGATAAATGCTTCTCTTTCTGGGAGAAAAATACCTGCCTGCGTCCACCAAAGGCTCATCCCTCATTAAGTCGGGCTTATACGCGAGGCAGGCATAAAAACATTCTAACGATGTCAACGCTTCTGGGAGATTTTCTGAGGTCTTCGATAACCATCACAACAAAGGAAGCTCCGAGTAAGCAGAGCCAGGTATATAAATCCGTTAATTAGGGTAAAAGGCAACAAGGTACAATAAAAAGTTATTTCTCCCTGCCCTTGGATCCACTTGGGAGTAGAACTTTTTTTTTTGACGGTTCTCCTTGATCCGCTCACCGCAGGATTCTTTTGCAGCAGGAAGCTCCACACTCTGCACTATAAAAAAAGTCAAATTGCACTCATTCTCTCTCCAGAAATGCCATACTTCCGTCTCTCACACTGTGCACCACAAGGTGGCCCACATCTAGCTTGCCGACCACGGGCGTCACTTCTAGCCTAGGCGGAACGGGTACTGCCGCAACAAGATCAACTTCAGGGTCAGCGAGTAGAGGACTCATGCTTATGCGGCAGTAAACTTCTCTTCAAAAAGTCAGAGTGATTTGCTCTCGAAAAAAAGCCGGCTGAAGCTGAACTGAGACCTCTCTCACTGTTTTGTGGCTGGGAAATGCATTTGAATGCATTGAACAGAGAAAATGACTGAAAAAAAATACACATTCAAAGTTTCGTTCTGCCCAACTTTCCTACATTATCTTATACGAAAATTGGGGGTCGAAATTCATTTTGAAATGTCATCAACTTCTCACTTCAGCTCTGCACTTATTCCACTGGCAACTCTGAGTGCAAAAGCTCGACCTCTTCCATTTCACTTCTTGACTGTTTTACGCGGGTCCTGCAAAATCGCTCACAAAAAGCTACCACGCACTCTATCAACTATCTTCTTCTATCAACATCACAGTGTCTCAAGTTTACAGCTAAACCTACCCCTCATATGTATACAACTTTTTGAGATAAAAGCACTTTTCTGAGCGAAACTAAATACATACCTTGTACACACTTTGTCAGCGTGTGCTCTACAGCGTGTAGACGCTCATTTCTCTTGATGTATTTCTCATTTCTCTTCCAGCTGCAAGTTTTTTCGCCAGAGGCCGTTATCCTGCGCCCCAATTGCTGCCATGTGACACGTTGATCGCGCCCACCACTGTTAGGGATGAGGAGAGCCAACTGTTCCTGCCGAATCTGACCAGTTTCCATCCGCAAAAGTAGTCTCATTTTTGTGCGAATCGCCTGTGCTAAGCATAAGTAGACACTTGGCCAACGTCGATCGCGCACCTCGGATCCCCTGGGTCGGTACGTGACCATCGTCAGTACTGTGTAATCAAACGTTAAGTAGCATGGAGGCTTTAAGGAGGAGAGGAAGAGCCTCCATGCTACTTAACGTCGGTACTGTTCTATTAGGCTTCCGACAGCTCGTTGCAGGCAGACCTAAGTGTTTATGCGAAGTAACTTTGTGTGCTAGAAGTGAAGCTTTGTATAGCTGTACATCGTCAGCTTGCGCTGTACAATAGTCATGCCCTCCCCACGTATCAGACACAGCAGCAAGTCAAACTTGAAGTTGGCCGACCTTCACGGGGCCATGAAGCAGTGCCAAGTGGTGTGGAGCCGTTCCGAGGTGATCTTCCAGCAGTAAAATGTTTGGCGCAAATCAATGGAGAGGGTGAGGAGTGCGCCGGAGCAACGCGGAAATTGCCATTTCGTCACTACATAAACGTAGCTTTATGTTGCCAGTTGTTCGTTGTGAAGTTCGCGAAGATGACGCCTTTTCTGCCAAGTCAACGGCGATGGCAGTGTCAGCCCTCGACCAAGTTTTGCCGGCTGCAAAGTTCCCTCTCAATTGCTAATTGCAGCCTTTGAACAGAGCTGGCGTGGACCATTGTAGGAATAAGTGAGCCTTGCACCATAACACACGAGTAAAGACGCGGTTACACTAGCCGCAATCTCCCCTCGACCAGAGGCCAGCAGCCGTGGCGATCTTGGTGGCGTCGGGCCGAGCAGGTGCGGCGCAGTCGCCGCCACAGATGTGCCAGGGCAACCGCGCCTTAAGGGCGCCTTGTGCGCGTCATATTGTGGACGCTCAAATGTCTTCAGCGACTGTTCGTGTAGCAGTTAATGGTGGCTCGTGTTATTTTGGGTTAGGACTGAGCTTACGGACGCCAGCGAACAATATGGACGCTGTCTCCAGCCTCTTACTCAAAAAGCAATTTTTGTTTTCTTCGGTTCTTCTGACCGCAAACAAACTTACGATTTCTTCTACGTGACTAAACATATTTTTTTCCTTCCATCGTGTGAAAAGCCAGAGTGACGTCACACAAAACCTGGGCACTACTACTACTAACCAGTAGCTTGTACGATGTCATCGTGGTGGTATAATAGTTATACCTCCCTGATGCATGGACGAACCCCGGGCTGCCCTCCCGCTGCCATTATCCACCTTCATTTTTACAACCCTCGCAGCAGGTGTTCACCTCTGCTGCTCCAACTGACAAAGATTCAGTCGACTTCATTTAGGATCATCATTATCAGACCATAATCCTGTAGGAGGGAGCGTCGGAAAAAAAAATTACGACCAAAGATACGATTCTGGACCCCCCCCCCCTCGAAATGCAAATAGAGCCCCCTCCCCCTCGAGAGGGACAAGAAACCCCTTTTTTCCACCCTCCTGTGTGTGAGTTTGTGTGCACGCGAGTTCATTTGTGCCACCAACGGTTCGTTATGAAGAAGCCCAGATCCCCAATTGCCCGTCCATTGTCGGTGATAATGGTGATTACGCTCCGTGTGTCCAGACATCAGTTTTTGTCTCTCCCGACAATCACTCAAGCCGACATGAGAAACAATTTTCCGCCCACAAAAAACTGGGGCTTTTTACCATTGGCCCTGGGGATGCGGGAAGGAGAATTATTGTGCTGTGATGAGACGAATTTTCTGTCTCCTCGTGCTATTCAAATCTCTATCCTCTCTCTTCCTTTGCTCGAATTGAGCAATAACAACAAAAGTAGCAGAAAAATGGGACAATAAAGTTGGCTGCTGCGGAGCTTCTCTCCCCCCTACAACCTCTCCACCACCAAAATTTAACTGTCTTCGCAATCAAGGAATCTGCACTGGATGAAAAAGCGTCGTGCACACTATAAAATCTGCCCATATTGGTCGACTCTTTTTTCCTCTTCTTTCACGCTCATGTTGCGAATCAAACCTGGTGGATTGGTAAGAACACGACAAGCATGTTAGCGCATTTCCCTTTGTTGGAAACCCGATCGCTCCCTTTTGAGTTGGTGCGGCGAGACTTTGGCCTTGGTGACCTCTGGGGGCAAGAATTACTGCTGCTCCTCCGCCTCAGCTGTGCCCGTCGTCGGAGAAGGGGACGAACGCGTGCCACCACCGCCAATGAAAGGAAGCTACTGTTTCCAACTTTTTCACGGAATTTATGCGTCTGTTCCTTCTGCCACGCTTGATGACGACTCTTGCAGTGCCACTGTTTCCTCTGTCTGCACTGCAACCCCTTTACTGCTCCACATATTGAGAAGAATGCTGTCAGGTGTCCACCTATGGCCTGATGACCGAGGCAGTTTACCAGCTGGTGTTGCTGATCCTCGTGGCTGATGACCTAGAGACCCAGAACTTGATGAAGATCCAGCACTTGGGTGTGTGTATGTGCGTGTTATTATTACGTGGGGGAGCCATGGAGAGGGGGGGGGGGCACTCCCTGCATCCAAGCAGTTAACTGGAAGTGACGTCTTCGTACTCTCCGGCTGATTCGACTGCTCCACCAATGGTGCAGTCGTCGTGGCAGCCGCGTTGTCCATATGCACGAGGTACAGATCACTCCAGTCAAGGGTTACCACTTGCCAGAGGCCGGAGCAACGCACTCAGTGGCCTGTCTGCTCGAGGTAGCCACAAGCTGCTGCTGTGGGAGCACTCAAAAAGCTCCAATGGCGGAGAATAAGTGCTTGTGCGGTTGTTACTTCTGTTCCACTGTGCCCAGATCTATACAACTATGCTCTTTTGTTCTACGCCAAAGGTCTAATGAGAGGGAGGACGAGAAATGAGACTCCCTAGGAAATAATTTTTATTCCTGTGGTCTCAAGCTGCGATCTTGCGCTAAAGTTCATTAGAGCCATGATAATCAAAAAAAAAAAAAAAAGCCCCGCGCTCAAGTTTGTTTTAACTGAACTTCTCTCCTGATGACGAAGTCACTTTGCCTTTTTCACTTGCGGGCGCCCCGAACCTTGTCATCCTTCTTAAGGAGCGCTTGCACTGCGCACAATTTTCTGGCCAGTCGTGCAGGAATATTGAGCAAGGTTGTGCGCTCCAGCCTCCGCTCAATACATCTGCTCAGAAATTATCAACGTTTTGTGGGGCTGAGTGAAGAATGTGATGTCATCTTTTGTGTCCCGGTTTCGCGAATGAACTGAGCTCTCTTGTGAGCGTCTTGAAGGACATCTTTTTCCTGTCACATCCGTTCCAGAATTCTCCTCCACCCCGGGGCGACATTCATACATCCACTCTTTCATCCCCCTGGAGGAAGAACAGTTTGAGCTTCTATTTCCACTGCTCCAGAGATGCTTTTGCGTGCTGATATTGAGCAAAAGTCTCTCTCCTGCAGCACTTTTGCCAATCACACGATCTCTTCCTCTCGCCCTCGACTCGATCTAGAATTTCATGAGATGTTTTCATTAACACCGACTAAATCTCCCCGCATGACTGTGAGAGGAGACAAAAAGTGGAACCCTCCTTTTCTCTGGCACACACGATCTCTGGCACTCACTTAGATCTTTTTATGTCTTCTTCTCTAACCACGCCTTTTGGCGTTTATCTCGCTACTTTAGCTGCCGCAGCCTCGAGGCAGAAAAGAGGCGCGCGCGATGCATGAGCGAACATTAAAAGTTGGCCTTTCGCCCTTTTCTCCCTCCTTTGCTTAGGAGAAGTCCCAAAAAAGATGAAGAAGCGAGCCAAAAGCCGGGACCGCTGAACCAAAAATGCCCCGCTTGTGTAATTGCCGGCACCCAAAAACAACGTTTCGGCCGAGGTTGGGGGAGAGCGAAGAAAAAATGGCTTTTCGCTGGCCGTTTTCGTGCTCATTTGGGTGTTCGTCTTCACCCATCCTTGTGCATAATTAAAGCTACGTTTACACCTGCGGACTTTGGGTCGCTGTTTTGGTGGCACCCTCGAGCGGTCCTCAATGAAAGCGCGAGTGTGAACGCACCCTAACTTTCGGTTGAGGCGTTGCCTAGAGCAGCAATTAATCTATCTGTCATCTGGGTAGCATCTCTCTGACTCTCTTGTCTGATGGTCTTTTATACCATTTTTTTTCCTTATTTTCAGAAGCTAAGAACAGCTGCAACTCTTTGTGCCCACTGATCTCCGTAGGGATGACTTCATTGCTGCCTGATCTTTTAGCGAAAAATACAGCAACAACGGTGGTAAGTTCGTCTGGAAACTCCTCTTTGATGGATGCATCATGAACTCCCCTCAATTTATTACTGTAGCAGCGGCTGTTTGATTGCTCCTGAGACAATCCATCATTCCATCTACCGCCTCCCCCTCCAGCCAATTGTGTCTGTGCGCTACCGCTCTCAAGCTGACACTGCCAGCACTTTTGGGGGCGCACTTTTGGGGCGGCCGCTGCAGAAATTGAGTATGTTGCAAGCAAGCCCCTACATCAATGAGCGCACCATGTTCGAGAGCCACAAGAGGACTCTTCAATTCTGTTCAGTGCTGCTCAGTTGTCTTCAGCCCTGCTCAGTTGTCTTCAGTACTGCTTAGTTGTCTTCAGTTCTGCTGAATTCTGTTCAATGCTGCTCAGTTGTCTTTTCAGTACTCCTCAACTCTGTTCAATGCTGCTCAGTTGTCTTTTCAGTACTCCTCAACTCTGTTCAATGCTGCTCAGTTGTCTTTTCAGTACTGCTCAACTCTGTTCAATGCTGCTCAACTTTGTTCAATACTGCTCAACTCTGTTCAATACTGCTCAACTCTGTTCAATACTTCTCAGTTGTCTTCAGTACTACCCAGTCGGATTCAGTTCTGTTCAGGACTAATGCCCAGGACTAACGCCCATTACTGTACGTACTTTGTACCTGCAGTAAGTGCCGACTTCTCAATGTCAACCAAAAGACGTAAGAAAATCCGCACACAAACCACGTCGTGTTTGCCCCGGGTGACTCAAAATCGGCCTCTTGATACCCCCGTCTGAGTGCATCAATATTTGCTCTGTGACTCCCGAGAGCAACAAATGCAAACCAAGGCAATTATCTATTGGGGGGGGGGGAGTCCACTTTAATGCCACCCAGTCAGAAATGGACTCTGACTGCAGTCAATAAATCATGTAATTTTTTCCCTCTCCTCTGCCACAACAGACAGATTAAAAGGAGGAGGTTTTTATCACAAGCCCATGCCGAAAATGACCCTTTTCCTTGAGTGGAAAAACCGTTGGCAGCAGGCACAGAGCAGCAACTCATCTTCATCTCAATTAGGATGATTAGGGCGCGATAGGGGTCGCTCCATGGATTACGTACGGGAACTACTGTTGCTCTCATGACCACCTTGACTTATTGGGGGTCGTCCCTACCTTGTAAGCTCGGACCTAAGCATTTGTTTTTACCGAAATAAAAAGAGAGCGTCCAGGCTCCGGATAAGCAGTTCATGACTTTGGGCTACGAAGTGATGGATCAGCGTGGAAGCGAGCCCATAGTTACAGTTTGGTACGGAGTAATTCGTGTCCGGGTGGCGCAGCTGAGGAGAGGTCCGTTGGCATCAGGATACAAGTGCCGGTTGTGGCTTATGAGTTAAACCACCGAGCCTTGGCAAACTTCGGCGCCTCTTCCTTGGGAGTAATGTCTGACCTCACCAGCTGCGACCACGCGCCGCAGTCGGTATCGATGGCACACTTGAATTGCGCGTCAAGTGTGCATACTGGGTGCGCATGCCTAGCAGCGAACACTTGGTTCGACGTCACCAAGATCAACGTGGCTGGTCACGTTGAGCGGGCAGCAGTCCAAAAATGGGTCAATGTAAGCAACGGTACATTCCGGTCAATGGAGTTCTGAAACTGTGCTCGCCACACGGTTCTTGATGACGTTTCTCTTCGCCCAAAAGTTCCCTAAGTACTTACTTAGCACAAGCACCCTGCATGAGGGCTTCACCGGGCTGAGAGATTCCTCAGCGGGATGCCCTGACTTAGCTACAAAAACTCTGCCAGTGCAAACGCTCCTTCACACTGCAGCAGTCAGTTGAGGTTCTGACTTCTGTGAGGAACAAACAATTAACTCGTGAAGTTAATGATCTTGGATCATCGCGTGGACTCGGCCTATTCTTCATCAACGACATGTGAAAAGCTCCTGCTGGTCTCCAATCTGATTTATTTTACTACTTTTGTTCATAGAACTTCTTTCAACAGCCATTTCACATTTAGGGGGTGTCTCATCAGTGTATGTTGTATGTCTGTACACACAATTAATGTCATTAGGTCTTCTTAAATGCCCATATTTAACTCTATGGCCAAAAAATATGTACAAAAATCATTGGTCTGTGCTGCAATTCCTTCTCCGTCACTCTCATCTTAGCACATGCAAAAATGTCTTGATATCTATGCTCAAGATAGAAAGTAAATTGGAGATACTTTCTGTACAAACAACAATAAACTTTGACTTGACATTCAAAAGCTTCAAACAAGGCTTCATCCTCTTCTTTACCATCATATTAGCTTCGTCTGTTTGGCGGACCGTGATTTGCTTGCGGTTTTAAGATGTTTGATTACTTTATAGGAGTTCATCGTTATGGTACGTAATAATGGCGCATTACGTCATCATCATGTACTCTTCTTTCTTTGGAAGATACACAAATAATGCGTTTGCTAATATTATAGGGAGGGCGGGCTGACGGAGAGGCACAAGAAGCCACTTCACCAGACGAGATCAAAAGACTCATGAGAGTCTTTTATCGTGTCTGTCCCGGCGTAAGCAATTGTTTTTAGCCATCACAATTGGTACAGAGTAGGGGAGGGGGAAAGTCAGAAGTCCCACATCACGTGACAACATAGTCATCATACCAGGTATGTATGCAAATACGCCTGCCTCCTTTTTTCCCTGGGAAAAAACGCAATAAACTGTGTTGTACGGGTGTGTGTGGACAAAAGGAGGACGAGAATTAACACCCAACGCTCGCGTTGGAAATAAACACCGCACCAGCATGAGGATTTTTTGACTGCAGAGTCGACGCAAATTCACTTAAGTCTCCTAAAACACACACAGGTGTTTTGCTCATGTCGTCCTCTACCTCACATTTGCAAAAAAAAAGAAAAAACCCTTTAGGAGGAATGAAGCACCACGAGACTGCGTAGTGGCGACATTAATGAGATCCTTGTAGTCAGTTTGTGTTCTTTAAGGTCCGTTTTCTTCAGTATGAGATCGTCGTCGTCTTTGGGGCATGACTTTTTCTTTCTCAGTCACCCCCTCTTCTGCTCACGTATGAGATCGCTACTGCTTCTTTATTCAGTCCTCCTCCTTCTTCTCGAGCTTGAGATCGACCATTTGGTGAATTTCCTCCGGACTGTAACCAAGCAGACCTTGAAGGTCGCACACAAACCGATACACGTAGCGCTTGCCCGCAGTCTTCAGGATGATATTCTTGTCATAGTAATACCTGGAAAGATGCGTGAGGGTGAGACAAGTGACGAGAGCACTGACATGGCCAACTCCGTCCTTACCTAAGTCCTCTAGACAGTTTCTCGTAGTTCATCTTTGGCTTGTTCTTCCTGATTCCCCACCTCCGAGCAACCTCGTCGGGGTCGGTCATCTTGAACTCCCAACCATCACCGGTCCAGGCTATGAAGTGCTGGCACGTCTTGTCTGTGAGCAGCTCCAGCAGAAATTGCCACAGCTGGATCGGCCCCGAGCCCGTGAAGCACGGACCGACGGGGCCGCCCGTACCGCCCCCGCCCCCGTTGTACCCGGTCAACATGGCGGCTGGGATGAGCGGCTTCCCCGCGGACGACACCGGTGGCTGCGGAGGTTGCTGCTGTGGCGGAACCGGCGAGGAACCGTCCATGGGCGGTGAGGGATCGCGGGCCTGCGCGCAATAATAAGAGAGATCGTTTTACAAGTTTACGATCGAATTGGGCCATTAGTCTGGGCGCCCAAAACAAGCTGCTCAATATAAGTCTCGTTCTTTTTTACGACGCGTTATTGGGCACATGATTGTGATTGTTCACTCACCTGAAGGAAGGCAGGATGATGATGCATTCCGGTTGCGGCCACGGTGGTCACGGCCGCATGGAATTCGGGCGGCTGGTGCCAAGGGGGCAAGTCTTGTTGCTGAGGCGGCGGATAGGCAGAATGAAGAGGCGGCGGCGGCGGCGGCGGCGAGTTCCAATCCACGAACTGCTCGCCGCCTCCGTAGCCGTATTGGCCCCGGCCACCGCCCTGGCCCCACTTGTTGCCGCCACCCATCGGATCCATTCCGTAGCTGTACTCGCTACTGCTGTCCACGGTAGAGCCGGCAGCCGAGCCGGGGTAGTCGGTGAACTGCATGCGATTATTGACCGGGCTGCAGTTGGTATAGACGACTTCTGACGAGTTCTTGCGCATCGAGGACGACACCGGCTGCTGCTGTTGCTGCGACGCTGGCGTCTCGAGCTGCGTGTACGTGCGCGTCGGCGTTGCGCTCGCCGCCGTCGTCGTCGTGATGTTGTTGTTATTGAAGGATGAAGAGGAAGAAGCAGGGTTGTTGAAGTCGTCGGATGGCGAAGCGAACTGCACATTTTCGATGCTGTTGAGGATTCGGTCTTTGCTTTCGACGTCCTTCTGTAGTATCTCCAGATGAGCCCATAAGATATCGCCCATAAAGGGGGGCGCGCGTGCCAGGAACGCCTCTTTCGACAACGAGCACACCTCCTTCCCTGTGATCTGAAAAAGTTACGTCAGGTGAGTAATTTGGGCATGCTCAAGTGGCTCAATGTCTCTATTGCCGACCGAGTTGTTCGGGGCTCAAACATTGGGTTGCCCAAGTGTTGTCTTTGTTTTTCGACGAATGAGCGATTGGCAGACCGTCTACCCCGGACAGAAATACGTACAAACAGGCTGCATTTTCAGTGCTGCACAATGACACGCACTGCAGAGATAATTGTTAATATTACTGTCGACGTAGGTGTGCTTTGCGAACGTCCCTGTGTTGCACTGGCCTATTTTCTATACGCGCTCGCTCGCCTCCAACAAAGACACGCACAGAACGAAAATGAACAGAAACCACCCACGCCTACCTGGAATTGCTGCACGAATTGAGTTGAATTTGGTCCCGCGAGCGAGAACTCCCTGATTGCCCAAGAAAGCCAATGTCCCACGTGCTCTTTGCTCCATACCCTGGGGTCCCTGGGCACGGCGAGCCTCTCCGAGTCCTTGTCCCACGTGGCGTAGGTCGTCTTCAGCACCTCGTTCACCTTCTTGTTGGTGCTGGGGGTCAGAGGAGGAACCTGAGAGGAAGAAGAGAAAGACGTGAAACTTGAGAAGGCGGCAGCTCCAAAAACTCAAAAGAAGAAAATTCTGTGTGCCATAGGATGCTGCTAGCGTGTCTGCGGCTACAGTACTGTGTCCTGCAGTCCTCGTACGCACAAAACATCTACACAGTACAGCAAGGACAAATGTTTCTCATTGACGCTGCTATTGCTGGAGCGATTTTGCTACTTGCTAAATGTGCACGTTGGATGGAGAGAACGCTGTTCTCACAGTCCTGCACTCGCTCTCTCCACTTTTTTGTGCGACATAATAATAGCGCATCATTGCCAGCACCTTATCTTTCGCAGGACATAGTGAACAAACGTGCAAATGACAATAATGCTTCCCATCGAGGGGGGAGGGAAGTTTTTACGTAAACTGTGCAGATTAGGATCTCGATCGCGATTTTTTTCTTCACCTGCACGGGAATGTCGAGACTAGAGTCCGGATCGGAGAGGTCGCTGATGGAGGGGACCTTCTGCGGCGGCACCGGTGCTGCCGGCGGCACTGACTGCGGCGATTGAGTCGCTTCCTCCGGGTCGGGCTTGATTTCAAGCTTGAAGTTGACGGTTCTCTTAGCACCTGACACATTGGCGTTCTTGTTGCCGCCACTGCTACTGACGCTGCTGTTCTCGGTGCCGGAGGAGGAGGTGTTGTTCACGTCTTTTGGCAACGGTGATTGGTAAAAGTCTTGTTGCTGCTGCAACTGTTGCTGCTGAAAATGCAGTTGTTGATGCTGTATGTGGTGATGAGGGATGGGGTGGTGTTGGTGCATGTTATGGTTCATGTGGTGGTGCTCCATGGGCATGGTCGTGGACACGGCCACGGCGGCCGAGGCGGACACGCCCCACGGGTCCTGCCAAGCAGCAGGCATCGGGTTCTCTAACGCCGACATGGCGGACACGAAACTGGTCTCAGTTATATTATAATCACGTCATGTCACACACATGCACACTCTGGTCTGTGTTCCTCTAGCACGCCGTACTGACAACGTAGATTTCAATGCCTTGCGTCGAGAAACAAACACGTCTGCACGCTACGGGAGAAGGCGTACAACTGACTAAACTTGCACCAGTAAACCACCGTCGACGTCGTCGACGTCTGCTGCGTCGGCAGCGTCGTCGTCGTCGTCGTCGTCAGCGGCGGCGGCGGCGGCGGCAGCGGAGCTCGATCGCATGTTCGTCAACCTGCTTCAGTCGCTCAGCGGCCGTTGCCGTTGTCCCCTCTCTCGTCGCAGCACCAGGTGCGCAGTTTGAACGAGCGAGCGAGCGAGCGGTAGCATATGACGATCATCATGAGAATGAGTTTTTCTGGGCGGCGCCAAAAGCGACTGCATGTGCGTGGCCATCCCCGCCTTCTTCCATTCGCCGGTATTGCGCGCCTCCAGCTCCATCGGCGATTCACGCCGCGGACGGCGGATCAAGAGCGCTCCGGCGAGAGTGGCGGCAACGAGAGCAGCAGCAGCAGCAGGCAAGGAGTAGTCGAAGTAGACGTCGTAGTACAAGGAGAAGAAGAAGAAGAGCGCTAAGTAGTTGCCGTAGAACGTGAGACAGCGGCACCAGCAGCTGCTCCCCGCTGAGGAGCAGCAGCAGCAACAGAGTCTCTCATTCATTCATTCAAAATCCTCGCGTTTCTCACCGAGGCAAGGGAGGGAAGTGTTGTCCGGTGTGCTGTGGTAGCCGCCGGCGGCCAAGAAGGTAATACCCACTCAATGCGAGCACACAGAAAAGAGCGCAAAATGGAGAGGGCGCAAAATGAGCCGTCAAGAAGTGCGCAAGCGCCCGACGTCAGCGAGACCATGATCGGCGCCCAGGTCGATGCCTGCCATGACACTGTTGTCAATGCTGTCTCAGGTTGGTTGCTCCCATGTATTTGCGGCACAGACTGTATCTGGAGAGGTGGGTGCATTGTGGGAGAGTTTAGTGGACTGCTGCTCCTGCTTTCCAGAAGAATCTGCTTCTCCCCGGTAATGATCCCAACGTATTTTCATGCATTAACGTCAACAATATCGCAGGGGTCTTTTCTTAGGGGAACAAAGGCAGCCATTGTCGTCCAATCGCGGGATCAAAAAGCCATTCTAGTACGGAGACAGCAAAATGTCGTGTACCTGCTGTAATATGAGTCATTGTGTCCCAAAGTCGCAACAATGCCTCAAAGGAAGAAAAAAAGTATGTTTCGTGGACTCATTAACGAACAACATCATTATGATTAGAGTTGCCACCTAGTCTACATGGGGAGCACGGTTAGCGACAATTGTTGGCACGATGCGCACACGTGTACTGTCTGTGCCGTCCTGGAATGGACCGTACGTACGTACGAACACTCACACATGTGTAAGTGTTGTCTGCCTGCTCTGTTTTTCGTCTGCCAATTCATCTGGTTCCCATAGGATCGAGAGATCTCCGGCAGCAAATGGTCAGTTAGCGACTGATTTTTTGCTACTGTAAAGTGTCGTCGTCCCTTGACCAGATGACAAATCAATGCTCTCATCTGTATTGTCTGTGTCGAGCTGCTCTAATCTACCCCGTGAGAATCTGGCTCATAGAGATTAGGCAAACACGACACTCCTGAGTCCTGAGGGATGCATTTCCAAGACCAAAAAAGTGAGAGTCATCCGAGAAGAAAAGGATTCATTCAGAAGCTCTTTTGTTGTTCTGCGTAGTAGCAGAAGTGGCAGCATCTCCAGGGAATGGAGGTTTTGACCGTCATGACCACCGTCGGAACCATCCAAATGCTACGCGAGCTGTCCGAGGAGTAGAAGAAAAAAAACGTTGCCTGTCTGACTTGTATCACTGCTGAATGAACAGGTGTGTGTGCGTGCGCGCTCGTCTGAATGCATACGCGCAATGGCAAATTACTGGCGTGATTCTGCTGCTTCCTTTTAGCATGACTTTTTAGCTACAAGACCAGGCAAATTTTTATCTGTCTGTGATCGCCCGAGTGCCACAGGTCGACGCACGCGTAATTCAAGAGCGAAGGTCTCATTTCAAGGCTGAATAAAAAAACAAAAACTCTCTTTCCTTCCCAGAGCTCGGAAAAACAATAATCTCTTCTCCTTAAGTCTGCTTTGGTTTGTGCTTGGGGGTGCTAAGAAGTTCTCACAAACTGTCTGCAAGGACAATAGGGGCTGCAGGAGCACAATTAGGGCTTGAGTAGTATGTACCATGCAGTACTGGATGTGACACGAGCCTGCTTTGCTGACCAAGTGACGTATTTATTGTTGGAGTGGTTAAAGACCTCGTACAACACATGATTCACGGAGCATTGCGCCTGTCTGGTTGTCATTAGCGCTAAGCACTGTTTCTGATGTGGAAAAGGTGTGACCTTGAGGAGATAAAGACAGATAGATCTGTCGGTTTTTGAGGGCAGAAATTACCCAGGCTAGTTCAAGTTTAGTTCATTATGACCAACTCGGTCGACGGGCAGCTGTTTAGGCCTTCTTTTTCAGGCCTAAGTAGTTCCTCATCCAGTGTATCGGTATCGGTGAAAGGGTTGTCAAAGCGCTGAAGGTGCCACAGCTGGGTAGGGTTGCTTTTTCTGAAAACCTCGCGCTATTGTTTGAAGGAGACAGAGGCGGATTATGTTGGCAGAGAGGTAAGACTCATGGACATTTGTTTGTATGGTCGTCTAATGCGCCCCGAGACAGGATTGTGGACTCCGACCCATCCAGCCACCCCCTCTCCTCGAACTGTGCGTGCGTACGTATCGTACATATTGGAGGAATATATGTTCGTGTTGAACTTTTGGCCCCCGCCATCCATGACTGAAGTAGCTTCGCCCCTCACCTTTGATGTGTTCTCGGCGAGCATGAGCATGTGCGCGTGCAGCAGCCACACGTGTCATTGAGGCAATATGGCACAATGTCTCGAGGGCATTTGAAAAGTATGAACGCACGTACGCACAGTGTTGCTCCGCCGCCATGCAAATGACTACGTTCTGGTATAACAAAGCAATTCATCAAGTGCGATCTTTTCTTCCCAAGGATATGTTGTGTTGTTGCTGAGTACAAGGCCGAGCGATATCAAGAGACTAATTGTCGTTGAGTGTAAAAAAAAGGCGCGTAAATAAATCTGTCCAACAAAAAAAATGCCAGCTTATGCATCACGTGCTAGGAGCACACGAGCAGTAGTAAAGCAACTATGTAAGCAGAGCTCGTGCATTTACTCCTCAATGCTCGCGCTGTTGCGCTCTGCCAACTTCAAGGTCCTTTCAAGTTCTTTGTGGCGTTCTCCTCTGGTCTCTCTTTCACCATTTCTTATTCTTTCTTCTGGTTGACGAATCTCGGAGGAGCAGGAGGAGGAATGGAGACTCCATGCAACAAATTTCTTTCAATTCGTCATCGATATCTGAGAGTAGGATTTCAATCTTTGTCCACAAAAAGTGTCGGTAGCTTCTTCGTTCTCAGACTCGACGAGGTATCAGAGAAGGAGAAGCAGCAATGATATCAGACCCCTGAAATCGTGCGAGCAGGAACAAAGTACAGGCATGAACAACGTACGCGGTACCGAGAATATGTATGAACGTGCATGAAGAAGCGAAGTTCGAAGGCCCAGGGACTTTGCCCCACTCACAGCAGCTGCCATGACAGTGCTCACTTAGGGTTGAGACTGTGAGAATTGTCTGTCGATGTCGCCACATCCACGTAATGTTTCTGTGCATGCACGCAAAGTCCCAGATCACGTGGCGCGTGATCACCATCGTTGGCCGAGTGGTGGCCGTCGACACTTGAGCGGCACTCCCAGCACATACGTACGTCAGTCGAGTGTAAGAAGGTGGGGGAGGGCGAGGCTTCCGCCTTCTCCTTGGGCTCGACGCCCACGACTGAGCTGGACTTGAGGGTAGATGAGCGGAGCGCACTAAAATCGTAGTATGAATCTGAATAACCGCAGTTTGACCCGTCGGAGGGAGGAGAACTTCTGGTTGCCTTCAATTGACATTCTTGACTGCCATCGAAGACCCTTTTCTTCCTTTTAGTCGGTCCACTCAATCTTCTTTAGCTGCTGCGCGAACTAAGATGATCGTTTAACTTCTCACTCACACTCTCTCAATTCATCGCATTAAAACGAGACCCCTCGTACGTGTACGGTAGTAGCCTTTACTACTGGACAACACTCACGGGCGGCAAGTGCGCGGTGCTAAGGGGGGTGGCGCGTGTGCGTCACTCCAGTGACGACCCTCCAGTGACGACGGCCGAGGCCGGACTTGAGGACGGCCTCTCGGCCTCCCCCCGGTTCTGCGAATCAGGACTCGAGGGCGAGTCCCCATAGAACACGAGCTTTCCTCAACTGGTTATCTTGGTGAACCTGCCTTGGCCATACTCAAACTCTCTCCATTGAGGCGGCTGTCTGATCTGTTGGGGTCCGTTGAGTCCCCATTCAACCTGCTGCTGGTGCTGCTGCTGTTGCCCATTATGTCAAGGGAGCGAGGAGATGTTCACACGGCCAAGACGCATGGGCGACTGAGAAGAGCCTTGTTGTAAAAAGCATTGATGCGGTCACTGGAGTGAGTCGCATTAGCGCTGATACACGACCAAGATAACGTCGGCTCCAATAATGGACGATAACGTCTTCTGCACACACACAAGAATAATATTCGTTTAATTGGTCTCACCCAGGAGGGCCTCGAGAGGTCAGAACACCAAGGGAGACGACCTTGACAAGAACATGAGGACGATTTAATTTGGTCCAAATCGAGGCCGATTTTTCTTTTTCCTTCTTTTGGATATCGCAAAATTCTGGAAACTGCACGGTCGATTAAGCAATGGGTCAAGAACCGTCCAGACATTGGTTTCGATCCCCGCCTCCTCCTCAAAAAAGTATCACCTTCTGCTCCTCCTCCTCCTTCTTAAGCCTCTTGTCGCTGCTATCGTCGTCGTCGCTGCCGCAGTCGTCGTTCTTTGAGGCTTACACATCTTGAGATTGAATGGGCTCGCGCCTCTTTTGTGGATATAGCATAAAACGAGGATTTTTTTACCCAGGGATTCTTCATGTTTGATGGTTTTTGGCGGGCTAGACCAAGTGTTGGAAGCACAGGATGGAAAAAAAAGGATCACATGCACCAGTGGCTATCTGAAAAGTTTGAGTTACGCGCACATAGGACTGTTATTAAGTGAGTCAAGCAAATGTGGTAGCTGCCAGTCCTTTTGCAACACGCTGGACGTGGACGCGGTGAAGAATGTGCCGAAGGCTGAGTCGCATCCATTCAGGAGAAGAATCCTAAAGAATCAGTAGCTTGTTAAAGGCGAGGAAGGACCCCAAAGAGACTTCTTTTTCTTGCAATGCGCCGCCAATTTGCTTTTTTTTTTTTTTACTGAGAACTCAATATATTTCAAGGATTTTGTGAATGGTGAACGCTCAACGATGAATGCTCCACTTCTTTTTAACTCTAAGACTGCTACCGAACGTTACGCACAGCTTGTAAAGTACGTAGCCTGCCAGCCACTCATCCTACGCATACTGCACGGTTGGTCTCAGTGCGTTGTACGTGTTTATATATGTATAGGGTTTATCAGATAAACTTCTTTATGGACCCCCCCCCAAAAAAAGTACCTGATAAACCCTGTACGTTCAAGATGCACGTTCGTAGGTCAGTGCATCATTGCTCTCCACTTCTGTCCATTGACTGCGTCTCTTTCGTCATCTCCCAACGTTTCCCTCCCCCTCTATCTCCCTCTCTGTGCCCAGAATTTCGACCTCATGAGCCTCCAATTAAGCAATCATGCTTTACCTGTGCTCAGGACATAAAACCTTGGGGCTTCTAAAGCGCCGTCAAAACAAGAAGGACGATAAATCGTGAGCTCGGTGGTTTCATGAATGAAAATTCCTGGTGTGACCAGCTCTCCAGGCGCCGAAACTACCCCAATTTGGCGCCAAAAGCCTAATTGAAGTGTTCCCCACACCCATTTTTTAATGCTGCGTTCATCCTCCTCCTCCGGAGTTGCAGTTTTGTGCCAATTCTGGCCACTCCAAGTGGCACGAAAAGATCCGTGTCAGGTGGCAAGCGAGGAACCCGGGTGAAGCTTCATCGGGCCAGAGAATGGAACAACTCCCCTTGCCGCTCAATGGAGGCTCGGTTCCCCGCCAAAATTGTCCCCGCCCGAGCATTACGAGTTGGGTGCGCAACATCCAGAAAATGGAAGAAAGAAGACTCAAAGAGTTGCCTGATGAAAAAAGACGAAGGAAAAAAAATTGGAATGCCCATCGTCTCCGTCTCTCTCGTCCGTCGTCACATTTTGGCAGTCCAAGTTGTGACGCATGGAGTCTAGCAACCCAACCGCTGGCTTCCTTCCTTCCCTGCACCCATTCTCCATCAGTCAGCTCGGAACAGTTAGCACTTTGAACGCCTTAGCGCGACTGAAACAGCAGGACACACGTCAACAGCCCTCGGGGGGGAGGGGGGGGGGGACGGCGGCCGCGGGGGCAACGTGAGCCTCCAAAAACGTCTCTCAATACCTGACTTGACCCCGAGAGCGTCTGGACTCGCACCATCGGATCTATCTGGCGGTGCTGTTCTTCCCCGTTAGTGACGACTGAAGTTTTGAGGCTCACACGATCTTTGTGTACTGCAGTGTATGCACGTACTCGTATGTACCGTAGGGAGGGAGAGAGACGGACCCACCTAGCACACCGGGGTCAATTCACATCCGGCCCAAGGGAAGAAGAAGAAGAAAGACTCCGGCTGCTTCTCTCCTTTTCATTTTCACCCCCCCAAAAAAGAGAAGCAGCATTTGTAGCTCTCCAATGGGGAAGTTATGTGTGCCAAAGGTGGAGAAGCTGGGGAGAGTGATGAAAGTGGAAAACGCCCACCTTTTCTGGCGCATCTCCTTTGAAGGACTGCACTGCCAGTCAGCGCTGATCGCGGAATGACAATGGTTGGGAGAGTCGTCGCTCATCACTCAGATGATTGTCAAGAGACTTTCTTTCCAGTAGCTCGACCGAGGCCAGAACAAAGCAGTCGACGACGTCTTCACACCATCAGAAGTTGGTCAATCTGCTGTGGCTGCTCGATTTTTGCAAGTGTCCTGACACTCGACCAAACGCCAACATGTACGTTTTCAGTCACCACAGCTGTAATCTTTTTGAGTTATTCAGAAAAATATCACCTCTCGTTGGCACATGATATCCCCGCGTTCTAGTCGAGACGGCCAGGGTTTTTTTTTGCAGAACGAGCATAATTTTTGCACATTCAGTCCCAAAATAGCGTACAATGCATTAAACGCATAAAACTGACACGAGCAGGGCCAGAGACAACCACACATTTTCACGCTCTTTCAGTCACACGGCTCCTGTCAGTCGACTGATGTTTTTTTTTCTTTTTAGACTAAAGTGACTTAGGTTTAGTTGGCTACGACTTTGGTCTTACGCCCATTATGCAACATGTAGTAGAATGTTTCAGAACAAAAAAGAAGATTGGTATACGGGTTTCGCGCCAAAAAAAAAAGACTAAACCGACCTTTTTTTGCCTCCTTCTGAAGCCATCTGGAGAGCAGAGAAGTCTCAGGCCAAAGCCACAAAACTTCTGCTTTTGGCTCACGGCGCTTCCGAAAAATTTTTGAGCTGGTAACGACTCACTGGAGAACTTTGGTCCTATCTCTTTCCCTCCCCCCCAAAACATCCTGTACCTCATAACTCAACATCGCGCCCGTCGACAGCAGCGAGCGCGTAAAAAGGTGTTTGACACACGCACGCACTCGAATTGGCAGTCGTTAGTTCCTCGCGTGGGAGAAATGGCGATTATGGGAAACGAATTTTAACGTCCGAGACCCACTGAGCATTGAAGGGGGGAGAAGAAGTCGGGTTCTTTTCTCTGTTGGCGCTCAAAAAGTGGGTTTTGGGCCGACGAATTTATTTCCCCCCCGGTCCCGATAATAATAACTTTATTTCCTCTCCTCCTGTGCATTGTTTTGACTTATCTATCCGGAGATGAAGAAGCTTCTACTGAGCGCTTGGACATTTAAGAATGAATGAGTTACATCCGGAGAGGAGAAGCGGCGGTGTCAAAACTCTTGTAAACAAATCCTCTCCCGAATCATGGAAACAACGGAAATGCCTCTGGGGAGTGAAAGTGGGGAGTGTCTGAGTCAGACAGCAGTGTTTAAATACATCCCTGCAGGCATTAAACAACATTTCTGTATGACCTCGTGGGCAAATCTGTCATCACCGGCCGATTCCATCGATTGGGCTCCAGAAAATAATCGCCGACGCCGCTTAATTTCACACATCCTCCGCCAATGCTGGGAGAGTCCAAGGTTGACTGCTGACAAATAATGGCGCTATTTTTGGAAAGGCTTCATTGATCCTCACCTAGAAAAGGTTTTCCCACGACACAGGAAGAGAGCTCGGACAATTGCTGCAGCCACCAAATACTGATTGGGACTCGCAGGATGGGTCAGAAATATTGTATCTGTAGTGAATCAACACTGTGGGACATTGAGACAACCATGCGGAGTTTCTACCTCTACTCATTCATCATGTTATGTTATTAATCCCCATGCTTGTAGAATCTGTCACTTTTCGTTATTCTCCTGCACATTTCATATTCGTTCATAATTCCTTGCGCTTGTCTCACCAGCTTCCTCTCCCTCCTATTACGACCGGATGCGGAGGTCTGCTGGAAGTCTGCTGTTAACTACTCTTGTATACGACCGAGATCTGGAGGACTGAGGAGAGCTCAACGCCGGGGAGAAACGATCAACTTCCACACAGGAGAGAGAGAGAGAGAGTTGGGAGGAAGCGAAATTACCGCCACACCTGGAAGAGACGAGCTCGTTGTGATCCAGTCAGCCTTCGACACGCTGACGCTGGCAATGAGTGTCTCCCAGCCTCATCAGCACGTCCTCGACGGACGCGTTCCTGTACCAGTGGGCAGCATGTGGAATGTTCAGCACTGACTGCTTGGCATCCAGCTCAGGGGGGTAGACGGACATAGTGCACACGCGCTGGTGGGGCCGTCACTTCTGTGATTTCCGTGCTGACGGTGGCGATGAAGACGATCGACCAAGAGACATCTGTGGCTGTCCCAAACTCACCTTCTACTTACTACTGGGGGGGGGAGAGACAGAGAAAAGGAAGGAAGAAACAATAACATCCGGCCCAGAGTAAAAGTATAAGATTTTTATCAGCTGATTTTTTAGAAATATAGCAGATGACATCAACCTGTTGGACTGCGTATGATACAGCGTTCGGCAGTCGACTGCTCCGCACAACGTTGGATGTGTGTTTTCCTTTATCTCCTGCTACAATAATCCACTAAGTGTATGCATGCATTGTGAGCTGGCCTCACACAGCCTGTGGGAGAGAGAGAGAGGCCATTACACGCCATACACAGAGTGTAAATTAATCCTGTCCGTGGGCTTCTTTTTGCTTTCATCATTATTTTTCGGCGCGTTTCCAAGGGCAAAAAGTTCAGCAGCCGCGGGAGCAACAATACAGGTAGTGCGCGTACGTGTGCGTGAGCTCGCGCGCGTTCGCGCGCGCGCGCGTGTGTGTGTGTGTTGGTGGCTACTGTAAAACAAAAAAGAATGAGCTACCGTAGGTAATAATGTTGGCGCAAGAACGTCCATCCAACGAGTTCCAGGCCAAGCACTGGAGAAACCTGTGCACGTAGCGAGGGAGCTTCAGCAGCTCGGACGCGTGATTGAGACAGAACGTTGCATTGGTCGTGACTGACATGTGGAGTTGACGCCAGAACTTTGGGGGGAGGGGGGGATGGGAATAACCAGTGGCAGATTCAGTTGTACTCACAAACCTCGTTGTTGCTTCTTCGGCGTCGTCGTCGTCATTTTTTTTTTCGCTCACACGGAGCGAGCGAGGAACTCATTCAACCGCGACAGCCCAGGTGATCCACGGTTCACTAAATCGCACGCAAGCAACTGAAGAAGAAGCTTCTTCGAGAGAGTGGAAGAATGAGAGAGACTTATGGTTTGTCTGCGAATGACATGAGCGAAGAATAATGCGCAGTTGCCTCGACTCCAGTGGGCCTTCACGTATCGGACGAAACTTTTTTCACACACCAATGTAAAGTTTCAGCCTTTAGGGAAGGCTGAAACTTAGGAAAGTTCATGACTTTCGCATTGGTGAGCGCAAGCGTTCAAGCTCCCGAAGGCGGTTCAAGCGGTCCTGAAGCCACTGTAGTAGCAGCAAGCAGGTGTGTACCGAAAGAGACAATGGTCTTATCATCTCTACTCTGTTCGCGGGCTCATTTGCTAGCAGTACGTAGTAGAAGTAGCAACAACAATGCCCCCCTCCTCCCTCCGTCTCTCTCACACACACACACACACAAAGCGTGTGAGCCATGAAAAGTTTTTTACGTCAAAATACCTGCCGCTGTTTGAGGCACGGTCGATCCTTGTCACATGGAACCTGAAATTGAGCGTCGTTGTCGCATTGTTGCACTGGTCGTGTTCCTCGTCATCAAAAAAAAAACGACAAAAAAAGGAGAGCAGCATTTGTGTCTCTTCTCGTCATTGCATATATTTTGTTTCAGCTACAGGGTGTGTCAGAAGTTCTGACCAGGTATGTGTGGGAAGACTGACTTTCTTCCTGGCACGACTAAAGCCGCCATTTTTGCAGCTTCTTGCGCTAAATGAGACAGGATTTGCTGTACTCATCGCTCTCCAAAGTGTCCACCCTCTCTCTCTCTTCTCTTTCCAAAGCAAATTAGGATTTATCTCCCACATTTGGCACTCCAGGAATGCGCGCGCGTTCTTCTTTCTTCCTTCCTTCCTTCCCACAAGTCGGAACTGTTGGCATCTGTTGGCTGGGAAGAATGGGAAAAAGGTCACATTCACGCATGTCACAGAAGTCACTCCTATGACAGGATGACATCAGGAGGATCAGCAGAACTTCTGTTCAATCCAAGATCTGCATGATGGAAGAAGACTTGATCAGGCCAGATCTGCACGTGCGGATTGGAGAGTATGAACAGAGCTCATTTTTCTCTCTCCTCTTCACATTAGAGACCGGACATGAGAAATCATCCCCGCCGCCTCCGCCACCGCCGCCGCCGCCGCCGCCGCCGCGCGAGCGTGAGAATACTTTCAGGTAGCTTCGCTTTGGTCGCAGAATTGGCGGCTTCTCTACCTAGAAAACAATTGTTCGAGAGAGCCCTTATTAGAGCTGGCGACGACGGCAGCCGCGGCAGCCACGACGACGACGACGACGACGACGACGACGACGACGACGACGACGCCACCGTTGCTCGGTCCTCCCTCCTCCCTCGCCACCACCTGTCTTTGTGGCTGGAAATGGCATCATCGTTGCTGCGGCGGCGGCCGCTACGGCTGCGGATCGTAACATCAAGGGGGGGGGGGGGGAACAACCTATGTTAGAATGAGTGTGAAGGTAACTATTTATTCATGATTTGTGTCATGCTGCACGCGCACACAGTGAATGCAGTCACTTAAAATTAGCTCCACCGCCAGAGCCAGTACATGTTTTCATGTGTACGTGGGAAAACCCTGAATACCTTTTTCCAGCTAATGACTGCGGCAGCTGCGTGTTTGTAAACGATGCTGCGACTGCGACAAGACCAAGAGATTACACAGCCTGAGAGAGTCAGTGCGTGTTGTTATTAAAACTGCTGTTCTGTACACTCCAGATGACAATGGATGGTATCCCATGACTTATACACTACGTAGAGTGCAGTATAGTACACAGGTTTCCCCCCTCCTCTTTTTTTCCCCTCTATATTCTCTATATAGCACATGAGACGAACAAAGACTGCGCGCGTGCTTGTGCTCTGCTACTCACATACATGTACAGTACTCATACTGCATGAGAACATGTCCGTACGGACGTGTGGAATTGACTCGCCGGCCAACGCTTACATAACAATTCATTCGAATCCCACAACACGCACACATTACGAGCGTACAAGGAGAGTAGCAACATTTTCGTACGTAATAATACAGTATATTTTACGTATGTGACAGAGAGAGAGACGTTGAAACGATGCCACAGCAGTCGTCCCCCTCTCTCCATCCTACTTGTGGTTATGTATGATCTCTTCGTTCCTCCCGGCTGGTTGATTGGAATTTTGGCTGCTATTTGCGTGATCGACGCTATCTACGACGGTAACGAGCTGCTGTCTCTGGCGTTAATTACGTCCACCCAACCTGGATCGGCAGGTGGGAAAAAGGTCATGATGGTGAGAGACGATGTCATTGGGGGGGGGGGGGGGGGGGCGGAGGCAGACGCGGAGGGAAAGAGATTCCAGTGCGGTACAGAGGAATTTTTACGTGACTTCTGTTTAACTTTGGAAAAGCTTTATGCTTTCTTCGTTGCAATGCAAGAAATTTCCCCTACCTTCCAATGTCATGAGTGATTTATGAAGCATTGTGTTCAGCCAAAAAAAGGGTTTTTTCCTGTCTCCGGAGACCAAGGCTCCCATAAAGTGCATGCAGATCGCAAGCTGTAGCACAACTTCTTCATGTTGCCTACAGTACAGTTCATTTTAGCTGTAAGAACAATTTCATTGTTACATCGAGTCGTATAGCAAAGCTAGTGAATGAAATTTTCGTCAGCAGTTACAGTATTCTTATGCGAGGCGTGCGCAAGCGGCGAGTCAAAAGTGAAAAATGGCAGTTTTTCAATTAGTTTAGAATAAACATGTGACTGTCCTGGTTGACGCGAAATCGTCAGGAGGACACTCTATTGGCAAAACTTTTTGCACTGTCAGGTTTTTATGTCACTGCTGATCATAACCACACTGTACAGAGCTGGACAGAGACTAGGTTAAATCAAACCTAAAGTACACAGCTGAGTGAGATGGCGAAAAAGGCCAAACTTTAATTTTTTAAATATTTTTTAACCCTTATGAACAGCCAATGTATTGGTGCTCTAGTGCTATGGTCTCAATGGTCATTATAGCAAAGAACACGATAAATCTCCTCAGGAACGTGGTCAGGTTAAAAAAAAAACAACAAAGTGTTCCACGGAGAGCTCAGGCGTGAACGTGGTCCTCATTAACCACTTGAGGACGCTACTGTCAGTTCTTCTCAAATATTACTTACGTAGAACGATTACAGCAAAGATGAGTCCATGACCATCCCTAGTGTTTCATGCCTCGGACACATTTGGCGCCTTGCGACGAGGACTTTTTGGACAGATTTTGCAATTTATATTGCACGATTGAAGCAAAAACACCGAAATTTTACAGCAGACTTCATCCAAAAGTCTTATTTGGAGCCAATCACGGTACGATTGGACACGTGAGAGAAGCAAGAGTATTTAGCTGAGTCGATCAAGTTGAAACAAAAAAACCTTCGGCATATGAGCAGGAGCAGGTACAACTGCCCCTAGGTCCATAAAAGAGGTCCAGTCATCTTCACACTTGACACACAGCAGATCTTATCAGCTACTTGCTCAAGTGTTGTTAAGCAATTGCAAATAACGCTTCTCTCGGAGGACCTCATGACAGACCCTGTGCACTCCGCCACGGACGCGTCGTGATGTCACCTTTTTGACTCACCCTGTGCTCGTCCATAATGTCTGTGTCACCCGATCTCCAGCCCACGATAAGATTCGTGCATACTCATATGTTGGCAGAGTCTTCCGAAAACGCACTGTTATGGGAAAGAAGTCTTAAATCGACCGTGCAATGAAAGCAGGAGAGAGAAGCCAGCAACTTTATTTATTTGCACGCCAAAAAAAGACACATTCAAGGTCGGACTCGTCATTTTCTCCACATCCAACATGGACCTGATGCACTCTGGCCACCTCAGGGACCGGATCTTCTGAGCGCAGTTTTCTAAAATGAAAAAAAGAGACGAAAATGTCAGTACAAAGCAAAAAGAATAGGTTTGAAAAGTGCACAAGCGCTTGCAACGTTCTATGTCCAATTGAGAGCTCAATCGTCTCAATTACCATTGCCAGTTCGAGACACTACTCGACACAAACAAATCTCGATTACGTATCAGTAGCAACGCGCACGCGACTCCTCTCCTCGTTACACATGTCAGAGGCCGAGCAAAGAGTCACTTGATGTCGCTTCATAATAGTGCATTATGCGACAGCAGTTGCGGCCAAGGCCCAGGATTGCCATCTTGCACGCAAATAGGGTAGGTGTAACCGAATACCGGGCTATCCGGATAACCGGTACTACTTGACACCAGGGGAAGTCTGGCAACTACAGTGTGCAATGGAACAATGACTGAGTTAGACAAAAAAGTAACTTTTCATATAGATTTGACCCATCATTCACTCATTTCTTGAGGGGGGGAGCATCAGAAAGTGGGTGCGCACAGGCTTGTTTGCTGATTCGACTCAGGAAAGAAAAGTACCAGCACTGAAGTGAGTACAGATTCGATACTGGGATACCTGAAAGGTATTACCTGGGCGTACCCCACACACAGAGACTGGAAGTTGTTCATGGTCTATAAGACACCACCCCTGTGATGGAAATCTCTGGGTCCTACTTCACAATATAGAGAGAAGCAGCAACAACATTCTGGATGTGTCCTCCCCCTGTTATTATTGATGTTTCGTTCTTGCTCTATTGGTCTTTGTGATCTCATCAATGTGAAACAAGGAGAATTTGTCCATGATAGAGCTTTTATCGTCTCCATCGAGGCCATCCTCCACAGCAATGAAGTTGTTATCTATCTCCGGTACCGGTTATATGACTACATTCGAAGCGTCTTAGCTAAAAGAAATAATGCTTTTCATCAAATCTGCATTCAAACTTGCTACTGAAAACAAGCAATTTTTTGGCCTTGGGCTGTATAGCGCGATTCAGAGGTGCACAAGCTACGTTTTTATGCCCACGGGGAAAAAGAGAGAGAGAAAAAAAGAGGATCATTTAGCGAATTTACCACCAAATATTTTAGTAGCAGGAGCTTAGAAGGGAAAAAGGACACGCAACAGGAACATCACGCGAGACAAGATCCGATAACCCTTTGGTGGCGTTTTCAGCCATTGCGCAAATGGCTTCAGCTGCTCTCTCAAAACAAACATTCTATGATTCAACAGAGTTTCCGAAAGATTTTGCAGTCTGGGCAACGAAGCTTCTCTCTCGCTCTGATATGTGTATGCGTTAAGTACGCTTGGAGTGATTCACCTGTTTCGTGGGAATTTTGCCATTGTCAGAAAATTACGTGCACTTGAACGTCGCTCGGCCGCCGCCGACGTCCGTGCCCGGCCGGAATGCAGCTGAAGCCCAGGGCTTGCGCGCCCGACTCGGAGCTCCTCGGCCTCCACGGGCATCACGGTGATTGCCGCGACATAAAAAGTCATCGAAAATCACTGGTCCTGCCGCTGGCGGACCTGGCAGCAGCAGCCACGTTTGTATACCGTATGGGCAGTGAATTTGTCAGTTTACTCTCTGGCTCGCTCGCTCCATCTATCCCACTTCATGACAAATTGGCCAGCTCCCTCCACAAAATGCCAGGGAAGAGAAGTTACGTAAGAAGTGGTCGAGGCTCAGCCACGCTTCTCGGGCAGGTATTTTAGTGGAGAACAACAACCAAAAAAAATATCAAGAACTGTGCTAATTTGCACGCGGGTTTGTTCGTCATTTACGACTATGAAGACTTTACCGACTTCAACCTTGCTACTGGCATTGAGGTGCTTGAGCGCGGGGAGGAAGGGGGACCTTTTTTTCCCACTGTCTCGATCCGCGAAAAATCGCCCCAGGTGAGGTTTTATTACGCTCGGTTCATGGACGCGGAGAGTCAAGGACTCGACGTTTGTATCACGGACAAATCGGTGTTGATTCATCGACTATCGTGACTTAGTTCTAGATATATGAACGTAGCAACAACAACAACAACAACACCAGCTTCTTCGTCTTTTTTTTTCTTCGAAGGCCCCCAACTGAAGCCAAGGTTTCCACTCATAGATTATTTTCCTTTCTCCTTCGTGACAAAGATAAAATTCTTTGAGAAAGGCAAGAAATGCATTTTTTCGCATGAAATCAATTATTCCTTCGATTTTTCTTTCTTCAACCCTTTTCCCACACACGCCTTCTTGCCCATGCCCGCCTTGACCGACGGGCGGCGCCCGGAGAAAGGAATTTTTTGAGTTATGGCGCTGCTGGGGACCTTTCGGTGAAGGCTGAAAGGCACAGCATTTTCGCCGCCGACTGCATTTTGGAGCGGTGCCGCACATGAATGGGGACGAGATAAGCGATTCGGCAGCGTCCACATTCGTATGAACTCATACATCAGGTCTGTTTGTTTGTCTCAAAAAAAAAAAGAAGAAAATATCATCATCATGGGCGACCCACTTATTTATTGCCCCCGAGGTCATTGCACGATATTTTTTTCTCCGGCGTTGATCCCGACCTTTAAGAGCCCCCGACGGCGCGGGGTGCATTTGTGAATGTCCAGGTTCGGTAGTTCACACGCTGGGGGGGGGGGGTACTCGGAGATCCCCCATGGGGAACCAAGAGTAATGGGAAAAAACGCAAGTAGACGCGTTTCTTAAAGAGGGGTTCAAACCAAATCAAATGATTTTTCACACTCTAAAAAAAAG
>JAAUXU010037944.1_pt1 | contig 43870 bp, 22 predicted proteins | sample 7278151 | NCBI WGS metagenome assembly JAAUXU01 (sample SAMN14350113, study PRJNA611818) | marine sediment metagenome | isolation source: surface marine sediment (1.8m) | place: French Polynesia: Moorea | collected 2018-08
ATAGCTAAAACTTTACCTTCACTTTCATTTGACTACAAAGTCTTCAAATGGGATGTGGTTACAAATTTTGGGCACCCACGGGGAATTCCAATTTTTGACCTAGCCTAATAGTTATATATGGGACAAATCTTACTTTCTGAAAAAAACATATTTTACCATCCGCATCTTGAACTCAAAGTTTTACAACATGTGGTTTGTGTCGTTCACCCTTCCGTGGAACGCTGAGAATCTCCTCTAATACTGAACTACTGTGCTCTCTACTTTAGCACCAGGCATTTGTTCACCCTGCAGTAGAACTTTTAAATTGCAAACTCTGTTGTTGAACTTTACATCCTTATTGTGAAACAAATAGCTAGAGTAGTGCGAGAGCAACATTGGAGATTAACTCGGTTTCACGGAGATTCTTAGCTTTCTGCGGAGGAATGAACCACTTCTGTACCTCAATCCAACAAAATTTATGGCCAAAGAAGGAATTCCGCACTATGCACACCGTATACGGTGTGTTGTAAAACTTTTAGTAAATAGGACGCATAGTGAGTGTACTTTTCAGAAAAAGGAGCATTACAAGTTGACAAAAAAATTAAAGAAAATCTCACGAATCCTGGCCAGGAAAGTAGGTGTTTGTTTAATAGTTATTAATGTTTTGTTGTTTTCTCTGTGGGAGGGTGAAAGAAGGGATAGGTGTGAAGAGTGGTGTCGGTGCCGCCCTCGGTTGGCGTCACAAAGACACACAAACACACACCACAGGATAAAAATCATAGGCCAAGCAAGTAATGTAGCGCACTGTACAGTCCAGGCAAAAAAAGTTTACTCTTGGATTTGGGTCAACAAAAAAGCCCAGCGCTACGTAGTGAAATGGGGGCTATGAAGCAACTTTACGCTCCGGTATGTATCTTGCCTGCTAGGTCATAATAACAGGCATCAAGATACCAGCATTTTAGTGAATAGAAGTGGGGGGAAAAGCTTTAAATTTTAAAGGACATCAGGCACATCATTTGAAGTTGTGATGCAAAAGACCATGTTCCATTCTCTTTTAGTATCGTGGCCATGGCATGGGACAAGAGGACGACCGCCTTCATTTGGCTATGAGTACCGCCTTATGATGACCCCTTCCGTAGCACCTCTCCACCAGTCAGGGAGGCTGACTCCATGGCCCCTGTGGCGGTTAAAAATGTTGGCCCGTTCACCACTTGAATACGTCTGGCCTGTACACGCCCTGAACATATGTGCACTTCCGTGCCGGGTCCACCTCGATACCTCTGGAGTCTCCGGAAGTGCGTTGGAAATGACTTCTCGCACACGCACGCATCGCGTTCTCCACGTCCACGTACGGGTAAGTCCATGTGCATTCTTGTCTCTCAGGCGCAAGTGCACTTCACATGGCGCGTGAGTCCTCCTCCCCCATCCAGCGAGACGCATGTGGTGAAACGTTCCATATGCATGCGCATTCCTACTTGAGAGCACGTTGGCGCAGCACTTCTGCCTGCAAGAATCCGTTCGTTCAGGTGTTGTGTGTGACAAAGTACTGCACTGTACCGAGTCTGTCACAGGGTGCGTAGCGAAGCGCCGGGGAAGGCCGTTACCCACCACCTCACTCAACGTAGTACGTACACGCATCGTGCTCTACTGTACTGCACGCGCAGGCAACAGTGTTTTCTGTGTCTCTCTTTCTGTCGTCGTCCGAAGCAAAAAGAAAAATAGAAATTCTCTCTCTTTGAAAGGTGACACTTCTTCCATTTCCAGCCCATCCCTCTTGTCCGCACTTTCGCCCCTCTACAGTAAGGGGGTCAAATTGGCCCCCCAGCAATCGCGTGAAATGTTCCGCGTTCCGCCTCGTCGTCTAGGTGTGTGGCCATCTATCCATCCACCTATCCATCCATCTATCCATCCATCTATCCATCCATCTATCCATCCTACTTCCATACTTCAGTCCATCCCCTGTAATGGACACAGACATAATCCAACGATCTGAGAGCCATGTACATGTATGTGGAGCAGCAGCAAACCCATCAAGAGGCTGTCGACACGTGATGCTGCGCAATTCTTCCTTAGTCTCACTCAAGTTCGCTTCGAGTACTCACAAGCTGAAGTAATCAGGACTTAACCTACACTGTTGGAGTTGCTGAATAATGCCCTTGATTGCACTGTCCAAAAAAGTTTAAAGGTCAAAAAGAACATTGTCGTGCTTACAGGCAATCGACGAGTGCGTGCGGCTCACTACATTTCATTATTTATAGACGTTGACATAGGTGAGGTGCATCAAAAAAGCCATGCAGGCGCGTCGATAAAGTGCACTCTACGTGCTCATACTAAGTTCTCGATACAGCGATATTTCTGGGCAGTAAATATTCCCTCCACTTGCTGCTGACCGAGTCGTTGTTTGCGTACAGTCTGCTACCCGCTGTAATGGCAATTCTCGATATGACGATAGAATTTTTCGTATCTTGATATCGAGAATCCATGTAGCTCTACGGAAGGTTTACCGATCCAGGCTGAGCTTATGCAAATTATAACAGTCTGGAAAGTTGCGTATTTATACGTCAACTGTTTGCGAAACGCTCTTGCTCAACCTCGTTTAGTAAGCTGCTCGAGATCCTCGCATGCCCGGGATGATTTCAATTTCCATTCTTCTCCGCACCCAGTTACCGGGTGAGTCAGTATTAGAGCCCGGCTATTTTTTCGTCAAACCATCTTCAATGATATGCCGAAGTGAAATTTGGAAAGTCTCTTTTCAAGCAAAGGAAACAGACTAAAGGTACGTCACAGTTACGTACAGCCGTCAGTTGGGCTTCACTCACTCTGCAATTGAGTGGAGTGAAGCCATCACACGCACCGCATGTCCGGGGTGATCTACCCCACTTCGTTCTACTGGCAGAGCGAACCTGGCACGGTATGACTTCAAGACACCGTTTTTGCCCCAGTGCGAGAACAAAAGCTCACGCCAGTGAGTCACCGGGTGAGGAGAGAAACGTCCGCGGCGAAAGCAATCATTTCAAACTGCCCAATATTAGACGTATGCGCGTCTTTGGCTTTCCCATGAGAGAAAATGGGCAGAAGAGACCTGATCTGTCAATATGTCCATTGTATTCTGTTTTTCTGCTCCTCCTTCGGTCAGTCGAGGCCACGCCTGCCTAAGCGCACCGGGCTCGTGGTTGGCAAAGGCAGCCACTCTTCAACTTCTTAGGCCGGATTCTTGTGTCATGCGCGCACATACTTTTCCATTATGTTCTGTTTCTGCCCTCGCCTCTTCTTTTTTAAGCGCTCGCGCTCGCTCGCTCTCCGGCGCAATAAATCAAGACACACAAAGCCAGTACAGGAGGACTTAAAAATAGCCCGAGCGAGCTAAACCTTCAGTCTGTATAAAAAGGAGCCGTGTGGCCTCTTGTCCACCGCACTCTCTCAAGGAAAAGCGGGACAAAAGGGTAAGAACAAGAAGCTCTCCATAGTGAGACTGAGCTCGTAGGTGCTGGAGTGCTGGGCAGACGCGTAGGTGCTCAATACTCATGAGTCTTATGCACCAACGAGTCACGTGACTTGGACTCCAGGACAGAGATCCAGTTCAGTGAGACAGCAAATTCAGTGCCAAACTTTGGAGTTGCAATCGCTGTTCGTGTAGCACGTAGATTAGCAGTACATGCAAGTAAGCGTACGCGTGGGATCGGTATAAAAGGTAAAGCTCACTGCTTCGTCTCGGCAGATTGACCAATATGCCCGGCCACATCAAAAAAGGAACCGGTCCGGACCCGGACCCGGACCCATGGCTAATCGTCTCCGCTGAACTCAAGACCAAGCTAAAAGCTAAGCCCTACGATGCCAAAAAGTCATGCTGGGTCCCCGAAAAATCAACCGGAGGGTACCTGGAGGGCCTGATCGACTCCACCGAGGGGGAAAAAGTCACCGTCACCATACTGGAGACAAAGGAGGTGAGTGCTGGATTGTGCTGAACATTGGATGATCAGTAACTAGTCGTTTATAAGGCAGGCTCTGACTGACCTCAGAACGTATTTGTATTTGCAGAAAAAAGTCTTCAAGAAAGACCAAGTTGGGCAAGTCAATCCGCCCAAGTTTGACTGCTGTGACGACATGTCTGGGCTGACCTACCTCAATGATGCCTGTGTCCTGTGGAACTCGGTAGTGAGGTATAAGAATCAGCTTATCTACACCTACTCTGGGCTATTCTGCATTGCTATAAACCCATACAAACGGTTTCCCATTTACACTCAACGAGCTATGGACATTTACATTGGGAAGAGGAGAAATGAATGTCCACCTCACATCTTTGGAGTAGCAGAAGGATCCTATCAGGGCATGATGGTGGCAGGCAAGAATCAATCCATTCTGATTACTGGAGAGTCTGGGGCTGGTAAAACTGAAAACACCAAGAAAGTTATTTCATACTTTGCTTCTATTGGTGCTTCCGGTAAGAAGAAAGAGGGAGAGCCAGGTCTGGAGGATAAAATTGTCCAGACAAACCCTGTCTTAGAGGCATGGGGCAATGCCAAGACTGTGAGGAATGACAACTCTTCAAGGTTTGGAAAATTCATCAGAATCTGGTTTAACCAGGCAGGAAAATTGTCTGGTGCTGATATGGTCGTTTATTTGTTGGAAAAGTCAAGGCTGACCTTCCAGGCTGAGCTTGAGAGATGCTACCATGCCTTTTACAACATCATGTCAGATGCTGTGGTTGACATTAAAGAAAAATGTCTCTTGAGTAACAACATCCACGACTATTGGTGGGTTTCTCAAGGAAAAGTCACAGTTGACTCAATTGACGACAAGGAAGACATGCAGTTTGCAGATGAAGCATATGACATCCTAGGATTCAGTGCAGATGAAAAATACAATGTTTACAAATTGACTGCAGTTGTCATGCACATGGGAAATATGTGCAAGGACTTTGTTCCAGTAGGCAAAGAAGAACAAGCTGAGGTAAAGGACGACTCCAATTCTCGAAAGATTGCAGAGCTCTGTGGAATAGATAACGAATGGATGATAACCTACTTCTGTAAGCCAAAGCTCAAAGTCGGCACAGAATGGGTGTCCAAAGGTCAAACATGTTCACAGGCAGCTAACTCTGTTGCAGGAATCGGGAGGAAGATTTATGAACTTGTCTTCCGTTTCATTGTAGATAAGTGCAATGAAACTTTGGTTGATCCAACCATGAAGAAAGTTCAATACATCGGATGTCTGGATATTGCTGGATTTGAAATTTTTGACTACAATGGATTTGAGCAAATTTGCATCAATTTCTGCAATGAAAAATTGCAACAATTCTTCAACAACCACATGTTTGTCCTTGAGCAAGAGGAATACGTCCGGGAAGGAATTGAATGGGCTAATGTTGACTTCGGTATGGATCTGCAAAAGTGCATTGATATGTTTGAGAAGCCCATGGGTCTCTTGGCCATATTGGAAGAAGAGTCCTTGTTCCCCAAGGCTACTGACCTGACTTTTGCGAACAAACTGCATGAGAACTTGCTTGGAAAGTGCGAAAACTTTCAAAAGGCCAGCCCTAAACCTGATCCTAATGCTCACTTCGCTGTTGTGCATTATGCAGCAACAGTATCTTACAACTTAACAGGCTGGCTTGAAAAGAACAAGGATCCCCTGAACGACACTGTTGTTGAACTGATGAAGAATGGCAGCAATGCCCTTCTTGTGAAATGCTTTGAAGATCACCCTGGTCAACCTCTTGAAGCAAAGAAGGATTCAGGTGGCGGCAGAAAGAAAGGAGGCGGAAAAACTGTATCATCTTTCTACAAAGCTCAATTAGATGATCTGATGAAGACTTTGTATGCTACTGATCCATCATTCATCCGTTGTGTCGTCCCCAACACCCACAAACAGCCTGGTGGTGTCGAGCCTGGTCTTGTTATGCATCAATATCAATGCAATGGTGTCTTGGCCGGCATTGCAATTTGTAGGAAAGGATTCCCCAACAAAATGGTCTACCCTGACTTTAAACAGCGTTACAACATTCTGGCTGCTACAGCTGTTGCAAAGGCCAAAAATGATAAAGCAGCAGCTAAAGCTGTCCTTGATGTTGTCAAGTTAGAAGCTGAAAAATATCGGCTAGGACACACAAAGGTCTTCTTCAGAGCTGGTATTCTGGGCTACATGGAGGAGGTGCGTGAAGATAGGATTGGATCTGTTCTGGCTTGGCTTCAAGCTCAGGCTAGGGGAAAGGCATCTCGAATGGTGTTCAAGAAGATGCAAGATCAAAAGTTGGCCTTGTACTGTTGCCAGAGAACCATTCGCAACTACTACATTGGCAAAACATGGCTATGGTGGCAGCTTTGGTTGGCTATCAAGCCCAACCTAAAGTGCACCAAGTTTGCACAATACAAAGCTGAATATGAAGATAAGATTGCAGTAGCTGAGAAAAACATTGACAAGGCCATAGCTGAGTGCAAAAAAGTAACTGCAGAGCATGAACGTCTTTCTGCTGAAAAAGCTGAACTTACACTTGCCTTACAAAGTGGAGGATCTGCTGTCCAAGACATAATAGATAAAACAAACCGCATTGAAGCCATGAAAAATGATTTGCAGAAACAACTTGATGAAACAAACAATCGAATTAGGAATGAAGAGGAAGCAATCTCTTCCATTGGCAATCAAGGAGCTAAAGTCACGCAGGAAGCAGATAGGCTCAGAGGAGAAATTAAGACTCTGGAGGCACAAATGGAGGCCTGCGAGGATGATAAGGTCACCAAAGATGGACAAATCAAGACCCTAAAAGAAGAACTGGCTCATCAAGAGGAGCTCATTGCCAAGCTTCAGAAAGATAAAAGAAGTGTTGGTGATGCTAGGCAGAAGACGGAGGAAGACATTCAGGCTATGGAAGATAAGTGTAATCACTTGTCAAAGGTCAAAGGAAAGCTGGAACAATCCTTGGATGAGTGTGAGGATTCTCTTGAAAGGGAGAAAAAGGCCCGGAGTGATGTTGAAAAGCTGAAGAGAAAGGTTGAAGGGGACCTTAAACTTACACAGGAAGCTGTGACAGACCTTGAACGGGTTAAAAATGAATTAAGCCAGACTATTCAAAGAAAAGAGAAGGAAATGTCCTCCTTGGCTGCTAAAATTGAAGATGAGCAAACTCTCGGAGGAAAGTACAGCAAGCAAACGAAAGAACTCCAAACTAGGCTTGAAGAGCTTGAAGAGGAGTTACACCTTGAGAGGCAATCTAGGGCCAAGGCAGAGAAAAATAGAGCCACCTTGTCAAGAGATATTGAAGATCTAGGATCAAAGCTTGAAGATGCTGGGAACAACACAGCCACTCAAATAGAATTGAACAAGAAGAGAGAAGCAGAATTAGCTAAGCTAAAGGGTGAGCTGGAAGAGTCTAATATTGCCCATGAAGGAACTTTGGCTGCCTTGAGACAAAAGCACAATAACACAATGACAGAAATGGGAGAAAACATTGATTCTCTCAACAAAATGAAGGCCAAGTCTGAGAAGGACAAGGCTGGAATGGAGAGAGACTTGCAAGATTGTCGTCAGTCCCTTGATGAAGCCATGAGAGAAAAAGCCAACTTGGAGAAGAATGGCAAACTAACTCAAGGACTTATCATGGAAGCCCACAATAAATTAGATGAATTGGCCAGGGCTTTGAATGAGGCAGATTCTTCCAAGAAAAAACTGCAGGTGGAAAATCAGGATCTGCAGCGTCAGATTGAAGACACCGAAAATGCCATTGCTGGTCTCAATAAGCAGAAGATTTCCCTCACCACCCAATTAGAAGACACCAGGAGACTGGCTGACGCTGAGGCTAGAGATCGTGCCTCTCTGCTCAGCAAATTTAAGAACTTGAACACAGAACTTGAGAGCCTCCGTGATAGGATTGAACAAGAATCTGAGTCCAAGTCTGACCTCCTCAAGGCTCTGTCTAAGGCACAGGCTGAAGCTCAACTTTGGCGCTCAAAGTATGAGACTGAGGGTCTGGGGAGGATTGAAGAGCTGGAGGGAGGCAAATCCAAACTCACAGCGCGTCTTTCTGAGGCAGAGGAAACAATAGAAACAATCACTCAGAAGGTGGCAAGCACTGAGAAGACCAAGGCAAGGTTAGAGACTGAGCTAGAGGATTTGCAGCTGGAGTACGAGAGAGTTCATGCTGCCGCTGTCATCAATGAGAAGCGCGCTAGGAACTTTGATAAGGTATGACGCGCACAGTATGAATGAGATTTATTCACAACTCAACAGTACCATAAGACACGCAGATACACTCATATTCTTTAATGTTCGTCAGAAAAACCTGGACGAAGGAAATTAGTGCAATATCAGTCCTTTCTTCCTCAAATTTTATCACGAGTTTTCTGACGACGATTACTTATGACCATGCCTCATGATTACGTACCTTCTCAATAATTTTGTCTCTGTGACCAAGGTTGCAGGCGGATGTAGGCAGATGTTTTTGGCTCAAACTTTGGCAGATTAACTTTTAGAGCTGAAAATCCTTCGTGAGTAAAATTTCAGCGCCCAAGCGCCCAAGTCACAAAATATGTGAAAAAACGCACCTGCCCATTAAACACAAACCTGCAGTATAATTGACATTGCTGCACACTTACAGGTGGTCGCTGAATGGAAGGCAAAGGCAGATGATTTGTCCTCTGAGATCGAGGCCAGTCAGAAGGAGGGCCGCAACTACAGCAGCGAACTCTTCCGTCTGAGAGCAGCTTGGGATGAGACTGTTGAGCAACTGGACGTTGTCAAACGTGAGAACAAAAATCTTGCTGATGAGATCAAGGATCTGCTGGATCAGCTTGGTGATGGCGGCCGTTCCATCCACGAGCTCGACAAGCAACGCCGCCGCCTGGAAGTGGAGAAGGAAGAACTGCAAGCTGCTTTGGAGGAGGCTGAAGCAGCTCTGGAGCAGGAAGAAAACAAGGTGCTCAGAGCGCAGATGGAACTAGGACAAGTCAGGCAAGAAATTGACCGCAGAATCCAAGAGAAAGAGGAAGAATTCAACAACACCAGGTGGGTTTTCGTGAAATGTAGGCACAGTTGGAAAATTTCTTTTGGTCGTAGTCAATATGGAAGTACAACAAATAGTGCTAACAACGAGAATGCATTGTGCACACATAAAAAATTATACCATTGAATGACCAACACTTTTGCACGAAAAACATCGCCTTAACTTAACATGACGTTTAAAATGTATTTCAGGAAGAATCACCAAAGGGCAATGGATTCCATGCAGGCTTCCTTGGATGCTGAAAATAGGGCCAAGACTGAAGCCCTGAGGATTAAAAAGAAGCTAGAATCCGACATCAATGAACTGGAGATTGCTCTGGACCATGCCAATAAGGCTAATGCTGAAGCTCACAAGGCCATCAAACGCTACCAAGGTCAGTTGAGAGACACCGAGACTGCCTATGAGGAAGAAGCACGCCAGCGCCAAGCGATAGCAGACCGAGCTGGTCTAGCAGAGAGAAAGGCCAATGCACTGCAAGGAGAACTAGAAGAGGCTAGGGCTCTCTTGGACTCAGCTGATCGTGGCAAGAAGCAATGCGACATGGAATTAGCTGATGCTCGATCTGCTGTGAATGACATGACTGCCATCAATTCTAAAGCTAGCGCTGAAAAGCGCCAGCTGGAATCTGCCATACACACAATGCATGCTGAGATTGATGATATGCTGCAGCAGACCAAGAACTCCGAGGAAAAGGCTAAAAAGGCCATGGTTGATGCCGCCAGGCTTGCAGATGAACTTCGGGCTGAGCAGGATCACACCAGCTCTCAGGAGGGTGCCAAACGGGCCATTGAGGGCCAGATTGCTGAGTTGGACCAACGCTTGGTAGAGGCCACGGAGTTAGCAGCAAGGGGAGGCAGAAATGCCATGGCCAAATTGGAGTCTCGCATCAGAGAGCTGGAGATTGAGTTGGGCAATAGCCAGTCAAGGACCTCCGAGACCTACAAGGCCTATCAGAAGGCAGAGAGAAAGGTCAAGGAACTTCAGTTCCAGGCTGATGAGGACAGGAAGAATCAGGACCGCATGTCTGAGTTGGCCGGCAAGCTTCAGCAAAAGATCAAAACCTACAAGAAGCAAATAGAAGAAGCTGAGGAGATCGCTGCTCTCAACTTGGCCAAGTTCAGGAAGGCTCAGCAGGAATTGGAGGAGAGCGAGGACCGCGCCAAACAAGCCGAAATAACCCTCTCCTCCGTTCGCCAGACCAGGGCCGGATCCTTTTTCTGAAGAACAACCAAAGATATGTCAAACATTTCATGGAATGATGGTCACCATAGTACGTAGTTCATTGTCTTCAGTGGACGTCATGCCATTAGCGAGTGCGTTGCATTTCCTTCTGGTCGAGGTCAGCATTGAAATCAGCATGTTAAAAAAAATCCGGCGAGATTTGTTAGGTCTACGACGTCTTCCTTGTAACGAATCGAGCTTACAAAAAAAAATACATATTTTAAAGAGCATCCAAACAAAATTGTGCGTAGCAATAGACACTGACTGAAATCGGTCGTCGTCGCCCTGCACAGGTTGGCTCACATAAGATGAACAGTCACTGTGCTGCACGTCAATGCTCCCGGCTTCACTGCACCCAAATTTTTTAGCACTCCGTACACAAAGTGGAAGGTGCTCATGACGTGAGTCATGCAGATCCCCCAATCCCCATATTTATTAGATCTGAGCGACTTATGACGGACGTGAATCAGTGACAGACGCACAAATTGAGCAAGAATTTGAGCATTATGTGAGCCGATACAGAAATCGACGGAAAGCAAGCTCTGTCTCATATTTTCAAAGCATTTTGTGTAAAAATAACCGTGAAAGGAACTGAAAACGAAAAATGTTTTTGCATCAAATACACAAGATTTGGGCTTTATAGAATTGATGTGCATCAGACATGAGCGTAGGGGGGTCCAAAATCCCATTTTTTCAGGGGGGAGTGCACAGCTTCCTCTGTCTACTGCACAGAGATGTTTATTGCTCAAAAGTGGACCACCTTTTAACCTCATACAACGGTATAAGGTAAAACCACCAAAGTTGCACCTACAGTGAGGAGAAGACAAACCCCCTCCTAAAATTGATGTTGCTTTTAACTCAGAGGCCGCAAGTGGCAAACCACGTTCTTTTAAGGAAATATCAGTGCTAACACTGATAAACTCATTTTAAACCTCTACTTTGGCACCTGAAGAGATATAAGCAAACAAAAGGGGTGTCATTTTTGGATTGTCATTGAATAACAAGACAGTACCATGGTACAAGAAGTCTGTAACAAAATCCCGTATTTCGTCGAACATCCCCTCAAGAGCTTGCACTCGACAAATAGAGGAAAGGATACCCTCGATTTGTCAAGCCCATCCTTATTAGAGGGTGAAGCACAAAACTTGTCAAATGGACTGCGTAATTTGATGAAAACATAGAGTTTTTTAATGAGCAAGGAGTTGCTCTAATGAATCGAAAGTAGGGCACACCACCTCTAACTCACACTAGTTGCAGGCACAAATAATCCATGTTATGCTCACCACCCAACGTGAAGCTGAGTGCTCAATTTGATGCTCGGAGTGACCTTCTCAAAGTTCAAAATAATCCAAAAAGCTGTGCGCTCAACATTCCAACTGCTGCTCTCCACGTATATGTCGGCGGGATTCAGTGAAAAACGGCATTACGCCAAGTGCACGGTCGAATCTAGGGATTCTGCAAAGTTCCGGAGGAACTCAGGGACTCTGGGTCATCCCTAGCATGGTCCTGAGTTGTGATATCTGCTGCTACACATGACACCATGACGACGACAGGAACATCTCTTAGTTTTGCACTTACTGATGGAGGAGCAGTCACAACGAGTAAACCCTTGCCCCCCTGTAATAGACTCTAACCTAACCTAACCTACTGATCAGTGAAGTGCTTCCCAAACGAGGAAGGGTAACAGACTGACAGGATAAGGACAGTTCTGCCGGAAATACTCGGACTCCAATCCACATAGTGCCTAGGGAATGAGAGAAGTCACCGTCACTCTGCAGAATCACTAGGGACTCTGCATATTCCCTGCAACTCAAACCGGCACTTGGCGTAATGCCGTATTTCACTGAATCCCGCCGACACACACAAGTAAGAGGAGGGAAGTTTCAAGAGTGGAAGGAGGAGCATCAGTTGCATTCTCATTTTTCAGGCGGCGACATACGAAGAGTGAGATGAGAGGTTGATATCCCCAAAGTAATCCAGTTGCCTTTCAAAATTTGCTTTTCTTTAAGCGACCACTTTTCTCACGCAAAAATGTACTTTTTTCACGCATTCTTTTGAAAGCCATAAAGTCGTTGGAAGAAACTCATGGAAACTCACCAGAGACCAAAATCACTTCGCAGTTACACACCTCTAGTTGAAGAACTGTCTGCGTAGAAGAAACTCACATATTTGAAGAAAAAAAATAAGCACTTTTTTCATTACATTTTCATTCTTTTCAGGCCCAGGGTGTTCAGCAACTCGTGCTCGTGCTCCGCACTCGTTGCAGAACACTCTGCCTGGACCTCGTGAAGATGCTTCGAAAGGAGTAGCGCTAGCGCATGTTTTATCTCTTCTTAAACCTCTACTCTATTATTGAATCACATAAAAATTTCACACACGTGAATACATTTCCACTTATCACTCACTCATTCTGCTTTCATGAATTAAAATACCTTTGCTGGGCATATACAAGTGGGACGTTTCAGCTGCCACTTCTGCTTCAGTGACTGTTTTAGACAGTGTTCCCAACTACAACAGAGAAGAGCAGAAGTACTATGTTCGAAATTAAAATCGATCTCGAACAAAAAGGGCCTCTCAAAAAAGTCCAGTGCAAAATTTTCCTTCTTAGTCAAATTACACACATGGGTCCCAAAATACAGGGTGGCCTCGAAAAAATGAGCGATTGGTTTTTTTGTCAATATCTCCACAGTTTGAACCTCTTGACCAAGGTTTTGAGAGTAGATCTGGATTTTTTGCTCGTTCCTTCCAGGTGGATTGCACTTGATCAACATGATGTTGAGGGCATCAACAGCACCAAACACCCTCAACAGGTTATGGTCTTGGCCATCCTGGTCTCAGGTGGCAACCGCATGCCCCCAATCTTCTTTGGCCCCAAGGAGAAGTACACAGCAGCTGTGTATTGCAAGATCCTCTGCTACCAAGTTCTCCCCTGAATCAATGCCAGTTATCCCCCAGGAAATTAAGTTTTCCAACAGGATGGGGCCCCAGCACAAACAGCTGGCAAGGTCCAAAAGTTGTGCAAGGGGTCCCTGGCCATGATCTGGACGAAGAAGAAGTGGCCGTCATCAAGTCCAGATCACAGCCCTTTGAATATCTTTTGGTGGAATGTCATTGAAAAGGAGGCGAGTGCCACACCTCACCCAAACATCCAAGGCCAAGATTGAGGAGGTCTGGGCTGCATATCCTGTGGAGGGCGTCAGGGAGGCCTGCTTGAAGTTCAGGCCTTGGGTTGAGGCTGTTATGAAGGCTATGGTGGCTGGATTGAGCACTAAATCATGTAGGTGAAAGAGTCCAGCCGCCATACTCTTTCTCGTAGCAATTTTCGCACCCATTTTGATGATGGCGGTTCTCGCTCTCGCAGCAATTCTCATTCTCATTGCAAGCATAGTATCCAAAAACTGAGGTACACGCGAGATGGCCACAAGTGTGCAAATGAATTCTACAAACTTGCGGGTTTGATTGATATCTTCAAATACGAATGGCGAAGCTCTACTTTTTCTTTGAGGCCCTGATCTGGTGCAGGGCCACGGCGCCAACCTCCATGACATCCTCTAGTTCATCTAATTCATTCAAAACTTCTTGTACAATTTTTTGAATATGTTTGGAACTAAGTTATAGTGATAAACCTTCTAAGTCGTTCCAGTGTCGAGGAATCGCCATGCAAAGTTTTGGGAAAAGTCGCTCATTTTTTAGGGGCCACCCTGTAGTCCCCCCCCCCCCTTTCCAGTTTCATCAGCAATTTTGAGAACAGCCTCTACATCGAGGGCGTCCTGCCAATAGGTGGAACCGGCTTGATCTGGACCACTGGCGGTTGTGCCTCTCCCGGCAATCAGAGGACTCCTCCTGGCTGCATTGGCTCTGGAAATTCTTGAGGGGAGTCGTGGTCATCATGTTCATCTTCATCATCAACGAGAGGAGGAGAAGTAGCAGCTAAAGAAGGAGGAGGTGTTACACGTCTTGTACTTTGGGACAAATCTTGCAAGTTTGAGGGTTGCCTTGTCTTTTTTCAGCCCTCGCACTTTTTTAGCACAAACTTGCACTTGGGCCTTTAGGTGGAGTAACTTTTGAGGTGCTGATAAAGCGTGTTAGCAACGACTGTCGAAGTGCGAGCCATTTCAAGAACCATCTCCTTGGTTCCAACAAGATCATGGGCCATTTGGGACTGACGTGTGTACAGTGAAATCCGGATATTATCTTATTGGTTAATAGGTTTGTCATCGTTCAGCATTTCTTAATAGGTCAAAGAAAATTAATGCTGCAGGTGATGTCACCTAGAAATTCTGCAAGACTCTGAATCCTAGAGAGATGTAAAACCATTCCTACAATCTTAACGTCACTCAAGGAGTTCAAAGTCATGACCTACGGGTGTGCTACGAAAAGGTGTTCAAGTTTGCCATTTTGATTCCCTCTTGTTAAATAAATTTGAGCAGAAATAAATAGGGTCTTAGGCAGTCTACAATAGAATTGTCTCGCAAATGATGAGACAATTGAGTAAAGAAAACTTCATTTTGCAGTACCGTGTAAAATCTTGTAAAATGTCCAGGGTGACGCGGCATCCGGCTTTCACTGTACCTGACTCAATACTGCATTTTTGCACTGCACCATGGAAAACGGCACCTTCTGTTGCAAACTATATTTTAGCTTCGAATGCGTTTAAGTTGGTCCGTACTGTACACGGGTGAATTCTATTTGGTGAGGATAGCTTTAAAGAAAACAAAAGGACGGCAAGTCTCAAGCCTCTGCATTTACTGTTTTTGTTTCATTGGTATGCATTGCCTTCCAGCAAGCATCGATTAATGTATCGAGTGTCAACATAAAGCAAATTTTTGCACACTTTTCACGAGAAGATAGAACAGTGCACGCCTTTGTCACCACCACACACACCACTGAGGAAAACCGCAGTTCAGTTAAGAATATCGGATTTGGAATGCTGTTCCTGCGTACCCAAGTTACTAGGTCAGTAGTCCCCTCTTGAACATTTAGTGAATAAATCCAAACCCCCTGTGCGTCAAGCCTTTCCCATCTAGAGGGATGTTTTTATTTTTTAGAGACTGATGAAAACACAGTGACAAACAGCGCGAAAAGAGACGTGACAGGGCCACGTGACCAAGTCCTGTGCAAAATTTCGCGAATCTCACGCTTTTAAGGGCTCTGTCGAAACTCTCTTTCCAGAAAGTTGCTTGTTTAGTCACTGGCGATTTGGGGCCTTAGTACGCTTTTACTTTGCTTTTACTTTTAAGTTAGAATTTCATGGGTTGAGATTTATTACCAATACCTATTCATTGGCAATGGCGCTGTTCGACCCATTCCGTGCGATTTTTCTGGAAGGAGTTCAAGGTGTCAGACTTGGAAGCTGTTCTGTTGCCCAAAGAAGTGCGCTTTTCACTATAGGAAGAGGCAATTCAAAGAGAATTTTGCTGGTATCGCCAATAGAGAGGAACTTTTTCTCTTTTTTGTTCTCATCTATGTTTGCGAGAGAACAATTTAGGGTTGCCACATGCTCCGTAAAAGAACTTTGACAGCTGGGAGTGAAATGTTCTCGCTAAGTTCTTGCAAATGGTGTCGCCTATGAATAAGTCATAGGTAAAGGTTGAAAAGTACATTTAAAGCTGCAACTGCGACCGCTCCCCTACTGAGCATCTACCGGGTGTCCCCCACGAATGTTTTTTTCTTTCTAAACTGCAGTCGCATCCTGAAAGAAACATGTTAGAGAGTCATGTTCTAATGCGTTAAAGGCAAGGTTCCGCAAAATCAGGAACGTTCCGTTCCTCAAGCCTCGGGCCCCTAGTCGTCCTGTTCCCCTTCCCGTTCCTTTCCTTAGGGCACACTGAATTATTTCTTTCTCTAAAAACGGAAGGGCCGCTGATCCTGGCTGGTTGATGGACCATGTCAGACGCGTCCTCCATCTCATCAGATGAGGAGGCTGCAAGGAACGCCATCGGTCCGTGAGCTGGAGACTACAGAAATGTTTTCAGCCTTGGTTTTGCCGCACCTTCCACCCCTTTAGTGCTGCGACAGTCCCAGCTCAGGAGTGGACTTGAGTCTACACGGTATAATAGGTGAAATGTGCGGTCTTAACTCACAAATTTCAGCTGACAGATATCTCTATAACAAGTAGTACTTCAGTTGACTATTCAGTGTATTTGGCTCGGGAGTCCGTCCACATTCTCTCATCCCTACACCAGTACGACTCCAACTGGAACGACTCAGGAACGACCTCCAAGAACAAGTCGTTCCCATTCCTGTTCCTCAAAATCAGGAACGTGTTCAGCAACACCTTGGGTATAGGTATGCCTAAAGGTTTCTTGAAAGCAGTTAGCTGAGTAAGTTTGGTCACTCAGTTGATTGACAATAAGTGCTGAAAGGTGATGCAAGTATAATTCACCCCTTTTCCTCAGGTGGTCTCTGGTGGCGTCTTCATCTCGGCATGAGACACTGAACTGAAATACTGGCTGGTTTTAAGCATGATGATACCTCCGACTTCGACAGCCGAAGTTGAAACAACTCATTACCTAAAGAACACAATTTCCTGGAATAAAACTTGAGTTTCATCATACACCATGCGTTTCCCTGCACATGGAAAATTTCCTGATTGCAAAGGAATAGCCTGAGCCCCGAGGACTCAACAGACAAAATGAACGACGAAATGTTGTAACATTTTGCTTTCGAAGGATGCCCGAAAACTTCGCTTCATCTCAACTCCAAGTATGCTTAATGTTTGGTTGAAAAAAAAAACCCAATTCTTTTGAGACACTCTGTACGTTAAAGAAGTTGTTCATAGCAGAGCATGTGATGCGAGCTGCCGCAGCTGAAGCTTTTGTGAAAAGACCGGATTTTCATGTTGGAAAGATGTTTTCAGACTGTTAGAAACCGTTATCAGGAACGTGCTAGAGGCGATCGGACTGTAGCAGTGACATCTTGACTGTTGTGCTACACCACCACGTCCACCACCACGTTCTCCCACTCGTTGCTGCCGCAGAGCATATCTCAAAAGCAAGGTCGGGGGTCGACTGGGGTTGCGCTGAACCGGCTCAGGCCAAAAGAACCTGTGTTTGCTCAGTCTGAGAAGCAAGGAGAGAAGAGCGAAAGTAGAAACTGCTGCATCTCAGTTAGTGATGCGTTTCAAGCCTTTGAAAAGCCAAGCCCAAGCTTTTCAGCCATTTTGTGTTAAGAAGATCTAACTGTAACCTACTAAAGAAGTCTGTAAATTCTGCTGTAGTCTCAAGCCAACCCGCTGGTTTGACTTCATTGTCAAGCCATAGATGCAGTGCCAAAACTCAAAAGCTTGGCACTAAACTAGGCTTGAGCTTGGACCCCATCTACTTCAACACCTGAACAACACTTCAGTCGTTCGAGATTGACTTGAGCGAGCATCTCCGTCGAGCGATATTTAGCAAGAGCAGATCACAAACGTTGCCTGAACTGGAACGATGTCACCATTGAACCAGTTGTAGGAGAAGGTTAGCTAGGTCTGATCACCTACATTGACGAGCGATGTCGTTCTTCGACTGGTGTAAGGAGAAGGCCAGCGACTTGGCTGACGGACTGAGAGGTGGGCGAGTTGATGAGACAGTTGAATTTTTGCTAGTCTTAGATTATACATACAGGCTCCAGCGAGGAGGAAGAGTCGGAACTGCTGTTCCTTCACGGGAAACTGCGCGTGCATGTACTAGAGGCGGCCGACCTGCCGGACACGGACACCGCCTTCTTCAACTTCGACCGCAATGACCTTACTGACCCGTTCGTCGTCGGCCGGATTGGCTCTGCCAGAATTTTTAAGTCAAGGTCCCTCTCCAATGAGGTCAATCCGCTATGGGACGAAGTATTCCATGTCTACGTGTGCCACAACGCTGCTGCCCTCAAGATCGTGGTACAGGACAAGGAGCACGTGGGTGAGGAGGAGGTCGGTTCCTGCAGCATCCCCGCTGAGGACTTGTTGGGTGGTGAGACTGTGGAGGGCTGGTTCACCTTGCTCAAAGGCGAGACCCAAGTCGGGACGATCCATCTCTCCGTCACGTACACTCCCAAGGATCAGCTGGGAGAAAACGTCTGGGATGTTGATGATGCCTACTTTTCGGCAAAGGAGAAGAATAGAGTTGTTCTGTACCAGGACGCTGACACACCTCCATTCCCCGTGGTAAGTCTCATATTGTTTTGCTCATGGTCACAACACACTTGCATTAGTCCACTGTAGTTCGATGGCGTCCTTTTTCCTGACGGAAGCCCCTATAAACCTCCGTGTGCATGGAAAGACCTCTTCAAAGCCATTCAAGAGGCTCAAAAATTCATATACATCACTGGATGGTCTGTCTTCACCGAGACATCTCTTCTACGCGGGGATGACGATCCAGACAATGCCTCTAATGTTGGAGAGCTCCTCAAGCAGAAGGCTGAAGAAGGAGTCAGAGTGCTCTTACTGATCTGGAATGAGAAGATGTCTACAGAGCGAAACCCCGGTCTCATGGGCACTCACGATGAAGAGACAAGGCTCTTCTTCGAAGGCACACGGGTACAGTGCGTTTTGGTCTCCAGGGTAAACAGAAGGGGGTTTTTGGCCAATGAATTTGTGGGCACTTGCTACACTCACCATCAGAAGACAGTTATTCTGGACGCGGAGGGCAGTGATGGCTCCAGAGAGGTAGTGGCCTTCATTGGAGGCCTTGACATCACTGACGGCCGCTTTGACAATCCCTCCTTCCCCCTCTGGAGCACTATCCATTCACTGCATAAAGCTGACTTCTATAACAACTGTGTTCCTGGAGTCACACGAGAGACGGGTCCAAGGCAGCCATGGCATGACTGTCACGCTCGAGTACAAGGACCTGTTGCTCTGGATATCATGAAAAATTTTGAAGAGCGATGGCAGACACAGGCCGAAGACAACGTGCAAAGCCTGCTCCATCTTTCCAGTGAAGAATTTTCATTGGAACCTGATCTTGAGCCATCGGAACATGAAGGAGGCCATTGGACCTGTCAGCTCTTCCGATCTATTACTTCTGATTCTTGCCTCTTTGACTTTCGACGCTTTAACCTACTTCACAGTAAGGGTGGAAGATACGTGGAGGACAGCATCCTCCGGTCTATGGTACAACACATCCGGAATGCAGAACGCTTTATCTACATGGAAAACCAGTACTTCTTAGGCAGTTCCTACTCCTGGTTTGCAGACCAAGAGGCACACGCCATGCATATTGTACCCAGGGAGATCACACAGAAGATAGTGGACAAGATCGCCCAGAGGGAGCCTTTTAAAATTTACGTTGTGATTCCAATGTTTCCGGAAGGCGACCCTGCTTCAACGGCAGTCCAAGAGATCCTCTTCTGGCAGTATCGCACGATGGAGGCAATGTATCATAGGGTGGCAAAAGCTATTAGAGAAGCCGCTATCGAAGGTCATCCCACAGACTACCTTTCGTTCTTCTGTCTGGCCAAGAGAGAGTCCCCGGATGAAATGGGAGATGCGGAGTTTGCTGATCCGCTTCCAGGGACTGATTCGGAGATTGTCCGCAAGTCTCGGAGGCACTGCATCTACGTCCACAGCAAGATGACGATCTTTGACGACGAGTACATCCTCGTGGGCAGCGCGAACGTCAACCAGCGTTCCCTGGGTGGCAATCGAGATTCAGAAATTGCTCTTGGGGCATATCAGCCTGAACATACCAGGGCATCGAGCGAAGAAGTACCTCGGGGAGGAATCCACTCCTACAGGATGGCTTTGTGGGCCGCCCACTTGGGAGGAGTGGACGGAGCTTACGAGGATCCCGGTAGCGATGATTGCCTGGCCAAAGTTCGAGAGGTCACGAGTCAGTTCTGGGAACTCTACACTGCAGAAGAGCCTGAGCACAGCGACGTGCACCTGCTGCCTTACCCAGTGAAGGTGGACAAGGACGGAACGGTGATGGCCTTGGACGAGCCTTGGGACTGCTTCCCTGATACAAAGGCCAAAGTCATCGGGGCGAGGAGCGGATTCTTGCCGAGAAAGTTAACGACCTGAAACGAGCTGTCATTTTATTCCATAATTATCTGCAACGAACACGTGTAAGATGAACAGCGTGCCCTTCTTTGCCCTTTCATGATTTGTCGCGTTGTGTTGTATTAGCATATGAATGTGACACTGAATGCTTGTGTGACCATATCTCTGCAATAAATGCTTTTAATAAGAAAAAATGTAATCACTCAGCGTTTATGGGTGCAACTGTACTAAAGTGATCAAGAGCTGTAGAGTTCTTCGCTACGTCGGAAATTCTTACCCTGATCACGAAACCCTCGTTTAGCCAAACATTCACCACGCATAACGTGCCCGTACCTAAACGGACCAGGTGTTTCTGGAGTTCATACAACCAAGTTCTCTCCCGAAGCATTCAAGTGCAATCCACAAGCGCCTCCAATTATGCGTCGCCCCTGAGAAGGCGTGTTCCAGAAATAAAATCTGCAATAAAAATATGGTACAAAATTTTTAAATAAAAGTTCTTATCTCTCTCTTCCGAACCCCACATGAATGATCTTGTCAAAGACAAAGGACGTCCTACAAATCCTAAAATAACCTGTACACCATCTAACGGATCTGAAGATTACTTTGAGACCAGTAATAGTGATCCTTGTGCCTGTCAAAAGTAAATACTGCCAATTCGTATTGGTTCTCGACAAAATGGTCCTCATGGGCGTCTGATCTTCATATCCACTGATCCTTGCAGCGTTGTGTGACGTACGCACAAGAGTCCGATCGATGCTCAAAGGTAACTCTGTACAGGGTGCGACTTCCAGTACACTTACTTACCTTAACATTTCACGCGGTGGGCTTATTCTTGGAGAGGAGATCTGGAAAAGGCATAAGTAGTCGACAGACAGATGAGACAGATACACAGATTCAGATCTTGTTGATGTGTCTGCGGTGGGGTGTGTTAAAAGTTAGTGGTACAGTACTACGTACTTACCCCAGCGGTAGCAGCGAAGGTTACTGCGACCTTGCTCGCAGCCTTGATCTTGCTCGCTATCGTGCTGTAGTGGGTTTTTGTTTACTTTCAGTTATTTTCGTTCCTTACAAATCATAGAATCTTAAGACCGTTCCTGGAAAGTTCAAGCATGCTGGCGTAAAAAAGTCTTGAACTAAATGAGTTGCACCCTGTATACATGCAGGCTATAGATTTACTTTGCCTCCCTTACAACTAGTGTGCAAGCGCACACGCACAAGCGCGACTTTACCGTGTAGAGCTTGGTCTGCGTGGTCGGAGGTGAAGTTGAGCCTAGCCATCTCGGCCTAGTGCAGGAAGAAATGAATGAAGAAGAAGGAAGGCAGCATTATGCTTTCATTGCTTCACGTGTGTGACCATGAGTACAAGAGAACAGCACCGATGCAAAGACTACACGTCCCCTACGCGAGTGAGCGCGCGCGCGTGTGTGTGTGCGCGCGCATTCTGTCATTTTGGTTCCGTGAAGTCATTTGGGATTCAGCTTTAATTGAACCGTCTCTGAGGACTTGCTTACCCACCAAGAGGCATTAATTAAACCCCTTGCTGGACTTCACCTTTGCTGTTGATCTCGGCGCTTCGATCGATAGCTCTTTTTTTGCCGCCGCTGTCGCCGCTGAATTCGCGCTCCTTAAGTGAATTCGTCCGAACCTCATGACTCAGTTGGTCGGCGACGCTCCAGAAGGACGGACGCACGCACGCACGCACGCACGCACGCACGAACGAACGAACGAACGAACGAACGAACGAACGAACGAACGAACGAACGAACGGAAGTGCGGGCGTCTCTCTCGTTTTGACATGAAGAAAAAGAGCGGGTGAGACGCAAAATGAAGCAGAAGTGTGTGACAAGGAACATCTTGACTCTGCTGACGCTGGCGGCGTTACAATGTGGTCAGGTAAGTCAAAATCGCCATCTTTGAAAAGTGATCAGTGAGAGTGATGATCGATTTAGTGCTCGTCCACCACACGAAACTGGCGAGAAAAATGTGTAAATGCCAGAAAAAAGTAACAACATTGAAAAGGCAACGTGGGAATATTTAAAACAGTGCTAGGTGAGCAAAAATATAATGATTAAATACGTCCTTGATGACATCCTCGGCACGTCAGTATTTGAACGTCCCTGCACACAAAAGGCTAAACAAGGGCCTTTTTTTCCTTCCTGTGTACGTATACCACTGTATTGTCCATGCTTTCAAGAAGCTACGTACGTCACGTTAATGATAGGTAGTGACTATTGGATTAGGAGAATCCTACGGTCGCCGATTTAACCGTAATTACATACAATTGTATGCGTCTAATTTGGCGTGCATGCGCGCCGTCGATCATAATGAGGAGACAGACGCAATCACTTCCTCATCTGTTCCTTCTCCTCTTTCCACATGTACTTTAATCTCTCTCTCTCATAAGCTCATGCACACCGGCAGCAACCTTCAAGTGAACGACACCGCCTTAGATGTACTGTGCATGCACGTAAGCAGCTCTGGAGGTGGCGTGACATTTGCATTGGAGCAACACAACTAAAGCCTTCCTTCACCTTGCGAAAAGCGCTCCCGAAATCTGTTTTTTTCTCTCCGCGATATAAGCGGAGAAGGAGGAATCAATGTTGCTTGTGCAGCCGCCAGCCTCTGTGGAACAAAGAATGAGCATACAGACATTGGTTGCATAGCTAGAGTGCTTGGGTCTTATGGCATGGCGGCAAAAAGCCTTAACGAGAGAAGATAATCGGTTGCACTAGCACACGTTCGCACAGGTGAACGGTTACCCGAGATCCTTCGGAATCTCTTAACAAATTGACGACCCCCCCTCCTGCGTTGTGTACGCACCGTAGCTTCCAAATTGGTTACAATGATAAAAGGGGGTCAGAGGCTCTGGGAAAAAGAAATCGCTAGCTCAGCAGTAGCTCATCTACCTTGCTGCACATATGGACTGCGGGCTCGGTCGAGTCTGGATGCCACTACCAAGGGTTTTTTCCCCCCTCACCAGTAATGAGCGGATCGGAATCGACGGTGAGCAGTAGCTCATTTTCAGCCCCCCCTGCTGGGACTTATGTCACCCCCCCCCCCCACACACACACCTCAGGTGGGACGGGCGTCTGTGGAGAAGCGCTGCAAGTGTGTTACGCGGGAAAGGTGTTGAGAGAGCTGTTGATGACGGGACGAAGAAAAACAATGGCGGAATCTTTTTTGCGCGCCTGACATGACAGACAGCAGAAGCCTCTCGGCGTCGACTTTAGACATATTTAGTCTGCTCTTAGGGCCTGTTTCTCTTTCTTCGGCACCAGCAGAGTAATATGATTGCTGGTGGCGGTGGCGGCGTTGATGAGTTGAAGGAAACGACGTGCATTCTCCGCATGGGTGAGTGCAGCAACAGCAACAGCCGCCTCATCTTCTTTACACTCGACTGCATTAATGTGCATAGATGTGCCGCTGAACAATAATATCTGTAACACGCACATAACTCCTGGGTGTACTTTCGTGAGGTCTGTTTGTACAGACGTCCAGGGCGCGCGCACCGACGCACGCACGCCCTACCTACGTGTGCCGTGCAATGTATCCGGGGCAATGAATTTAGCCAAGTTCAAGTGGTCGGAAAACTCCAGACTCCCGCAGCAGATGAGCGTGTGCAGAAGGAAAGATTCTTGTAAAACGTCGAAACTTTAATTTGGCGGAAAAGATTGCTCTTCTTGATCTCTAGCCCGGGCCCTCGGTAAAAGAGGCCCATTTACATTAAATTTAAGTCCCTCAGTGTACGTACGTATTTGCAGGGCGATTGTACGACGTCCACATCTCCAGCCTGTCTGCTTATACCGTACTACAACGTGGTGTTTATGGAAAACGATCTGCTGCTCCAGCAAGCGATGTTTTTTTTCTTGGAATTGTTAGCGCCAACGGTTTCGAGCTGGTAGCACAATTACGGTACTGCACTGTCGATGTACTATATACCTGGCTATCAGCAAACATCCAACATGTTACGCATCATCTTCTTTAAAGATCGCATGCGACAAATATGTACCTGGCTACGTGCTGTACAGACACTTGGTGACGCCGAAAAAAAGACAGAGCGAGGGGCGAATAACAACAACAACAAGCTTATTTTGTGGATTCATCGGGCAGACGCGCAGGCATCGTCTGCCGAATCAACGCTCTTTTTTGCTCACTTCGTCAAGCGAACGAACGCTTCTTCAGATTCACGCGTTATTCACCAAGCGGTTGAAATACACAGTACTTGTGGCGTCCGCGCTGCCGGTGTCTACGACGTCTACAGCGGCAGTTTATTGTAGGCCTTTGCTTGACTCATCCAAGCAGAACACGGTCATTTTCTCCCTCTTCTTTCTCTCTTCCGCTTTTCCGTAGCAAAATCTGTTGGCTCGTGCTTAGAACAAGAATTTAGGCCCACTGACTGCAATTAGCAATGGACGGGGGGGGGGGGGAGAGAAGAAGCAAAGAAAGAGGCCCAGCCAATATAGCAAGACGTAACGGAAACTCTGCTGGAAATCCTTGGAGAGCCAGAGAAACATGACGAATGCAAATGAATGTTTTCCAGTGGTGACCTCGCCTGGCAAAAAAAAGGGATTCGCGGAGCATTTTAAGAGGAATTGAAGCACGCCTCGCTCGCTTCGCCTTGCTTCATCGCTCACTCATCGAGTCGTGCGAAGGCGATTTGCCAACCCTCTTCTGTGATATTTGATTCTCTGTGAATGTTACTACTTTGGCCAAGGCTAATTTCTTCCTCGCCCAGAGTGAGTGAGTGAGTGAGTGAGTGAGTGCGCGCGGCTAATTTATTCTCAAACTCTCACCGTTCCATCAGCACCGACGCTCTCAGATAGCGATCACCGTATTAATATTATCTACGAGATGCATCGCTACACCACCAACGCTTTCTCTGGGCCCCGACACTTCACACCCATCAATGGGAGGACAGCAGGGAGGGGCGGAACTACTCACTGACACTTTTGTGCGTGTGTGTGTGTGTGAGAGAGAGAGAGAGAGGGAAAGAAGCATCACAGGATGCAATTCTTGTACAAGATTGTAAATTGGCATGCATGCTGCATTCAGATGGAAGAACGATGTACGGTACTGCGTGCAACGACGTATGTGGCATAAATTGTGCCCGGCGCAAAGCGCCAGCAGTGCTTTTCAGCCACGCACGCAAACTTTGACGCCCCGTTTGCGGTGGGTATAATAGGTATAGTGAAGGAGAGAGTACAGACCTGTAAGCCCAAATCCCACGCAGACGATTGGAAAAAAAAGAATGTTATTCCAATGCAGAGAGTTAAGAGATTGTCGGGGCAGGAGGAAAATGAAGCCCGCTTTTACAGGACGACGCATTTATGAGGGCCTTTGCCGAAAGAAGCAAGGAAGGAACTCGGCGAATCACCTCCTCGCTCCCCCCCCCCCTTTTTATACCCCGCAGATGTGGTATGCGAGAATGGATTGAGAATCTTTCTCTCTGTTCTGCTTCTTTCACTTTCTTCTAATGGGTTGGCAAAGAAAAGAAAAGAAAACACCTGCTTGATGCTTTGGCAGATGCTCTGCAGCACCAAGTATTGGCGAGGTGATGGATCTGCTCGAAAAGATATCAATTTCTTACTGTAAGCGATGGCGTCACACTATAAATAGCGAAACGCATTCGATTGCAACCACACGCGTGCGTAGAGAGAGGACAACTAATCTTCTATCTGAAGGTGGTCCGACTCAGGGAGGATCTCCTGCGATCACCTCCGGGGGGGGCGGGAAGACCACTGTCTCCGTTCCTTCAACAATGGGCGGGGCCGCTAAGGCGGGTTCACTTTTTTTCAAACGTATTCGGTAGACAAACTATTACACCGCACTTTTTTTTAATACCTCAACATCGTCCCCCCCCCTTCGAAAGTACATGATTAACTACATATGAATATGGTGCCGGACCGTAAGATTGTGTTCGTCTGTTTTGTTCGCTTTTCCGGCCCAATTGTAATAGCGGGATGGCGATCCTGACTTTTTGACCGTGTCGGGCGGAAACGATCCGGGCGCCCAGAAGTATGAGGAGAGACCCGCCGAGTTCTGGTCGTGGACTCGCTGGAGTTCTCCGGGAACGCGCGTTGGCTCCCGAATTCGAGTCGTCAGAGGAAATATGTGCGGGGCGCAAACTATTCGGCTTCATTCAGTCATAAGCTGGTCCAGCGGTCCCCGGAGCTGAACTGAACGGTTGCATGAGCTAGATATAATCTTTTTCAACAGCGTCAAAACAAGAAACTGTCTAGTTTTTGCCACCGAACCCCTTGTTTATCATCACAGAGACTCCCAAGGCCAACACCTGGTGCACCACTCGCCTGTATTAGCTGGAGCCAGTGCGTGAAAGGAGCTTTTAACGTGTCCAACTGTGGCATGTCCATGAAGGGGGCATGCCAGACCTCTTACAAACATCTTGGCCTCTCTTCCCTCCGGTCACCTTGCATAAGCCGCATCTGCCGGATCGACTAAAGCTAAATAAATTACAATCCGCACAGGTGGATAATAGCTAGTCTGGAAGGACTTGTATAACGTTACATTATCTCCCTCTCCTGGTACTGTTGGGAAAGTGCATACAAATATCTCACAGAACGTAAAGAACATAACTAACGTTGATTGAAAGAAATATGTTATACGAAAAATGAAGTCGGCCTCCAAGCTAACACTACGACTCCTGGGAGGAGAACCTCGCCCTGAGCTGCTCTTGTGCGAGCAGACTGTGAAGCTGCGATCTGTCGGTAGCCGTCAGAGGACCGTACGTGCGTTTGCACGGGTGCTCAAGTGTATGCCTGAAGGTGATTGTGCATGTATATGTGCACTTATCCTGCTTATTTATGTGCCGTGTGTGCATACATGTGTGACCGGCGCTTTTCCGTCGGCGGAATGCGATTCGTTTCGTCGAGTTAACCACTCAGGCCCAGCAAATATGGGCCTCTTTAGACACGGCTCAAAATGTACTTGATCAATTTGGCGCGCTCAAACGTAATTCCTGGAGATTTTGCAGGGTGCCCACAATAGGCAGAGTAGTCGAGTTATTTGTGGCAAATGTTGTACCACGTTTTCCACGCCGCAGTGACGAGCTCGCCGGCAGGATGGGAGTCCTTGACTTGCTGTGGCCGTGATGATGTCGCTCTGCGTACGAATTTCGCTCGACCGACTAAAGGCAATTTTTTTTTCGCGAAAAATGGTTGCTGCCGCACTGATTTCCGATCGCTTTTAACGCTCCGGTGGCCATGTGCATCATTTATGTCCTTCTCCCTCTCTCCACTTTTTTACACTGAGCGGGGGCAATTGCGCTGCCACAGGGGATAATTGCCCTTGGCAACAAAAAATAACGCACACACGTATGTGCGTTGAGTAAGTACAGAAGTGCGCTACCGCAGTACTTATACTTTTTATACACGCTGTACGTACACAGCCAGTTAAATTCAGCCATGGTGCCATCCTCAAAGTGACAGGCAATTGATGACACTGAAATTGCTTGACTTCCTCTTGGAGCGCCAAAACAAAACTGCGTGATTTCTACGTCACAGCGACATCCACGTCCAATTTCTCAGGGGCTTTTTTTCTAACCTCAACATGTGCATGCGCAACAATGACCGGAAGCAATCACTTGACCAGTCGCCATTTCTTCAATCGTGCAATCTCCGCAAAATTCCCCCTCACCCAAAGCCGCACAAATATCGTTTCCACAATTATGCTACTTGGTGCACGCTTCACGACGACGAAGCCACATCTTGGATTGTGGTGAAGGAGGAGATAAATCATAAACGGGGAAACCGCCACCGCCTCCGAGGTGGACTGGAATAATACAGTGCAGACCGGAGCGAATTGTTCATTAGATGGCTGCTGTGCTCTTCAAGAAGAGAATGAAAGAGACACAATCAGAGGGATCTTGCACAATGGCCTTGAAATTGCGCCCGCAACAGTGAGCTGTTTTCATGCTAGGATGAGTTAGAAAAAGACGCGCTCGTTTGTGAATGCTCCGATTTGCAAAATGGAGAGACGGCATCCGAACAGACGGCGTTGTACTGCATTGCCCAGGTCACCGGCTCCAACAGGCGCGGCAGCCGCATCATCATCATCATGTCAATCATTAAGGGGTGTTTGAAGGTGAAGAACGAGCCATCTTTATAGTTTGCTCAGTGATACCTATAATCAGTGGAGCAAGAAGGGACTTGGAAAAATGGGACCAGAAACTGCCAGTGCTGACTAAGCCACCATCATTCTGTCACCTATGCCGGATCTCTGCTTGGCAGAGTAGCGATTGGAGGCAACGAAGAAAGAACCGCGGTGTCAACGGGTGCGTCGTTGCTGGTACCGACGAGGAGGAGCAGGAGGAGGAGGAAGAAGAAGAAGAAGAAGAAGAAGAAGAAGAAGAAGAGGAAGGAGAAGAAGAAGAAGTACCTCTCCAAAAGAAGCCGAATCTTCTTAAGCAATTATTCACTTTCCCCTTCTTCTCTCCTACTTATAAATGCTTGTGCAGCATGCAATCCGGGGATCGATCCATTGCCAGTGACCCCCAGGGGCATAGTGGCGAGCAACTGAAGCAAGGAAATTAATGCTCACTCCCCTTGTCTCTACTTAGACGATAAATAACTCGCCCATGAGTGACCCAATAAATACTAGCAGAGGATGCCATTACTCTCTATTGCAGGTGCTTGGCCATCCCGACGTCTTCTCACCCATCGTGACTGCCACCTGCAGAGCGGGACTGATGACCATCAAGGTGGAGACACTCAACAACTTCGTAGGAGTTGTGCAGTCGCGAGATCATCGCAAGCCTGAGTGCTCTGGTTATGGGGAAAACTCAAAGGTCACATTTCTCAGGGTGAATATGGTGGCTCATGAGGACGACCCGGACTATTGCGGAGTTTTCCTCCATGAGGTGAGGAGATGAGAAAGAGAGAGAGAGAGAGAGACGTGAAAAAACCTTATTGACTCTAGCTCGTGGCATTGTGTAGACAACAAGTCCTCCTCCCACTCAAATAAATATTGTCTATGATGACAGCTTTAGATATTGAGAGAGCGAGTGTCTGCAAATCACCTATGCGTAGGCGAGGATTTATAGCTCACTTCCTGCAAGAACGATTCATATCTAAATTTCTTGCGCGTCCTTCAAAACATGTACTCCGGTACGTATTTCCTACGTAGGCTACGAGAGACTTGGAGAAGAGAGAGATAGCGACAGAATTAATCCAAATGATAGCACCTCCTGCGTACCTCTATGTTATTAATTTCCATATTGGATCGGGTGAATTAGATGTAGCAGCGGTCCTAGGAATGTTCGTCGGTGAGAAATTCCATCATGAACGAACCTCTTTCAATCCCTAGAGCGACGAATACAGCATTGCAGTGGCCGTGAGGGTGCACAAGACGTTAGAGACTGCCAAAGACAAGTTCTACATGATCACGTGTGGAAAGGCAGGATTTCAGAACACCAGGTACGTAAGAACAGCACTCGTGATACCTCGATATCTTCTTCTTCGTTCAATTTTCGGTCTTGCCCAGCATGCAAATTATGCTCTCAATTTAGGCGGAAAGTCCATATCATTCCTGCATGCATCGTAGTGTGGTATGAGTGTGCGTGAGATTCTTAGAAATGCGCCACGTTTGTCAGCCTTTGCCATTCACGCACGCCTGCTTGGATGCAACCTTCATTTTGTGAGCGTGATGGCCATTATAGGAGGCTAATGTTAGAATGTCACTTATTATGTTAGAGTGCGTCGCATATTGCTCCACCACCCTCCTCCCTACCTGTGCATTTGTTTGTAGAAACGAGACTTCCTTGGTGACTCTGGAACTGATGGACACAGACAACGAACGAGTGGATCAAGCTATCTATGGCAGAGATTACAAACTGAGGGCTCATTTCTCCAGGCCAGATGGTAAGAGAGCGTTAGTACAAGAGATGAGATTCAGCCGTTATCGCTTAGTCCATTATGTTCTAAATCAACGTGGGTGGCTTTGTTACCGGACTAATTTTACATGGTCCCAAAACTCATGCAGTGACTGCGGCAAGTGTGAATGTCGTAACGAGCCTTGATTGCAGGCAAGTTCGGAATGAAAGTGAAGCGCTGCTTCAGCTTCAGCGACACCAATAACACTGTGCAGCTGGTGGACGAACGGGGATGTCCGGACCCGAACATCATGTCCGACATTGCGTACAATCGCCTCAGCGGGGAGGCAGAGGCGACGATCTACTCCATGTTCAAGTTTCCAGAAAGCAACAGGGTGCACTTCCAGTGCGACATTCTCGTCTGCAAAGGTGACTTATTGATCTCACCCGTCAGCATCAGGGCCATGACTTTGCTCGCTCCACCCGCAGGTCCTTGCAAGAGTGTCTCTTGCGAAGAGAGCATTCCCGAGGCCCGTTCTCTGTCGGACCCACAGGCCGACGCTTTGCTCCAGCAACCCGAGGATGGAGCGCTGATGGCCGCGTACTCTGTCTTCGTGCTTGAGCCGGGGGAGAGAGTAGGTAGGCGTTAGTACAGAAGTTGCATGGGTGTCGAAATCACCGCACAGTTACTTGATCGCAGTGTGACTTGCAAACACCCTTGACACTTTACTGTGCATCTACAATCTCTGAGTGAGGAGGCACAAACAAACACACTTGACGCTTTACCCCTACCAGGATCTCTCAAATTTGTGTCAAGTGCGTTTGGAGACACACTGTATCGTATGTGTCACTTGTCTGTATGCATCCGTAGGAGTGGCGCCCGTCTGCTCCGACAGCTCTATGACGTCTAACTGGGTGTTCTGGCTCTGCTTGGCCTTCGGCTTCGGGTTCGTCCTGCTACTCATCGTCGTGGTCTTCTTGCTGTCGGTGCTCACCTGCTCTTGCGTCTCAAAAGAGGTCAAAGAGAAGCAGGAGCAAAGGGACGATTCCAGAGTGCAGGAGTTTGACCCATACGCAAAGTCGTGGCACGGATCGCAATACGGATCCAGGTAGCTTGCATTGGCAATTTGAACAATCAATCGTGTCCCATAACACGAGCTGACCAGTCCCGCCATCATTGTTTGCATGTAGATTCCATCTCAATTCGGTGAGCGGGAGACAAAGTAACAACTTCACCCAAGGGCAGCCCACATACGCCACGAACTCGACTAGTCTAAGGTTAATAACCTTACAATCATATCGTATTTTGTTCAAGAAGGTACGACGAGGTCGGTAATGTGATGCAGTTAACCCTGTAATGTCAGAAGATGTGTACTCTCCATATAAGCCTTAAGTAGGCTGCACTTGCGCATCACATGACCGGTCCCGAGCTCTGAGCTTAGCACTTCTGTCGCATAAAGTCAGTGTAGCCCCATTAACTCACACATACTGACACCTTTTCTCCCCTTCTCTTTCTCATTAACCTGCAGCGATTCTAAGAACATTTTCATGAATGAGGCGTTCGATATTGACGATTGGGAGTGAGGTGTGGCTATTGAGTAAGTACACACACTACAGAAGTTGGCATTCAAGGATTCGTGGTGGCCGGATATCTTGCAACAACTCGTGGCTTAATTGCACCCTCCGCTATTCACACGAATGCGAAGCAAGGCAGTAAACCAATCTGAACACATTTAATTTTTCCCTCTGTTTGTATTAGCCCAGATACACGTACACATCAATGTCCAGTGACGGCCGGATGTAAACCGAGGCGGGGGAAATAAGCAGAATTAGCAAAAAAAGTGTCGTCTATTAAGGAAACTTAGGCATGATCTTTTTTTCTGAGACTTTTCAAGCCTATCTCTATTGTATTGCCGGCCCGACGATTACTAGTGACAGCGCCAACATTTCTTTGCGAGAAAAAGCGTCAATTTCCTCCGCAATCAAAAGTCGAGATTGAGCGGTGCGTTGCAGCGATCATGTCGTCATTATGTAATGCGGCGTAGTTCCTATAACATTTTGGCGCTGTTCGGCGTAATTTGCTCTACAAGCGTGGACCCGCTTGCTTGCTAGCCTTCAGCCCCTTGCTGCGCACACACCTATTGACATAGGAAACACTTACATAAGCTGGTTCTGAAAGTCTTATTTTCCTCTGCAAGCGCACAATTGTTTTGCGCATGTTCTGCACAAATTCCGCTCGTCCGAAGAACAAAAGGCCGTCCCGTGTCCTAAATAGACTATTGTTTCTCCATCCTCAGGTATTCTCTGAATGGCGAGCTCAGGCCCATGCCCGTGCCCTATCTGCCCGCAAACTATCCACAACGGCCACGAAGCAGCCGCCACAACCGTCGCTCTCGTTCTCACTCTCGCTCTCGACGAAACCACGTCCAGTCGGCCAGTTCAGGATCCACGCAGCTCAGCGACACGGATGGCAGGCTGATCTTGAACAAAGAATAATCAGGACGTCGTTGTTGGTGCTGAAGAAGCAGACAATGACTCCGCCAGGCTGTGATAACTACACTTCGTCTGTAAAGGATTAGCCGCAATAGCTTTAAAAACAAGAATGTACACTATCCGTATACATTACTTATCATCGAGCATCACAACTACAAAAGAAGAATTGTTCTACTAGAGGCCATTACGCTAATAATAAAATCCAGCACTCGATCTGATTGCGCGATTTTTTCAACCACGCGCCTGGTGCCAACCTGCCTGTGCCTGCCGACCACAATGACGTTTGCCATGTGTGCATCTTTGGAAGTCACGCACGCACGCATTTAGGCAGCCACTTATGAGGAGCAAACAAGTTTATTTCCTTCCTGTTGGAATGAGGTTCGTTTTTGTCACGTTTTTGTAACCCTCATTCGCGTGCTCTTCTTCTGTTAGTTCCCGTTTTTCTTCGCTTCGCAGGTAGATGAATGGCGTTTCCTGTGAAGGAGGAAAAAAAAAGACTTTTTGCTCAATCAAGGCCAATCGCTCCTTGCAACAAAACCTTGGGCCTGGGCGAAAAAAAGGAGTGAAGAAGAGTCGTCCACAGTACTTAAGCATTGTGCATCTGCCCAGCAGTAACCTGTGTTAGTTGCATGCACAGGTGAAAGTGGCGATAAATATGCAAACGTCCTTCTTCTGGCACATGGTTGGTTTTTTCTGCCATCCATACTGATAGGAACGCCAGCAAAACGGAATTCTATTATGAAGAAGACAGCAGCAAAGAAGAAGACATGTGGTGGTACTTAAGTAGTTGCGCTACGTATGTACTGTGGACATACATCGGCTGTGCATAATAAGCTCATTCATATTCGTACAGCGGCAGCCAAACTCTTCTTGTCGGACCACATAGTTTCTGCTCACTCACGCTCGTAGGAGAGAGATGTTTGGATAAGACTATTAAGAAGCTGGTCTTGTGCCATGTTTGTCTTTCCACATTTCCTTAACAGGACATTTAGCAATGCTGGGTGGGCGCTACGTCCAGGTTCACCTTCAGGTGAGCACGAAGTTATTGACACCCCTCCCTTAAACATTCTTCATTTTCACACAAGTCTCCTAAATTACGACCTTGGGGTAACTGGCCTTTAGTGAGTGGTTACATCAATAAGAAGTGCACGTTTGTGTTCTATGCATCTGCGGCTGTATCTCATTTTTTGAAGAACTTTAAAGCATGACTTAAAAATTTACGTGTTCGCAATTATTGGCAGCCCTTGTAGAAAGGAATATTTTTTAGTTATGCCGTAATGTCCTTACGATACAGCAATGGTGCATGTATGTGTGTATATGTCCAGGTTTGCGAGGCCGAACGTCTGTCTGTCTGTGTGTCCGTGTGCTCTGTTATAGGTATTAAGCGCGAGGGTCGTATGTTCGTGTGTGTCTGTGTGTCCAGCCTTTGCGCCGCTGACGCACAGTGTGAGAGACACAGACAGATTGGCAGACACACACATAGCACTTCATAGTTTCGCCATTCTTCCTACCCAACGAAGTGGGCAGCTAGCGCGTAAGCGCACGTCGCTGTATACAATAGAACAGTGTCTTTTCATATTGATGTAACCTCTCGCTTAAGGGCAGTCGCTTCATTTAAGAAATATGTGTGTCAATGCAGAATTTTAAGGGGGTGTCTGTTATTTCAGACTCAACTGTACGTGTGAGATGCGCGTGAGGAGTGCGACTTCTTTTCAGCTGGTATGCGGTTCTTCTTCGGAGAAGTAGAAAGTGATCGAGTGTGAAACTGTGCAAGAAATGAACAAAATGCCCGTCATCGCCACCTGTGCTACAGAATGGGGGGAGACGCCCACAGCCGTCTTGTTGACTTCCTACATCCTTACTATGAATGCATCTGATGTGGATCCTATCGTGTCGCAATGCTCAACGTATTTTCGTAGTGGAGCTACGGCGTGGACGAGCATAACGTGCGTGGGGTGTTTTTCCGAGTGTAATTAGCCGTGCGGTAAAATTAGTTGCATGTGCAGCGAAATAAATCTCTGTGCGGAAAGTTTGCTGATTGCGCGGTAACCTTTGTCATTGCCGTGAAAGTCAAGAGGAAGTGCTCGGGCTTGCCAGATACTTTCTCAACTCATCAAGCTAACCTAACCGGACCTAACTAGAGCCGGCCCATAGAGATGGACGGTTGGGTCATGTGTGTCTGATGCTAGTTGCCCTCATGTGTCACGGACCGTGCGAGTGTCCAGAACTAGAGAGGCCATTCATGGTGGAGGTGCAGGCCTCGCACATATATGGCCTCATGGGCGAGGCCTTCCATAGGCTCAGATGTCTGTAGGCCGTCTTTGACCCACACACCATCTTCCAACGTTGGACTGTGCTCTGACCTAGAGCGCTGTATAGGAATTCCTATACAGCGCTCTACTCCAACCAAACCAAACCAACGTGGCAAGCCTGAGCAACTGCACCGATTTTTAGGGGCGGCGTTAAAAGTCTCACGCACAGTGACTATGTTTACTGTGCAGTCACAAAATTCACCGCTCAGTGATTAAGTTTACCTCGCATGCGACAAATTACATTGCACGGGTAATCATACTTTTTTCCCGCTGCATCAGCACTTCCAAGTAACGCATGTTGTAAACGCATACTCACGCAACTTCGTTTTGGAAGTTTAATGTGGCTACTGGCGTCGGAAAAACGGCCTCTGAATCACTCAACCTGTATTAACGTGGGATGGGGAAACGACGACAAGGTACAGCTCAAATGGGACGCATAACAATACCTGTGATGTCGCTAAAGACCGAAGCAGCTCGTGCCACCCCTAAACGGATCAACTGTACCGACAGCGTGTGGTCCGAGCCAAACAGACATAAGACGTGATCGGTAGTGATGGTGCAAAACCGAAGCACCCCCTGTTGGCGATACCCGCTAAAGTTCCTTTGAATTGCCTCCAACTAAAGAGAAAAAATGCTTTCCAGGAAAAGAACTGCTTCCAACTTTGTCACCTTGAACTCTGTTGAGAACAAGAACAGCTTCCAGCTTTGTTGCCTTGGCTTCATCTTTGAGCGAAATGCTAAGTGTCACCACTAGATGGAGGGGTTTTTTTTTGCAACATCACCGATGATCACCATCAGGATGAAGAAGTCAACCACTGGACCGCAATCGCCACAATGCTCGCACACAGCAGCATTGGTGCAGAAAATTTCAATCGAAGCATTTCATCACACGAAACACAAAACGAATCAACTATGCATTACGATATAGCTGCTCATTACACAGCTCAAGGCATCCCGCTGTCAGGAATGGCAGCCAGAGACCTCCCGAGGCCACAAGGCCCGAGAGAGGTCATGTTCAGCGAGAGACTTGCTTTGGCCTCATTCGCAGCGCCAATTTGTAGTTTTACGCTACTGCTTTTACGCCAGGGTGGACTTGTCCTTCATGTAATTGGGGCAGATATTTGGGCCAGCTTTGGGTGTCTCATCCACTACGCATTGTCTTCCGTAGAAACAAACTAGCAGAGCTAAAGTTATACCGTATGATACTATTTATATCAAGCAAAGTCCCTCACCCTTTTTCCTTTTGAAAAATGTCTTCATTTGGCTGCACCTTGCGTGTACCTGGTCTGATGCGTAGAAGTTCATTTAAAATTAAATTACTCTGTACCATACATAGCATGAGTTTTTTTGTCTCCTCACATTTTGGCCTGCGTGCTGACAACTAAGTCGGTTTTCTGAAGCACTCCCACTTGTACGAGACCTGCGTGTTGCGCTGTGGGGATTCCACAGATCATAAGGGAAACAAAACGAAGAGCAGAAAGAGAGATAACAGACCTGTAATGAGCTGCATTGACTGAATGAATAGCATGGTGGATGTGGCTGCGAACACCCCTGCAGTGTTTGTTCGATCACAAAGATCGCTGGCTTCAGGTACGCCGCTGCTCAAGGCATGATGGCTGAGCCAAACAGTTCTTTTGCTCCTCACACAATGAAGCACCCGTCAGAATCATGTCCGAGCCGCGCCCCTCCCTGTGCTGCGAGTCCCTCACGTCATTACGATGCCTAATCAGTAATCACGGAGCTCCGCCAGACACGCCTGAGACGCGCTCGCCGCAGTCGTCCTCGCCGAAGACACGAATGTGTCTGTGACATGTCATTATCGAATCAAGGCAAATTTCACGGACTTCAAGGTCTGGTCGTAATTTGTAGCTAATCGTGAGTTAAAAAAAAAGAAAATACTCCACGTCCAACTGAACTGTCTGTCGTTCCCTCGTGTGAAACTCCAAGCCTGACCAAACGATAGCAGAGGACTTTTGGTCCCTCAGAGATCACGCATGGATAAGTTTTCAGCACCTCGCATCGTCGTTGTGCAAGGTGACGAATCCCACACAAACCGCGACCCCATTTAAAGAGGCCAAGAGGCCAAACGCCACTCAAGAGGAGGAATAAATTGCTTCTCCGAATTAGACTCAATTTCTGTCGGGCAAACAAGGAACTCCGAAAAAGACGCTTTTCTCAGAGAGTGTGTATTTTACGACTTCCGTTGAAAAAAAAGAGCTAAAGAGCAAGACTGAAGTCCCTCACTTCCTTCCCTGAAATTCCAGTCAAAGATAGCCATCGTACAAGTAAACCATGCATCCGTGCGCGTCCTTCACGGTGTATTAATCACTTACGTATAACATCCGCGCGCCTCGAGCCAGGGGGTCTTACCCCTGTTCTCCCCCCTTCTCTGTCTATGCAGCGTGCACACCGAAAGATTCAGTCCAGGGAACCTTCTTTGACCAGGTACGAGCAGGTGGAGGGTAATTTATCTATCTCTTAGGAATCAGCAGCAACGTTGCCGGCCGCTTATTGCTCGGAGGTGCTCTCGGTAGGCGGCAGGACTTGGCGGAGTGAAGATCCCCCCCGCCTCCCCTTTAGCGGCCAATGGCACACGCGCCAACACATGAGAATAAGAAAAGAGAAGAGAATAGAGCTTCGGGGCTGCCGCTCCTACCTTGGCTGAGAGATCAGAAACCCTAAACGCACGAGTTTTATCCGTGTACCTCAGGGGAAGACGCTGCTAAGACGTGTGCCTCTCAAATATGTGGTGCTGCAGCGTGACTGGGGGTGGGGGGGTGTTACGCTGTACTGTTGTGGCAGAGCCGTCGGCGTTGAACTCTCCCTGAAAGATATCGTCGGTGGGGCTTTTTTTTGGTTCCTACGGTCCCCTGATGATGTCTTGGAGAGCTCTGCACCTCTCCACCACCACGGCCATCAAGCAAGCGTTGCTCGTTCGTTCGGCTTGGCTGCGTGCGAGCGCGCACAGGCTAAAGAAGATCAGCTTCAGTCTGGTGGAAGGAGTGGAAAGACGTGAGCGCGGCTTGTAGCTGTGTCTTTTTACTACGCACAAGCTGGCTGGCCGGTAAAAAATTCTCACAGGAAGAAAGAAGAGACCTCTGGTTGTAAGGGTACTTAAGGAGTGTATTTTCTCAAGAAGGGACGCGTCGTTTCCTTTGTGCTTGGTGAATACAATTGATACACGTTTCTTCTAAAGCCTTCAATTGGCGCATACGTGGTGTACGTGTTTCTTCACGTCAACAACACGGAGGCCTAATTTCGGGTGCCTCACCCCATCAGTCAACTTTTTATTCAGGCAGCGGAGGAAGAAAAAAGGCTCAAATCGTCGTTGATTGATGAAGTGAGGCAATAATGACTTTATCGTGAGTCCAAAATGAGTGCTTAAGTGACTCTCTCTCTTTCTCTCAACACTGCAAAACTACTCCTACAAGTCGTCGACCCAAAGTTGCCACAGAATCAGCTTCATGAGTCATGCCCAATTGCCTGGTGAGCCCCTTGACACGCTCAAGTTTGTTCTCTGGCCCGTTCTCGAGAGCCAGATGAGTTCAACATGATGTCATCGTCTCTGAAGCCAACGAAAATGTCACTTCGCAGTCAGAATCATCCCCTGAGCCAATATAAGAGACGTCGACTAGGCGTCATTAGACGTCAAGCGCGTCTAATGAAGTAGCTTAATTTCGATAAGCACGAAGAAAGACGAAACCAACTCGGCCACCTCCGTTCTCAACCAAACCGAACCATTTCCCCTCTTTCTTGTGCGTGTAATTATGAGTTCTTTCTTTCATCATCATCAGAATGAACGCACAAACGTTCGTTCGTTCGTTCGTTCGTTCGTTCGTACGGACGGACGGACGTAAGTACAGCATTAGCCCGGTGTGGCGATGGTTGAGGAGCATGGGGAAATTCCTCGGGTCACGACCTCCTGAATCAAATTCTTGACGCGTATAACTGTAAGAACGAAAAAGCCGCCGCCTGGCGCAATTGTACCAATCCCTCAACCCCTGCCTGTGCGTCTGCCTGCATCTCTCAAACACGCAAAGCCTCAATATCTCTTCGTGCTTTTTCGCATGACTCCCAAGTCTCCGTGCAGTGAAATTACAGCACGAGTAACAGACCCTTTAGGGCGCCACAAGTACGTAATGTCAGGGTGTTCTGAGAATGAGGAGGCGCTTATTTGTCGCTAGGAGAAGGTAGTTTTTAACAAGCAATGATCACAAGTGATAATTGATAAAAATCGGAATGTCAGGAGTCAACACGTAGTGTTAAAGTTCACTTGACGAGAGAAAGAGAGAGAACATCGCATCCCTTGCTTGCTCTAGGCCTCGTACTGAAAACTGAAGCCCAACGAGGAAATATTTCTCATCACGCTCAAGTTCTCCTCGAATCTTGTGACGGAAAAGCAGCGTGCGCCCAAAAGTGCTTGTGCTCCGGCTCCTCCAAGTGGTGACTCATTGTGTCTTTTGAGCACCTTGTTTAAAGAATAGTCGACTTGGGTGTGCGCAACTGCTGGTGAAGAGAGAAGACTGTTGTACAACATTGTATCGTCAGGGAACAGCCAATGGTCTGCCTTCAACGCAAGACACTTGCTATTCCTCGCAAAGTGGAGACCCCCGAGCAAGAGGGGCCCTGCAGCCTTTTTGGCAAGAGAGGTGACAGAAAATGAAGAAGCATTTTCTGCCCACGTTATTTGGAAGAGGTCACCACCAAAAAAAAAAACCAAAAGTGCTTACTAGTGCTACACATCTGGCCTGAGTTTCTCAAGTGCAAAAATTGCTCCAGCCATCATGGAAGAGGCGACATCGAGTCCATATGCTGTAGTCTCGCACGAGATTCCCTTTTACCTTCAGGGCTCTCCAAAGTGGGTGTCAGGAATCACTCGCATCACCACATGCAGCGATGTCCTGAACTCGTTGGTTACAGCTGCTAAGGGCAGTGATGCCAGTGGAGGTAGCATCAGCACCAGCGGCTATGTGTTGGTAGAGCAGTGGCGGGGTGTGGAGCGGCCTCTTTCTCAGTCATCACGCATTCTCAAGCTGTGGCTGGCATGGGGTGATGAGAGACAGCATGTCAAGTTCATTGTGAAGAGGATTCGTCAGAGGAGCAAGAAAGAAAAGGACGACTCCTCTTTGCATTCCTCGTCCAGTTCTCGCCATAGGCGATGGCACAGAAGTCGCCAATGCAATTTGGTCTCCACCAACGCCAGTGACACCATGCACCCAAGAAAGATCATGGCAGTTGCTAAATTGTCAGCTCTACAAGGCGACCAACCATCTCGGAGCCAGAGCCAGAGCCAGCTGGAGGAGATGATGAAGGAGTTAATGCTCCAGGGCAGACACATCTGCCAAGAAATCACAAAGCTTGAGGCAAACACCAGCAAAAATGGCACAGGTGAACACTCGTTCTCAACTTCAGGTCTGGATAACTCGGATGAATTCACTGAAGAGAAGGACCTAATCAAGGCAGAGCTTCAGAAGACACAATGTGTAGCCACGGAATTAGTCAAGTTGTTGGCTATTAATGAAGAACTCCATCGAGTAGAGACTAGGCAGCACCTACTTGATTCCAATGTGCGCTCCTTGCTCATGACTTCACCAAGTTCCAACCTCCCCAAGCAGTCCCTTGAAGTCGCCAACTATGATGAAGAAGAGACTGAGACAATGCTGGAGTTGTCAGCTCTAAGATCAGCAAACGAGTCGTCGACCGAAGTGATTGCTCACAACGCTGACATGCTGGAGGCTCTTCAGATCCAGTTAGACGCCGCCAGGGATTCAGTCAAGAAGCTGGAGTATGATGTCAACGTAGTGGAGAAGGAAGGCAGGAAACTGAACAACCAACTTGGAAGAGTCCGAGAGCTCCATATTCCAACTGATCCAACTGAACTCTTGCTTGATCATCAATTTCGCCAGAGACCGACAGAGGAGATCTACAGTGAGTTGAAGCTTCTACAAAGGGAGGTTGCGGCCAGAGAAGCATCGCTTCATGCTGCGGCAGATCCATCATCGACATCATCCACTGACATGACACATCTGGCTGCAACATCAGTGACCACAACCAGGATAACGGCTAACGTGAGTCCAGAGGGAAGTTCCTCTTCCTCTGGGGCCTCAAGTGGAGGAGAATCGTGTCAGATTCAAGAGCATATGCTCAGTAAAAAGGGACCCAAGATCCTGATGAGCAACTCCAAAAAGTTGGCTGCAGCTGCCACAGAGGGAGACGCAGCCGACGTCGACACAAATTCCGACACAGGATTGAGTTCTCTTCACTCGAGTGGCGAAGAAGATGCCCTTGTTGCCTTCATCAATGCTCCCTGCACTTACGACGGAGGAACTTTGGTGTAAAAAAACCACAACTCCCGTTACCAGCACAATAGATGACCAAAGACCGTTAAATGTGTAACATGGGCTGTGAACTTTCAATGACTACCGTCATAAATTCATTCTCCTCGAGGCTTTACGACTAAATACAGTGTACACGAAAACAGTCTCATGGAGGACGAAACATTCGATGTTGTTTTCATCTGTGATGTGTCACGAAGTAAAAAATTGAAGTATTCCGTATATATTCTCTTGCCTGCAATCACTACAGACCGGGTCATCAAGAAAACCACCCCCAAATGAGTGAGACGAGGGGCGATCCAACTAATAGTATTAACTTATATAACTACTACTTTTTTGTGAATGACCTTTAAACCCGTCCCAACCGCCTCAATTTAATTCATATTACCTGATCCTCAACACAAGGCAAACCACAAGCTCTTCAAAAGGGATGTCCTCCACATTTAAAGGACACGTTCAGATTTTTAAAGAGGACGAAACCTCTTCTTTTGGGGCACAAACCAATTACCCCGCACAAAGCATTGATGGAGACTACTTGATCCTGCTTGATGACATTGCCAACAAGCTTAAATGTTCTACTTGATCAAGATTTCACGTCCCCTGTGCACTAAGCCTCCTACTCCGAAGTCTATCAGAACATCGCCCTTTCAGTGCTTGTGGTTTGCCTTGTGTTATAAATCAGCTGATGCAAAGTAAACAGAAGTTGTTCGGAGGAGTCTTAGGGTTGTTCCCTCAAAAAATACAGCTAAACGTTGCCCGTAAGTTAACACAAAATAGCCTCGTTTTTGCTGGATTACGTCCCATACTTCAGGCATATCTTTGGTGAGTACAGTTTGAGCAGCAACCTGTGCCCCGGAGGACCCTGGAATGGGCGGGAGGGAAGGAGTGGCCTCTCCAAAAATGGACGCGTGCGGAGAAGCAACAACGCTTTGCGTTTCTGAGAAGGAGAAGAATTCTTGGAGGCGTCTTTTCTTCAAGAGCTTTAACAGACCGATTCTTCCAGGTGAAATAGAGGCAGATTCATGCCAGAGGGAGAGAGTGGAATGGAGAGAGAGAGAGAGAGAGAGAGAGCAATTTTTGAGCGAGAAGCAGTGATGCAAGCTCAAAGTGCCAATCTCTTTTTACGCTCGATGAGCTGGCCATACGGTATTGGCCAATATCACACACTGTGCATTACATGGACTCGTCAACACATTGGCTCCTCGTACGTGCAGACCCGTGACAGCGGGGAGGACGAGCGCAGTTTAACACACAAATTGTTCTGTGCTATTTTAAGAGTAATGGCCTCGTCCGTCTCACTGAAATGTGTGCCGACACAGAGCCTCCGCCACAGTTTGCGCAACAGGTATGAAGGAGATCATTGCTGGTTTGGTGCCATCATGACTGCCTCAGCCAGCCGTTGCCGACCATCCGGCCAAACCCCTGAGGGCCAACTCAGGTGTAACGTAGCCGCCGTCGCTCTCCGGTCCGCCGTGTGTCCACCACCACCAAACCAATATTATGATTCTGCAAAAAAAACAGGGAGCTGGCAAAGCGACGCGTGGCGCAGTCGGAAGATATACTACAGTGCAAAGGCTTAATTGTTTCCATCACGGGGTTGTATGCATTCCGTTAACCTGAACGTGACTCAGGTACGTGGAACAGTGCTAAATGGGAACATTTGACAGAGCTTGTTGGAAGAAGAAAAGCCAAAAGACATGGGGCAAAATCCCACCAAAACAGTTGCGGTCGTTATGATGTAATTTCCGACGTTAAATATGCGCCCCAGAGTTCATTTTCTACCCCGCTCTTTTTGACGGAGGATTGCGCACAGCTGGAGACGAAATATGGACATTGGCTCAGCCGAAAAGGCGATTCTCAAACCACTCTAGAAAATGGACTAGACACTCTAATAAAACTGAGCTTGTTCTGAGCAAAAAAAAAATCACCTACGTTTTTACTTTGCGGCTGGAGATGCAGACTAGAATGAAAAAAAGTTATTTATGTGCTAACTGGACTATTTGCAAAGAGGCAACGAGGAGTTCCCTCCCCCAGGCCTCGAAGAGTAGCCCTTGGCCAAGTTCAAAGTTGGACGGACTCCATTTCCAGTAACAAAGATTCCGCAGAAATGTTCAAACTTCAAAAATGTTGATTGTTCGCGTCGTCCACACGTAAAATGTCAATGTGATGTTCTACGCGCCCTCCTGCCTAAGACTCACGGTGGTATTTTACACGTACAGTTCTTGCCGTCAGTAATTTCCGCGGGGCACAATCGGCTACGTACACAGCTTCTGGTGTTGAATAACCCCTTATGTCATTTGTTGAAAGTGTGAGGCACAAGATAGAGTGCAGAAGGTCAATGGTGTGACTGTACATTTTCATAGTAGAGTGCTTATGCAGCAAGGTGGAGTGTTTGACCCTTCGGAGAGGCTTGAGTTTCAGCTTTTTGAGGGGGTACAAGTTGATGAAACTTTCCTGGAGTGCTGAACCCTTGCAGGGGTAGCCCTCCCCAGACCCCCCCCCCCTTGTACTTGGGCACAAGCGTGCCAAGCACCCCGGTCACACGGAGAGGTTGCAACGGTTCCGTGAGGAAGAAAAAAGGACTTCTCTTAGGTTTGACACCTGGTGCTGCAGCAGCTCGAAGGCATGAGCAATGTCTGCATCAGTCAAGTGCTCGCTCGGACAAAGACTGGAGGTTCAACTAGGACAGCGTCGTCGAGCGTGGCGTTGCCATGATGTGGTTGGTGTGGACATCGATGC
>JAAUXU010002865.1_pt1 | contig 43865 bp, 54 predicted proteins | sample 7278151 | NCBI WGS metagenome assembly JAAUXU01 (sample SAMN14350113, study PRJNA611818) | marine sediment metagenome | isolation source: surface marine sediment (1.8m) | place: French Polynesia: Moorea | collected 2018-08
ATGGAACAGAGGGCAGAGCAAGTTAAGTCACTGGTGAACCCGCCAAGCCAGGCATAAATGTTCATTAAGCACTTAGATGTTTGCCATTAAACAGGGCAGGAAAAGACTCAATCCAGAGTTACTCCTTTTTCTCTTGTTGGGACTCCCATTCCCTCTAAGAGACTCTGCCAACAAACAAACAAACTGTGAAATTATGCATCAAAAAAGATGAGAATTTATTATTAGTGAACTGAATAATGGAGTGAAAGTCTCTGAAATTGCCAAAAAGCTAAACCTTTGTAATGTAACTATTTATCGTGAAATCAAAGAAATTGAATTAGAACCAATTTTCAAAGATAATGACAAACATGCCAAAAATATTATTCTCAAGATACAAAATAGGAAAAATGAAGCAAAAAACACAAAATGAATTAGTTGAATTTGCTGAAGTACTTCACCAAGACATGTTGGATAAAACCCAAGAAATTCAGAAATATCGGATTATGTCTGATGGGTTAGACAATAAACTAAAAGATTTTATCTGAAATAATAAGTCTTCAGAAAATCTTGAAAAATATCCTCTATATAAACAAAAAGATGTTGAAACAAGGAGAATCAGTGGTAAAAATGAGGGTTTAAAAGAGCTGAATGATATTTACGGAACCTATTATTATTACAGTAAAATGGAATATATTGGACTGGTCATAATCATTATTTTTATGTTTTTGCAAAGTCACTTCATCCATCACCCTAACATCCCATGTCTTTAAGACTATGGAAAAGGTGATCTTAAATCATCTAGAAAATGTATATGATATACATAGTAAGCTAAATGTCAATCAGCATGCTTTCTGCAAAGGATCAAGCTGTGACTCAGCTTTATCAGACATGGTTGATGAGATAGAGAGCTCAATCTTCCACGACCAATGCCCTGGCAATGTTTTTGGATATAGGGGGTGCTTATGACAACTTTTATGTTGACTCAAGCATCTGGGGAATGCATGCCAAACACCTGCCCCCCCCCTTAGTAAGATGGTATGCACACTATCTTCAATTTCGATCAGTCACCATGAAAATAAAAGGGATCACCACAACTAGAGTCTGATGTGGGGGACACCACAGGGGGGCATCTTGTCTCTCTTGGTGTGGAACCTGGCATTCGATGACCTGTTAGAGAGGTTCAATTCTGGGCCAGCCCACATCAAGGGGTTTGCTGATGACGCAGCTATTGTACTCAGAGGCCCTGATATACACACCCTTATTGAACGGGGGCAAGAGGCCACTTTCAAGGGCCTGGACTTTGGGCATGAAAATGGCCTTGAGTTTGGGCCTGTAACAAGACAGAAGTAGTTGTCTTTACTCATACGAGACTCAAAACATCAGGTATCCCAAGCTTATGCATGGATAACAGAGATACCGATAGATAAGATGCGGAAAACTGTTCTCTTTCACCCAAAAGAGTCACGACTGCCCGAGCTAGCAAATACTTCTGATCTTCGTCACCTGAGAGGAATAGTACGTTTTTCTCACGTACTAAGGCATTACTGACACACTGAAGGTCACGTACTGTTGTACAGTGTTTTCTGGCAATATCAAGTGGTCAAGATAAGGACGTCAGTGATCGGCAAAGCGGGATGGCACTGGCGATGTGGGCAACGGCGGCGGCATGGACTGATGAGCAATGATCGATCGCATGTTCTGATCATGTTATGACAGGGCATTAAGATTGGGGTCACTCTTGATCTCAAGTGGCCAAAATTATCGCCATGTTGAAAAGAAGAAGGCCCGTCACAGTTGGGGGAAGACTCTCCCTTTATACATAAAAGAAGGGCCTGTCGAAACAACAGTTGCCTCTTTTTGGTTGAAGGCATCACCATGGCATCACCACAACTCTTCTTTCTTCTCTTGTTGCCCTGGGCAGCAATTGCTCAGGTATATCTTTCATTAGTTTTGCAAATTGCGTGGACAAAATACTTCATTGAAAAAGACATTCATACTCTGGTTAAACGAATAGTCATTGTATAGCAATAAATTTTCTTTCCAAGTCCTGATTCAAATTGCATACACCTAACCCCAACAGTAAATGAACACTTGCAGGAAGACATCCTTATGATCGTTGGCGGCTACACCTCGGAGAACTTTGGCACCTTCTTGGACACCACGGAATCTGTTGAGCTGGGAGGCGACGGTGCTTGCACGGGGCCGCAGATCCCCTTGCCGTTCGGAACTGATCAGAACATTGGCCTTGTCGACAGCGACGGCAACGTCCTCTCTTGCGGAGGACAACTGTCCCCAGACCAGAGTCACTGCGTCGTCTACAACAAAGAGACAGACGCCTGGGAAGACGGCCCCAACATGAGATATGCCCGCGGGGCAGGCGCCAAGTCTGTCAGGTTGACCGATGGTCGGTACTTTATAATCGGGGAAACCGGTGACGACCCAGCGTGAGAAAACATCCATTTTTCACCAAAAAAAGCCTGAACCATCTGATGACATTTTAGGACCTATAATTCTGAAATCTTTGATGGTCAAGCCTTTCTCGAGGGCCCGGTTCTTCCCTACAGTGCCTGGGACTCTTGCGTTGTCGAGTTCGAGCCGAACGTGGTCTTCATCACAGGAGGTTTCATCGACAGGCAGCCCGCCTACTTGATCAACGTGGACAGCGGCGAGGTGACCGAGCTCCCGCAGAATCCCAATCCGCAAAAATGGTTCCCTGCCTGCGGCGTGGTTGCCTCTCCGTCCTTTGGCGGCACCGACATCGTCGTGGCTGGCGGCAACGACGCTGCCTCGGTGATCATATACAACACCGAGTTGAACGTCTGGAGGCCTGGACCAACCCTGCCCTTTTCAATTGAAGGGGTGAGTGCAAAGCACAATTTGCTGATTTAACCTATTTCATCATCGAACATCATCTGGCTTGACAGAGTAGCTACATTCCCTACGAAGACTCGTTCATCCTTGTCGGGGGCCGTGACGATGTCAACAACTTGAACCTGGTAATTGATGCTTGGTTGGATCTCTTCTCAGATTGACAAGACTCTTTGTGAACCAGAACACCATCTACCAGTACGACCCTGTCGCGGAAGATTGGGTCCTCCGCGACGAGACACTCCTGGGCGCGAGAGGCAGCTTCGGCATGGTGCTGGTGGATGAGAACAGCTTGAATTGCTGAGGAATTCATGATGAGCTTGAGAGACTTCACCCATCATTTTATGATTTCTCGTCAAACTAACTTTTTTAAAATTGTTGAGTCCTATAATACCTTTTCAAATTGATAAAAATCATAATAATTTTATCATATAATATGTGATGAAAATGAGATGGCAAATAGAAAAATAGTGAGATTTCACAACTACAATGCAATCTAGCAACTTTAGCAACAACAAAATCAGCCGGGTAGGATGCATTTTTTGGTATGAAGTTAAATCTGTAGCAAACCTCTGAAAAAAAATAACTGGGTCAAAGCTGCAAGTTCTTGGAATAATGACTCTAGGCAACCTCTTATCGAGAAAAAATCGGTTATGTCGTCAGGAAAGTCTTCAGTGTATCAAGGGGGGGGGTAGTTTCTGGAAGCAGACTCTACTATACCAGGTATCTGCGTCCGACTGCATCTGCACCTTGACATTTAATTGTTTCCTGATGTAATTAAAGACGTTATTGCTTTACACATTCCCACAGCCTTGTACTTGATTCGTACTCAAAGGAGAACCTCTTAATAATTTAAAAACATCAGTGCTCATAATTTCTCGACTGTGGCCGGAAGTCTTGCCCACGGGCTTCTTCTCACTTCCGTGGCTACAGAATTTGTGTGTCTTTTGTTGATCCCGACTGTGCTCTGTCCTGCTGGTGCTGGCAAGATAGTATACAGGGTCTTTCAGCTAAATCCGGACAAAGTTCAACATCATCTGGAACAAAAATGCGGCTATGTAGAGAGATTTCGTGAGTAGTATTTGAAACTGCACGATCTTAGCTTTAATTCGACCTATCAGCTGCCTCTCTCTGTAATTAAACAACCATGGAAGGGACCAAATGTGTTGCCATAGTTGAACTTGCCCATGCGGGCCACAATCCTGTGGCTATCGTAAAGGCCCTTGGCTACCCCAGGACCGCCGTGTATGACATGTACAAGCACTGGGAGGTGGGCCAAGACTCCAAGAGGAAGGACCATGCCCCACAGAGTGACAAGAAGAGGATGCCATGATTCCTAGCTAGCCTGAAGCATCCCTTGGCATCTTGGCATCCCTGGGGATGCCCATGAGTTATCTGGCCGAGAACTGCTCTGTCAGTGTGGCCACAATCTCAAGGGTGGTGAACGAGGACCTGCAGATGAAGGCATACAAGTTGTACAAGAGGCACATCCTCACTGACACAATGAGGGCCATCAGGGTGGATCATGGCGAACGGCTTGTGAACGACCTGAAGTCACACAGAGGTTGGATACTTCTCTTCAGTGATGAGAAGAATTGGACCATTGACCAATTGCACAACATCCAAAATGACAGGTGGGTGGCCTCCGACAGGTCCAATGTCCCCCACATCTTCAAGACCAAGTTTCTGGCCTCAGTGATGACCCTGGGTGTCATTGGCAGCAACGGGTCCATCATGCCTCCCTTCTTCTTCGACCGTAAGGAGAGAGTGGGGACTGACCGCTACTGCAAGGTCATGGAGACGGTGGTCATCCCGTGTATGAAGGCCGAGGCCAACAGCACCCCCTTCATCTTCCAGCAGGATTCAGCCCTCGCCCACAAGGCCAAGACCCTTCCCATGCTGAACAGCAACAATGTGCCCTTTTGGGACCCCAAGACCTGGCCCTCCAACTCCCCCAACATGAACCCTCTGGACTATTACTTCTAGGGGAAGTTGGAGAGAGAGGTCTGCGCCACCAGCCACAACAGCATCAGTGCCCTAAAAGCCTCCATCAGCCTACACTGGGCCGCAGTTGATCCTGCAGAGGTCACCAAGGCCTGCCGCCACTTCAGGTCCTGTCTCGAGCGGATGTTGGCTGTTGACAGGGGGGGGGGCACATTGAGTAGTTTAATAAAGTATGAAGTAAGCTTTCATTTGAGACCTTATTTGTTTCTCTACATGCCCGCGTTCTTGTTCAAGACAATGTTGAACTTTGTCTGGATTTAGCTGAAAGACCCTGTAATGTCTTCATTTTCGTGTGTGTGCGTGTTGTTTTCTTCTCATCATCAACGAAGTAGTTTAGGATGTTTGCTTTGTTGATAGCATCGATTAGAGGCACGAGTTTTTACGAAAAGCTGAATATTGAACACTTGGCACCCAGACAGGTAGTGCGCTAGTGCTAATTTGATGACACTATGTTTTCGATGAAATGAAAGTTTCATTGCCGTGAAATTTGCCTCCCAGGTTGTAATTAGTGTCAAACTTTTTCCGCGTACCTTAGCATTTTAGACACATACCCCTGGGGAAGTCAGCATCTCTTTGCTGAGAGACTCTGAGTGGTTGAGAGGCGATTTTTTGCTCACCCACTACAAAATACTTTTGTGCATTAAGGAAAAAGTCTGCTGGCACACCAGGTAGATAGCAGTGACTCTTGTCCAAGAAGATGACCAAAAGACTGCTCTTCCTGCTTTCGTGGTTGTATTTTCTGGCGGTCAAGGCAGAACTGCCACCGCTGCAGCTTTTCGTTGACTTTGCCAAGCCAAATGCACTTCATGGAATTGTCATCTGCCAAAACTTGCTCAAAACAAAGGCTGAGAAGTCCGAGTTGGGTGAGTTTCACAAGCTGGAAACGGTCACAGACAGGTGAAGAAAAGCTTCATTTCGCCACAGTTGATCTTATTAAGTCCTCTGGAGATGTCCCAATCTCAGTGGTGTCGACCAGAGGCAATAACATTCCATCAAATTGGGATGAGCTCAACGTCATTCCACTGGCAGCTGGTGACTGGGCGAGGTTGTTCTTGGAGGAAGCCTTCACCAACAAGCCAAGAGATGATTCTGCTTTTTGGATGGTGGAATTCCCCCAAGGTTCCACTGAGGATGAGATAAGACAATTCTTTTCCACCATTCCGTTAGGTAGGGGTCTTGTCATTGGTCAATACATGATCTAAGCAGGGGTTGTCCTCCTCTAGATATTGACGATAATGTCGTCACCTTCCAAAAAAGTGGTAGTCCGCATAGCTACAAGCTTTATGACGCTTATAAAATCAACAGACGTTACAGAGACACAAAGTTGCTGGAACTTAGTGTCTGGCATCAGCAGGAAGGATTTGTCCCTTTGTCCGGGACTATGCAGAAGTGGCAGAGGAGGAGAAATCTAGAGGTGAACTCTAGATGATTCTTAGAGTTGTCTTATTGTTGACACCTCCATTTCTTATTTCTGTCCAGGGACATCATTTCCGCATCACCACGCTGCATTCACCACCTTTCATAACGGAGTTCGGTGTTGACAGCATGGATGGCATGTTTGCTGAGGTCTTCAAAGCTCTGCAGGAATGTCAATTTCTAGCCCAGATCTTTACACATTCTTCCTACCTTCTCTCTTTCATCCTGCAGGACATAATGAACTTCACCTTCTCTGTGGTTACTCCTGAAGACAAAGCTTATGGCGCATATGAAGAGAAGACAGGACAGTGGTCAGGAATGGTGGGACAACTGGCAAGGCGAGAAGTTGACATTGGTAGTGAGGACGTTTGCGAGTGCACCCAAGTTGGCAGTGTTCACGTTTCGTTGTTGCCATAGGTGTTGTGGACTTTACAGTGACTAAGGAACGCAGCCAGTTCATCAGCTTTGGACACACCATCACTCAGATCTTCAACAGATTCTTCATCAAGAATCCCACAGGTTTGTAACGTGGCTGTAACTACTGAACTACTCTCCATATCTGGTCGCGCTAGGCAATTTCCACTACACGGCCTATTTACAACCTCTCCACTACACTTCTTGGGTTGCTGTGGCTGTCATCGTGGCAACTTCACCTTGGGCTCTCTTCCTGGCAAACAGGTGAAAGCATTGACAGACAGCAGTGATTTTTTGGCTCATGTCCCCTGCAATTCCGCCACTGTTCAGGTTCTCCGGGGGAATAGAGGAGAATCCTCAGGAGTTCAGCCTGTCCAAAAGTTATGTGTTCGCAGCCAGCATCTTAACCTTTGCGCGACCTTGGAACGTCAGCCCTTCAGCTAACATCACCAGAATAGTTTTCTTGAGGTAAAAGTGCACTCAAAGGGTAAAAGATGTCAACCCAATCTGCTCCTTCAGTCTCTTATTGTGTGGAATCTTCGTCTTTTGGCACTGGGAAGCCATGCTCATTTCCTACTTGGCCACAAGAATCATTGTTTTGCCCTTTGAAAACCTAAGAGGTATTGATTACGCTAATAAAGTTCTGCACTGAACATACTTGGAAGGTGGCCAATCACGCCTCACTTTTAAATAAACAGAGCTGATGGATACGAGCAACTTCAAGATCATGCTGCTCACCGACTCTGCCCTCTCTGACAGTTTCAAGTTTTCCAAGGACCCCCTTTGGCAGAAGGTCAACAATGAAAGGATCGAACCTGACATCGGTAAGGTCAAGGACAGCACTGTTACACCTTCAATAATAGTAATTGTTCGCTTCTGGGCAAAGTGAGAAGACCTTTTGGGTGTAAGAACACCCACTCCTGCTTGAATTGTCCTGGCCTCATTTCTGTGCAGTGCACACACAGTATACTTTTATAGCCTCATTCAGCGGTTCCTCTACTCCTGAACTTCTGGGCTTGTTGCTTCACCACCCGGACTTTGAGGATTTCGCACTGTATGATAACTATCAAGCTCTGAGGAGTTTCCAGGAAAGCATAAATGTAGAATCAGTCTTAAAAATGTCTGATCAAGACCAACTGTTCCCATCTCTGCAGGTCTACGTCAATTGTTCGCTCATCGCCCCTCCTACTAATTATGACTACAAGCCATATGCATTTGGCTTTCAAAAGGTAATTTGCAAGAGTCGCAACATGACCGGCATGTCTGATGAGGTATTATAGGACTTTCCCTATTTGGGCCTTTTTAACTACTACTTGAAAGAGATGTCTGAGAAGGGATCTCTCAAACAAATTCTCGACAAGTATGAGCCCCTGGATCAAGTGTGCCCTGACTACAGTGGCAAAGCATTAGGATTTGACAACTGCTTCACTGCTTTCCTGGGTGAGTTTCAACCCTTCTCTCATAAGTTATAACCACTGTTCAACCTTGCTTTCACCATGCACTTGATGAATTAGCTTTGCTCGGCGGATTGTTGCTGGCCATAGCCATCTACTCCCTCGAAGTTCTCGCCGCACAGTTGTCCAAATCGACCGTATATGGCTGGAAATCGATGGGGAGCAACTTGAAATATGCCCTTTGCTCGTACAACAGCAACGCAGAAGTTCACTCGGACTTCCTAGGCCCTGCGAAGATGATGTCCGTGATCAGAAGTCAGAGATTGGCCATTCAAGTTAGGGACCGCGAACTTGATTCTCTTAAGAACGCAGTGGAAAGGATTAGACGTGACCTCGCAGGACGCGAAAACGAAGCCACTTTCAGCTGAGGAGAAGCACTTCATGTGTTGTGTACGTATGCAACTGTCACCAGCACTGCAGCACTCACCCCAATAAAGTCGTTGGACACCATCACATTTGAAGGATCCTCAAGGAGAGGCATAACGTACCCAAAATACCTCGTCTAAAACAGTTTTGTTGAAAATGTGCTGAAACTTTGACGAAGGGCATTCAGCTGAGCAAAGGCACATTAAAACTATGCTTCCAATTAGCTTAGGCAGCAACCAAGGTGGATGAAATACTTGTCTACTCAGGGTGCGTTTACTCTTGCTCAGTTTGGCATGCAAAAGACCAGTTCACTTGTGTCCGGCTGTCACATTTTGGCGAACCTAAACGCGCCCTCAATAGTCTCCCGAGTCCTTCAAGGCAGTCGATGAAATGCCAAAACTTTAGAGTTCGCTGTGTGCGTGCGAATTTCAGGGGAAAAGAATTGCGGCGTCTCCACGTATCTCAAGCATGCGTCAAGGTCTCTTCCGGTGAAATCACTTGGTGAAGTTTTATCAGAAAAACTCTAATTTTTTTCCGTCAGGAAGTTGCGGTTATTTCCCGCACAGCCGAAGGTGACTAAATGTGGTGTAGGATAATAACTCGTAAGTAGTGATGTCGTTCAATAAGATCTTTTACGCCCTCACCTCGTTGACAGCGTGCGGGGTGGCGAAGGCCAAGTGCAACCTGAAGGTTGGTGCCTGGCCCCTGAGGCAAAAATAACACTTGCGATGAGCATTCTCCACACCGTCCTACTCGAAATGATGAATTACTGATGAATCTCCGGCGCCGTCACTCAAGTTGTTGCAGACGCGCAAGAAGTCGACGCTAAAGTCACGCAACATCCGAGAGAAAAAGAATGCCAGCTTTTTGTGCTCTCTCCTCTCAGACGTCTGCGGGATTCCGTTAAGTAGCAAGTGACAGATGGAATAGAAAATAGGAAGTGCAAAGAGTTTTTAAGTGTACAATTTGCCTTTTTTCCTAAAAATGATGAATTTAAAAGCAGGCAAAAAAAGTCTAATGGCCAAAATTGCTTACATGCAGAGTCTCTTTCGATGAGGCAAGGAAAGTGTGCGTAGACCACGTTTTAATATCTCCCACCAGCTGATGCCAAAAGGTGTGGTCGTCAAAGGGACTCATAACGAGCGATACCAAAGAGCACAACTCGAGTGCATAACTGCAATTAACACGGCTATTTTACAGGACACAACTTGGACTGAGTGAGTGAGTCCCGGGCTCTCTTGACACCTTCTGGCTTGGGGCTTCTACCAGCACTACAGTAGAGGCTGTGGCCAGACAACCCGGGCTGACAAGCCTCGCGGACAGCCCGGGATCGAGAGGGTGCTGGCAGTGTGACCACTGTCCTTGCCCACCATGCCCCCGTTCGACTTCTGCATCAAAAGGGCCTGGATCATCCACCACATGAATGTGAAAATCTGGAAAGTAGTGGGCTGTCCTGTCCTTGCACTACATCAAGAATGCCTGTGTCATTTCATGCAACTGCCTCGCCAAGTGCACTCAAGCCAAGGGGGAGCTCTAGAAAAATAATAGTATCGGTATATCCTGCCCAGCATAGTTCCCGAGTTTTATCTGCCTAGCTCACGTCGTTGTCAAAGTTGATCTTGATGAAGTTTCACAGCGCAAACGTAGCGGTTCAGTCAGTTGTCACATCACGACTCCTCCCTTCCATATTGTCACATCTTTTCTGATTCACAGGCCAAGGGATGTCAGCCCGGTCTACGGATCAGGCCTTTGTTTGGAGTTGCAGGTACACAGGTGAGGAGGCAATTAATGCAGGCTCTTGGAAGAGTCACGAAAGCCGATTAACCGACTCAACGAGACATGCGTCGGTGAGACTACGCACTACCATGTTCAATCAGACAAGCCTGTACCATTTAGTACCAGAATTAGGGGACTTGCAGTTCGCTGTGCTTTAGCATCAAAGAGTCCTTCTTCTTGCTCGATCAAAGGGAGAAAGTTTGGCGTCAAACAGGCATCGGTGACTCGAATAGAAAAAAAAATTCACGCACACAGCAGGAAAAAGAAAAAAAACGGTGAAACTTGTTGTGGATGACTCTGCCCGAATGCTGATCTTGGGAATCTCGAGCAGTAGTGATCATAGTGTACATGTGACAATGCACATCTTTGTGTACACTGTGAATTCAAGGAGAAACAGGTGCACTTGTAGCAATCTCGTGCAACTCCTCCAACACTTCATAGCCTTGTCTGAGAAGCCAACAGCGAAATCGGTCAAATGTCACGCAACAGCGTGATCATAGTGTGGGCGGGCGACACGGGAGTCGCGGCAGCACGACTTCCATGGAACGGAGACCAGAGTGGCCTTCACAGCGCCCAAGCTCTTGCCGGGCTTGGGGCAGAATCTGGTCTCGCGAGCCTGGCCCAAGTTTCATGAGACAAAAATTATGCCGAAAAGTCAATGTAAGAGCACTTTATGGCCTCATGCCGTAGATACACTTTTTAAAACTTTCGGTTCTTCCTGTCTTATCTTTACTCTCCCAGTACCCGGGGCATAAAGTCCGTGTACGCTCTCCCTCTGTCTCACACACACAAATACGCACCAGCAGATGTTCTCTACGAACAGGTCTTGCTCTGGGGATGCAAATTCCCCAGCATATTTTTACAAGTGTGCTGTAAGAGAGCACAAAACTCTCACTTCAATACACACGAGCGTGCGTTTTTCCCAGATGCTAGAGAGAGAAGCTGTGGGACACTTTCTTTTGCACGAAGATCAGTCGAGACACCCATAGAAAACAACTTTCTTCTACTCGTAATTTGCCAAGAACTTAAATGGGTGGAGCTCCCAGTCAATTAAACCTAGCCGAAGTCTCCACAGGCTCTCACTTAGTTGAAACATATGCTTTGAGCTACAACTGATGTCACTTATGACAGAGTAGGGTGGAAAAACACCGAAGAATCGCACCTGTATGAGCAACTTCGTAGCAAATGACCGTAACGTACAATGCTTAGCATTGTAATGACTTGGGCTTGTCAAACAGTTTCGAGGAGGTTCTGTTGCCCTTTTTGCCCCGACTCAAGCTGAGGACAAGTTAAATGTTTCGGTTCTTTCTCTGACTTCTTGAATTTTCTGTACTCATTCCTGCCTCAGTCTATCTGACCAGCCCGAAATGAAAGTATGAAGTGAAAATTTTCAAGTGTATCAAACACATGCGCTGATTGTTTTCTTACGTAGAACATGGGTACAATACTGAATAACTTGGCAGTGCATCGTTCTCCGACGAATCGGATATAGATATACGCAGGCATTAACGAGACATCAAAGATTCACCCACCTAAAACTTATTTTCTGCGTCTGTGTGCCTCCAGGCCGCTGAGGGATAGAAGCAGATCCTCCAAGGTCTCTGGAGCAAGAAGGCACCCACGAAGGCCACCAGATTGACAGCCAAGAGGACGGAGAGGCCGGTGTTCACGCCCTGGTCGATACTGGCGCCGGAACCCTCGTTGCCATCGCCACCGGCCAAAACCACCGACGAGGTCAGTCCGAACAGAAACAGATCTGTCAGATGCAGCATTTCTTTTTCTCCCTCTCTGTCTCTGCCTCTCAAGGATGATGCATCTTTTGCGGAGCACTAAAACTGTTTCATCCGTATTAAAATAGGACGCGGAGGAGGAGGACAGAACTGAACCGTTGGTTTTTCTGCGGACGGCCAAGCAGAGGAGTGGAGGATGTTCACAGTGAAGCCTTGGACACTTGTACAACCTTCGCAACACAGATCAGTCAGTGCTGACTGCAAGAGCTTCTTCACTGTCCAAGGCAGTGTTGTCCCAACTGATTTTTACAGCAACAACACATGGTCAGTTGGTCACACTGTAATTTACGTACTGCTGAAATACCGTTTTCCTTCTCCCTCATCTTCCCCGTTGTTTTCTTCTTCTTCCTTGCCAGGAAGCACGCGCAAGTGGGAGAGGCGAGGCGAGGCAAGGTGAGGCCCGGCGAGGCCCACTCGATGGACGGCCAAATGTTATCCCCTCGACTGCCGGCCGGCGACTGAGTGAGTGAGTGAGTGAGTGAGGGTTTCTCTCGTGTACTAATCGCACACGCCCTTCATGTAACAACGACGTCGTCTAGTTCTAGACTTTGCTATGCCTTGATGGTACTGGCACGTTTCTACATTCGTCAACTTACTGCTTAGTCGCACTGTACTAACTGACGCGCTGAGGGTGGGTATTTTTGCAAGGAGAATTCGTAAGATTTGCAACTACGAGATTGATTTTTCTTATTCTTGTGCCTCTTCCATCATCTGATCCTTGGTTTTTGCGTACTTGATGGAGCCCACTGAGTCCTCTCCCTGCACGAGCACGGGGCGCCTGAAGTCGTTGCTGGTGATCTCGGGACTGTACTCCATGGGGCGGAAGTGAACCCTAGGGGTTATGAACTGGCAGGTGAACCCCAGGCGGCGCCCAGAAGAGCTGTTCACTGGGGATCCGTGGATCATCATGCCTGCGTAGTAGTTCCTACTGTACTCGACCAGACATTGACGTCTTTAAGAGAGATTTTCTCTTTTTCTATTACACACCGTCGTGTATGGAGAATTCGCCCGGCTTCAACTTCGTAGCGACGATGTTTTTGGTCATGTCTTCGGTAAGCTCGATGTCCTGCTTGTTGAAGAGCATGTTGTCGTCAGCCGATGTCTCCTGAGATTGAAAGAATATTTGCTCTTTTTAGTGGTTGCAGCAGTTATTTGTGCGCGCTAGAGTCCGGTTACGCATTAGGGCGACCCCTTTTCTCCTCTCAAATGAAAATCGACCCTGGACAGCCAAGAGTGGGTGAGGTTCATTGTTCTAACTTGTCCGGATGCAAAAGCTTCTCACCCACTTCCTCCAAAAAGTGCCTGTAGGCTGCCCAAGACCTCTGTGGGTCAGGGAATTCTTACAGCTTATGATGGTCAGATTGAGGCACCCCCCAGAATGTTTTTATTTTTGAGGGGCATTCTGAACAAAAAAGTATAAAAATAACTTTTTCAATTTGAGTAGCAGTGCTTTGACTTTGCTTCAATGACTAAATCCCTCTTACCCTCCCTTCCACGATCTTTTGGGCAACCTGTGCAGCAGCTATGATCATTTTCCACTAAAGCGAGTCTTCTTGGCATGTGTGATGTCTATGTCCTTGTTTGTCTGACTTCTGTCCTTGTCCACATGGTTCCAGTCCAGTATGGTATCTTTCCTGATGATGATGCACAACAGCCTCTGGTTCCCTGTCCCAACCTGGCTATTGCAGTGGTGGATGGCTGGGACAACTCCCCTGGCTTACTTTCACCTCTGTGTGACCGCAGAGAGGCCAATCTCTGATTTGCTTACTTTTATTGTCAAAAAACCTGCTGCACAAACTGAAAAAACTATGTCATACTATTTGGTTCAGAATATCCCTTATAATCAATAAAAATAGGTGAATATTTGGTAAATAGGTGAAATATTGTAATTCATAGGACACAGAATCGACCATGAGAGAGGAGGCTCAATTTTGTTTACCAACCATTTAACGAAGTATTCACCATTGGGGATTAGGTGACAAACCGAAGATGCACACGGTATGAAATTCAAAATTTTTAATTTGTTTTTCCCTGGCCTTATAATTACAGAGCTTTGCAAATAAATTGGGGACTGATTTTGAACACTCATGTGTCATTTGAACTTGTCAGGGGCCACAAAGTCCCCGTTGTTGCCTATCTACAGGGTCGTGAACGTATTCAGTAAGGAGGGGAAGTTACGAGACTCACAAGTGGAGGAGTGATGCTAAGTGCTATTCAAGGTTTTTAGCGAAGTCCTTCAAAGCCAGTAGTGGACAGTCATTGATGGCACTCACCAAGAAGAGGGATGTGCACGTCTCAACTATCTCCAGGTTCGTGAACTACGACTTGGGGATAAAGTCCTATATTAGGGAACCTACGCACACAGATGGCTAAGGCCATCAGGGGAGAGAGAGGCTTGAAGGTCTTTGTGCTTTCTCAAGCACAAGGGTGCTTCCAGAGTGATTGTCTTCATGGCCGAGGAGAAGTTCATTGTGAATGCTGAGATCAACCTGCCGAATGTCCATGTGATTGCATTCCCCGGCAGCGTCCCATCAATCTTAAAGACCAAAAATCCTGCTGGGGTCATGATCTTTGATGCTGTGGGCAGGGATAACAGTATCATGCCCCTTCATTTCATCAAGGCTGGCCTCAAGATCAACACAAAGGAGTATGTCAGCATCTTAGAGGAGGTCCTGTTCCTCTGGATGGACCAGGAGTTCCGTCTGAACAATATGGTACTGATTCAGGGCTCTGCACCATGCCATAGGTCAAAAAAGATGCGGGCCTTGTTGGCCTAGAGGGTCCCCTACCTCGTGAAAGCTGAAACCTGGCCTAGTAATAATAACCCAGATCTTAGCCTCGTCGATTATTTCTTATGGGGGATGATTCAAGTGAAAGTCAATAAACACCCTTTCAGTAATAGTGATGACCTAAAAGTTAGCATCACACAAAACTGCAGGAAAATCCCCCATTATGAATGTCGTTGCTGCCGCCATGAAGTTCAGAGCTCGCATCAGTGCAGTCACTGACGCTGGCGAAAGTGAATAATTTACATGCTACGAACAAGAGTCAAGTTCATGTCAGAAAAAAAGTCAATGTGTCAATTGATAACAGAATTATGAGGAACGATATTTCGTGTATCTAAATTCTCAATCTACCTGCCAAGCCCTGTACTCATGACTAGAGGAACAGACAAGACGTTCTGTTATCCCCATAATTCTTCTGAAAAGTTCCAAATGTATATGCGCCATAAGACCTGATGCTGAAAGAATCCTTGCTTGTGTGACCCTCGTACGAAGTGAAGTGACCCGTTTTCAGGGAAGGCCTGCAGCAGAAATTTTGACGAGTGAAGAGGAGACTTGAAAACTTTCAACACCTGCCATCCCAACAAGTACCTCGTCAAATGCGATCCAGGCCGTGCACTCGTCCACGATCTTGTCGTCGCCGTCGGTGGAGGTCAAGCCCCAGTACCTATTGATCCAGATTTACCTGTGCAATTACAGATGAGAAAGAAAAAAAAATACGGTCTAATTTCCTCAGGTCCTGATGCCATCCAACGAACTTGGCAGCCAAGTCTTTGTCGTCCATGGTCGGGTACTTGCAGAAGAAGCCAGTGGAGAGCAAGACCAAGTTGGGTCCCAGCAGAGCAGAAACAGCAGACAACAATATGGGGTGAGTGGCCAACTCTGCCAAATATCTGCAAGTGAGACTGGATTCCACCTAACAGAAGACAGTGCGAACTTGACGGTCCCCATCGTCCGAGCACAGACAACAGTGGGGGATTCCGCCAGGGCTTCACAGACAAGAAACACTTGTATGCCATTACAGCAGTAAATCACTAAAATTGTAATGTTTGGTATCACGGAACTGCTCTCCTAAGTCTGTGACTATGAATGCAGTTGTCATGGGAAAGTTAATCCACTTCTGGGAGTTTCCTCCCAAGGTGGGATTAGCGCTGTTCGCTTCAAGTTGAAAACTGAACAAACAACAGCGAATGAACAAGTGGTTTTGGGGATCCTGCATTTCAAAGGATGTGGAGTGAGCAGAAGTCTCAGGACAATGTTGCATTCACTACACCCTAATGTACGGTGCAGGAACGTCGATGGATGTGTGAAAGGCTGGTCTACAAGCTCCTTTTGATCATTTAGTGGCGTCGTGGACTGAGAACTTTTCTCCAGCCGGTAAACGTAATAATTGGTTAATGACCAGCAATTAACTACTACCTTTCTCAAGCAATTGCCACGGGAATTAGCTACTTTTCCAGCAAAGTGGTCTTAACTGATACTAGGCACATTTACCTGTACTTAAAGTGTGAAGCTACGTCGTCGTTTCCATTGATGAAGACACCGTTGGGCCTGGACGCCTCCACGACATCGAACTTTGCCCTTAGCACTGCCATGTCCTCCTCGGACATCAACTGAGAGGTGTTCGACAGAAAAAAAAAGAAAGTGAACAATGATGTCATACCTTGATAGGGGAGACGAATCCATTCTCATGATACTCCTTGGCTAAGTCGGACATGGCGTGTCTGGACAACAAGTTCAATGGCAGCAATGACTACAGTGCGATGGATGATGACATGCAGAAGAGTTTCAATGCCTTTTTTGTACGATCCTGTTTGTACCATAGCAGTTAGATCCAGTTTGTAAATATGTTGCACATACTCACTTAGTAGCGGGGCATATGAGACATCGAACGGGTTGAGTCAGCAAAAAGCAGACCGAAGACCGTATGCACCACGAAGAAGTCACTTGGAGGAGGGGTGGGCCTTGATTCAGGCAACCAATGGGCAAGTTGACGCTGAATTGAGATTTCCTCAGGCGATGGATCAGTGAGGTGTTGCTATGACAAGCTGACTGCGATGGGTGTGGACCACGTACAGTACATAAGCAGCAGTCCATGGCTGGTCAAATTTGTCTTTTGAACTGAATCCCACCTGGAGACCACAAGTCTGTCCACTCCTGATTGACGTAGAATTTTGCTAACACGGGCTTGAATGCGCACTTTGCGCTGGGCAATAAGTAAGGCGGCAAAGTGTGAATATGGGTGGCTTTCAGACTTTTGCTCTCTAGATACGTAGAGCTGCTCGAGGGCGTCTCAAAAGTAGATGCTTCGTTTCAAGACATATGGCAAATATCTGGTTCTGCTTTCGACATAATCATCCTTTCATGGGACTGATTATTGGAGGAAACACGGTTTGTGCAATGGTAAACCCAACTCAATACCCTAAATTCAAGCCGAGTCGATGAGGAGAAGCCTCCGCCAAACCATGAATAAGCATCCTGATATGATCCTACGTGGAGAGGCAGTGCTCGTATCTCTTGCTCTCTCTTTCCCGCCGAAACAGCTTTCCCCAAGTTTCTCTGGCACAGTGCCCAAGATCTCTCTACCAACTAGCGCAGAAGGACACGACCTTGCAGAGCTGAAGTAGCAGCACCGCTAAGACAGACAGACGCCGGTGGAAGAAATCCCAATCCTTGATCACAAAATCTGGTTGAAGACCATCAGTCGAGATTCATGCCTCCCAAGGTGACAGCAGAGCCCAAGGAAGAAGTGAGACATCAGGTGCTTTAATCTTTGAAGACTGGTACTACTTGGGCACTTCAGCTGCTGCCACTTTGGTTGTTGTTCATTTTGGATTATTTTTGACAGGATGACGTGGAGAAATTAGTATATGACGATGGCCAACTCTTCTCTGGAGCCTACGATGGCACCGTCAAGGTGCGTTTGTGTGTTAGTTGGTTTTTGTTTGTGTTCAGATATTGCATGTATATCGACCGACAAATAATTGCAGAGAATTTTGCAAGAAACTCACCAGACTCTTTCTTCAACTGTTACAGAAATGGGGTCCTCAACTTGATCACATGTGTGAGTGGAGGGCGCACGCGCAGCTGCCCGTCTTGGGCATGGCGTCGGCAGGGGCCAGCAGGACACTGTTTACCTCCTCCTTTGACGGCGAGATCAAGGAGTGGGACGCAGACAATGGGAACTTCAGGCAGATGTTCGTCATGGTCGTAAGTATCGAGCACTGCAGCGTTCATTGTGATGATCATGATGCATTCATTAATAAGTCGTTCCCAGGACGACGTCTGCGAGGAACCGACCGAGGTGAAGTCGCTAGCCTGCGTGGGTGGGTACCTCCTGGCAGGAAACAACATGGGCGTGGTGAATATCACACATCATTTACTGCACGTATTATGAAAACCTCCAGTTTCATGCAACATTGAAGGCAGGGTATTTTTATTTTCAAGTCTAAAAAAGTGGAAATGTTGGTACCGACTTCATGTCCAGGTAATTGCGTACTACGTATGATACGCATTTGTAGATCTTACGGTTCAAACCTAACTTCGTCCGCGATCGCCACCGATTGACCTACACGGAGATCTGGTGCTTGACGACTCCTCCGGACGACCCTGACACTGTCTTTACCTCCAGGGACAACACAGTTCTTGTGTCCGACATTGGTGAGTGTTGGATTTTTAGTACAGTGATTATGTTACTCATGAGTGTACTTGGTAGTCATCACCACTCGTACGAATGGCCTTTCACTCTATTGACGTTAAGTCTAACTCACCCCTATGTCTTAACCCCCTGAAAGCCACGGAGTTAAGCAGAGAAGAGTACACTGACACCCTGTCCGTGAAGGGCTCCTTCGACGGCCGCTCTCCCGTCGTCGTCGGCAAAAGTTTCGTCGCATGCGTCGACAGGAACGGAATGAAGGCCAAGGTGTACAGGAACGACGGAAAGAAGTATCCATCAGTAGGACTGTTTGAGGTAACTCTGCCCTTGAAGGTGCAATATCATTATCTTCTACAAAGGCCTTTATTCCTCAAGGGCCACGATATGATCATCAACGCCGTCGCCCTGGACGAATCAGGAGGTCATCTAGTAACCGCCGGTTGGGATGGGCGGGTAAAACAGTGGGACATCGAGACTCAGAAAGAGATTCAACAGGTGAGGTGTGGTGTGAGACGGACATAACGAAGGATCAGCATGGTTGATCTTCACCAGGTGGAGCTGGGCAACTACGTGAATGCTTTGGCCATAGCGGACTCTTCTACGGTGTTCGCGGCCGGAAAGGGTGGCATGGTCGTACGGATAAACTTCTGATCGAGCATTCGTCAGCGTTCAACAGTACTTATAGTCGAGTTTCCACTGAACGAAGGTAGCGCTTAATAAACGCGACAAATGACTATTTCAGCCTTTTTCAGTTCGACCCCGCTTCTACAGGTCGAATGCTACTCCTGACCAGAGTCAGAAGAAAAGTAACAGCGTTTTCCGCGTGTAATACCAGATTTAGCCCTCAGAGAACAGAGAAAGTAAGAAGGGCGTTGCGCTGTTGCGTTACATACGGCCGTTGCATAAGAGATGATTATCCACAATCCACACATCAAGAAGTGACCTTCAGGCCTCTTTATCCCAAGTTCTCCCTCTTCTATGCGACCGGTTCTCTCTCTCTCTCTCTTCCGGTTTTGCTCTACCTCGACGGGGGACAAGTTTTTGATGGTACAACTCCCATGCTGCCTACGGATCACTTCTGACATGGATACCCTGGTCCTTGCAAAATGAATATCGCTTCCTTTAGTGTTCATGACACTCGTGTTTCTCACGTGATCAACTAGCATAGGTATGTGACTTAATGGGTGCAGTATGTGTACTGGTGCATGCATGAGTATATATCAGTGGACATTGCCATGGGTTGAATGCTAGGCAGTGGCAGCCACAATGACTGCGATAAGTGATAGTAGTCGAAAGCACCAGGTGCCCGGCGGTTGAGACCATGATGCTTTGGATGCTGGAAGCTTGTCAAAGTCAGGTACGCGTATGTCACTGATAGAAGATGAAGTACCGCTGGGGGATCCGATCTTCAGTCTGCTGCCAAGGGGCAGTTGGAACAACACCCTTTCTCCCAATGCTTCCCGAATGGTAGCCAATGTATCCGGGTCAATGAGGTCGTACGGCTTGGAGAAGGCGTTTACCAAGACGTTTTCATTGCGCTGGACGAATGACCTCATCGCGCGCAACGATTCTTGTTCAGCCAGCACACCAGTTCGTAATGTGAGGAAGACGCAGCGGCTGCTGCTGGATGACAACGATCGACTTTTCATCACTTGCTCCAACTCAGATATCTCCTCCTTCGAGTACGAGTGGCCTTTGTCTTGAAGATCCGGAAGCAGTCGCGTCGTTGCCGCAGTCAGGCCGTTGTCGTTGTTCACCACCAGCTGCACAGCTGATTCAAGGAAGAGCTCGGTGAAGGAGTGGGCGTTATTTCTGGAAGCCACCCTGGAGAACTTGCTCTTGAGGAAGCGCCCGTCGCTGTCGGAGACCCGCTTGTTCGGATCGTAGAAGTCTTGGATGATTTTCTGAACTCGATAAAAGTCTGCTGGCAGCAAGATTGCCTCGTCAAACACACGGGTCAGTGAAGAGTCGAGCGCGAACTTCTTGTTCCACACGATATTGATGCCGACGTTGCGATGGTCGTCTTGGAAAAGATCCTTACCTGACTCAACCAGCTCTTTGGAGTAAGAGATCCAGATTGGCAGTGCCTGAAAGTCATAGTAGTGGAAATCGGACGTAAGCATCAATGATCCCCAGTGGGACAGAGAAGGCAAGAACCTTTCAGGCTGCCTTTCACTGCACTTTCTGGATCTTATCTTACGCAACTTTGCTTCTGACTCACACGACTGGCATCATGCAAGAAAACATTTTCATCGTGCAGCGATAAGAAACGCGTCCTCGGACAACACGGGGGATGAATGACTAGACTTGTTACCTTGTGAGACCCATTTACGACCGCCCACGACTCTTCACGGACAGCGTCGGGGATGAAGTTCAAGATGACTCCTTGATTCGCATTGTTCTGCTGGAAGGAGAAGAGTGACTACTGAATGCGTACTTACAACCAATATGAACCATGAAGACGTTCTTACGTTGGCTAGGGCTTTCAAAGCCCCATGGAGGGACAGCGGGGAGGAGGTTGCCGGCGGAGTGCCCAACACCAGCTCGAACTGGTCGAGCTTACCCCCAAGGTTGAGCCAGCGGGTGCCATTGATTATGTTTAAAGCCAACAAAGCTGGCGATGATGACAGTGGACCTTGGGGTGGATTTCGCGGATGACTTTGACAAGGAACGGGTATACAAAGTGTTTAGAGACACTCACCTCTCTTCAGATGATTATCCAACTGCTCCCCATCGATCACCTGTGCCACTGTTCCGTCGCCAGTCCATGTTCTGCAGGCCGCACCATCCAGATCACGCGACGAACTATACTTCAAGACGCAGTGAAGTATCAGTCCCACAAGCTCAATACGCATGATGACTGCAATCCACTTAGGGCGCCACCACCTGCTGGGAGGCGGGTCCTGCTAACTGGAACTGGCAGTGCTGATGATGTGTGGCATGAGTTTTTTGGGGTTAGCTCCGCAGCTGTCTGCTCAACTGTTGACCTGAAATACCTTCTTCTTCATGGCAGGCCGCTCGTCAGTCAACAAGGAAATGATCCGCCCCAGGCAAACTACGTTGGTTGCGCACAGGCAGCAGCAGGTGAATCTACTCCTTTCCGAAGGATATGTAATGCTGCCTTTGCTGTAGGCATGAGAAACTGTAGAGCGTTTTATTGACTTTTTTTCCTTGATTATTATTGAGACCACTGAAGGTATAATAACAGCAAATATGCTGGAGGTAAGACTCACAAACCCATAGCTAACAATATACGAGCGAATGCGTGCCTTGGTGCATGACCATGCATTGCACGTGCTGTACCGAAAAGACGACAAGCAGTGAGGAATGTTACATAACTTAGTGCCATCCGTCAACCAGGATCATCCTTTTGGAAAAGAAAGTCATCTTTTCTGTCTAGCAGTTATCACATCAACTCCATGGACACACTGATCACACACTATCCGAAAATGATTTCCCATTCCTGTCCGATGTTTACACCGGGCTTCCTCACCACCAGGATTCTCTTGGTGGGGTCGTGTCTCGTTTGAAGAGTTTCCTCGTCACCCGTCGGAGTGCGTAGGGTGGCCTTGCCTAAGTCTCGATCCACACCCACCACAATCACTTTCTCTAGCCAGGACTGCGTCGCATAGTTTGGACTGTCAATCAAGCTACCAGTCAGTCTTCCACCCTCCATCCTAAATTGGATGTACAGGTACTGTCTTTCATCCCTGTACTTGAAGCTCTTCCCGTCGTCAATGAAGAGGGTTCCACTGGCTTTCCCATGGGAATCGAGGGCCACGTAAAGAGTGTAAGGATCGTTCCTCATTAGCGGCGAGGAGCGGCGGATTCTTTCCTTTTTGGGAACAATTGTACCACCACGCTGGTACACGGGGATCCGGTCGGGCGATACAGTCACACTCAAGACGCTGCCACCTCTCACCCTTTCAAATGTGGCGATGTCGTACCAGAACTGGCTTGGGCCACCGGGGAAGTAAACATCCTCTTTAGTGACACCAGCTTTGGTGATGGGGTGCACGAGCAGGGAGTCGCCCACCAGGTGTTCATCCTCCACCGAAAAAGAAGCTTCCTCCCCAGGGAACTCATAAAATAGTGGTCTCATTGGTGGAACGCCCGACTTTTCGCCCTCGTAGAAGAGCGTGTACCAGAGGGGCAGATAGGAGTAGCGTAGGCGAAGCGCGTCCCTTATGTGCGACATCTCCTCCGATGAGAACAGCCAGGGCTCTCTCCTCCTCGTGTCTATGTGAGCGTGCGAGCGGAAGAACGGTTGGAACGCCGCCGCCTGGTACCACCGAACGAAGAGCTCGCCCCCAGGGTTCCCGAAGAAGCCACCGACGTCAGCCCCGCAAAAGCTCAGACCAGCGATGCTTAGGGAGAGGCACATTGGCACGGAGACCTGAAGATGGCCCCAGTCAGCCGTGTTATCGCCCGTCCAGATGGCTACATAGCGTTGGCTGCCAGCGAAGGCCGACCGAGTGAGGATGAAGGGCCGCTGAGTGCCGTCCGCCCTTAGTAGATGGCCAGCGTGTGTAGCCATCAAGTAGAGGTGTCCGTATAGGTTGTGCACATCCCTGTGCTCAACGCCACCCATGTGCAACATGTCCTTGGGCATCGTCACCTCAGGTCCATTAAAGACACTGGGTTCATTCATATCATTCCAAGTGTAGACATCCAGAGTCGAGCCCTGGTACTTGTCTAACCTGTACTGTTGTGCGAAGTAATCTCTTGCCGCCGGGTTGAGAAAGTCGGGATAATAGGAGGCTCCCGGCCAGCACCAGCCCTCATAATCTTTCCCTTCCTTGTCCTTGACGTAGAGTCCCAGGTCAGTACAGTCCTTGTGTACCCAGTAGCTCTGGTCCTTCTTTATGTGCGGGTCGACAATGGTAACAAGTTTCCTTCCCACCGCAGTCAAGTTTTGGACCATGGCTAAGGGGTCCGAAAACTTTCTTCCATCCCACGTGAAGTACTTCTTTCCGTCGGTATGCTCTATATCCAGCCACATGACGTCCATGGGAAGATCGTGCTCGTCAAACTTCTCAGCCACAGTCCTCACGTCGTCCTGGTCGTTGTAGTTCCACCTGCACTGGTGATAGCCAAGGCTGAACTCTGGAGGTAAAGGCGTCTTCCCCACCAACTCGCCGAACTGTCTAGAAACGTCTTTAGGCCTTGGACCGAGCATCACGAACGCGTCGATGATTCCGCTTTCTGACATCCAGTGAGTGTCCACGCGCTTCTCCGACTGAGAAGACACCAAGCTGGACAAAGAACCCAGGACGCCGGAGGAACTTTTCTTGACATCTATCCAGGTTTCGGCGGAGTTGAGCCAGAAAAGCCCCGTAGTACGTTCCGTATTATGACCCAGCATAAAAGGAACAGCGGCGTAGAGAGCCATTTCATTCCACAGCTCATATTCGAACACATCCAAGTTATAAAGGCGAATTGGGTCTTCGTTGGATGTGTCCTTCAAGTTGAAGTTATCTGCATGCTCCGGTACCCCGAACACGTCGTTGCTGCCCACGAAAGCGAAATCCATGGACACGCCCTGGGGACCGTGAGGCTTGGAGTCGGTGTTGCCACCAAAGGTTTCCTCCCACATGCCGGGCTCATCGTTGTTCTCAGTGTCGACGGATTCGTCTTCCCCGCCACCTTCGGCCTCCTCCGATTTCTTACGCCGAGTGTGCTCAAATCTGAGCAAGCCCCTGGCATTAGCTGACAGTACTAGAGTGTCATCAGAGTAGAAGTCGGCTCTGAAGGGATTACCAGCGACTACAACTCGAGTGTCGCCATCTTGGCTCCTAAGGGTGAATCCTCCGTCCTCGGTACGATCGACAACATTAGCGGCAACCTGCAACACAAGCAATAGTACTGTTTGATTCACTCTCACGAGGTACACTCTTGGCACAACCTGAGCAGGGTCTCCGTCCAGAACGTGTGGAGGCTCAAACCTCTCAACCAGCGGGAAAGCCTCACGGATTCTCAGGCGGAATGTTCTGTCCTTGATAGCAACCAACTCCAGACGAAAGCGCACACCGTTAGCAGAATTGATCAGGACTGCCTCGGCGCCGGTAGCCGACGGCGTCACTGTAGCAGGATCCAGCTACCATGGAAGAATAATATTAAATGGTAATACTCACACCGGGGCTTCGGCATTAGGTCTTATTTCTTTTAACCACTGTATGCCTCGAATTGGCAAACTACTCTTCTACTAGTCCTAAGTCTCATGGGCACTTCCTGCAGACCGTAATTTCATATCCCTGCATGCATTGGGGAGCATGGAAGACACGAATAAAGGTACCTGATATGAAGAGTCTCCCGGAGAGATGTTACGCGCCCTGGTGCAGAACGCGCTCTGGGGACACGACCGGAACTTGCTTCGGTCTACCGGTCGTACCGGCGAACAGAAACACACCAACAAAAGCAGGAGCAACGTAGACGGGGACGCGGCCGCTTGCCGAGAGGTGGTCGCCGCGGCCACCATGGCGGAAGTCTGCGGCGGCGACGATAACGGCGACGATGGCAGACGAGGTAAAGACAAAAAAAGTTCGTTCGAGCTTTTCTCGTGGCTCCGGAACCAGAGGGCGACCTCGGTTTCTCCCCGCCGGCCTTCGTCAGGACCTCCTCCAGGTCCCTACTTCACCCGAGAGACACCGGCAAGAGAGAGCGAATGAGCAAAAACCGCAACGAATGGCAGAACGACAGCGAGGCTGAAGGTAAAGTTGCCACAAAAGTTCAGTTCCCGCCGAAAACGCAACTTCCCGTATTTTACTTTGGCGAGCGCCAGAAATAAATGACTGGGTGAGAGTGGCAAGGCCTGGATAAGGGTAGGAAGGAAGAGGAGCAACCGGGCAGGTTTGGTTTGATTACGTAGCAGCAGCAGCAGCGTCCACAAGAAGCTTAAGGAGCACCGGGTCGGGCTTCAGGGGACAGCCAGCTCCGTGGCCGCGCTGGGGGCGGGCGGCAAGTTCAGCCGGGCCAGAACACCGCGGAGGAGGAGGAGCAGAAGTTGTCGGTGGCAGCGCTGTGCGGTTTGGTCGTGCCAGCTAAGAGCTCTGGGTCTGTTTCTGTGTGCGTCACAATCACAGCTGGGGAAAATTTGCATTGTTTGTGAGACTTTTTGGTCATGTTTGTCTCCTAGTTGATATCCTCCTGCCACGAGTTCTCGTGCGGAGTCGGTCGACCCAATGGACGTGCCGTACTTGTCTTCGTCCCCCCCGCCATTGGTGGAGCAAGACCTCAACGACGACGACGACGACAATGTCTTGGTCGCTCAGGAGGAAGACGAGGAATTCGCGCCGGTCTCGGACTTATTGCCCGACTTAGACGAGGGCTTCGAGCCCATAGCTCTGTCTGTTCCCGTCTCCACGTCCGACAAGTGCGACGATGCTGAGAAGAAGGCGGCAGAGTCCTTCGCAGCTGGAAGTGACCAAAGAAGTGAGGAATCTGGCAAGATAACCGGCAGTCCGCCTCGGTCTGTTGTCGGAGTTCCTGTAGTGTGTGAGGAAGGACATGATGTCGACGAGCGACATGGGCATCAGGAGTCCGAAGTGGAAGCAGGAATCTCCTCCATCAAAGGGAACGAGGATGAAGTCGGAAAAGTGAACACGGGGTTAGATCAGGTGCAGCCAGACGTTGATGTACCAGATGACGACTTTGGCGACTTCGCGTCCAATGCACTGTCGGAGGCCGTCAAAACAGAGTCAGACGAAGTTGAGAAATCTGTGTCAAGCGCCGCTATTAGCGACACCCAAAATGGAGACGTCAGCGAGGATGCTGCTCCAGTAGCCCAAGAGACAGATCCAGGTTGGGGAACAGATCCAAGTTGGGGAGCAGATCCGGATTGGGCCACAGATCCCGACTGGTCATCCGGTCAGAAAGGAGATGGTGACGACTTCGGGGATTTTGGGGAATTCGCCAGTAGCAACTCATTCACTTCTGATCTGGCCACAGACGATGTGAGCGACGTGCAGAAGGCACCCTCCCTGGCCTCAGTGTTTCGCCAATTGTTTAAGGCAGAGCCGCATCCAGTGGATGGACAGTCAGTTTCCAATGTCTCGTTGTCAGACGCCAATGATCTCCAACTGATTGCCCAGCTCAGTGATATGGACCGCTCTTCTGGGCTCTCACTCAGCTGGGCCAACTGCAAGACAAGGAGCAGTTTGCTGGGAGTCCTCAACATCGATCCTACCAACATCGTGAGTATTTCCAATAAACTTCGTATTGTCGTGCTTATCTTAATCGCCAGCACTCTTAGCTGTTCGATGGCCGATTCAATGGCGGAGTGAAGGAGACCTTTCTCCTTCCGGAAAGGATGAATGAGAAATCGTTCTTCTCCCCGAGATTCCTTGGGGACTTTTATCAGGAACCAGCCAGAGTGGAGCAAGATGTGCGAGATGACAAAGGTATGCGAGTTCTGATCATAATTTCAGTTCCTTTGGCTGTCATTTACACGGCATCCTGCATCACGGTTGGTATTTTCAGGGTCAGCAGTCTCAGCAGCAGCGGCCCTGGCTACAAGTAGGCCGGACACGAGCACGTCCGACACGATCGAGTCAAGCTTATCAAGATCTCAGCACATCATAGCCTCATTGCCTTGCCTGGACTTCCTGAAGTCTCCAGTGTTGGACATCACGACTTGCTAGATGCGCCGACACCAGGTCTAGTGATGAATGTGATACAAAATGCATTGTTTGCCCTTGGTTGTAACGCTTGAGCTAGTTCATAGTCCAATGTACTACACTCGTCGTCAGGTTCACATGTTGTGGATTCATGGTCGTTTAATGTAACTGATCGAAATACAAAAAAAATGAACAAGTATCTTTGTTCACTTCTCTTGGCAACCATATGGCAACTCTGGATTTGTCAGCTGACCGCGCCTCTGATTGTTTACACTCCCGCTCTTCCTTTTCCTCTTCGCCCGTCACTGCGGCAGAACCTCAGGTGAATCGCTCAGAATTTTTAACTCGAATCTGTTCAAATTCTTCACATCTGGTGTCTTCCAGACCTGCATCATGGTGTTGATGAACTCCTTGGCCGCGGCCCTCAAAGCCATCAATAACGCAGAGAAGCGCGGCAAGCGCCAGGTTCTCCTGAGGCCGTCTTCTAAGGTGGTTGTACGATTTCTCACCGTCATGATGAAGCACGGCTACATCGGCGAGTTCGAGGTCGTCGACGACCACCGAGGCGGCAAAGTTGTCGTCAACTTGACTGGCAGGCTCAACAAGTGCGGCGTCATCTCTCCCCGATTCGACGTCGGCATCAGGGACATGGAGAAGTGGTGCACCAATCTCCTCCCATCCAGACAGTTTGGGTAAGAGAAACTGTTCGCCCGCAATAATGAAGTGCTGACTTTCCTTCTCTTCCATCAGCTTCATCGTCCTCACAACGTCAGGCGGCATCATGGATCACGAGGAGGCCAGGCGAAAGCACCTGGGAGGGAAGGTCCTGGGCTTCTTTTTCTGAAAGACGTTATTTACCTCTCAAGAATGCAGCAGTGGATGCATTGGTGGCAATGACTATGATGGACACTGTTCTGGAGAAGGAAAAAATAAATCTGAGGACGAAGCCCTGGCGAGAGAGCATGAACGCGCATACCTTACCACCATGCCATATCAGTGGCGAGCAAACCAAGATCCAATGTTGGGTGGTAAGAATGCTGGATACACGCAAGTGCAGAGCTGCCCGCGCTTTAAAGCTGCAGGTAACTGAACCAAGCACTTGCGCTTAAGTATCTACTACCAACTGGTAAGGGATGGCGGTAAGGTGTGCGTCCACCTTACTTAGAAAGCGTCGTAGTTAGCTAGTTCTTTTTGCGAATATATATACGTTGGACACAAAGTAAGTAATCTTTTTTGCACCCTAAGTTACGAAGAATTCAGCACTTTTCTTCACATAGGGCTGAAGCGGATTGAGCAAGTGAGATACTTGAACGGCACCACACCTATATCGCATAGGACCTTCTGTCAGGCGAAGGCAACAAAGGTACGTGCACTGGCTCCGATCACTTCCTACGTGAATCGATACATGATGAAACAATGTAGCCATAATAGACATGAACTCCTGATTGCTTAAATGATAGGCCTGATTTTAAATATATTCAGTTCTTATTCACGATATCGCTGAACTGCATTAAAGCTAATCTTTCGCATTTTCCCTGCATTTCAGTGAGATGTCACCGACTCTGTCCTCCCCGATGTGATGGTGCCAGTGCTTCGAGTTCAGAGATAACCTTCCTTGCAAGCATTGAGGTACGAGAGATTGTTGTATTGTGTGATGACGTGGGCGACGAATGATGAGAAAAGATCTTTAGTTATTTTTCGTGAGCATCATAGCTTAATCTTTTCTGAGTACCACAGTCGTCTCTAGACCACAAATTATTTCCTTTGAGAGAGGTACTGACACGTTATCTGCCTATCAGGTCATCAAGTCGGCTGAGGACGAACTGGAGAAAGAATGCACGAGAAGAGATCCTCTAGGACCACGGAAGATTACATTGGCCGTGGCGTAGACTCTTAACAGCTACAGCAGCCAGTGTGTCTCTGATGTCTCTCAGCAGTTGGTCCATGGTGTACTTGCCGCGCATGCTACGAAGAGAGAGGCCTAGAAGGTGGACCCCGACCCAACGGAATGACGCGCTACGACGTCCTCGCGTGTCCTTTGAGATAGTTGCTACTGCAATAATAACCATATGGCTCTCGTACAGTTTTGTGAATCTTGTTGAAGCAGCACATTAATTATGGTGTTCGACGTAGTTTACGTAATAGCTATAAGCTATACATGAATCGAGCAATACACAGTATTGACAGGGACATATCCTGAGAAACAACGAACCGTGGGCAAGGGACAGGGAAATCACATGAATCAAGGCAAAGCTGGAGAGGGGGGGGGACTGCGGGAACAAGGGGCCCTGTAGTTTCTCAGGAAACAATGTAGGAGTAGTACGCAGTATAGAAATAGTTGGCCGACATCGCGCTACAACATTCGCATTTCACAATCCAACAGTTTTTGCTCAACGAGCAACCCTGCAACATTGTGCGGTTGCTTTTACGGAGTGCGCACGTCATGCAAATCATTATAATACGTACAATACAGTGGGATGCTGGCAACAATACCAGAATCATGATACGATCGTAGTAGCAGTTGTGTGCGTGTGTGTGTGTACTTACGAGGAAAGGAGGCTTTAGGATAGGAGACTCGGAGATGTAACACTGAAAACGTGCACTTACTATGTCGTTGCGGTTCTTTGAATCCAAGCTCCTCCCTCGCATACGTACGAATAAGTGTAGCACTAATAGTACAACGAAACAGACTCATGCATACCAACCATAGCGAAGCAAAGTCCTTTTTGCTCTTCTGAATGAATATGTTCTCTCACTTTTTCTCCACTTATCCATCAAGCATCTCTTTTCTTTCTCCGAGCTCATGAAAAAGGGTTATGAGCAGTCTCCGGTCGGCTCACTCTTCCTTCCATTCTGGGGGGGTGCAAACTTTACATTGTAGCATGACGGACTAGAATACCGATCAGATGTGTGCACGCGTGGAGCATCTTGCACCTTAAACACTAAGCACAGGTTGTTCACGATGAATGATTTTCTTTCTTGAGCGTCTTAACGTTGTTGCTGTTGTTGGTTCAGACATAAAATGTAGGAGCAAATCTTTTGAGGGTCCGTTTCCTCGGGCATAACTCTCATGGCCAACAGCACTTGGTCTTCAGGGAATACCGCCGCCAGATGATAGTACAGCTTCGACCTGGCTTCGGAGTAGTCGCTGCTAGCCTGCCCCGCTGTCGACGAGGAAGTTGCTGTTTCCCACACACCATCCGAAGATCCAATGAGCGGCGACACGGCGGCCGCTGCTGCGGCAGCGGCTGCAGTAGCTGCAGCCGCGCCCTCCGCGGAAGCTTTCCAAGAAGTGCCAATAGCGGCGTCAGAGAAGGCCTTGTGCAGCTGGGTGTCAGAGCAAGCAGAAATAGCGGAAGCATCGTCGTCCTCTTTGCCAAGTTGGTTGGCAGAGATTATGTGCCCACCATGGTTAGAAACGAAGGAACCCCGGTTGTCCTGATGATTTTTTCTCGGCATCATTTGCTGCTGATACCGCGATGGCTGTTCAGGCGCGGAAGCGATTCTGGTAACAGCAACGTGGTGCTGGTCGATGGAGAGGCTTGACGGATGGGGTATGGCTGTACCTAGAGGTATTGCCGCAGCACTAGTGGTCGTCGGAGGTGGGAAGGGAAAGGAGACTGTTGACGCTAGCCCGCGGTGGATGCGTGGGTCGTATGTGGGGTTCAAGGTGAGCTGACGGGCAAGTTTGCGATGTGCGTTGCCCACAAGGCCGTCGCTTACGGCTGACTGAGCCGGTGGCGGCGGGACCACCACCGACATGGTGGTCGTTGTCGGCGGCCGTGGCGACCCTGGCATTGGTGCGCCCCAAGGAGACCGTGGCGGCGGTGGAGGCATGCTGGTATCCGGGGGAGGAGGCATGCTGGTATCCGGCGGTGGAGGCATGCTGGTATCCGGCAACTGCCCCAGTTCAGGGCCTAAACTGAAGCGCTTTTGCCACAGCTGCGACGGCGACGAAGTATCAATGGCACTCTCCGAGCTAAAACTCTTACTGTTGTATTGTTCCCCTCCAGCTATTGATGTAGGCGTCGTCGAGGTCAGAAATGGAGGCCCAAGACTCACAGCATGTTGTATCTGAGGGTGCTGGTGTTGGTGTGGAGTGATGGCGGAGGTCGAAGAGGGCCCAGGCGGCGGCCAAAATACATTAGGTGGAGCAACCAGCTGCTGTAGCTGTTGATGATGACCACCTCCTTCCGCGGGCTGTGTCACAGTCAGCCGAGGATTTGTCGATCTGGTGGGTCTGAGAGCCTGCTTCTCTATCATGCTAGTGCCGGATCCGTCCGGCTGATGCTGCGCTTGAAGCGACATGGTCCGTATCAGGGGATCACCTACAACCAATACCTTGTCAGATACCGCTTCACACACCGTCGTACATAGGCGTTCGCATAAGAAAACATGTTATGTACGGCATCTTTGATCTCTTATCACCTGGTGATGAGTCCCTGGACGTTCCCCTGGCGCGAACCTCATTGATCTTTTGAGAGGAATAGTGCTTGATGGTGTCGGTGATACTCTTTTGCGGTTGATTGCCTCTTTCTGCATGGAAGAACTTGCACTTGTTACCGTAAGTGCACTTTTTACCGTAAGGACAAGGCTGCAGATCGCTGTATAGAGGACGCTTCCGCAGAAACTGGTCCAAGGTGGGCCCGTTGCGGCCAAGCGGGTCATCGGGAGGCATAAATCTGCAATCAAATCATATGTGCTCAATACTTTCTTGGGTAGCACTTCATTATGAAGACGAACCTGTCGTTTACAAACGAATACATAAGGATTCGCTCTTCGATGACCTTCTTGAATTCAGGCTTCTCGTTGATAAGGTCCCTGTAGTTGTCATTGCTGACCACAATGGCGCCAGTATCAGCCGCCAAGTTGAGAATGTACCTGTCATCATGACAGACAAAGCGACGCCCACGCACCTGGCGAGAAGGTGTGAAGAAGAGTAGTCGGTCTTTCTCCAATTCCGTCAATATTGATTGATCTGAAAGAAGGCATGCTTCAATAACGACATCCTTCACTGACCAACTCCAAGCCATAACTTACCCGAGATTGGAGTGTCTGGCCGAGAAGACTCCTTCCTCCATCTGGGTACAAACACGGTGATGTCTTTGTGTCCTCTGGACACAAACCAGTTGACGCAAATGCGAATTCCCTTGCAAGAGAAGACGTCCTTGTTGCCGTGACTCATGGCCACGTTGCTACCATCGATCACCACTGGGAGCAGATCGCATTCATCCCTTGCTTTTCCAGCTCTGTAATCGCCACTGGTTTGCTGTTGTGAATGTTGCTCGTTCAGCGAAAGCCACCTCAGGTCGAGGGGCTCCTGGAAGGCCAACGCCAACTCTGCAGCCCGTGTTGTGTCCTCTTCATCGGCCACCGCCTGTCCCGGCTTAGATTTCTGCAGCCTAATCAACTCTTCCAGGATCTGATTCTGTCCAGCGCCGTGACCCAACTTAAACAGCGCTCGTTGCAACATCGACTCGGAGTATCCTAAACGAAGAGCGAACTCCACTTTGGCGTTATATGCGGGATCGCGCAAAACGTTCTCCAGATCAGCAATCGTTGGGTCACTTTGCTGTTCCGAAAAGGCTGAAGTCAGTCCTGGACTGCTGTCACGACTCCTCTGTTGCTGGTCTTGCTGCTGCTGCGAGTACTTTCTGACAGTGATGTGTTCCAGAAATTCCTCTTTGAGCGTCTCAGAAGGAGTCCTGGACACATCATCATGAGAGCGCGAGACCTGCACTAGCGGCAGATGCGGTGGCTTTTTCACGTAGTAGTAGTCGTGGCCACCCGTGTTGTCGTGATCAGAGTCATAACTAGAGTCCTCAGATTCTAGCTTACGTCTGGAGGAAACGAAGCTGCTGGTGGCGGCCGCTTTGGTGCGGACGTTGTCTCCGCCTGTTGCCACCCTGGTCCTGGGGAGCGGATAAGAGTCACTCACAGTGCGCGAGATGGGGAGGTGGGCGCCCAACATCGGATACTGGTTCTGCTTTCCCACAGGCGCGACCTCAGGGTACGAGTATTGTGGCGTCAGTACTTGGTGAGACTGCTGCTGCTGTTGCTGCTGTTGCTGGTCCCAAGGGTGCTTAGGAGGCGTCTCAGCACATTCTATCTTGTCTCCCTCCATCGCGAAGAGGATCTTGGCAGCCGCTACTTTGTTAGGCCCCACTAAAACCCCAGCGCCGACACAACCGCTGGCTTCGCCACCTCGGTCAGGATCACGGAACTCGTCCTCCGCCACGAGAAGGAGCCTGTTGTGGAACGCTGCCTTTTCGTCGTCGTCATCATCTTTTTTGACATTACTGACACCGTTGAAAGTCGTTGCCGTCTTTGAGTTAGTTGGACCAAGGCAGGAGGTGGAGGTTGGGGAGGAGGCTGCTGCCGCCACCACCGTCGGCGAGGACGAGGCCACGGCATAGCTCTGGAACGCATACGCACTTTCAGTTTCACTCACATTGGGTCGGGTATCAAGAGAAATACACAAGGGGGTATGTGCTGGTACTGCTGCTACTTCTACTGCTACTTCTACTACAGTAACTTGGTCCACGTCTGTGCGGCCAGACAGGCTCGGGCGTTCACAATCACTGAGAATAAAGCCTGAGCGGCGAGGGGGAGGAAATATGAATGCTCCTCTACCAACACGCCTTTCTCTTTCCCCCTCCTTGTGTAAGAGGTAGCATATGTACAGTAGGAAAGGAGAGGAGTAGAAAGAACGGGCGGTGAGAAAGTGGGTATGGCGAAAGAGACGCGAGATCGCTCATATGTGTGCCTGCGTCCACGGAAGTGGCAGCGGGGGTGGTGTTGGAAAAGAAAGCCAACACCCGGAATTAGCTGCCTCATTGCTTACAACAACGAGGAGACGGACTCGAGGACGGGGGAACAGAAGTGTTGATGTATTCACAGGTGAACTCGCACCCTGGCCGTCAGCCTGTGGAGACCCAAACTTGTCGCAACAACTGCTCAGCTCAAATGCCGGAGACTCCAGGGGTGCTTGCATTGTTCGTAGGTCCGATCACGGAGGGAAAACTGAGTATCTTTGACGACGAATGTAACGTGAGCTCGGAAAGCAATAGGTGGGCTTTCCCTGAGTCGAGTAATTTCCAGCTTAATCACTATATGTGCTAGCAGTCACTCCTGATTCTCTACTTTCTCGGGCTCGGCACACATGTTGGAAACATAGTTCAATACTCTTAGGTTATTATGTGCATCATGAGTTGAAAAGTACGCTAAACGTTAGTACTGTACTTGCGTCAAGTCTCAAGTCGTTCATCACGCAGATTTAGACCGAGATGCTGAAGGAGATCAGACCTGCATGTGGTAAATTCGGCCGTACCATCGAGGCTGCGTTGAGTAACAGCAGGCAGAATAATATTCTCAGCTAATGGCCGACTGAAAAACTATATAGTCGCAATTGTTTCAACGGCATCATAAACCTTTTGTTCAAAAAAAGTTCCTGCACCTTGTACTTTGATAAGAGTTGGGGGCAAAGAGGCCGTGACTTAAAGTTCAAGGGGTTTATTTGGACATGATATTTTTATGTTACCCAGAAAGACAAAAGAGTCAGAGCTGCAATATTGGAAATCTAGCAATCCTGGTGATTGTTGTGACATCTCGACGGACATTATGTAAGGTAGCATTGAGCAAAACGTGAATTTCCTCTTATCCTTTCCACACATTTGGTCAAATTTTGTTCTGGACGGGACATATATTGCGGCTCTTTCCACCTGACTACTCTGGTCACCCGTAGCACAAGTCAGGTCTACTTCCCGGGGATCGTTTGATCGCGCTCGACTCCAGAATCAGCCAGATCCCTGTGGATACCCAGGAAACGTGTCCCCGATTCTGCGTATAAGCAGCAGCAGCAAAGAAAGATCAGCACAAGGTTAGTCGAGAGTCTGCACGCAATGGAAGCTGCATCATCAAAGTCTCTTGCCTCAGCTATTGAAAGCCCGAATGTCTCTTTTAGGCTTCATTCAATAATTGAATGAGACGTTCAATAACACAGTGCGCAGTTGTTTCGTACCTACGACCTTGCTTGACGGCCGATTTCCTTCCTTTCCCCTTGTTGACGAAAGAACCAAGTTGTGTGTGTTTCTTCACAAGATAGCAGAAGTCGCGCTCGCCAAGGTCGAGGACAACGACGAAATTCTGTGTTGCTGCTACGTAGGTAGCACTGGTTCAAGGACACCCGGGCCGTGCACACACGCGCGCACACACACTTGTGGAGAACGTAGCTAGTGTGAGGTTTTATAGTACACACTCACTTCCCTTCTTTCTCTCTTCTCAGGGTTTCACTCATATGATTTTATCTTGTCCTAGGTGTATTTAGCTCGAACGAGAAGTCTAAGTACTCGTCCAGCTCAAGCTGAGGGAGAGCACGATGCTCTTGATGACACTGAGAGAAGCGCAAATGCCACTCATTGTGATAAAAGTGAGTACGCGAGGTGGAGCGGGCGGCTGGGACATCCAGTTAACATGGTGAAGGATACGAAAGAACACGCTTGCTTAAGTAATCGTGAGTCAGACAACTTACGTAGCTTCCTCTGACGAATAGGATTAGATTATCTGACTAAGAGGGTTATTATGCTTTCAGATAAATGACCTGTCATAGGCTTACATTACCTATACTACTACTACTACTACTACAACTTTACACTCTTAGTAGTAGTGACGTCTGCCTTGTGACTCCGGACCTTTTACCTTCTCAAAACAACAAAAAAGTGGCCCTGCCAGACTTCTCGCTCATTGTAAACAGTGTGAGTTCACAATCCTACCTGAGCCGCGTCCGACACCATGACGACGAGGAAGGCGAGATGAAGGCTGCAGGCGAGTCAGAGGTCGCTCACGTTTCCGTCGGTCTACGTCGTCCGCTCTCATGTCCCGGAATCTGGGGGCCTCCGGTCGCTTCCAAGATCAGGTGAGTTTCGGTCGTGGAATCCGGACTCCCCCCGGGCGAGGACTGGACGGGGAGGGGGGGGGGCGGCCGCCGACGGCTCCGAGGAGGAGCGGGAACAGGACGAGAAAAATCTTCTGGACTTAGTCGAGAGAACCGAGCGAGCTCCAGCCGCAGCAATCAAGTGAAGTGTGGGCGCTGCTGAGCGCGACTGCCGCACGAGCAGCGGACGAGAGCAAGGCGAACGCGAGGCGGATGCGTGTGCGCGCACCTCACGGACAAAGCGACGAATGTTCAAGGAGTCACAGAACACCGCGGTCTTGGTGCGGGATGGACAGGACGTGGGACCCCGAGGTTTCGCGGTCTTGGCCCCCCTCGTCTGCCACAGGATCAGCTCCGGCCTACACGAGCACGAAGAAGCCGTTAACGATAACATTTTTGCTCTGAAGACCCTTAACATGGCTGACGTTCTCTCTCTTGCTGAGATTCCGGTTGTGTATGAGTTGTCTACGGTCGCGGTCGTAGCTGCAAAAGGATCTTTGGAGTGCGTGCGCGCCTCGCTGGTCGCCCCTAACAGGATGTGAGAGTTTTGCCTCTCGTGCCAAACCATCGCTGGTCCCTGCATCAACCAACCCTCGCCCCGCTCAGAGAGACTGGACTTCGTCGTCGGGCTGTTGCTCCAGAATGCGGCGCGCTCTTCGTTCTCGGCCCTCGCGCGGTCGGTCGGATGGTCACAAATGCGTACGGAGTAACTAACACGCGCACCAAGACCGATATCGTCTGCTCCAGAAGAAAAGCGCCATCGCCAATTCGTTCAGAGTGGACGACGGCAAAGGCGCCGGTCATGATCTCGTAATACAACGTCCATACAGCGCATTTGTCGCCGGCGAGAGGATGACGTTGAGCTTCAGCCACGTTCCTCTGCTCGTGCTGGACTTTTTTCATGAGTGGCCCATGCGTCGTTCGACCGTGAGCAAGGAGGCAAACGTGCACTTGTGCATAGGTGCTTGAGTACCGTCTGTATGAATGGCTCATTTAGCGTACTTCACTTCTGTCTATCGTCACAACTCCCAACGAATCACCGACTGCATGCCGGAGTCTAGGAAAGACGGGCGAATTTCGTCAGCTCGCCTTGTTCTTCGTCATCACGGAAGTGTCCGTTGGTTCGCCCTCCCTCATCTCATCCGCCTGCTGCAGGCTCACTCGTCTGTGCGGGCGCAACAGGAACTGATTTCCCCTCCGCTTCACTGGGAACAGGGTGCAGTTGAGGTAGGCGAGCTGCTCTCAAGCCCCGAGAAGAGCAGGCAGGCGTCGAAAAATTCTGATGATTTCTCGGCAGGGAAAGAGTAGGAGAACAATCCGTCTCTTAAAAGGTTATAGATCGGAATGGAATTTGAGAGTCGTGTGCCAGATGGTCTCGGTCTGTCTCTTTCTCTCTCCATTACCTTCTGCTGGGTGGTTACGCACACGCACTCAAAGATCCTCTTCTGCATCCTGGTCGGTGGTTGAGGCAGACAGGGAAAGGGAGACAGGCAGACCGACCAGTGCGCCTCTTCTTTCAATCCCCACCTCCTCCCTGCAGCAGCTCTCTCTCTCCTCGTGGAGGAGCTTCGTATGACATACTAGTACTACTTCTTATTGTACTGCTCTAGCATGCACCTGCCTCGATACGTAGGTGCGCGCGCATCTCTGAGAATGCATCTGCGCAGATACGGGGAGAGAGAAGTGACGTTGGGGACCTTGCGGACCTTGTGGGCGTTGAAGACCCTGCGGGCTTTGAGGACCTTGCGGACGACCTCCCCGAACTACCACCAAGGCTGGCTGACGTATGCGCGGGGAGGAGCTTTATTAAAATGCCAATCGATATGAGCTCTGTGCTGTTAAGCAGCACTGTGTAGGTACATACTGCACAGGACGTACATGAACACTGTTATTAGCAAGGCAAGGTTCTTGTGAGGACTGCTCGAAAAACCGAGACATACGTGGATATAGTTCTTTGGCACCTCGCCCTCGGATCAGGCTTTGCTCACGGGGGTCTCTGCATAGATGTAGCACAATTTGGTGTCTTCAGGGAGCCACTACTGTATTGAAAAATATGAACCTGTAGGCAGGTGTGTCTAACAAGCATCTGACATGCCCGGAGCATAGATTATATACTCAACCACTCGCAAGTAGACGTTCTGCGCAGTCACACTCAGGATAAAAGTGAGAATGTACTTGGTACCGCGGGATGGAAGTGGATCAGACCCTTAGGATCTCGAGATTTTTGTTGTAGCAAATGGCGATCCAATCCGGCTGAGTTGCGCCCCATTGTATCTGATTGATTTCGCCCTCTGCAGCAGTGTACGCAAGGATTGGATCTTCTATTGCACGGGGCATCTGCTGGATGTCCCAGATCAGTGCCTGGTGATCGTCTCCTGCAACAAAGTCGGTTACAATGACACCGGCATCGCAGAGCTCTTCAAAGAAACTAAACTGCACCATGGACTCGACACGTACGGTGCATTTGTAGGGAACTCGTGATCTTTACCTGCAGTGCAGATGTGACAGCTTGAATGGGGGGCCCAAGCGATCCCATTGACACACGCCCGGTGATTGTTCAGTCTGGCCACCGGGGTACACGGCACTCTCACGTCCAGGATTATGACCTCGCAGGCGTCCATGGCCACGGTGGCCAGGTAGTTGGGGTCTTGCTTGTTCCAGGCAAGCCTGAGCAGTGGGGTGTGAGCGGGATCCTCATAGATGATAGTAGAATGCTCCAGATGTCTGAGGTCAAACATCCGCACCGATCCGTCGGCACCAACAGAGGCGAACATGTCTCTACCTCCTCCGGCTTTGCTGAAGGCAATGTCGTACACCTCCTTGTCGTGAGCGATCAGCTGGGTCTTGACGTGGCCGGAGACCAAGTTCACTCTGCCCAGGACTTGTCCAGTCTCTAGGCCCCAGATGGTGCATGTGGTATCGATTGAAGAGGTCCCCAATAAATTTGGGTCCACCTCGTTCCAATCGAATGAAGTAAGCGGAGCACAAAAGTCGGAGTTCTTGTTGTTGTTCAAAAGACACTCAAGTCGCGTATCTGGCTCTCCCGCGCGCCACACTCTCAAGTAGTCCCCCGACGTGGCCAGCAGGTCGGGATAGATGCCTTTGCTGTCTGGAATCCACATGATCTTGGTGGTGGGATAAGGGTGATCGAACGTGCTCTTGGCTGTGAACTCGCTGGTGTCCTCGTCCAGGGAAACTACCTGAACCTTGTTGTTGTACTCTTCCACGAAGGAGCCCAGCGCAAGGCGAAAGCGCTTATCCGGGCGGATCGACCAATTCATAGAATAGACGGTCCAGGGAGCAGTGTACTTGTAGATCTCCTTGCGCTTGGCAGCGGCGCCACCGCCTCCCCCGCCGGGCGCGGCAATACTGTTAGGTGCCGGAGCTGCTGCCATGGGCTCCGGCGGAGTCTGGGCGGCGACTACGCCCGGATTCCCGGAAGCGGGGAGTGAGGCGCTCGCCGGTCCGGTCGCCACCAAGTTCACCGCGCCCAGCGACGTCGGCGGTGGAGGCGCCACAACTCCAAGGGGCGCCAGCGAGGCCGGCGTCCCTAGAGACGACGTCGCCGAGCCCGTTGAAGTCATGGGGAAAAAGAAGATTTCTGTTCGACACTAGGGGAACAAAGAGTTGCGGTCCTTCTTGGCCGACGTCATGATGAAAGTCCCAACCCCGAGTCTCGTCTCGCAGCTTCCCGGTGTTTCTTCCCGCGGTGGGCGTGTGGAGGGAGACCACGGACAGCACAAATCAATATTTTTTTTCTCCACTGCCCGAGGACTGCTGATGGTGCCCTGGGCCGATTTGATGCCGCTGCTGGCGCTGAAACTCTTATTGGGGATGGGAGAAGCTCGAGTTTTACGAATTCTTTATCCATCCCACCCGACCACACCCGAGCAGGACCCGATTGCTGGCAGCGATTAGCTGCTCGAAGAAAGCTCGATAGGAGCAAATGTCCTTTGTTGAGTAATTTTTTATGTTGAGAGAAGTGTTTTCAATTATTTTTTACTTTTCTTGTTAACAATAACTTGAGTTGGAGAAAAGAAAAATGTGAAATTATCAATACACGTAAGTACACTGATTACTTCATGTTTGACATCTTCTCTAAGATTAATCCGTGTTTTCCAATATCAACGTTGAAATTGAAATTTAATATTACAAAATTGCAATCTCTAATCCTTACTGAAACTCAGTTGCAACTTTTAAAAATAAATGCGAGCTGTAAAAAAATGTTGCTTTTGTCTTAGGGGATTTTATGTCATTTCCGGCTTGATTTTGAGCTTCAAGCTTTAAAAAAAACTCAATTAAAAAAATAAAGCACAAGGGAAGGATCACAAGTGCGAGAAGCTCGACTCGAGGCCCGACCCGACCCGCGCCCAGCTCTCGACGCAGGCCGACGGGGGCGGCCGAAGTGGCGGCGCCGGCGGTCTCAGCCAGGGTGCGGCCGCAGAGGGGGGAGTGAACTTTGGTCACGTGATCAACAACTTCTTTTGCACGGCCAAAACAAGAGAAACCTCGACGAAGTCACTGCAGTACCACAGTGGACCAGGTCGACGACGTCGACGAAGTCAGCTGCTGAACAGGCAGAGAACAGCCAGGACCTGAGAGTCGCAATTCGAAAGGACCCATCAACAAACGTCAGCAACAATCTTGGTCCACCTTTGGCAAGTCTTGAGCGGTAAAACTCGACAAATCCGGCTTCTGCGGCAAAGTCACTGGAGTGGAGTTCGACCCGACGTTGGAGGAGCCCGGGATCTTGGGGATGTCGGCGCTGGATCGCATTAGTTGTGAAGTGAGCATCCTGCAATTCTAGCAAAATGTTTTCGCCCGCGCTGAATGATCCGAGGCCCAAGAAGTTGAAGAAAGGGCAGGGGCGGTGGCCGCCGCAACAGTTTCCGGTGCCCGTGTCCTTTGTGACAGACGTCAAGACCGTCGCAGTTGGGCGCTGGTACTACCGGGGCAGACTAATCCCCGGCACCGCCGGAGGACTTCTCGTAGTAGTCGACGAGGACGCCGAGCTCTTGGTCCGGTTAGGCTTCTTCGGTGACAAATGGGAGAAGGCGACTTCTCCCTCCGGGTCTGTGATTCTAAGGGACGTCGATCCCTGTCCGGCGATGGCAGAAGGTGACAAGGAGTCTCCGCCGGCAGGAGAAGGACTGTCCGACGACGGCGACCCCGAAGAGGACGGGGCAGGCGAAAAGGAGGCAAATGGGAAAAATAGAAGAAATCGAAAACGGAACGATGACGAAACGTCCCCTGTTGTTCTCTCTCCTTGCGAGTCCTACTTTCTGAGTTACGCCTTGGGCTGTCTCGTGGTTACTGCCGAATCCGGAGAAGAACTGAGCCTGGACGACCTCTGGTCCACCTTCTGCCGCAACGACCGGACGAATCGTTTTCCTTATGTGTACCGCGCCTACCATCACTTCAGGGCCAAGGGCTGGGTGGTCAAGGACGGAACACAGTTCGGCTCGGATTTCCTACTTTATAAGCACGGCCCGCCCTTCTATCACGCTTCCTACTGCGTGTTGGCCGAGACGCCAAGTCGGGTGAACCCATCCTCTTGGCGAGATCTGGTCGGCCTGAACAGGGTTGCTGAGTCTACTGGCAAGGAGCTCCTCATTGCAAGAGTAACACGTCCTGCGACAAAGAAGACAGACGACGCTGACTGCGATGGTAACGAGGCGATTTGTGGCCCAGAGCTTCTGCTTCAACTTAGGGTTGACGAGATCCTAGTGCGGCGCTGGGTACCTTCCCAAGAGCGGGAGGATGAGGACCTTCCATGAGCCGTTAAAGTATTCAAGCAGCTGTGTGATAGCGGTGAAACCATAAATATCGTCGAGTCATGTCTTTCTCATCTGGTGACTCTGACTCAAATTATGAAGCAACTCTTTCTCTCTCACTTGTTGCAGGTTCGTGGGTGGGTACCACGGATTGTGAGCAGAACACTGAGTCATCCCTGAAAGGAACAGGAAGTGAGGTGAGGTAAGAATGATGGCAAAATCATTATCTCTCTTTTTACTGCGTACAAGTGCACAAGAACTGAGAAGTCTCTCAAACGTGTTGAGGTATCGCGATGTGGCTGCTGTTTGGAAAATCATAGTAAGAAAAACTACATGAAGATAACAGGGTATAACCTACGCAGTTTGTTTTTCATCTATCATATGTAGTAGCTTGTTATACATTTAAGTGATACGCTGAGGGTTTTTTGGAGTGAAATTATGTAGTGAAAAGGGAGTGCATATATTTTTTATCATTTAACGGCGTTCAACAGTCCGTATGGTCTTTCGACGGCCACCCCCTCCCTCTCCTCCCCCTCCCCCCCCCCACACCCGATCTCAAGGATTTTGAGCATTTTTACTCTCGGTTTTTGTCCCAATTTTGTCTACGAGCCTTTTGACGAAGCTGTTTAGAAATTCATAATTTTGCGTCGTATCGTTATTAGTCATGGCTGTAACTACGCACACAACAAAATCCTGTAATAATTCCTTGGCCACTCCGTAAGGGCAATTGTATGTTATCCAACCTTTATCGATCCAAGACATGAGCTCGCTCCTCTTTTTCGCGTTAGTCCTCCTCATCGCATTCATTATTTGCATCAGTGTCACTTACCTCTACCTATGTAACATCCAGGTCGACAACGCCAACATGGTCTCCACAGTGCTTGCCAGTGTCCTACAAAGTTATCTGGGCCAATACCTTGAACTGTCGGACACGTCCATCGCTGTAGGGTCACAGATACAGCTGGACAACGTCAAATTGAAAGAATCAGCCTTCTCAGCCTTGGGTCTTCCCGTGAAATGTGTTCACGGTAAAGTCGCCAAACTAGTCATAAAGATTCCATGGCTCAACCTATTCACCAAGAAGACAAGCATTGAAGTCAAAGGACTGCACCTCTTGGTGGTACCTAGCACAGCAGTCAGGTAGGCTAAATGAGAACTTACAGCCCATGCGTACGTACGCGGCACGCAATGTATGTAATAACATACTTACACTCGAACTTGTGTTTTGCAGATATGATGAAGCTAAAGAAAGAAAGGAATTGAACGAGGCAAAGCAGAAGAGACTTGAGCGAACGGAACAGGCCAAGCAGATAGAAGCCTCCCAGAATAAAGAAGAGTCTAGTGATACATTCGTTGAGAGACTCGTAGCCAATATCATCAAGAACCTGGAGGTAACTGTAAGTGGAGTCCACCTAAGATACGAGGATAAACAGTCGCCAGGCTCTGGACGCTATCCTTTTGCTGCTGGAGTGACCCTGCGAAGCGTCCTCATGACTACCATGACAGAGACACAACAAGATGGCAAAGAAGACGGGAAGATCAAACTAAAAGTCTTTAAAAAGCACGTGGAGCTGGACAGTCTGGCCTTCTATTGGAAGCCCAAGGCCAGCCTTTACTCGGAGAAAAGTAGGAAAGTAGGAAATGACGATGTCTCCGCTGCCACCATCGACAGTATGTTCAACGATAGTATCGGCACACGTGAAAACCCAAGCACTCGGCTCAAATACCTGCTTGGCCCGATTAGCTCGGACGCGATGCTGGAATGGTGCCCAAATCCTCTGGTCTTTCAATACACCAAGCCACAAATCGACCTGCGGATACAGATGCGAGAGCTCTGCGTCTCCCTCACGAAGTACCAGTACCAGGTAAAGTATTTTCACCATCAATGACACTGCTTTGCACATAATACCTTTATGTGTGTTGTCATGTAGCTGTGTACTAGGCTAGGCCAAAAAGGGGTCAACTTTGGAAATTCACTGACAGCGTCTGGGGTTTGTTACACGGGCTCAAAAGATGAAGATGTCGTCAAATACTTTGGA
>JAAUXU010079570.1_pt1 | contig 43846 bp, 54 predicted proteins | sample 7278151 | NCBI WGS metagenome assembly JAAUXU01 (sample SAMN14350113, study PRJNA611818) | marine sediment metagenome | isolation source: surface marine sediment (1.8m) | place: French Polynesia: Moorea | collected 2018-08
CTTGCAAGGGTGCGCCTGGATGCTGTCTGGGGGCACCAGCTTAATAGAAGACCTCTTGACCTACACGGGCTTGTCAGGTTCATGAAAATGGACTGTATTGGCAAGGCCATGAAACAGAGGGCAGAGCAAGTTAAGTCACTGGTGAACCTGCCAAGCCAGGCATAAATGTTCATTAAGCACTTAGATGTTTGCCATTAAATGGGGCAGGAAAAGACTCAATCCAGAGTTACTCCTTTTCTCTTGTTGGGACTCCCATTCCCTCTAAGAGACCCCACCAACAAACAAACAAACCCTGTCATCTGTTTCAAAAGAAAAAATACTGTTGTGACTTTTCAAGGCCATTAAGTGGTTGGTGCCTACCACAATGGCTAACCCCAAGGAAATTGGGGGGCTGCACTCTCTAAATGAGGAAGAAGACTTTCCCCTGAAGAAGCTGGAGAATCGATCAGCATTCTGCAAAGTCTGTGAGCTTGCAATTGGTGCCACTGTGAAGTCACAGTTGAAGCTGCACCTGGACAGCACAAAGCACTGCACAAATACTGAGCTGAAGAAGCAATCATGAACCCAGGCTACTCTGGAGGACTTCTCACAGCCAAACAAGAAAGTTCCAAATTGGAGGCTGTCTCTTGTGACATGTACAAAGCATTTGTTTCTGCTAACATTCAACTGTGCAAGCTGGAGAATATCATGCTTCACTCATTCCTGGAGTCCCACATCTCCATCTCCCTTCCAGACTCATTGACCCATTGAGGAAGTACATTGACGAGGGCTACCAAGAGGTGAAATAAGCTGGACAAGATGAAATTACATTACAATATTTATATGTGTTTTGGATCATGCTCCAAATCTGGTCTGAACTGAAAGAGCACCCCCCGTGGATATCGGTGGTTGAAACAACAGACACTCTGGGGTACACACTTGGAAACTTGCTACTTGGGAGACTGGACAACAAGCAGTATCACACTCCCTTCCTGGTCAAATGTTTGTTCCTGGAGAAGTCCAATGCTGGAACAGTGGCCTGCCTAGTGAATGACACATTGAGATGGCTGTTTCCTGACTTTGACATGAGACTGGCTAAGCTTTTTGTCACAGATGGTGCACATTACATGCTAAAGGGTGGCTCTGACCTCCGCACTTTCTACCCTGATCTGGTTCACTGCACATGTATGGCACATGGACTGCACAGGATCTGTGAGAAAACCAGAGAGATCTTCAAAGATGTGAACACACTTATCTCTACCTGCAAGAAAGTATTCCTGAAGGCACCACTTCATCACACATTGTACAAAGAAAGCTACCCTGACCTACCATTCCCCCCCGAGCCCATTCTCGTGCAGTAGGGGACGTGGGTCAGGGCTGCATGCTGGTATGCTGTGCACTTTGATGAGATTGAGGATGTGGTGGGCAAGTTTGATGAAGATGATGCTGTGAGCATCAAAGAATGCATGCAGACAATCCAGTCAAGCTCACTGCACTCAGGTCTGGCCCTGATTGAGAGCCACATTTCATTCTTGCCAGACTACACCACTTGTCTGGAAGAAGCAGGCATTCCTCTTCTGGAGGGACTCTCCCTACTAAGAAATGCTCAAGTCAAGATTGAGAGCATCCCTGGAAATCTTTGAGAGCAGCTCAGGATCAAACAGCAGTCCCTGTGGAAGAAAAATCTGGGTTTGAAGATCATGCAGCATGTTGGCCAGGTTCTGGATGGAAAAGATCCATCTCTGCCTTCTGGCATGGGACCTGCAAAGTTTGCCCCCCTGACTAGTACGGATGTGAAGAGGAGCCTCTCACAGTTCAGAAACATCTTCACTGACAAGAGGCAGAGTTTTACAGAGGACAATCTGCCAAAAATGGTTGTCTCGCATTGTTTCTACAGCAGAAACTCAAAACAGTCTGAAGACCCTAAATATTCTGGAGTTTTCAATAAATATTTCGGCAATTTTGGCTAAACAATATTAAAATATTATGCCAAAAATGGTAAATACTATACACAGCCATACTCATGACTAAAGATGGTGACTGAGAGACCACCATGAACTGTACACAGAAAGATGAATATTTCCCACTGAAACATGTTGCAATCCTGTCAAGAAGCTGCTGGATCAGTGAGTTAAGCAGTTGGCTGAGAGACCAGCTGTAAACCACTGACCTTGACACTTAGGATGGAGCTTAAGCTGCTGCTGTTGTGGCAAGCAGTGACAGCTGATTCAGCTGACGATTGAGTCCAAACACAGAACAGCTACTACTGTTCTGTAGCCCAAATCGTACCGATAGCACAGTTAGTTCTTCACTTGGTCAATTGGGACTTTGTTTGGGCTCAATCATCTGCTGAATCAGCTGTTGTTGCTTGACTCAGTCTTCACTCAACGAAACCAGGCTGGCGTGCTGGGCCAAAGCTCCATCCTAAGTGTTGAGGTCAGTTCTGTAAACTTGCTCAAAGGCCAGCTTCAGCAACCTTTAAGCAAGTTTTTGTGAAGATAGAAATTACTTTACTTCTGCACTATGTCAATGACCATTGGAGCAGAAGTGGCATTCAAAGTTGCCCCCCCCACATTTGGACATAGAACATGGATCACATAATTTGCAGCTTTGGGCTACATTTGGAAACCCACTTTAATGAGCATTGAAACCTTCCATCAAAGTGATGGAAGGTCACTTCAACTGATCTAGTCCCTTAACAAACATTCAAAATGGTTGCCTGGTGTACCAAAAGTGTCAATAACTGATCACATGCTGATATTCCCCTCAGAAACATCCCCAGGTGCTAGGTCACTTCTTTCCATCATCCTGTCACACCTATCCTTGTCATTATCTCTTGTGTGTCACAAGTGTCTCTCAGTATTATATTCCATTGAGCATGTTTGAGATTTGATTCAACCCTTTCTTCCAGCTCCGCACAAGAACAAACTTTGACGCCACAAGTCTTTGTCTGAAGAAGCAAAGGCAATCCTTACTTCAAACCTCACAGAGGAGATTGAATTTTATAACTTTGTCAGAGACAGACTGAAGAGGCAGTTGGCAAGACTGACATGAGGGATTCTTTTTGAATAAACACATGCACAGTTCAGTGTGTCACTTATGTAGCATAACTCATTTTCTCTGTTTTTCACAATGTGTGTGCCATTTGGAACTAACTTTTCCATTACTGGCTTCAGGATTGGGTGGTTGTGCTGGTGCTTGTGGTTGTTGACTTTTGGTCATAGCCAAGAAAATTCTTAATGTAAAAGTGAGCTCAAAATGACATATGCTATGACTAGGAAACTTCAGTTTTTGCCCTTAAGTTGAAGAATTTTGCTCCAGGATTATAAAAGGAGCATCAGGGGGGCACTTCTCACTGGCACTCTTTGTTGAAACAAGTCTTTTGGTTACTTCACTCAATAATAATAACTCAAAAAGTACTGGGCCAAGATCCAATAAAGCGACATGGCGACAATCACATGTGGGGAGGATGGCAGCCAAAGATTGTTGGACACAAAAATCCCTTAAACTTCCTTCCCACCAAGCCAGAAACTTGTTGGCTGTGGGTGAAGGGGTCCTGTTTTGTTGGAACAGATAGGGCTAGCCAGAGAAGATCTCATTAATCCAGAGTTTCATCTTCCTCTTCAGGAGATCAAGGTACACATTCATATTGATGAATTCCTTGTTCCATGAAGAAAATTGGCATTTTTTGCCAGAATCAGTCATCCATCCATCAGTCAAACCATCACTGACTCTAGACTTTGCCTCTCGAGGATGGTTTTCAAGGCCTTGGGGGCCAGAAGAAAGGTCATTCATAGGTGATCACCACATCAGTTTCCATGGCTCTGCTCCACTGATGCCGTGTTGTAATTCTGTATTCAGGTGAGCATACTTCATTTGTGGACGTGCACCAAGTTTTGTTCGTTTTTTCTGGGTACCCAAAGCGGGCAAATATCTCCTTCTCCAATGTGGCCAACACCATGTCAGTGGTTGTTTTTGGCAGGGCGAAGGCTTCTGGCCATTTGGAGAATGTGTCCTGGCATGTGAGGATGTATCGGGCACCTGAGGAGTGGCTGGGACCCAGCGGTCAGTGAACACAAGGTGCGTGTCTGGTCCTTTTGTTTTCCTGTTTTCTGCTGGCAGGTGGTACAGGTGGCCATATGATCAGTGTCCTCTGTACGCGTGTGAGGAAAGTAACCCACCCTCTTCAACCTATATAGGGTGGTGTTGATACCCATGTGCCCACCTAGACGATGAGCCCTTTCTATAATTGGCTCCCACCATGATTGAGGAAGGCAAAGAACTTTCCTAGCTGGGTGAATGTCATCAGCTAGTAGCCATCTGCAAAATACTCCATTATCTATGACTAGGTCACCGAAGAACCCTGCATACATAGCTCCATCTAATGGTAATTCCTGGACTTGTTCTTTTGATGGCTGGGTGTTTGTCTTGACGTAGTCGATTAAGGTGGAGAGGACTTCGTCCTTACCTTGAGCTGTGGCCAGCTCAGTCCATCGCTTAATCTGTAGGGGTTTTGGGTCTGCAAGCTCGATGGCATTGACACTAGCAGCCCCTTCTGGTTTGGCCTCCTCTAGGAACCCTCCTCTGCTGAGGGCGTCGGTGTTGTTGTGTTTGGTGCTGGCACGATGTTCAACCTCAAAGTCGAAAGTGGACAGTGCATTTAGCCAGCACTCTGAAGTATCCTGGCTCATGAGTCTCGAATCAGTTAGTAGTTAGTACCATTGTTAGCTGTAAGGTCACGTACACGTATGTTGATGTCAGCCGCCGGTTACTCACGTAAACCCAATGTTAGAGATAGGACGACCGCCCCCTTGGGGTCCATGGTGCGGACATGCTTGAGGGCAATGTTATCGGTTCTCCACCTAAAGTGTGGGCCATGTTAGAGATAGTACTGGTACTTATCCATCCAGATGAGGCCAGCATACAGCTCTCCTTTGGTAGACGGTTAGTTAGTTTAGCTAGGGTCTTATTGAGCTTCTTAGAGCCGTATGTGATGATGACCTCCTGTCCCTGCTGTACCTGGCTGAGTATACCCTCCGTCTGTGTCTGGCAAAAGTCGGTATCGAGGATGAGTTGACCCGCCTTAGGTCCCTTAAAATAAGGGAACCCTAGGACTGGTGCTGACACCAAGGCCCCCTTTCTTTCGAGTCGAGGCAAGATCAGCTTCATGTTGAGGGCGAAGCGCGTGTTGAGCAAGGGTCGAGTCCGCTGGTGGGCGGGATTGCGGCGTGTCTCATAACCCGAGCAACGCCGGGCACCTCTGCTAGTGCAAAAGGTGGCCGTCTTTGAAACTGAATTCACCTTTAATAGTATTTGGCATCGTAGTTATCATTTTTACTGGTCAGTACATCCACTTGCGATTTTTGTGATACTACTGTATGACTAAGTGATCGCTCGCCTCCATCGCTTGCAACCTCGAACCTGGAGCCGAGGTACTTTAGCCGCCGGGAGCAAAACTATCACTGGTACAGTGTAAAGAGATGTCATCAGACACACCTGATGGATCCACCGAATCCAGTAAACGGGTGAAGATCGCACAAGGATGAGTCAACCTCTAGTGACACAACTTGCCACCATTCGCCCCTCGAATGTGTGACAAGCTTGTCTTCACATCGTTCGCCTGTGTAAATGCTGTTTCATCTGGAGGATAATTTCGTGCCACACACGCACAATCAATTCAGTTGATAACTTGCAATTTTCAACACTACGAATTTTCTTACGTGTATTTCTCACTCGCATCGACAGTTGCTTTGTCATTCAACAATGAATAAAAGTAACACAATGCAAAATATGTGCATTACAGTTCATTGTTCAATTTGAACATTTTCGACTTCTCTATCAGTTTTGATGTTTTACTTTTCCTGCTCAATGCTTATAAATATGTTGGACAGCTCATCATTCAGCGTCTCAGTCCTGTACGCGATCCGGATGTCAGGCACATTGGTCCTCGTCACATCATTGCCGGCCACGCCTTCGCGGGTGTAGTTGGGGCCGTGCCAGTGCTGCTTTGCCTGCAGATTGTTAATCAAAGCATAAAAGGCATGTTTGTCACTTCTGTGAAGTGATATCCGCGCTACCTCGTGGGAGAATCCGCTCATCAGGACCGAGTTCCTCGCCAGCTCACACATGTCGCACGAAGACATCTTCCAGAGCTAAGGGTGAATGAGAGAAACCAAGTGACATCACAAGAGCAGGGACAGAAGAGCGTATTTCCACAAGAGTGCAATAAGCGCGCACCCATTAGAGACCCGGTGCCACTGCGGCGCACCCGTATAGCGCACTCATCACCCCCAGGTCTGCATGGGCGGACAATGCAGAGCGCAAGTTGCAAAGCCAATGATGGCATATCAAATATACATGTGTGGCATTTGGTGGAATAAATTTACTTTTCGGGCATGTAACAGTCCTGTACTGCGACATGACTGTTATCGGGGTCATGGTTGTGGTTCTTCATGGAACTCTCCAACTTGCCTTCAACTGGCGGTCCACAGAGCGCGCTCTACTGATACTTGTGCTCTACTGGAGCTTGCGCTCCACATTGTGCGCTCTAGTGGATCAAGCTCTCGTGACGTGCACTCTACTCAGGGGTAACAGAGTCAGATTTGATAGGACCCGCGTTGCACAACATGAAGACTTCACTTGCCTGTGTGGCAATTGAGTACTCTTCCATGAGCGGCTCCTTGGTGAAGTGGAACTGCAACGGGTCATCGGTGGACAAAGAGATGTGTAGGCCTCGTGCCAGGTACTCGGGCAGCGGCGATCTGAAGGGAGACAAGAACTATCACTGCACAATGGGTCATCTTTAGCTCCAGGAGGTGTGACTCACCTGTTGTAGTTGAGGAACAGCGAGTTGTTGGACAGTGGGCTCATGGCGATGCCTATTTGTGCCAGGTAGTAGAGGTACTGCAGCACAGGTACCTGAACCAGGAGTCGTGACGTAACAAAACATGTACACACTTGGGTAGAGATTAGGCACTCCCGCAGTTATAAAACAATGCATTTGGTCTGTACTGACTGGACATGAAATGACTCGACTCAGCTTTGTCTCTACCTTTCTGAGCAGAAGCCCGTGCGAAATGCTCTCGCTCATCATGAACCCGGCCACCAGATGTTGGATTGGGCCGGCCTCGCCGCAGTGGGGTCGTAGTACGAAGGTGTTGAAGTCACGCTCACGCCTTAAGAAGTCGGGCATGAGACAAGAATGGACGACAATGCCATGAGTCGCTACTCACCGGTAATGGTTCAGGACGGTCATGTTTGCATACATATAGTAAATGTAGTAGGCGTAAGGAGGATTCTCCTCGTCCGTCCACGCCTCCGGGGTAGCTACATCTCGGTCGAACAAGGGGTTTTCAGGCTTGCTCTCATCGTCCACAGAGTCGAAACCAATCACATACCGAAGAAACTTGTGCAATGCGGGATGTGATCTTGGATCTCGGGTGACTTCAAACAGGGGCCTGAACAAGTTGTCCAAGATCTCTTGAAAGCTGTTGACCAACTTGTTGGATTTATAGATGTCGTAGAGCCTGGGCACCTAGGTAATGGCGTCTTGTCATGACAAACAGTCTGCCTGTGCCAGTGCAAAGCGGTAACTACTACCTGGATGAGCCACCGCACATTGTCCGAGTAGACCTGGTTGTTGATGGCCCACTCGGCCAGATTGTCCCACTCCTTGGGGTTTCTTCCGTAGATGGACAGACGCAGCTCTGAATTCTGATACTTGGATTCTTCCAGGTCCTGCATCACCTCCTTGATGAGCTTCCCGAAGAAGCGCCCACCAATGAAGTTGTCTGTCTTCATGAACACCTCCCTAAGCCTGGATTCGCCGATAGGGTTGTACTTGGCATTGAATTTGTCGAAGCGATGGAAAGTGTTGCGGTCCTGGAGATCAAAAGACTCTATGAATGATAATGCATAGGAGAAATCTCTGGTCGAGGAACTGGTGCCTCTCACCTCACCACTCAACTGCCAACAGCTCACGTTCTTAAGTGCAGTCAGCATACAGCTCACACAATTTACCTGAGGAGCACAACGACTGATCAGCAGACGTGTACAAGTTCAAGGTAGTCCTGTACATAAAACACATGGTTGATGATGTACGGACGCGCGCCCGACTCTTACTTCACCTCTGGTTGAGCATAGACTGCGTGCTCCCACCCGCTGTGCATATACTTACATACAGTTGTACAATTGATTCATACGCAAACTTGACATCTCATACACATTGGCGAAAAAGCATGCGGATGCCCTAATATCATTCCTAACTTTGGTACAAAACATTGAGACACCAACAAGCACACGTTCCCGCAACAATACTACAATACATAATCGATGGGACTTCTTGTGCTGAGTGGCCCCACTTTCCATGGAAGCAACATTTTACGGACGCACACCACGTTCGTGAGCGCGTACAGTACTTGGGAGACGAGGAAAAGAAACCAGTAACAATCCGTACACATCTAACACAGAGAGAAACAAGTGCATCTTGATTCACCTCACCTGAGCTGTCACTGAGCACAGAACAGAGACGTGCAAAACAGAAAAAGAAAAACATGACAACTCTTTTACCCCTTCCAGGCCTTTTTGTCTAAGGATGCTCTTGCCCCAGGGCCCTCAGGCCCGTGACCTTCATTGACATGGCACCCACCCACAACCGATTCTTAGAAAACACAAAGTAGGTCCATATTGGATCACGTTGAAGAGCTTGCTAGAGGTTGTACCAGGCAGCTATGGCAAAAAAGGGCTCAGTGAAAGCTCAGTAAATCTTTCTTCTTTTTTTAAAAGAAAGAACAAAAAACATATAGCAGTTTAGGACATGGCAAGTACGGGTAAATACAGAGTTCCGGAACAACTTTACATAATTATGTAGATACAGCAGTGTACGTTTACAAAGAGATAGTGGATGCGCAGAAGGAAGTGCGTAGAAATTGCCCTGGGTGGAATACAATACCAGAAGATGCATTTACAGCCTTCTAAAAGAGTCAGTGCAAACGCAGTTCTGATACCTTTTCCACACCGAGCGATTTGGATTTTTCACCACCACCATAAGGAGAAACAGAAGAAGAACCTCTGGAGAGCAAAGACTGACTTCTCATGCTGTTTACTCGGGTTTTTTTCTTTTCTGGCACCTGTTTCTCTTAAGTTTCAGCTATGGAGTCGTTAGATCCATCAAGAGTGCAAGAAAATGTCACTTGAGCAGGCACGAGGGAAAGGGTTAACAACTCTGTCTACACTCAAGAGGAATTGTTAGTCGTGAAAACGATCGAGACAGACAGAAATAGTAATAAATGTGACAAAAGCAGAAGCCTGAGCAAACAAATTTGCGGGCTCCCTATCACGTGAGGACGCCGAGATATGTCCTCTATAATATAATACAGTACAGAGTGATGTAAGGTTAGTAGCAGCATTCATGAACACGCACACCAAACTATTGTCATGCCAGATAAGGTTAGAATCACCGTGTGACATTTATGTGGCCACTGTATACAATGTTGGCCTCCCTCAGTAAAAGAAGGCACTTCAGTGGGGGCTCACACTTCAAAGAAAAAACCGCACATGCAGATATACTCACCGCGTGCACGTCCAGCATGTCCACGGTGAGGTCATAGGCCGTCAGATTCATGGACTGGAACACTTCGCTCAAGGTCATCACTTGACCGTCCGGAGTCTTGCACACCTAGGACACAGAGAGTGGACTCGGGCAATTTCGGACACGACTACAGCGGTACTTTGGCTGTCCCCATGCAGTACCCGAACTACGACGTTCCATGCCCGGAAGAAGGACTTACCTGCGTGTCCGCCTCTGTCTTGAGCGCCTTCTTGATGAATCTAAGGAGGTGTTTCTGATTCATGCAGGAAGCGGCGTGAATATGAGTGTCCACCTGCACAGACGTATGTGCAATTTTTCGTGTCCATGATCTCACGCATGTCAAAGACGAGTACCTTTCTAACGTTGTAAAAGTCCCGATGAGCCACAGCTTTCTGCGCCGACAGCTCTCTGACCTCGTTGAGGAGCACGTGGAGCTGGAACTTGGAGCTGAGGTAGCTCAGGCGCCGGTAACAAAAACTCTTGAGCGGACCGTCGGCTATGAGTGCACACAGCAGGTGCATATCGGAGACGAACTCCTGCAGCTTGGGACAGGCGAATTCCATCCGCTTGCCGGATCGCACGACTCCGAAGACGCCCTCTTGGAGGATGAGCGAGTCCGTGGACAACTTTGGCGGGAATGAGCAGTCCCAGGGGTCCCTCTTGGACTTGGGGGGGTGGATGGGATGATCTGTAGAACGAAGAAGAGAAGAAACACTTGAAAACACCTGAGTGGCAATTATTGAGGAGGCACCGAGAGAGTCCCGGGTTTCTCTTATTCCTTAGTGGAGGAGGTCTTTTATACTGCACATGTTAATAATAGTGTGGGCCAAGCTGTACAGCAGTTGCCAAGGCATCGCTGCGCCCTGGTGTGTTGTACTGGTCAAAGGCAGAGGGTTGGTAGGGGGGGAAGGCCCGGGCCACACAATGCATATCTTCCATGTCAAGTGCATAATGTGACCGGGTCTTGAGGGAGCGCTCACACGAGGCCGCGGTTCGTGCTACAGTAGAAGCCACTTATAAGAACATCATCTGTACTAGGCCAAAACGCTCTTAAAGGCGGCCTGTTCTTATAAGCAGCCTTACCTTGTTCATAAGAATTAACAACATAAGAAACGTAGTTGTGGATTTGTGCACTTAGAGCCTTGGGACAAGGCTCATTAAGTTTCACTCAAAGAGTCATCCCTGAAGAGTGAAAGACGTTGATGGTTTTTGCCTTCAATTCTTTTGTCCAAACTCGTCTTACTCATGTTTGGATTTTGAACTTCTCAAAATTACTCAGGTTTTTACTGTTTTTTCGCAATTTTGGATGAAAATCGTTCTAATACGCAGATTGTTCTTATATCGGGTGTTGTTATAAACAGCTTCTACTGCACTCATAGATGGCTAGCGAACGCTCCCTTGTGGGTCGACGACGTCACAATGGTGCGCACCAACCAACAAATCTCACTTTGTGCCACCTCCGAAGAAAGGGAGGTCGTTATGGGCGGAGGCACCGCTGCTGACCCACAACCACCTTAAATGCAGAGCATCTGACATTATACATTCCCGGAGTAACAGTGTAGTCTTTACCTTCCAAAGTAGCCTTATCCTGGTGGACCCGGTCGTCCTTGGACAGGCTGGGCAGCCGCTTCCTCAGGAATTTCCTGCAGGCGTTGGGAAAGGCCTGCCACACAAACAAACCCATGAGTCTTCACCAAGTGAAGATCTTACAATCACCGTCATACCTGCTGCGACTTCGCCATATAGCTCTCTCTGATGAGCAAGGCCTTGACCAACAGCTTGGAAGCGTTTTGCAGATCTTCCACAGGGACCTGAAAAAGGCGACGGCGATATCAGGAGAACTGTCCGACTGGATCGACACCAAAAGAAAAACATTGCTAGTACGCTAGATTCATTGGAGGGATGATTTCCCTCCGGTTTTCTTGTCCGAGAAGCAACACACTTGATACGTGCATGCGTGAAAGTGAGTGCAAGATGTACCAGGGACGTACCGTACTGTACATACTCGTATACAGACATGAATACGCAAATAAATGTAACTACTGTTCTCATCTTCACTTCATTCATCACCGAGGACAAAGACGATTCTCCCATTACCATTTACATCAATGGGACGGGTGGCCTAAAGACGGGTTAGCCCCTAAAGACGAACTTGCCAGCTGCGTTTAAACAAGGCGGATATTGTGGGCATGCAATATGACCCCAAATCTGCCTGCTTAAGCGCTCTTGTACAGCACTGCACTACTGGAGTCCCAACCTTGTGAGAGGAGCCAATGTTTTGAAAGAAGCACAGTCCTGTCTGCAACTGTCGGAGTTGTCGAGCTCTCTGCATGCAAAGGTACGTATTGTCAGCAAAGAACAGTAATGCCAGTGGGTCATGGAGGGTGTCACGTACAGGGTCGTTCAGATTTCAACAGACCCTGCATCATATGTCAAGGTGGTGGTGAGGCTTGGTCATGTCACCAATAGCATCACCCATCTGCATGAGCATTCACTGATCATCGACAGCAGTTACTGCGAACATATTGTAACCATGGTAGTCAAAGACTTCCTTTCTTACCCCGGTGTGGTTCTCCTCCCCCGAAATTGACACCCTCTGGAAGTAGGGCGCGACATCGTCAATTTTGTGGAGTGCTGCAGCGTCCACAGCATCCGCCTTTGGGGCGGCCCCCGCGACCGCCGCACCTGGTCCCGCGCCGGTCGAGTCCTCCGAGATGGTTCCCACAGTGGGCTCGTAGTTGTTGACGCACCCACCGTCGGCAAACTCTTTCTGTACACTGGAAAGAAACAGGGCGGGAAAAGCGTCAGCAACAGTGATGGCGTAAAGGTCATGAAGCAGTATTGTCCGTGGATGACGAATCTGGACATTATCGAATACAACTTGGCCCACAAGGGGAGGAGGGTATTGAAACTTTTTGAGTATCTTCTTGTCGTTGGAGGCCATGTGCTTCGTGAGCGTCAGGCTTCTCTCCGGCGAGGTAGCGGTCGTTTCGCTGGTTGAAACTCTGGTCCATTGTGAAATTCTTCTTTTCGGAGAAGATTTTGACAGTCGACGGGTGGTGTTTGAGCCGTTTCAGCATCGCCTGTTACCTCTCCAACCTGAGGGCCCTCCTCACTGTGGCGCGGCTGACCATGCCGCTCCTCGCGAGTTGTTCCTTGGTCTCCTCCATCCTGCGTCTTGACCGATCGAGATTCAGATAGATTCAGCTGCACAACATTTGAAGTTTGGGAATTGTCCGGGTGCTCCAGGGGTGTTGTTGGGCGACACCCGGACAATAGTCGCAAAAATGTACGTTTCGGCGTCGGTGTTGCCGTACGTATATCGCCGTATATACAGTCTGTACCGCACTGTTCATTCAGCGAACTGAACCGCACAGTAGAGAGAAATACACAGGAAGATCAAGTTAAGGCTTCGAAAAGTCCAGACGGATGCGTTGACACGGACTAACGTATGGGAGAGTGAAGCAGTTGTCTTGCAGATCCCGACCGAAAATCTTTGAAGTAGAAGACTGGGTGGTGCCTTCAGCTGTTTTTTTTAAAGGCTCTCGTTGTATGGCTGGAAACTCGAAAATATGTTCAGCGTTCCTGATCTGTCATTCCTCACAATTTCCATTCAACTGTTTAGACAGAGTCATGTAAGGTGGTTTCATCCTTTTTCCAGTAACATAGAGTATCACGTAATTGCTGTATCTACTCTAAAAACGCTCTAATAACTGCTGCTCTACCAGAAGAAGTTCCAGTCCAGTTGCGGTTGTGGCATTTTTTGTCGCTCAAATACACGTAGAAGTTTGATATCGGGTGCTCCAAGAGGAGGTGACTGAATTGTTCCTAGTAAGTGGATGAAATGTGCCAGTGTGAACGCATCCTAAATATGTCTAAAGGGGGCACACAGAGCATGCGTGTGAGAGTGTGCATGTGATTCCACAAACACCGCGGTGAATAACATAAGTCGAATGATCGATATGAGTGAAGCAATGCGGGGTCAATTTCCCCTAGAAAATTAGTGCAAAGGTGTGTAATGACTAATGAGTGCTCGCAAATAGTGTAACAAATCATCTGTCCCAGATTGATGTGCATTTGACAAAAGTTTAAGCTTTCGAACCTACATTCTCTGTTTTTTGAAAGCAATGAGCTATCCTTCTTGGCAGCGGAAGGCAAAGTCTCACATTGAGTCTCAGACTACAGCATTTATCAGCCAAAGAAAGGTGTGCACTCAACTATGACCAACAGAGTAACAAATATATACACTGTCGTCGAAATTGTACTGTTGAAGCAATCGTGGTATGAGTTGCGTGTGAGTTAGCAACTCTACAGGGTCCACCACGCAAATTGACCAGTTCGAATATTGTGTCATTCTGCCACTGTCGTTCACCTATCCCAGACCTTTGAAGCACCGACGAAGGAGGTGTTTGGTGAGTAATGTGGACTTCCGCCCATGGATCTGCGAAGCTACTTACTGCATGGCCTGACTTGAGCGTGTTGAACTGCTTTTTCCCAATCTTGTCACCACCCCCACATGTCGGATCTTCCTTCCAGGCAAATTTGGGGATGAAAAACTCCTTCTGTCGCTATTTGTCTCCTCTCTGGTACTTGTGACAAAGTGTCCAGCCAAGAAACATCCACACTTTGCAAATTGCAGCAGTCCGGATGCCCATTCCATCAAGAGGGCCAGAGAGGAGGCATGTGTGAAGTAGCCCAACTGTTTTGAACTTTCAATGTGTCAGACACAGGCTTAGTTGGTCTTGTGCAAGTAGGCAGACCATTTATGTGGTGGACCCTGTCTGTATGCATGCACTGTTAACACACGGCCTACAAAGTAGCTTTTAGTGCAGCAGCAGCAGCAACTTCGAATGTGAATTGACAGCCTGGTACGTATGCTCACCACTACAAAGTCTGCTCAGACAGACCAATCTTCTACAGACACTGCATGCATGTCTACGTATTCATAAGTAGACTAGTACCAGATCTTCTGCTGCTGCTGTTGTTGTGCAGTGGATGAGTCCAATGAGAGACCTCTGGCCATCTTATGTCTTGCCACCAAAGGCCGGGAACTGAAAATGAACCCAGGTTAATTGAGAAGACATGAAAGAGTCACTTCTTCCAGAGTTTCTTTTCAGATCCGGGTGGTCATGATCAGTGATGTTGATCCTATGAACAAGTGCTGTACATTGTACAATGCAGAATTGATCGCTTTCATGGGGGAGGGGGGTAGTAAATGCTGTGTCTTTCCCGGAAAGTTAGGATTGCAAGAAGTCCCAGGAAAGTGTTCCAATGTGATTTTTACCTGTTGCTTTTCGCCCTTTTGCGAGAAGAAGCAGGGACAGAGGCAAACATTTGACTCTTCGGCGAAAGAGACCAGTCAGGAAGGCACAGAGGAGCAGTACACACATACAGTATGTTGATGATTATTGTACAATCTGTGTTTGTTATCTATGAGTGTTACTTCCCAAGGGAAGGCAGATTCCGGACTGTCAACTGTACCATGACTTTGCAGCCCAGTTACCATTCGTGCCTGAACGAGCTTTTTACGTGATTCATATTTTGAAAAAGAAAAAAGAAGAGGCTAAGGAGAGTCATGCCTATCTTGCTCTGTCGCCTTATCTGTACGTACCTTTGTCCACTCTACCAGACTGCAAAGAGATCATTTGGAGACACAAAGATGAAAAATCCGATAACATGGGAGAGAGAGACAAGGTCGACGAACAGTGGAAAGACATGACCTGAAGACGGACTTATGCAAGTACTTTTATTCATCCTCAGCTTTAGAGAAAAGTCGGTCGGTGCAGTTAAGTCAACTCTTAAGTCTCTCGAACGAGACGATTACAGGGAGACCATACTGGGAGGTGAAGGGTTGCATTCGGTACAACATTCAAGATGTCACTCACTACGCACGTGTGATACCTGAACGGATAAGTACTGTCGTGTAAGAAGTATACTAGTTCAGTTACCTTATGAGCTTGGTCTCGATCTGCTCGATGGGATACTGCGGCACCTCGTACGGAGCCGAGATCTCATTGGACAGTTGCTGGTGGTGCTGCTTCGCGTCCAAGAGTCTCTCGTTCATCTCCCGGTAGCGCATGCCCTCCTCCTTGATGCTGATGGACAGCGGGTTCTTGTCCACAAAGGCTGCCGGAGATTCGCTGCCTGCAACAACAACGCAGACGGATGAAACATCCTTCTACATACGTACGCCGTGCACTACGCAATGGGCGTGAACTAAGAGCTGCGGGTCCTTCAACAACAACATAAGAGTCTCGAAGAGTCCGTAATGTAACTGCAAAACCCGTCTAGACTGAAAGCCCACCTAAGCCTCGATAACACTGAAAATGTTCGAGCTGAGAAATGAGGCTGAGAGAGGTACCATTGACGGCTGCGGCGAGTCCCCCTAAGTCGTGAAAGGCAAGAGGTCTAACCGGAGTCCCGACTTCTTTGTCCATGTTCGCTGTCTGCGCGCACAAGAGCAGAAAATGGGGGTCAAGCTGACCATGAAGTCTCTCTTCAGCTTAATCTTTGCTCTCTGTCTCTGCCTACCTCAAACAACGGGCTGTTTGATTAGCAGTCAAATCTTCTCACTCCAAGCAGGGCCGTGTGATAGTAAAACAGTTTAGTTGTCTACAGTATATTCTTTTTTTTAACGTCTGAGTAAGTGCCTGCTCTTGAGGAGACCTCATTGGCGAGATATGCAGACTCCCCACTACTCCCAAGCCCATCAAACTGCGCCGCACATCTTTGGTCTGAAGACACCAACTCGCACCTAACCTTCAGCCTCACTAACATGGGGATGGGCGCAGGCTGGAAATTTGAGCCCTTGGCCGGGGGTGAGAATTTAGCCCAGCCGGCGTGCTTCATAATGGGCTGAAACTGACACGAAATCTAGACACTTCATAGGGTCAATGATAGATTATTGCAGCACACTATACAAGTAATTTCTAAAGACAGAACAACAAATTCCTATGCCATCAAGGTAAATTTTCTCATTTGAAGCAATCCTAAACACTGTGAGGAAAAGTGTTGCCTTCTTCTCTCATCTACTTATACGGACTTTGCTAGTACTTAGACATCTTTCAACAATTTGTGTTCAAGAAGATGTAGCGGTTGTTTCTGAAATGTCAAATGAAAAACTTTCGTCACGTTTTCAAAAACAAGAAAGGGGGAAAGAAAAGAAAAGAAGAAAAGAAAAGAAAAGAACAAAAGAAGAAAGATTGCGGGTTTGGTGACTGGCCCTTGGCCGGGCAGGGCTAGACGAAAGTCCAGCCCACCCACTGCTCTCTGAGCTAGACTAAGCCCGAACTCAGCCCTTGGCTAACCTAACTCTCATCTAATCAAGCTTTAAACTTGAGCTGAACCTCTCCTAACCTTAAACATGAACTCATCCAATCGAACCCCAAACCTGAACTGGCACTAATCTCATCTAATCCTAAATCTAAGCTGAACCTCTCCTAACCTTAAACATGAGCTCATCCAATCGAACCCCAAACCTGAACTGGCACTAATCTAATCTAACCCTAAATCTAAGCTGAACTTCCCCTAATCTAACATAGCCGGAACTAATCTAACCTAACTCTAAATCAAAGCTGAATCTCACCTAATCTGATACAACCTTTTACCATGAGCTAATCTAAGTCCACCAATAACCTGAGATGGAGGTAATCTAAGTCCACCAATAACCTGAGATGGAGGTAATCTAAGTCCACCAATAACCTGAGATGGAGGTAGTCTAATCTAAGTCCACCCATAACCTGAGATGGAAGTAATCTAATCTAATCCCCAACCTAAGCTGAACCTCACCTAATCTAACATAGCCTGAACCTCATCAAGTCTAAACGTAACTTTAAACATAAGCTAATATAATGTGACCCTAAGTCTGAGCTGGAACTAACCTAAACCTAACACAACCATGACCTAACCTGTCTAAGCCTAAGACATAGAGTGTGGGGGTAGCAGGAGCGCTCACCCAAAAAACAAAGTATATACTTTTTAACCGCGGCTACGAGTTCTCAACGAATAGTGACTTCCAGGGGAAAAAAGAGAGGCTGAGCGTGTCTAAGCAAAGGGGCAGAGTTAAAAATTGCTGTCCAAAGCAATTTCATCTCACTCTCCGGAGCTTCGTTGTGTATCTGCAGCACTGAAGTATGTGGTGTGAGGAGTACGAGTTGGTGTACATAAGCAGCACTGAAGTAAGAAGTTGCTTTTAGCTTCCTCCCTTACTTTCTTCCCCCTGTCTGCAGTGAATTCTTTCGCTCCCCCACAGCGTGCGCGCGCGCGTACTAGCGTGTGTGCGCGCGAGTCTATGGGATAATTGCCAAATCCTCTCTCTTGGTGGCAAAACAGCAGCAGTGGAGATATTTTCGTAAACTTGGCACGTGTTTTGCAGCCAGCTTACTACTACACAGTGCACTGTGCGCGCGCGTGTGCACACACGCACTGCAGCACCAGAAGTTAGCGACAGTTGCACAACGCGGACCTGAACCTTAAATGATGCACCCACGAGAGATGCTCCTGCGCACGACAACGACGTACAAAGCGACCAGGCCGTGGTCTCCCTGAACTGGTCCCCGCGCGGCTGCTCGGACCTGCGCGCCGAGGCCACGCGCACGGTGCGGGGCTCATGAGAAGTTGCATGTCAATAGCTTTATACCAGTGTGCCACAAAAAAGGAGCAATAACAATTCACTCGACATGAGGCCGTAAAGAGAGAAGAGAAAAAATCTGCACTGTAGCGCCATTTTAACGTGTGTTCAATTCAATGGGTTACTTTGTTCAGCACTGCGACGTTTTACAACAAAGACATCACATGCACATACATGTGCATATTACATACAAGACAAAGTGTGCTGAGAGCGGAGGATTTTCTTGGAGAGCACGAGTTGCCGCAATGGATGAAGGCCGGCCTACACTTGTGGATCAAAGTCCAAACTTGACGTACTCGAGAGCTGCTCTGCCAGAGGACGAGCTACGTCAGGCAAATGTTTCACTGTACAAGCACGCCTTAAAAATAGGGACGAGAATGGCTTCCTCGAAGAATATGAATGCGGGAATGAACTCTCATGAGAGTGACAGGAGAAACGAAGACGCTCTCTGGGTGGTTACCTCGGACCCCGAGAAGGCCTTAATCTGCGCTCACCTCTGTGTCAGTCTGTCTGTGCACCTCAAGAGGGCTCTCGCCTCCGCCTCGTGGTCCAGGCCTTGGTTGCCGGAATCGCCATCATCTCTCCTGCAGAGCAATTGCTATGCATGGTGCTGCTCACACCAGTCAGGCCTTGGTCAAGCTTTTGCTGCCAGTGCTTCTCTCTCAGTCACAAAGAGACAACTGCTCCGAGAGAGCAGGCGAAAGAGTTTTCCTCTGGGTTCAAGTGTACGTACACGTTTTCCGTTGCCACTATTATTTTTAGAAACAATGGGTGAATCTCTCGCCCATCGCGCCTGGTGAGTGTAGTAAAAGCAGAGAGAGACATATCCACACGCACACGCGCGAATAGAGACGAGCTGCTTTCGAAAGATCCGCAGCAACAGCAGCAAAAGTTGTGCTGCCCAACAGAGATATAGATAGCCCGGGGGGAGGAGCGAGGAAGAGGCTGGGAATAATGTCAAGACTAGGAAAACCCGGACACGCGGACGAGTCGGACGTGCATGGAGTACAACGGGATGCAGTGTCTTGCCTTGGCCGGCCGACCGGCCGGACCGGCAGGCACAGGCAGGCAGAGGCTGGGACAGGAACTTCTCGGGGTCTGGGTCTCTCCGGCGCTGCTCGACCCACAATGGAGTCGACCAGTATACGACATGTCCGAGATGTGCCTCGACTTTCTTGGCGGCTGCTACTTCATCAGTGCCAAGCGAGAAGAGAGAGGGCAAAAGTAAGCATGAGCTCGCTTAGCACCGACAGTAAAACAGCGCCAGACTGTAAAAAGTCGGATGAATACTTGCTAGACAGTTCAACTCTGTCCACGTACTCGAACAAATCTTATGCAAACAAAAGGTTGTGTTTGGGGAGGGTCCATGGACCGCTTCAGCTCTTGACTGCTGCTGGCTGTGACGGGCTAGTTGGAACTTAGTTTAGTTTAGATCAAGACCGAAAACGACAGCGTTGAGCTTCAAAACCACAAATCTCTGTTGCGTGCACACGCATGGGTGTGCGCGCGCGCGTGTGTGTCTTTCACTTGTGCCTGATGACAGGTTGTCTTTGACTGAAGCGTTCTGCACTTCCTTGTGTCTTTCCTTACCTTCTCTGAAGAGCATTTTGTCGGCGTAGTTAAGAATTCTGCGACGACTCAAAGCTCGGTTCTTGCTCAAAATCTGCTCCACCTCATGGTGGCTGCTGGCACGGCTGGCGCAACCGTCGTCAGAGTCGTAGCAGCAGTGGTGCTCGTGGGACGTCAGGCTTCTGGCGGCCATGACAGCACAGTAGCGCTTCTAGCGCAGAGGAGAAATCTCGCTGTTCGACCCTCTTCAAAAGCTGCCTGATGTTACTTATCTCGACGCGGTTACAGCGAGAAAAAGTTGCAACTTCAAAGAGAAGAACTTTTTTCCCTCAGCATGCGGATGAACTTTGAAATTGGAACTCTTTTCTATTGGACTTGGTTTTCCTGTCAAGTCTTCCACTGTCGCACTCTGATGGCCAAGGCCGCGCCCACCACATCCGGGCACAGCGAGGACGAGACGACTGAAGGGAAGGTGGGGAAAGGCGGAGATTACACGTAGTAGCAGTTATAATGCTGATCCTTCAGAAATGCGAGCTTCCTTTCTGCTGTTTTCCGACCACGAACTACTCGGATCCAGAGAGAATCAAGTGCTCGGATCGCATGAGCAGGAGAGACTAGACCAACAGGGATGGGGACGACCACAGGTCTGCAAGTCACCGTCTTACTCCTACTCCTCTTAAACGCCTCTCATCGTGTACCACCACTCACCCACACCTACTTCAAATCTGTCGTATCTGCTATTAAATCAGTTCGTGAGCTGGAGGTTTCCGCTTGTCAAGCAGCTTTCCGGACGGGCGGTGGCCGCGGCGGCCGCTGCGGCCGCGGCCCAGGTAACTTTCGAGCTCTGCTCAATTTTTTGCCCTCTTCCCTCGCCCGTCCTAGACACTCACTGCTAAGGCCAGGAAGGTGTACGAAACGACACCTCTTGAAAGACCTGCCACCGGACCCTCAGACCTTGTGCCAAAGTGCAACTTATTGGACAATGGCGGCCGCGCCGGCGAAGTTGGAGCCGGCACTCGACTTGATCGTGGACACCACGCTGTGTTAGCCAACTGCGTTGCCTTACTCGGTCAGCCCGCATAGCTATCAGTTGCTCTGGCGCTGTCTATAATCAGGTAAGAGAGAAAGAGAAAGGAAAGGAGTCTGAACTGTCATAAGCATGCTTCGACTTCTGTCACCACGCCAAGCTTTTCACATTGCCTACGTAATAAATGTACCTTGCTTGATACCTCGTCTGCTGCAGGACACTCAGATAGAGATTCAGGTGGCTGGAAAAAAAACTGCTTTAGGCTCAGACCCGGGGGTTCCCTGACCACCCTGGGTATGACGCTTCCAGGTCGAGCGTGAACAACGCCGTTGTTCTGTTAACAAGATCAACACAAACCTGCGTTCGGCCCTCAGGCAGTCCTGGAAGAGAGACTTCTTTCTCCGCACAACATTGCCACGCTCTTCCGTGACGAGCCACTGACTGATTCACAGATCCTGTCCTTTCGGGTTCTTAGTCAGGTCTCCGCTGGTATTGCGCAACAGCGAGGCCGAGACGCAATTAGGCATAGACGTAGGTAGGAGCACAAAGGTGTGCGTATGGCGAAAGGATGTATTATTACATGAGTAAGATGCATCATCGACAAATGTGGGGATAAAATTCTCTTGGAAGAGTTCTTTTTGGCATGTCTAATACACACGAATGCGCCCCGCTTGGTCGGGAGCAGACTATATCACATTTTCTCGTATCTCTGCGTGAAGTCGCAGGTGGAGCAAGTTTTAAAATACTCATCAGCATCACTGTCGTATTGCTCTTCCCCGAACTCGTGCTCGTGTCCGCCCAAGTCCTTCTTGTACAGGCTGCCTCTCACAGTCATCCTCAGCTCCTTGAGCTTGCGTTCGAACTTCTTCTTTTTGGAAGCATCCCGCTTCTGCTCACGCTTCTCATGTTCTTCCTCCAGCGCCTGTTCGGATCCCCACACGGTTAGTGCTCGTTCCTCAACCTAGTGATGGACTTCACTCACTCGTTTACTGAGTCTGATCAAGCTGTCGTGACGTCATACCTGCTCCCGGAGGTAGAGATGCATGTCTCCCCATCGAGAATTGTGTGGATTCTTCCTCTTAATGAAGCCGAGTCCGTCCAGGTCCGTGTCTGCTAGCAGGAACGTGTTCTTGGCGTCGGTCTTGGTGATCAGCTCATGCTTGCCGTCCTTTGATGTGTCCTTCACCAAGATTGTATCAACATTCCGATACCGAGACGACTGCTATGTGTCTGAGGAGGAGCTGAGCCGGACTAGACAGTCCTCGGCGAAAGTAATTTCCGCTGCAGGGGGAACGGGATGCATACACTGAATTGAAACGTGGTGGGGATTGAATGTGCATGCGAAATTGGTCATCGAGACACAATATCCAGCATCACGAGAAACCTTGTGGCTGCCTATTTTGACGCTAGGGCGCTCGAAATGCAGCAAACCCCTATTGCGCACCCCACCCGCAACGATGAATCATTTCATCTCTTTGGTGGGGTGAAATCGGCTAAAACGTTTTGGGGAGAGGAGTCCGACACCACCTCTACCTGGCAGTCTGCGTGACCCAAACCTCACGTCAGATTGTGCAATCGCCAAGTTGTGTGAGAGCAAAGAAGAACAAAGCAGTGATGGAGTCGAATCTGGTGCTGATAGAGGTGGCCACAAATTGGTCTCAATCTTTTGAGTCTGGCCCAGTCCAAGGAGGAACCGGAGAACCAAAGATGAATGGACGATAACTGACATGCCAAGCAGGAGATCTGGAGGGGAAGGGTCTGGGAGAGTCCTATCCACACGCAGGGACGGTTGTGGGAGCGGCAGCGCTCTAGAAAGTTTCACCCTTTTTTTCATTTTTAGAAGAACCCATCGACATTTCAAGCATTTTGGTCTGGCGCCCTCAGGGGTAGCAACGACACTTTGAGCACTCTAGCAATAAAATAAGTAATCACAAAGTTGCTAATTTTGCTGGGTCTTGAGAAGCAATGTCTGAACGACCAATTTCAACCGCAGATTGAAGTTGCCACTGTAGCGGATGCAGCCCGTTTTACCCCGCTAAAGTTACCAACTCCGAGGACTGCACACATACTGTCTGTCAGCAGCCTGAGCGCTATAGCTCCTTTGGCAATTAGTATAATGACACATTCAATGCCTCTCGGTATCGGGGCGTTTCGCCTTTCCTTGCACTCGTCGCACACGCTCAAGTCATAGGTCCGCAGGAGAAAGGACTCAGCCACTGGGCGGCCGCACTCCTGGCATTCTGGGCGGTCCGGTTCGACGATGGGTGCTGGACGCGACTCGAGAGGTCGACATTCCTCATCCTCGTCCTCGTCCTCGATAAAGAATCCGGCGCCGCTGTCAATGGGGACTTTCTGTTTCTCCAAGTTCGCTTTAGCCGTCACCCCGGTCTCGTTGATCCTGGCCTGGCGCAGGGTCAGGGCCTTCTGGCGGTTCTTTTCGGCCCGATCTCGCTGGAACTTATTCAAACAGGAAGAAGACATTCCCTTCTCTTCCTTGACCTGCTCCGCCTGATCTTCCCCATCATCTTCCCCCAGATCAAAGATGCTCTTCTTCCGCCTCTTTTGTTTCGCCTGTCCCTCGACGTCGTCGTGACCCAGCTGAGCCAAGGTGTCGTCGCTGATGTCGTCGAAGATGTCTCCCAGGTCGGTCATGATCCCTCATCGATTTGTTTTGCTTTTACGGACAACGGTCAGCCCAGCCAGCCCGGCCGGGCTCAAGTTGTACGTCGTCTCGCTCTCAATCGTTTTACCCAATAGCTGCGCCATTTCTGCCTGGCTCTAGTAGCTCAGCGGAAGAAAAGCAGGGGAGGTCACGGAACCTTTCTGATCGCTATGCAGCGTTATAAATAGGGCATGCGAGCTGTGTGCTGGTCTACGACCGTACAGGTTTTGTCTATTGTCTTCGGGAGACTCGTCAGAATGTCTACGGTTGACAACCAGACACTGGCAACTACCGTTGTGACCGCGTTTACGCGCCATGTCCATCGAGGCCGCGAGAAAGTCGAGCAACGTCAACGCCAAGATCTCTTCACTCACCATCCTTCCGATGGCACTCCCACTGGCGACCACTGGAAGACTCCTCGTCCTCTCCCACGTCAATGACGGCGGGGTGGGGTGAAGGGGAAGACGGTGACTCTGAGGTTGTCAGCGTGGCTATCACTGGTGTAAACGTCGACGTCGGCGCCGCCGAGTTGAAAAATAGGTCCCTGGCCGAGGCCTGCTCAGACGTCAAATGCGACATGCTGAAGATGACCCTTGAGACTGACCCCTGATCGATGCACTTCTTGAACACTGCAGCTGCAACTCACTCCTGGCACATGAGGAAAATGTTTTTGACACAGAGAGAAGCAGTAGAGAGCCTTCTTAGACGGAGCAAACTGGCCTCCAGAGCATGGAAAGCTTTCCCTTTCTCGATCTGCAGTGGCCTCACTGCAGTAGATGCAGAGGAGGACGAGGAAAATGTTTTCATCGGGCATGAGTCGAGCTTCGTCAGCGGGAACTGCAACCTTGGAGCATACAGCACAGCGAAATTTTATCCTACTACCAGCGTGCAACAGAAACACCACATTCCCGGGGTTGCTCTTGCTCGGCTCGGATTTTCGCGTGCAGCAGCGCATGCATGTTCATCCCGGATTATTCCGTTAGAATCACGCATGTCTCGTTCGTGCTGCTGCTCGGCGAGACATTTTTCTTGGAGCCCGTCGGTCAGTGTGTCTGTCGGTCCGTCCCTTCGTCCGCCGGTCCGTTTGTCCACCGGTACCAGAGCCCGCCCGTCAGCCCATCCATGTGTCCGTCCGTCAGCTCGTCCGTCAGCCCGTCCGTCAGCCCGCTGGACCGACCGCACCTGCACCTGTTAAGCGCGTGCGCAATGCGCGTTGGTCGCGTAGCTGGCGCCGCAGCCGCTGCTGCTGTCGGAGAGAGTCAGTCAGTCCGCAAAAGGAGTTTCCCGCTGCTGCCCCTGCTGCCATTAGCTGCCATCTGTGTGAGAGGAGAGAGGGAGAATCCGCTCACGTCGCTCTCAAGACTCTCGCCTTCATCCTCTGGGTTCGTTCTGATCTCGAGAGGCAGTCTGGATCTGAGGCACAGAGGGCGGAGGCGAACGAGATGCACTTCTCAATCCCGGAGACGACGGAGTTAAGGGACTCTCGGGGCTCCGCCTACGCGGTCAGTTTCCACCAGTCAACAGACTTGACGGGCGTGCAGTCAGACTTAGGACAGGTTGAAATTTCCTCTTGAAATTTCAGGCCTACGTGATCCACGTGAACGGCGCTCGTCACTGTGTCGTCCGCTACCGCCAGCTCCATGCCCTCCACGAACAGCTGCGCCGAGAGTTGGGACCCTCGGCGTCTGCAGCCCTGCCGGCTTTCCCGCCGAAGAAGTTCCTACCCCTCTCTCAGGCCCAAGTAAGTTAAGCAAGTGACATTGGACGACTCCTATCACTGCTGTTTCATGGGCAGCATCTTCTTTGCTTTGGAGGCGTAGGAGTCCATCCATTCATTCAATGCACTTAATCTGACTAGTGATGACTAACAGGAGTTAACATTATGCCTTTAGCGTGTTGCAATAGATATATTCTTCATTGTTCTGTCATTCCTTCTCACTACCTGTGACATTTCAAATCCTTCTGAACATCGTGTTCTCTTAGCTGGAAGAGAGGCGCGTCTTGCTGGAGCGATACCTCCAGCTGCTGGCGCAGAACCCCCGGGTGTTCCACGGAGTCTCATTGAATGGATTTTTGCTGGGGGCCCAGCAGGAGACTCGAGGTGGTGACAAGAGTGCAGCCGAAGTCTGCATCGACATCTTCCTCATGAACGATAGCAAGGTGGCTGTCAGGGGGCTCGCCACCGTGCAGTCAGACGAGGTCTTAGAGGTAAAGAGGCCGTACAGTGAAAAGCCAAGATACTATGTGTACATTTTTTGCTTTACAGAGAGTCTGTAAGGATTTAGACGTCCCTGATGACTGCGTCTACTACTTCGGCCTCTTCCTGGTAGAACGGAAAGGCGACAGCTCTGACTTGTCCGTCGTCAGGAAGCTCCAGGACTTTGAGTCGCCCTACATATCGCAGATGTCTTTCTCGTCCCCTAGCAAAAAGCTGGTCCTTCGCAGAGCGTAATGGTTCTTCTCGTCGCATTGCATTGTGTGATAGTAACATTTTGCCTCTTCAACAGGTATTGGTCTCCCACCATCGACTATCGCTTGTTCGAGCACAAAGCAACCCTGAACCTTCTGTACCTGCAGACCGTCTCGGAGGTGGAACTGGGGTGGGTGGTGGCGGAAGCAGACACCAAGAAGGCCCTGGCCCTCATGCAAGCCAGAGGAGCCAAGCTAGAGGTGAGTCAGTAAAACAACAGTGCAAGTTACATGTAGCATGCGTACAGACGTGAACCGTTCACTCACTCTCATGTATACTGCACACAGTACATGCAAAGGGCACGGCTTCTGCCGAAGTATGGGTATATGCACTTCGATCCTTGCCTGTGCGATTACCCATGCAGCCAGACCCCGGCGGAGGTCCTGATCGGCGATAGGGAGCTCATCCTCAGGCTGCGGTCTCCAAGTAAGACTTCAGGAGTAAGAATGTCCTTCCCATCGTTTTGATGTCTCACCTCCTTTCAGCCCTTGGAGAAAAGACCGGACACTTCAGAGTGACCAAAATGCGTTGCTGGAAGGTTATGACGACCATGGTCCGAGGAGTTGGGCATCGACAGGTCACTGACTCCTGTAATGCCGAGGAAGAGTCGAAGCTAGAGTTGAGCTTTGAGTACCTGATGCACAGCGGAGAGCTGCAGTGGATTACAGTCGTGTCTACGCAGGCCGTGCTCATGTCTCTCTGCCTGCAGTCTATGGTAGAGGAACTGCTCAGGGAAAGAGCCGGAGCCTCCATCAAAAAGGTGATACGGAGGCAACTGTCGGAATGGCGGAAGAGCTAATTCATGCATCCACTTCACTAGGCCGGCGACAGAACTTGCATCAGTGAGGAGTATCTGTACCCTAGACATGACGGAACAGTCCGGAGCGTTCAGGTCAGAACGCGAACGCCGAACACGATCGCCGAGGCCGTCGCGGAGGAGGACTCGGCCGCTGCTCTAGCATCAGGAGGGAACCAGGTGAAGCAGCGAACCTTGTACCATTTGATCTAGACGTCTTGAAAGTGATGCTCCCTCCAGGTCGATCTCTCTGCTCTTACCGGTCGCCAGTACTCTGTCAAGAGACTCAGCGAGCGTTTTGATGTCGTCAATTTTCGGGATGCCTCTCGGGCTGCCGAGGATGTATTTTTTGAGAACGGAGCTTTCTCGGACGAGACGAATGGTCGGACTTGACAGAGAAGAAGAACTTGAAAGACACGTAGACAAAGTACATGCACGAGTGGGTAAGTTACTACCTGTAACAGTAAGCAGGATCAAGCCAAGGGAAACCTCTGAAGACACACTGTGATGTTTTAGAGAATCAGCATCTTGTGTATTCCATTGATTTTTGGGTGATGACTATTATATTAATGCTATATTGTGGCACACATAGACATGGTGCTCATATATGATCTTTGTGATGTTCCTGGACTAGTGTTATTTTAATGACGACTCCGTTGACAAGCATTTATGGTGTTCTATGAACACATTGTACCACGTACATTTCAGTATTCCATATTTTGATTAATAGCACTCTCAGATTTCAAAGAAATTGTGTTTGATTTGGACTGTACATGGTGTCGGATTACTCTGAAAGCAGTCGTTTCCTTTCGATAGGACTTCTCATTGTGTCCACAGAGTATGAAGCCTAAACAAAGACCAAAAACTGGTCAACACATTTCAGATTTTTCACATTTGTCCGTCTCCAGCGGCCTTGGACTTTGCTTGGTGCAATCTGCCAGATCTGAAGCTGAATGCTTCGGAGGTCTGGATTCTTAGCACGCCGCCAACAGTAGGCATCAGTAAGAGGACACGGGATAAGGGTGACGATCCTAATGAGAGCGTGTTTCAGCTTTCAGAAGTAAACATGCATATGAGCTTGAAGCATACTCGTATGAGCAGAGCACGCGTACGTACACACTCCTTCTTACGACTAATTTAAAGCATTGACGTGACACAATAAACAACGGAGTGCAAGTGCCGAGGGCTCTTCTTTATTGTCTTGCTCTCTTTCCTAACGACGGAAATCTACTGCACTACGGACGAGGAGTACATACAATGGTGCTCAGAACCACAGCACCTCCGACCAGGATGTAGATAAGCGTACCGCGACATCATGCTGATGATCATGGTCGTCAAGTGACCCTTGTATTATGTCCTCATTCCAATGTTCCGCAATGTCGTAGTGTGACCAGACTGTGACCTTTTATTGCAATGTACATTGTACTATGGTCTCAAACAAGTTCTGTCAGGGCTTTTGTACAGATAAGTACATACGTTACGCCCGCATCTTTGAACAGCATACTGATGACCTTGTTCTCTCTCTCTTTCCATAAGTCCCGACAAGTAAGGCGCAATGAACAATTGCAAGGCTGCACAAGTTGGCCATGATTGCCAGTTGTGTCAACATTGAGCACCATAGTCTTCTCATGCAACACATTGTGGTGGTGTGGCTGTTGTTGCTCTGGTCTTCGTCGGTGTCGGGGAAGGTGGTGGATGATTGCTGGATGTTCACCCACACCAACCCGTTCGACAACAGGCCGGCGCCAACCGTCACGCTCGTCAAAAACACAGGCGGGAAGCAGGAAACCGACTTCTCTACCAAACTATTCTTTACTCCTTGTACATTCATGTATGCTTACCTTAGTGAATGCTCCACACTGAGTGCACTTGCCAAGGTGTCGTCGATTAGCTTCAATTGAGCTGAAGAATAGTTTGAGGTTGATTTATGTAGGTGCTGCTAGACTGGAGCGAGTCGTTGGGCCAGAATCACTGTGCAGACAACTTCTTTGGTAAGTATCATTGTCGTCATCAATTCAATGCATCGTCACCGCATTGGCACCACTTGCATCGGTCAATCTCTCTTGAATAGTTGAGTACTGGCCGGTAGGTGAACATTCCAGTTCCGGCCAACTGCTCCAAACGACGCCGTTGGGCAGCACCGCCAAGTCCGCTATGGTACCCGTCAACCCGGACACAAATTACAAGCAAGAAGAACTTTCAAGCGGTTTCGCATTTAGTCCTGTATCATTCAAAGGTTTTCTTTTTCTCAAGGTTTGTAGTGGTGGCCGTTAGGGGGGACGTGAGAAGGTTCTCGACTGAAGAGATTGCCTTTGCCACTTCCAAAGCCCCGAGACTGAGCTACAGCGCGACGCTGCTGACCTGCACAGGCGCTCTCCTGTACCCCTTGGTGCGAACATTTCCAAGATAGTGTGCACATACAAATAAAGTACCATGCATTTCGTATGAGGATATTATTGAGCGTGAGCTTCCCTGGTCCCTATTATGACGCCTTCGTGACACAGACTATTTGCTGTATGTGCAATTATATGCAACATGTACAAAAAAAATTGCGCGATCAAAGAAGCACACTGGTGCTCTCTCCAAGGTGGCTAAACGGGCTACGCCTAGATGATATCTTGGTCAAAGGCGACGTATCCAAATGTACTAGAGCTGTATCCTGACTATGGTCCTCCTGGGGACGATGTAATAGTACCACTAGGACATGTCTTCGTCTGGTTTCATCTGTGCCAACAAGTCATGGTGGTTCCGATTACGCTGTTGCTGCTGATCTTGTTCCTCCAGCGACTGGTAACTGAGCCTGACCTCGGCCAGGACGTCATACATGGTCTCTTGCAGCAACTGCGGCTTGCAACGCTCCTCGAGCCAGGAGAAGATGCTCCCTGACAGGGCGGAGAAGTTGGTCATGGGGACCTGACGTCACCAAAGTACATGATAGTCAGTCGCGCAATGGAAAAAGTCGCAAAATTTATATGGTTGACATACTTGTTCGTTGAAGGATACGAACAACTTATCCATGAGGATCTGAAAGGTCTGGAACTTGACCTCGCTGGGGACAAAAGTCTTCTCTTTGTCAGCAGGTTGCGCCTGATGAGCTTTGACCAACTGTTCGTAGTTCCCCCGCATTATCTGGAAGGTTGAGTACACGGAGTGCGGAGCCTCGTACATAGGAATAATGCGCGTGTTACATACCTGCAGCGCTATGACTTCCTTTCTCAGCAACGCTAGCTCCTCTTCCTGCCGACGCTTCTGTTGTTGCACGTGCTGAATGTAGTCAATGGACTTCTGGAGCACCGTGGCCTTGCTAACCTTATGGCTAAGAGGGACAAAGGCATTACTCACTAGCCATGCTGCAGGCGTAGCAAGCCTTACTTGGATGCCCCGCCACCATCGGCGCCACCTTGTGCCCCACCACCAGTTCCGCCTCCGGGACCGCCCGACCCGGCGGAGCAAGTGGGCACGAGGTCCTGCAAGTAGTCATAACCCTTCTTGATGGCGTCCCTCCTCTTCTGTTCGGCCTGGGTTAAGGAAAAGCGAAAGTCACCAGTCAGTCAACACAAGACACTGTCGCGTCACCTGTGTGTGGGCCTCGCGTCGACGCTCCTTGTAGGAGAGGGAGGTGGACCTTCCGTCGCTGTCCTCGTCGTCCGATCCGTGGGGATGGTGTCCGTCGGAGGTAGGTTGATCCGTCTCTCCGGAGCCTCCGCCGGCCCGGAGGGACCCGGTGGAGGACGCGCGGCTCAGCGAAGACCGTCCTGAGGCCATCTGTTTGATGAAGTTTACGTAAACTATGTCTCCATACGTGAGTTATCACTTCTTGTTTACTCGTGGCTGCTCTTGCTGAGCGATGGAGACGCGTCAGCTGTTCACTTAGCGCCATCTAGCGGTCATGAAGCTAAACTAGGGTTGGCACGATTCAGGAATTTTACGAATCGGCGATTCTTATCCGAAATTCAGTTGAAACGATTCATAAATTGAATCACCCGATGATTCAATGAGATGAGATGATCATGTCACTGATTCAACCGATGAACTAAATTGACGACCTGAGGATATCATTACTCACACAAAAGAGGGAGTTGAAGACGATGCCCGCCGGCCTTGGGGACGGTGACGACGCAGAGGTCGATGACGCTGCCGATGTCGGCCCTCGCGGTGAAAAGGGCGCAGAGGTCAAGGAAGCCACCAGTGATGGCTCTTGCGGCAAAAGGGATTCTGAAGACAAGGAAGCTGTGATGATGTCGAGGAATGACACCAACTGTGGTACCGCAAGCCCTTCAGGTGGCGGTTGCAGCCCCAAAGCCGTCAATGACGGCAGAACACGTTCTTCAGTACCTTCACATTTTCCATGAGATATCCTGATCAGGCTGAGTCAATCCACCCTTTGACATGGAGCGAAGCCAAGGTGAGGGTCGACGCCGTCCTCATGGCGGTGAGGGCGTCTCCCTTGGTCCCTGCCGCTGGCTGCACTTTGGGGTAAAAGAGGGCATCGTCGAAGACGATGCCCGCGACCCTGGCGGCGATGAAGGCGCAAACGAGGAGGTCGAAGACGCTTCGGGCGACTCACTTTTTTCCGGCCTTTTGCCTCCACTCTCCTTGCTGTTCTGACGTCGACCTTCATTGCGGGTGCGATCTCCTTGGGGGTCTTTTTCGCTTGAAGCAACGCCGCAATCTTCCATCGTCTTTGCAGCCCCCTCGAAATGTGCAACGGGTCCCCTTCATGCTGCTAGAGATTCCTCATCGTCCATGGTGGCAGCTTGGGCAACGTTGCCCATGCTTGCGCGAGTGATGGCCATGGTGCCAGCCTTTGCAGCGGTGAGGGCGCAGAGGTCGATGAAGCCGCCGATGTTGTCCCTTGCGGCGAAAAGGTGATGTGAGGGCGTCTTCTTGATCCTGTGCCGCTTGCCTATGTTTCTGCCGGGGATTTGCTTTCCCTTCCTCGACGTCGAGGGTTTGGGCGACCTACACGCCTGGACTGAGATCGAGGACTCAGTAAAGGACCCTAATGATGATGGCGGCCCTCGCAGCGATGAGGACGTTCTGTTGGTCCTCTGCCGTTTGTTGGATCAATCAATCGACTTCACTTTGACAAGGAGCCCAGGCATGGTGAGACGGTGGGGATTGGCAGATTTGAAGTTTATCTCCATGGTCAGGGTGAACATACTTTTCAGTGTTCTGCCTTGCAATACAGCCACTGAAATAAATCAGTCCTTCTTCCAACTTTCCTTCGTCTGATTCTTGAGTTACTTCCTCCAACGTCTCCTCTTCTTGGAAATCCCGACCGACTATCCAGAGGTTGCTGGTGGCGCGCAGAACCTGAGCCCTGTCATATCCATCACCGCCCCCGACAAACTCGACTGGAGTCAACCGGTAGCTGACACTTTGGGTGAGACTCTCTTAAAGGCCACCAAAGGTGGCCCGTCAGCGAGTCTTCAGCCACCTTTGGTGGTCTTTAAGCTAATCTACAGCCGCCTTATGAAGTCTACATGTGAGCAGCAAGCACACAAGCGGCCTCTCCGCCACCAGCTCAAGTCATGACTCACTGATGTTACTACTTGTCTGACTCAAGCCACATCTCTTTCAGCCACCTGCCTGAGTCATGTTTTGCACAGTGCCCCCGTTTGAAAAGCAGGTTGAAAAAAATAGACCACAGAAATGTCTGTTTTAGAGTGATGTCTTGTATTTAAATTGAGACCGTCTTGAAAAAAATTGTGGGATATCCAAGCCAGAATTTGCTACGAAATGTCATGATAGGCAAAAGAGAAAAGCACTCCTGCTTGTGGTTGTAAGACTTGTGCCTTAGCAATGGTGTGGTTACATTTTTGTTGACTCCCTAAAAATCCTTGCTTCCCCCCAATAGTTTGTCGATTGAAAAGATTCAATGTTCTTTGCATGGCTATCATGCTCTCATGAGGAACCTCATGCTCAACATTTTTTGAAGCTGATGTAAGGCTGACAGCCAAGGGCTTGCCACCAGTTGACAAGACAACAGAGCTTGAGCTCTGTTCCAATGACTTTTCCTTGATGACTTGGCTGGCAGCGTGCTCTTTCTTGTTACACAGCAGTGGATTTTCCAGATTTTCTGTTCTGGTTGTCTTTGTACAGCGGTGGGGTTTTCCTCTAAGAAGTACTGTGTACACGATAGTAGTCACAAATCATCACTGCCTGTGGCTGTGGTAGCTTGTGAGGTCTTCCAACTTTTTTAACAGGAAGCTCAACTTCTACCTGAGCAATGTTTTTTGGTCCAGACCTTCCAATAAGGCACAACCTACGGCTGCATTGAGATGTGTTCCTAGTAAATGGCTGGCAGGTTCTGGATTTCAAAAGCAAGCTTCACTACATTGTTGTGGAGAGAGGGCAGCACAGGGCAGTCAGAGCTTTGACAAGCCAATTTTTGGCCTGCATGTTACACATGCCACCTGGAAGAAATCCATAGAGGTCATCAAACTCCAAGCTGATGTTGTGCCATAGAAAGGCCTTTTGACTTTCAGTAACTTTCCTTAGCACTTTCCCTAAGGAAAGAAAACAAGCTGTCAGTCCATTTTCCTCATGGGACTTAGAATAGGAGGGCATATTGCCCGAAAACTCTCTCAGAAAGAAATGGAAATAAGATGAAAATTTAAGAATTTGGTGACTCATCCATCAGCATGTTGCTGAATTTCCGAACTGAGTCCTGTTTACATGTACTCTCCTGGCAGTACTTTCCCACAATGGGGTTGTTACAGAAGGTGTACAGCTGTCGCGGCAAGCGTCTAATGTCTTTCTCTCTGCTGCCTGTGCAGGCCAACCCAGGCCGTCCAATTCTGCTTGAAGGACATTATTTAATGCTTGCTGCATTGCTGCATTGGCGCCATTCCTATTGGGAGACACATGAAAAAGTTCATCAGTGCGATTCATCTAGTTTTTTGGAAAAAATGGAGGCAAGAAAATGCAAGGGGGCTGGAGGGGCTCGTCACTGAGTCAACCAAGCCAAGCAATGCAGTGCCAGTTTACTGGCTGCTAGAGGTGGGTCCGAGTATTTATCGAGTCGTGTTACTCGCGAACTATTCGAAACAGTTTTCTAGTATCATAACCCACCTCTACTGGCTGCACAGTGCACTGTGCACCAAAGTATGCGCAGATGCCTACTGCGTATGATCTTTCTCATCTCTGTAGGTACGACCATAAGGTCTTTTCACCCTATTTTTGGTCTCTGTGTTATGTTTTAGATGAGTTCTAAGTTTCAAGTAAGGTTTCAGGCCATAAAATGTGCAGGGAGAAAAGTTTATGCCTTATATTGCTCCACCCACCCAAGCCGGTTTTGTGAGGCAAAGACGTAATGGCCCAGCACCATCTGTTGGTCGAATGTGTCGAAATTCAGCTGTCGCAACAACCCCATTCCTTCAACCAACTACAGTGATTCACTCAAGACATCACTGTCCATTTCTGTGGTCAATTTTTTTCAACCTGCTTTTCAAACGGGGGCACTGTGTTTGGCAGGAATTTGAATGTATGTTGAAGTACCCAAAAGTATGCTCAGAAAACCATTGAAACTTCGGGCACATCCGTATATGAACTTTGCACCCTCTTATACAGCACCAGAATGCAGCACCAATGGCGCGGAGCCGTGGAAACTGATGTTGACGGATAGAAAACCGTGAATTATTAAGATGAAAATGGATCTAAATATGTACGTGCTGTTAACTTTCTGATTTTGCAACTTTTGAAGTGACAACGCTGACAGTCCCAAGAAGTCAAGTCCTAATTCCTTCCACTTCCGGCGCCACCTGTTGGTGTGGCACTAGAAGACTGGGTGAATTGACTCTGTTATGTTGGTCCCAATCTGTTGCACCCTCTGGGGTCTGACTCGGCGCGGCCGCTAAGCACTGACTGCAAGATGACGCCGAGTGGCGCAGGCGCACTGCATGACTAGCAGTGTCATCTGTGAACTTCTGAGACAACTTGTCTCTGGAATTCTGAAAGTCATGCATATTGTACTTGCCAGTCCAAAACATATCCAGAAATGACTAAAAAAAAGCTGCTTTTGAGTTTCATGGACAACATCTACGTGAGGCACTGTCAAATGAAAACTCTTTCTATGTGTAGTACCAGAATCCTCAGGCACTTGAGAGGAATCCTCTACATTTCTTGTTTTTTGGGCGACAAAAATATCATGAGTCTTGTCAAATGTTAGTGTGTAATGCATTTACTCAAGGGTGAGCTAATTTGACAAGTTTAACTTGCTTTTGAAAATGCGTTTTGACCTTTTTTTCTTTACTTTCTTGTGGCTGTCAGCTCACTGTTCAACCATTTTACTTTGTGCATAACAAGTAGTTCGGTCACAAACCTTTGAAATGGTTCTCTTTTCTTGGCACACAACTTTGGCTTAGAATGAAGAAATTGATGAGCAGCAAGTGCGCAGTTCTGTACAGCTCCCTTTGCCCCAGCACAATAGTACGTACAATAAGTAGCAAGCTTGACAATATATATGACATATGAGACAAAGGGGGATCTGTATCACGTTGAGATAGTTGAGAGAAAAAGAGAACAGGTCTGTTGTGCTCACATTACCCTCATTATCAGTAGGGACTTTCTCTCCATGTTGGCCACGTAGGTAGCACTCATCCTGGTGTAATTTCTTCAAGTGTCCGAAGCTGGACCCTCTGAGGTAGACTCATCAGATAGTGATAAGGGCAAATCTTTGGCAGAGGTCACCTCAGCATGAGAAATTTTTCTGGTACGATAATGTATCGTATCTTAAGTTCAAATATCTACGGTATCTACATGATAGCTTGCAACTCCTTCGCCTGTCCTGCATTCCTTCTATGTGCACATTCTCCTCAACCCTGCTCTGCTCAGGTCATGTTGCAGTATCCAAAAGACAATAAACACTCTAGATCTGACCTTCTCGGAGTTCGTTTCATTTCCACCTTATGAGTTAGCCTCACCCTCGGTACGTTAGACTGGAAAGTTTTTTTCTGAGAGGTTTGAAGGATATGAGTGGGGACCATTTATCTACCTCACAAATTGAGTGACTTAGTAAAATCTCGCAGCACTGTGTGACTCCATACGCGGAGCTAAAGCTATAGTAGCTAGGATTCAAGTTGCCTCTGGATAATTTTGGAGATATAGTTATCCAGTGGGTCCTGGCAGATATGACAGGTGGGAAAGTGAGACTCTTCGCCTTCTTCCCTGGTGGTGGCCTTGAGAGTGTCCTTCTGCCACTTGAAACTACAAGCTATCAGTGTTCTGGCCACTGGCTTTGAAAATGTCTGCTTCTTTGACTCACAGAGACCTGCACATATTGCTCAACCTGGCTCATCCAGGTTGCCAGGCTTCTGCTCACAAACATGTGTCTTGAAAGGCACCCATAGGTTCAAGTCAAGCTCTACTGACTCGTCCACTCCAGAAGTGTAATGTAGTTCTCAGCCAGCCATTTTTTGACAACTTTCAAAGTGTGCGTGGCGTCATTGTCCTGTTGGAAGACCTGATTATGACTGAGGCCAAGCTGATGCCTCCAAGTCCTCCTCCAGGATATCCCTGTTCATTGTGCCATTTACCTTGCCATGAATTCGTACAATCCAATATGTGCCCTCCGCTAAGAAGCAGACCCAGACCATAATGCTGCCACCATCATGTTTGACTGCAGGTCAAATGTTCTTGTGAAGAAATGTGTCCTCTTTGTAAAGCAAACTTTTTTGGCTGCGTTGTGGGCGAATAACTCAATTTTGGTCTTGTCAGAAGACTGCACCTTTCTCCTCTCAGCGTACGCATCCTCTATGATGTCTTGAGACGCGCCTCCAGGTGCTCTTTTGACTAAAGTGGAACTTTGTGTTGGCGACCGGACTTTATGCCTTGGTGATCCAGTTCCAACAGTACAGTTCCACTGTACCCAAAATATTCTTCGAACCAATATGAGCGCATATAAAGCTTTTACACCGGGACCATGCAAAGTCTAATTCATTTTTATCTCCTTTCTGAGTTAAAGCATTAGAAGTAGGAAAGTAATATGTTTGTGCACAGAGTTCCAAACAAGTTGCTGTCCTGAAAATTGTGTCTCTCGAGACCCATGCGAAGACAATGTAAGAAGGACAGTGTAGTTTTCTTTTTCTTGGACTCTCCTCAGGCGACAACATATCCTCCTTCTCCTTCTCAGTTACATGGCCTTCGCTAGCCTCCATCTCACCCGCCAAAGAATTCAGCAGGGCCTCATCAAGGGTAAGTTCTGGAGCTGCATTCTCGTCATCACCAATTCCGACCCAGGTTTCAAATGCGCTTCTGGTGTCCAAATCTTCTCCTCTCTCTCAGTCGGGGCGGTGAGGAAACCCGCAGCCTTCCAACTACGGACGATGGTGATCGGTGTCACCTTCATCATGCCACCTTCAGCTTGCGCCACCACCACGCTCGTTGGATGTTGTGTCCCTCTTGTTCGGGTCAGTGACCATAGAAATCCCATGAGGGGGATGCCCCAGCTGTCTTAGTCCGCCTAGGAAAAAAATGCTTCCCCTGTAAACAGCTGAAAACTCGCATATGCGCACAACATAGGGCAGAAATTCGCTTGTTTCGCTGCTAACTCTATTATCTCACGTAAGCTCAGTGTTCAGAGAAGTTCATTTTTCAGATTACAAGTATGACAAGGGTATAAGCCACAAAGGCTACTCCAGGGACATAATGCTACAGCCTACCTTTGCTCTGGTACACTGCTGCAGAGATGGCTTTCCTGTCTCGGACTTACAATCCAATCCGGATGAAGCTGTGCAGCACGTGATAATGCTCATAAGGGGTGGAGTCCTCACATCCATGTCATCCAATCCTGGTTGCTTCTTTGGCTGGTGTCTAGAGGGGTCTGAACTGTCTTCGATCATTGCAACCTTCTTTTCCTTGACGCCTCACTCTGAACCTCTGTTTTATCACACTTAAAGACTGGAAAAACTTTGAGCCCAATGATGGCACTGCCTCCTTCTGCCTTCTGCTTGGCGTGGAGGTCTTGGCCCCTTAGGCATTTTTCATCCGCAGAGCAAAGAAATATGACTTCAAATCCGGTGAGTCTTGCTCGTATAGTGGTCTCTTGTACTTTGTACTGTCTCAAAGCTGTCAATGTCTTTCAGGGAAGGGAAAAACTTTCTTCAGTGTTATCCTTGTTGCCCTTGTCATTTTTTAATGCCGTCTTTGTCCCCCCCCCATACGTCACTTCCAAAGCAGTCCTAGTCATTCATACAAAAATGAATGACCTCTCTGGACAGCTACCCAGTTTTAGGGTAGTCTTGCACGTCACACAGGCTAATCTTTTTTTCTGGGAGAAAGCTTGGATAGCCTGCTATGCAAACCACATAGCATTCTCTTGCTGTGCAGATACATTGACTGTTAACCTAATTTTAGTGCATTCACAAAGTTTGCTGTGAATGAAAGTTGTCCTAAGTGAACTGCTTGCATTTTGACTCGAGGCATTCACGCACTATCAATTTTGGATTTGCCACTGTCACAAGAGGATTTCTGCTTCAGTCTGTAAACTTGAAAACCGGATCTGGCCTGAACGTAAGAAACCTGCACTTTAAATGCTTTCTAAAATTTACGTTTTGAGTGAAACATAAATTTGGGTAAATGTTTAGCATAAGTAAATGGTCACTTGGTCACAGTTTATGAAGTAAACAAATGTATATATTGCTTTAACATAAGTAACATCCATGCCAGCGTCGCAACAGTGCCAATCTGAGCAGTGGTAAAAAAAGGGGTGGGTGCATCGAAAAGTTCTAAATAAAAGTCGATTGAATTGCTTTATACATTATATATACAAAATATTTCTGGCATATTGTATATAGTAAAGTAGTTATGGCTAAAACTCTTATCCGTTTTTCAAGTTTACTAACTGTATTGTAACAGACAAGACTTGCTTCTCAACGTGTTGTTGCAACAGGCCTTGAAACCCTGCCTTGATAAGCCAATTCATCCATGAAGTTGATGCTCTGATGATGTACTCTGTTGTAATCCTTCACTCGCATGTACGCAGTGCAGCTCAAGTGCACTCAACAGCAGCATTGAAGCTGCCACGACATATCCCAGCTGTTATGGTTCTCCTCCCCGTCTGGTGCAGCTTCTCGATCAATCGGTGCCCTTACTGTGGCACGTGAGCACCGAGTGTAGTGGAGAAGATGCCAAAGCCCAACAATGGTTTCAAACAAGAACCTCATTCGTGCGTCAGCGGGCCTGTGAACAAAGCAGAGTGGATCTCCTGCATTGACTTGGTCGGGAGTCCCCTGAGGAGAAAGCGTCTTGCCTTGCTCAGCTTGAGATCCGTGTCTTCTCAGAGGCCAGCAAGGCCCAAAAGCAGTGTACGATTGACTCTTATCTTCGTTGAGAAGGCGAAGTATTTCTTTAAGTGTAATATTTGACTGAATGAAAGCTGATTTGAATCCTACAAAAGAGAGGGGACCAACTTTCCCCTGAAACGTCTCATCCACGTGGAATACAAGGAAGTCACCCGGGTGAAAAGGTCGAAGTCCCGCGACAAAATTCCGCGTGTTTTCAATATCAGAGACTCTCGGTCTAGGGCCAAAATCTTCTGGTCGAGAGCGACCTTATAACAGAGACTAACTGTGATAACTTGTGATATCAACAGTATCATGTTGAAACATGTACGCGTGCATTTGGATCGACCTGGCACGAGGAAGGTGAAGAGTACGAGTAGTCAGTCGTCATCACACAGTCGAAGAAACGTGATGAAGTACAGAGTACGTCATTTATCCTTGTGCTCAATTTTTGACTCCAGAAAATGCTCGCAGAGGCAATCTGGGGGAAGTTGGGCCTGGGGTTGTTGAACACCAACTCATCCTTGGTTATTTTTGTAATTAAAAACCACCTCTGAGCTCTCTGTGACGGACAAGGCAATGTCCGATACCTCGAGTGAGGGGTGGTAAGGCTCCTGCTCATGTTGCCAATCTTCAGGACACCATCATTCAGCTGTTAAACTACAGCTTTGGGAGGGATGCACAGAGAGCAGATGTCAATTTCGCATGTGATTTTGAGGTAAGAGATTGAGCTCATAGGTGCTGACTTCGTTAAATTTTAATGTGACTTGACTGAAAGAAATTTGTGCCTGCCAAGATGCTTATGACAACTTCTTGTCATTTTGCTTCAACTTTCTTTTTACTGTCACAATAAAGTGACGCCTCATCGCAAATGAAAGGTAAGCTGTCTCCCAACCTTAAGCATTCTACGCCAGTTTGAGCTAAACAGACCATGTGACAGTAAACACTCGTTATGAAGGCCCCATGCCCAAACAGTGGCCCTGTGCTCCTCATATCGTGCCTGAAAATAGTGATTCAGGGTTTGTCTTCGAGAACCTCTGGTTCTTGTCATGCGTCAGTCAGGAAGTCCTGTGGCTGCTTCTTCCGAGAAGTCATTTAGGTTCACCCAATGAATGGCTTTTCTTGGTTGATCTCCTGGTCATTGGATGTTTTCAGTCATTGTGAGCCTCATTATTGCTCTCAAATGCATCAGTGCCACAGGGCACATGAGCACCGTATGTGGCTGCTTGAAATGCGCGGCATATCGCTGTACATGTGAGTGTTCCGCTCTCATAGGACTTAAAATGCCTATGAATACTAATAATGTAAAGGTTGAGACACGTTGCTGGATGGCATAATCAAGACACTGTGAAGGAACTCGACTTGTTTGCATCATAGGAAAGGCAGAATCCCTGGAGACACTTTCCGATTCTGTCTATCGTCTTGTAGAGATTGAGTGCCTCAAAATCGCCAATTGGACCCCGACGGCTGTCCGGTCCATCGGGGGGTTGGCGGAGGTGACCACGATGTCGCTGTTGGCCACAGCCGAGGCCGCAGACCCGCTCGTTCGAGGTCAAATAGTTGTTGTCCACTTGCTTGTGGGCATTCATGTGGTACGATCGTGACAACTCTTCTTGCTTCGCCCGCGACGCTCACGCTTCCTGACGCGTGAGCGCCGTCGAGGAGCCTCTGGAGCAGAAGCATGCTGTTGTTGCGCTGCAGTACGCAATACCTCTCGACGTACGAGAGAGGAGAACAGCTAGGGATGCTTCGAGCCTGAGCCCGAGCTTGAAGGCTCGAAGCCGTTTCAGCCAAACTTTATTTGTCGCATTCGACCTGGACTAGGAAAAAGGCCTCAAGCTCCCTCCTGGAGATGTGTCGAGCCTGGGCCCGAGCTCGACGGCTAGAAGCTCTTCTCAGCCAGCCCGACGCATCACTAGAAACTGCACTGCTGGGAGGGCTAAGGGAAAGGGTACGTCTGGAGAGAAGTGCCTATGTATGGCGTAGAATGTCGCGCATGTGGCCTGACACGTGCGCTGCCCCCCGTGGAGAGCGAGGGAACGGAGAAGTGCAGTTCTCCATGCGGACGCGCGTTGCTGTATGCCGAACAACGCTGACGAGACTGCGATGCTGGTTATGAGGACGTCACTGTGGGCCACTTCGCCGCCTCCCTCCCCCGCGTCCTCGGGGTTTCTCGTTGGTATCTCTTTGGTCTTGGACAGACCAAAGAGATGCCAAACAAGTTGTTCTTGAGACACAGGTCCAATGTGATGAGCGTCACGTGTAACCATCGTGAGACGCCCCAAGTCAACCTGACGAGAAGTACACAGCTCTGCACTGTAGAGGCTGAGCGCAAGCTTTGAAGAAAGAGGGAGCGCACACCCTTCTCCATGTGCCAGTCGCACAGGAACCCCCGAGCGTGACACAGGCGGCCCGCGGGTTGAAGGATAGACGTCCTGGTCCTCGCTCAAGTCGGTGACGTGATTACCATGCTGTTCCTGGTCCAGATCGGAGTCCTCGACATTGGCAAGATCGCCAGTCTCGCAGGTTTGTTCGTCACTGAGCCCAGATTGGCCTTGTCGACCAGACTCGGCATTGATGCTGTGCACGACAATTGGGAAGGAAGCGTGCCGCAGTAGCATCATTTACTTCTTCGACACACTGTACATGGCTGCTATACTGGCACGAGCCTAAAGGTTGATGGTCGATGCTCAGTGTCCCTGAGGATTGTTTGTAACATATGTAGAACAGAAAAGGAGGCTCCATCACTAAAGTATTTGCTCAGTTCCCTTAGTGATGCTTCCATCACCGAGGAAATGTTTTTTTATCTTAAAAATTACTTTTCTGCACCAGCAACAACATTCACTGAATTCCTGAATAGACAAAAAGGGAGGAGTGACATTAGTCAGCACCAAAATCAGTACTTCTATCACATTGCAAATACTAAAGTTCATTGAGTGACCTAAATAATGCTTCCATCACCAGGACAATATTTCTGTTACCTCAAAATTTTTGTCATCACCTACGGCAGCCAATAGGTTTTAGCCAGCCATACGGTATTATATTTTTATCACCTAAAAATTTGACTAATCTCCCATATCGTATGAAATGTACTCCCGAGTTCAACTCGAGGAGAAGAGCAATTGAACCGCTACAAGATGCAGAGCAAGTAATGCAGAGTTGCACAGACACGAGGACATTCCCACCAAAGCACCACCATTGAGGCCGCTGTCGAGGCCGCGCCACCGTCGAGACCACATGCACAGGCCTTGCCAAGAAGCAGCTGTGCAAGCACATTGTCAGAACGGCCAGCAAAAGAAAACTTTTTGAGCCTTGCACACAAGTCAAACCTGTGGGCAAAAGAGAAACCCCACCTGGCCCGAGCAGCCCTTGTTCGTGATGACTTTCCCGGTGGGAGTTTATTCGGATGAATTCGGATTTTTTGTGACTTGGATTGGTTTGTTTGGTGATCAGAGTAGTTGTGAGCAAAACATTTCCTCATGTGATGGAAGTGTTGACTTTAGTGACTGAAGTATTGAACTTGGTGACTCAAAGATATTGTTCATCCCTTTTCAAATGCATGACCAGGCGATCGAGTATCATCAGTGTATTCGTTTGGGAACAGAAAACATGAGAAGTTGCAGTCGAGCTCGAGGCTCGACGATTTTGGGCGTCACAAACCTGAGACAAACTCAGCAATCAGGTGCTTCACTGACAAGAAGAGAAAAACTTAAAAAAATGACGCTAATTCTGACAACTCAAGCTTATTTACAAGGGCGATTTTAGTAACTGCTGAATTTTCGTCATCAGATCAAAATTTAAAACTTCGAAAAGCTCTGTGTTCGAGCCAAACTGAGTGCTAAAAGTGAGGAAGTGAGTACATTAAGCGGAGGATTTTGAACTTGTGCTCACAGGACAGCTGAGTACCTCATCCGAGAGTACAAACAGCGATGTCCACTGTACTTGACATTGACCTAGACCGTTGTCAAGTCCACAGTAGCCGTTTCCTGCCCCGTCTCCCTCGTGCACCCATCCACGTTGAAGACGCTGCATCAACTCTTTCTCGAAATTTCGAGAGTCTCTGCAAATCATCCTTCACATTCTCCTTGCCGGCGAAAAATTACATTCGTTCGACTTCGTTGGTGCTCAAGTACTCAATATCACTAGTGAACGTAAATATATAGCACATACGTGTGCCAATGGGCGACTTTGACAAGGTACTTTTTCGGGAAATTCATATTGGTCCATCCTGGGTTTTTGGCACAGGGTCAAAGAAATAAAATTTTTCTTAAATCATTTTCTCCTAAAAGGTCATTTACTATCTGCACTTGCTGACTGCAGCACTGGGATAGGCCAGGGCGGGGGCTGCTGATTGCTTCTGACGGCACCGGCAGGATGGGGCAGTGTGGCAACTGCTGAGTGCTGTGACCATCTGCGTTGCTAGAGCAACTTGACCAGTCAGCTGCTTCAAGAAATATGTGTGAAAACTAGCTTTAAATCAAAAGTGCAGATAGCAAATTGATTTTTTTTTCTTCAAAAAATAGGACTTGTACCTGCTACACCAGTGGCTCATGCCAATTTTCCGCCGTGAATATCCAAAGTTGACATTTTCGAACTAGCCTAGGGTACAATGTACAGGGTGGACCAGAAGTGACTACCATCGGTTGGGCGTCCGTACCTTTGGCTCCTGCAGGACCCCGAGAGGTGGGATTGGTGGCAATGGAAAGAGGTGATTCAAAACCTTCAGTGTTAATTATCAAAACCAACTTTGGGGATGAATCAGAGCTGCCAGAGGCAAAAACTGGAAAATGCGTTTTTGATGTTTTTAATGGGAAATATGTTGAAGTTGTGGGAAGCAATGA
>JAAUXU010108545.1_pt1 | contig 43837 bp, 43 predicted proteins | sample 7278151 | NCBI WGS metagenome assembly JAAUXU01 (sample SAMN14350113, study PRJNA611818) | marine sediment metagenome | isolation source: surface marine sediment (1.8m) | place: French Polynesia: Moorea | collected 2018-08
AACTCAGACTTCGCTGTCTTACTATCCTCCTCCTCCATCGCTCCACCGCTACGATCGTCGCTACTCCGAGTTGAGTTACTCCGGGTCATTTTGAATGAGCTACTCTGGTCGCTCTGACTGAGTTACTCCGGGTCATTCTTGACTGACTCACACTCACTCACGCTCACGTAGCCCGGTGCGGTACAACGATACAATAACAAACAATCGACTAGCCATATCACTGGTAATGGCCTTGGCTTGTTTCTGTTCAGCTGTCTGCTTCTTTGCATGTACGAAGTTTGCATCTACCTTACTACTTACTTGCATCTACTAGTAGCCCAGGTCACTGTCTTTTTCAGTGGTACAAATACAGTAGAACACGCTTATAAGGCCTACTGGATTTAAAGTTCAATCGTTTATAAGCATGTTCTACTGTAAATTCTCAAAACTGACCAATCGCACGCAACCTTTGTTTCCCAGGGAAGAGAAAATAGGAATTAAGTCTAGGGATGGATCGAGTCTCGACTCGTACTCGAAATACTCGTACTCCAACGCTATTTACGCGTACTCGAAATACTCACAAGTCTAGCAGGGATGGATCGAGTCTAGACTCATACTTGACTCATCGTGCTTGACTTGTACTCAAAAGACTTGTGTCTGACTATTTAGAGTCTAGTGGCAGTAGCAAGATTTAGAATGCTAGTTTGTCTGAAATCCAACTTGAAGTGAAATGTTGCTTTGTAAAAGAGATTCGAGAGTTCACTCGTCTCATGCAGCTCCATATAATCAGTAGGCTCAAAATTTGTCTGAGCGAGACTCAATAGGACTTTGGGGAATGGACTCAACCCTCTCAAAAACTCTATCCTTATACTCGACTTGTACTCGAAACTTGACTCGTACCCAGAAAAGTTGACTCGATCCACCCCTAGAATGAACTCGACAAAATCTTGGGAAATAGCGGCCAGTTCATACATTTCAATTTCAGTTCAGTTCGGCCATTTTGGAACAGAGCCTTGGGTTGGAAGCGAAGATTGGATCTCGGGTTGGTTAGAATCTTTGGTTGCCACGGCGCATGCGCTGGAGACTTGTGTCGAATTTATACTCTCGACCTTCTTTGAAGAAGCCGAGGATTTGGTGCTGATCAAGATCTTACTGGAAGAACCCTTCCCTCGGCCACTTCGTGGGTGACGCCACCACCGAGACGAGCTTCATGACAATGGTAAAAGATTTGGCGAAGAAGAGTTACTTCTGCGACGTGGTGGGGAGCTGCGAGTGCAAGCACAAGAGGGCGCTCCGCTTAAAATATGCACTCAACTTGAATGAGGCTTACTCGGTCACCCCCACGAGATCCGACAACTTCGGCCCCTTGACTAACATTAAAAATGATCCATCCGGATCAAAGATAGCCTTCTGCTGTATCACAGCTCTAACTGGACACAAGCCCGAGGTATATTAGCACACTGGCTTATTGATGTGAATCGCCGGAGAAGAACATGTGGTCGAAGTTCAGAAAATAAGGGGCAAGGCGCGGACCGTCCTGACCAAGTGGACTGACATGGGCATCCGGGGGGAGGTCTTCATTGACCACACCTTTTTGGGGAACCCCGCCCTCTCCCATGCCAAACTCAACGACTACCGCTTCGCAAAAGCCACAGCCCATTAGAGTATGACTGAAAGTATGTATGCAGTTTATACAATTGTTTAATACGGTATTTTCTAAAGGATCTCATGGAATGGGGGACTGAGCTGTGATACTGTCGGAACCGTGAACTGTCATATCTCGAGACGGGGCAAGTCAGAGAGGTGGCCAAAGCATGCCACTGAGACCAAACAGAGGGTGGGGATCCCGTCCACCTCCCGGCACTGGCCCTCCCGAACGTGTGCCTGGACAAGGATGTTTTCAGAGGAGTTGAACGAAGATGCCAGAAGTTTGCACTAATCCCAATTCGAGATTAGACTTTGGAGCGACCGTGAACTGAGCAAAATTTACTGGTCAAGGAAGTTTTCAGAGGAGTTGAACGAAGCTGTGAAAATCTTGAGCCATTGCGCATTCAAGAATGGACTTGGGCGCGACCTCCAGCTGAGCAGAATTTCCAAACGTCAAGCCGTCTGGTTGACGTTGCTCTGCTGTCAGTGCCCATAGTGCCTGTCATAGCTTAAGAAAGTCCCTGGACAAAGACTTGAAAAGTACAGTCAACCTCCAATATTGTCAACTTGCCTGTGAGCAGCCAAAGGTCAGAGGTCCAGTGACCAGATCTGCTTTCATATCCTAATCACACTTCGTTTGGATAACCACACAATCAATGAATACAAAATTTTGATTGCAATTTCAATTAGTTTCTTTGGCTGACCTCAGCATTGCTCAATGTGCCACAGAGCTCAGGGTCTGACAAGCCCGATTCCTTCCTGGCAGCACCTGATAGTCTCAAGTGCAGTCAGCACTTTACCAGGAGGCAAAAGCTGCTGACCTGGAAGGTCTTCCTCATCTTCCCTCAAGATTGTTGTTCTGTGGCAGAAACAAAATCTATCCTCTCTATACTCAGAGTCTCCGTCAGGGACTCCCAGTACTTATGTTCAACGAGTGCGAAGTCTTTGCTCAAGCACTCGAACCATTTTTAGCCCTCCCTTGAGAGTTGCACCATATTAAATCTGTTGAGCTCACAGGTGTCGAGAGTGAGGAGAACTTTCCTCTTGTCAGTTGGTTTGGTATGAAAAGACTGTCAATATTCTCTCAAAAGTCACCTGAATAAAAAAACAGTGCAAACTCAATAGGTTTTCCTGCTCTACTCAGTCTGTATGTGGTACCAGCATTATCGAGACACTCGAAAAAAGTCTTCATGGAATACAACCAGATACAATCTTGGTGAATGTCACTAACAATCGACAAATTGTTGGGGTTTTGAAAGTGATCTCATCTCTCATCTACCTGCTGATTGATTGCCCACTCTGAGCTGTGCAAATCACTGCAACATCACTCCATGTGGCAACAACGCCTCGTACAGCATGGGAGAGACATGCTCGGACAGAAGGAACTTGAACGACAACACATTAGTACATGTTGCATATACCGTACAATGCAAAACTTTTCTCTTTTATATACTGCTGACATCCGAGTCCTGAGGCTTCTTCAGCCTTCACCCGGTGAAACTGATCACAAGGAGCCAAGTTCCTTTTTTGTGATTTTCGGACCTGCGAAATCACTAAATAAGCCAGTGGTTCAAGTCGAATAAGCATTTGGCTCCCTTCTCACCCAAGATTACCCGAGAGTGAAAGCAAGTTAGGTCTCTAACGGTGCCGCTGCCAGTCCTTCCACCACATCTTGTAAGCGACACAAGTAGGGTTTAAAAGGGGACAGGAGTTTTGGGACATACTGTACACAATATCTCCACCGATGACGCTGCTCTTGTGAGCAAACCGGTTACTCATCACTGTGCAGTCTGTGCCAAAAATGTTACTCTTTCCTCCAGAGTTTGACATGTTGTTGCTGGGCACAAATGCTGCTGAAAGGAGTGGGATCTATTGGACCATCAGCTACGAGGACCACCCGGGCAAGGTGCTATTTTCCAACCCCAACATGGCGGCCGTGGGTACCGCAACCTCCGTGGCTCTCAGGAAATCCGAGGTTAGGTCAGTCGTGTGCGTGCGTGTGTGTGTGTGTGTGTGTGTGTGTGTGTGTGTGTGTGTGTCCGAGTTTGATCATCAAGAAGAGTTGCCATTTTAGTCGAGTTCGCTTATCAATTCAGTACTTCCGTCTACGCACGATGACAATGACAGCACGGATGCAGTGATTGACGCCGAATTGGCTTTTTGGGCCGTGTGCTAAACCGTGCATCAAGGGGTAACCCTGATCTCTCAGGTCTGGCGCTGATCCTTTTCCGAAGTCTTAAGGAAACACTGCATTCAAAACTTTACATAATTTTTTATTAGAGTTTTTCATCAACTGTGCCAAGAAAGTGAGTCATTAGAGAGCCACGCATTTGATCTGCTGATTGAACTACAACGGTGCAGTAGGAAATCTGACCATGCTTGGCTAAGATGATTTGCACTGGAGCTCTAACTCATGGTAAGTGACTCACCTAATAAGTGAGTTAGGGTCTTTTGGGTCTTCCTATCGGCCACTGATCCTAAGTTGTATTTATCATACTCATCTCATGCATGTCTCGAGTGCATAAGTGAAGCAGAACTACTTTTTGCGCCATTTGATTGTAATTCAGCGCCTTGATATTATGAAGGTAACATGTTGTGATGCTCCTGCCACAACTATTCCACACTTTCACCGTTAAAGAAGAGTATTTCGAGCAACAAGACATTTCAATCTTTTCCATGGCTGCACATGGCAACTTTTAGCGTCATCACAGTACACAAATGGTGTGATAAAGCATGCCAGAGTTTCCCATTTCCTCACAACTAGTACGTTCCCAGGAGCCTAACGTATAGTGTGTGACAGCAATGCAATCTCCTCCAAGTCCTCGCACGCGCCCGTTTGATAAAAGAGTACTGAAGGTAACTTCACTGAGCATGACATCACCTCGAACGCTGTTCTGAAACATGTTGAGGTGGAATTTTGATGTGGAACGTGCAGATGTGATACTGGGACACAATGTTGAGTACACAGGGTCAATGCCAAGGCTGCCCATTTTGGCGCTAGAGTGCTCAAAAGGAGGCCACCTGGAGAGGGGGGGCATGCCAAAGGGGCTTGAAATTTGGCCTTTTCAAGGGGTAAACGCTGATGAAATCGCGTGAAATTTTCATGGTGGAGTCCAGGGGAAGTCACTCCCCAGGCAATGCGCCAGCACTGAAAAACCCCGTGTCCGGGTTGAGAGGTTGCTACGTTCTGTGAAGCTGTGAAGCCACAGCGTGACACTTTTAGGTGACAATTTTATTGATATTATGGGGCATTCTGAAGAAAAAAGTGGGAGTAACTTTTTTGGACTTGTTGAGCAATTTCATGACTTTGCTTAGTCAAAGTGCCTGCAAAAGGCACAGGAGGGTGCTTTCCCGCAAGTGCCAGAGCCACTTAAGTCTAAAATGAACACCACTTCTGCACAGGGTGCCCAAAAGATCTCAGGAGGAAGGATGGAGGGATTGTGACATTGCTTTTCTAAGCATCCACCTCCACCACCTGGCCTTCAACACGCCCAAACTTGGGTGAGCTGAAGCTGACCAAGATCTAGTGAGGCTTTGCAGCTCACCACATCAAGTCACTGAAGCTCTACACCGCTCTGGTGCCAGTGATGGCACACCCATCATGCTCTCCTCAAAAATCCAGTCACCACAGAGGCCGGTGACCAGCTTGGTACTGGGCCTGTACCCGGTTGCGACAAACATACAGCCGAAACCAGAGAGGACTCAGCAGCCCTCTACTTCTTCCACAACAATCAGGATAGTGTGACCATATTGTGAGTCCCTGGCTCACTGAGGGCGGTTTAGCAGCTTCCCAAAAGTTTTTGAGTCTGAGACAATTGCAGGCAGAGCTGCCATCAATGGTGAAGCAAATGCTGTGACGCCTTTCTGCTACAAAGGCTTTTGTGGCCCCTGCGATTGCGATGACTTCTGCATTCTGTCGTCGCACCCCCTGGAGATCCCGATTGCCCTCCTTTCCGACAGTCAGTCTCACTGTCAATCCGACTCCTGTCAGTAGGATGAGGTCCCGGACCTTTTCTGATCGTATCAGACTCTTCTTCAATCTTTCTGGAAGTGTCGTCGGACACTGACTGCTCTGCTTGTTCTGCTTCTGCATGGAGGCCTTGCCATTGGCTACCGTGACCTTTAATCCATCCATCTGAACCCTCTTGGTCTGCCTCTTCTTCTCAAGCTTTTTTGCTTCACCAGGTCGATCTGCTCCTACTCAATAAAAACTCTAAGTCTATCCAGGTTCATCGTACCGAATTGACCGGCGAGCCCTGTCTGACGAAGGACCAGACCTTCGAGGACCGCTTCGGCATCAGCAACACTCGCCTGAACTGCCAGATGATCGGCAGCCACTTCATCGTGCCGGACTGCAGCATTGGGGTCTACATTGGTCTACCCACAGGTTGGGTGTGCAGTAGCCCGTTGACGTCACTGCCGTAGATGACCTCGAGAGGTCTCTGGACTGTGTTTGCATGCATGGTTTTGCGAGTGGACACGATACTTTTTCAAGCATTTTGCACAGGTCAAAACATTATACGCTCGACCTTTTGAATATCGAGCATCGGAGCTCAAAGCATTGTCGGTCACCTGATACTTATTGGAACAATCCTGATGAAAAATGAAAACATAGGACCTGTGAAAAGGGCTGAGTTGAGCCGAAAGTTTTTTCAAGCCCAATTCAACTTTGAGTTTGTGTCTGGAGCTTGAGTTTTGCTTAGCCCGTTTTGGGCTCGCAACCCTCAAACCAAGCTTAAGCTTGGGGTGTCGAGCCTGCTGGGAAATTGCATCTTGCGCAGCACAGTTTTGGTTCTGTCGATACTAAGTTTCCTCCCTCATTGGTGGTACTTAATTAGTGCAAAAATTAAGGACAATAAAAACAGAGTGTTTCAGTAGTTTTTGCGGAGAGTCAAGCCTAGGTCAAGTCTGAGCACCTCGGAAACGATTGGGGCTAGAAAAGGGACTTGTGGTGCAGCATTAGAACGGGAAAGAGCTCAATATTTTAGGAGTTAAACAATTTTTCAGCTTTTCTGACTCATTCTCGCTGATTAAGACGGTCAATTTTTGCGACTGCAGAAATGGTAATATGATGACGTGTTCGTGTATGAAGTAAAAGGGCTGCATAACAATATCATGTTCGTGCCTTTGGTCATTGTGACGCCGCACAAATCTGGCCCCAGAAACTTCTATGCTAGAGGGACAAAACTTTACTCACAAATATCTAATCACAGCTTTCTTCAGCTTACTTTTAAAGCCCTTAATTTCCGGCACGACAGCCAGCACTGCTTTGTAGACTTCACTAAAGAGTCCCACCTCGCTGAAAGCACAGTTTTTGAAGCACCCTGTAGTTGGTAAAATTGAAGTAATTTCCTTGTCTCCAACCTGCCTTTTTTGTCAACTTACTCAACTCTATAATAGGTTCAATGGAAACAGTGACTGCAAGGTTGGCTTTTCCTCCTCTCAACATAACCTGTACATGTCATAGTACCGTGTGTCTTCTGCACTTTTGGGCGCACTAAACATGCTTCAGATTTGTCACAAATCGGCAGAGCGCCTTTCAATACAGGGCACTCTATGCATAAATCATTGTCTTACCTACTCACCTTTAACCAATATTACAACCGCACTTCTCCGTTGATGGTCAAAGCAAAGTCTGAGCTTTTCAGGCAACGACGAGTCAGTGAATGAGTTTAGAAAGGTTAATGCACCTTTTGCATGAATTCTACTCTTACCTGTACCCACCTTGAACCAATATTACAACCGCACCTCTCCACTGATCGCCAATGAATTGAGAATGACTTTAATAAAAATATTTTGTTTTACTTAATGCCCCCTTTGTATGCAATGTAGCCCGAAAATTAACGTACCTGAAAGAAATTGTAGGCATTTCGCCAGGTGCAACATTTCTTTTCAGTGGACGATCTGCCTCCCTGTGACCCCTCGCACAACCTAAACACCGTCAAGGACCCCAAGGCTCACTCCACAAACAACTCGCTCTTCGGCTTCAACTACGCCTGCCCCTACGACTGCATCCACACCTTCTACAAGACGTCAGTCTCCACAGGGGGCTTCAACGTGGCCGCACTCACCAAGTTCCTCGACTCGAGCATCTACACCAGTAGATTCAGGGCAAAGTACGAAAGCTGCATCCCCTTAGCCACTATACTGTGCGTCCTATACTTAAGCTTCACATGGTACTTGTGACATGGACCTTGATAACCATGTTTCATGGGAACAAAATCACCATGTGGAGGTAGAACGTTGATAGTTCTGGTTTTTTTTAAACCCATTTTTTACTTTTGCCTCTCACTATCACCTTTTTGTCCCGGCGTCGGGTAGGGACTGGTAATGAAGTACAGTCATGAATTAAATTTTATGTAATTGTAATGTAAATACAAGACATCTTCAAGAATAGTAACGGGATGGCATGACTTTTCAAAACAATACTCATTACCATTGCTACAAATAAATTTGGCTGCAGAGCTTGGCAAATGTCTGGCAACCCTAGCTGGAAGCTTTCAGGCTTCACCTGCAACTGCTGCTTTTTCTGAGTGACTCCCTTGGGCGCCAACCACCTCTTCTTCACCTTGTCAGAAAAAAGTTACTGCATGAAGTTTAGCTACTCATGCCTGGAAATAAAATTTGCAGAAGTAATGAGCAATGGAATGCAATTCGTCATCCTGAAAATTAACGATTGGGTAATGACATGACTTTTTTCTGGTATGCAATGAGTAATGTAATTAATTACAAAGAATTATAATGTCTAAACCCCTGGGTAGGGACGATCTCAAAATGTTGGGATACAAGAGAAACCTTGAAGACCACGACGGGGTTTTTGAGTAAGACAAAGCTCAAGGTCCCACTGAAACATTGCTGGCCAGCATTTTTGGACCCAGGAGTTGTGCTAGGCTGGGAACAGACAAGGTTTAGGATGGAGCAGCTTTGTTGTCTGGTGCAGTTTTAAGCCAATGTGAGAGAAAAGAAACTGTCAAGATCAGTGAAGGATCAGCGGTTGCAGTGGTTTTTCAACACGCTACAAAAGAGATCAACGTTGAGGAAGTTTTGGACAAACGGTGCTATTGAGGTCGATCCATTTGAGCAAGGTCACCTTGCCAGACTGGGCTTTAGAGTCTTTTTCCTAACTGAAGGTCAGAACTAAACTTGGGACTAAAGGTCTAAAATGCCTCTCTGGGCCTTCGGGCCTTCACCTTCAGCACGCTGTCTTATTAGTCAACTTATAATTGCAGGAAAGACAACTCAGTTCTGAGCAGTCCCTAACATAGTTTTTAAGTCTGACCAGCAAAGGTTCCAAAAATGAGGGCGTCAAAAGTTACAGAGCTTCTGCTGAAGCTGATTTGAGCAACTTTCCTAGCAAGAGAAGTGCAGTGGTCGCACTGAGCAATAATCTCATAGCTACATATCTGTTCATTGGATTAAAAAAAACATTTATAAGAAGAACATATATATTGATTTCTCAATCACAGTCACTGAAGTGCAGGCATTGCTGCACTGGAGTACGAAAACTTGCAATCTCACCTTTACTCATCTTTGCAGTGAATCCGCCATGATTCAGTTCTACTTCGAAAGCTTCGACTACCCCAAGATCTTCCTCTACAAGGTCGGATTCTTCGACTTTCTCTGTGAGCACCCGATTTTTTTGGCAGGAAAATTGGTCAGGAATCGCTTATGCACTTCCTTTCTCCCTCCAGCCAAGGTGGGCGGTTGGATGAGCCTGGCCATGGGCGGCTCAGTCATCTCCCTGATCGAGATCTGCGGCTTCCTCCTCTACTTGGGCGTCGTCTTCGTCAGGAACTGGTTCAGGCGCTCCTAACAGCCGTCGTCAGCCCGTGGACGCACACCTACCTCACTTCGTTCGTGTCAACCGTGCGATTTTTGCAAAATGTCTCCTTTGTAGTGTGACGTAAGAGGCTGCCCAATTTCGCGACCTTTTCTTGCCTTCTGCCCCTTCATACCCCCCCAATCCCCCCTCCCCTTCGTAGGTCCTGTTTCCTTCCTCAACATGAGAATATTTCTTTCGAAAAATTGCCAATTCGCACGCGCGCTTGCAGCAGTTGAATGGGGCATAAATTTGGCAGATTTTTCGCAACTTGCGATCTTGTTAAGCCAAACGAGCCAATATTTTACGTACTTCCCCCCCCCCCTTCTTCTTGGCCAATTTCCCCGTCGTCCCCCCCCTACCGTCACACGCACGCGCGCACACACACGTGCTACATGCACGCGCAGACACGTGTTGTTGCGCCATCTGAGCCTCTCCACGGAGGGGGAAAAAAGGGACGACACGAGGATGTGGGAAGAGGAGTCGTGAGGACATTTGTTTTTCATCGCCAGTCAATTCCTCTTCCCCCCAGGCCAATTTTTGTCGAGGAGGCCTCAACTCCCACTATTTGTTGTGGAGTTTTTCTCGCGGAAAAATGGGGAAATCCCCCCTCTGCTCGTACTTAACTTTTCAAGGTCTCGCAGACAGGTAAATTTTTATTGATGGTCTTTTTTTAAGCTCTGCGCGCGCACGCAAATACCTTGGCCTATTCTACATCCTCCTAATCATCCCCAAAACTGTGCACGTTCACATTTGTGCAGCTTTTATGGCCAAGGTCTCATTTTTCAGGGTGAAAAAAATGGACTCATGGGGGAAATGAAGCTATGAATGGTTCGTCCACTGCTGCCAGTGGGTCCGAGTCAGAGCCCTGCTTGACCCCGATGTCCCACGGGCCGTGGGAGGAGTAGGGGTTGCAGGTCCTGGACGCGTCCAATTAATCAGAGCTGACTGGTCAGTCTGATCAAAGCAGAGGTTCATTGGCAAGAGTGTTGGGATTTGGGCGGGTTTTGTGGTAAAAGAGAAAATTTATGAAAATCAGACTCTTCTCATTCGGACTCGCTGGCAGCTCTGATTTTGACCATTCAATTAACTATTTGGGTGAGTGGCAAATTTAAATGTGCGAGCGCAATTAGCTCATTTTCTGGAGGTGCGCCCCAAAACGACTCCATTTCACATCGCAAACTAACCAAGGCTGCAAGTGCATTTTCCAAGATGCCAAAGGCTGGTCGGTCTGGGTGTTCGGTGGGTTTCAACCCACCAAACACCCGGACTGACCGGCTTAGATCAATGCCTGAGCAAGGCACTGCAGCAGCTGCAGTAGGAGCAATAACAGAAGGGGCAGAGCTGGCCAGCCAAGCCCCTACACCTGTTTTGGCGGGAAATTTAAATTAGCTACACAGCAAGAAGACATTTTCAATTTCCCGCCGAAACATGTGCCAGCGCTTTACTGGCCAACCCTGTAGATGGCAGCAGCTTGCCCCAAGGTCCTCACTGATGTGGAGGAAGAGTCCAAGTCCACGTGGGCCAAATTGGCACATAATCGCTCAGTCACTGCCAACTCGACCTCCCACTTGGTCAGCAGCTTCTGCAGTGTCGTTGTTACAAGCTCATATTTCCATGATTGCGTATAAACAGACAGTTATATAACCAACTGTTGGTTCTGCTGGACAGCTACTTATGCTGCCACTGCGGTCCTTGGTGCTCTGGCATGGGCAAACTTGCGACTTGAACTATATGGACGTAGCACAGGGTGTCGCAGAAATTACGTTTTCCTTGAACAGTCACCAAAGCTGGAAGCAACGAATCCAAGCACTGCTGGATTCGTGGCAATGCAGTCATTTTTAGTCCATAACTTTGTTATATATGTTCCATAACGCGTGTGAAAAAGAGCAAAACCATGTGCAGAAGCCAAGGCAGTGAAGTGGGGCGAGGGAGGAGGTTGCGAGGCAACAAGGAGAGTCAGTTGCGCTCTCATTGGCCGGGCGAAGTAGCGGAGGAAATGAAAAGAGAGGTCGACGCCCCCAAATGAAGCTGCTGACATTTTAAAGTGTGAAATACTTGCTTTTCCAATAAATTCACTCACTTTAAACGTGAAAAGCCTCAGAAACTTTGCTGCTCAAGTTGTTCTGGGTGCAGCAGTGCACGTCAATGCCAGAAGCAGTTGCAGTAGCTTGCGTCATGGGGAAGCTCCATCGAGGTCATCCTGTTAATTACATGCCCACGTGAGCATGTTACACCTGCTGAGGAAGATCCTGCACTGGGCCACGGAGCAGGTCTTTGCGTCCACGTTGGCCGTGTCGACCGGCGGCAGCTCCTGGGTCGTTGTCAGCCCGGCAGACGTGGGCTGAAAGGCCTGACTGGAACCGGGTGTGACTGGGGAATCCGTGCTCTTTCGTCTTGCTCTTGTACGCATGGACCTGGAAGTCCGTCTCGTTGTCCGCGGACATCTTGCGGATGGAGTCACTTCCCGAGTGCTCGAGACGGAAGTGAAGAAAGGCTACAAAGATGTTGAGCAAGCTGGCCTTGAACAATTCTTTCGCGACCGAGCAAAAATTTGTGACGTTCATTGCAGGCCTATTCTCTTTGTGCATCTTTTCACACACAGTGGGACGTGGCCAAGAAGTCCATGTGGTACATGATGGAGAACTCGAGCTTCGCCACCCAGGACGAGGCGGGGACGCGATCGTTGTTCAGGGTCTTTTAGCCTTCGAGGTCCACGGCCGACAAGGCCAAGCGGACTGACGTGGGGAAAGGCGTGTTGGTGGCATCAGTCACTATGAGAAGTCTTCTCTCACCAATCGACCTTCTCTCACTTCGTAAAACAGCCTTTGTTAACGTCATTTTATTAAAGATTATCAGAATTATATAAATGAGTAGACAAACCTTTTCGTCTCTTTCATTCCTCTTTAACTTGGGCTGTGACCAGCCAAGGTCGACTTCAAAAAGTCACAAGTGTGCCAAAAAAGCACTTCAAGTTAAATAACTTCGTCAGACAAGTAATCTTTGTCGAAGGATTTGAAGCTGCAACGTGCACTAATCATTGGGTCCGTCACTTCCAAGCAGTCCTTGTCCGTGACCGCGTCCGTGTCCGTGCGGAGCTTCCCTGCGAGGAAGTCCTAAGACTCTTGGTTCGTTCGCTTGGTCGTTCACGCCGAAAATGGAGAAGTGGTCAAAGCCCAGACTGGCCAATCTCAGATAGGCCCTTGGGCCTACGCATTTCCATGTAGGCCTCTGAAGAAGCCACGGGTGAATGAGCCACGAAAAGTGCCCACCTTGACGACGTCGGATTTCTGATGATGGAAGAAAAATGACGTCGATTTAACCATAAATGGATTTTTTGTCCATATTTTTTCGTTGCTTCTTCGGCTCCATCAGGCCCATTTGTTCTATCCGCGCACAAATAATTAGCATTCATCGCTCAAAATTTGTGAAAATGCCCGTTTTGGCCACGAGGAAGAGGAAAAATCACCTTTTTTTCTCTCTTCCTTTCTGACGCCGAAAAATTCGTATGCAGAGACGACCTTGTCGGAATCTACCCAAAATGACGCAAAAACTGCGTACACCAGAATACGCAACAACAAATGACATTTGCCTCCCTCCCCTGACGAGGTCAGGAGAAGGTCTTGAAGAGGCTCTTGACCCCTGTAAAACTCCCCGCAGACATAAAAGTCTTGTTTCCGCCAAAAAAATAAAGGGGAATTAAACGAAGGCGGTGAGGCTTTTGTTAGCCAAATGTCAATTTGAGGTCGTCATTTCGTAAACCAGCCAAGGTTTCCCGCTTTTTTTTTGCCTCTTCAGGCATCTCTTCTGGGCCTTTGTCTGAGAACAAACCCATTGAGGCTGATGACGCCATCCGCATTAGTGCTTAATTTGTTGGCGGAGTCGCCATCCGCGTACTTCATCTTGTCGAAGAAGTCGCCCGCCCGCGCAGACCGCGCAGAGCTGCTGCAGCGTGGGTGGACGCGCTGGACGGCGCGAGCGCCTTCTTGGCCGCGGACTCGGTGTCCACCCCAACCTTCCTGGACCGGACAGGTGCAGTCCCCCGGGATGATGACAGAAGGAAATACGAGCCGAGTTAATCCCAGACTATTATGAGTCACCCTGTATCACACCCAAACCCAGCAGGATTAGCACCTCTCACCGACATCTCTTTTTCTGTCTTTGTGCAAATCTTTTAAGACTTTATTGTTGTAGAGGATCAGGTTTCCACAGAATAAACACATTGTATCATTGCATCAACACACACAAAAAAGTATACTAAAGCACACAGGGAAAAAAAGTCAATAAATGCCTCTCAACAGAAAGGATTGACTGGATGACAAAAAAAAACAAAGGAGAAAAAGTAGAAACGTACAAAAACACACGTTAAAAACACACTGAAATATTGCATTGAGCCTAAGTGGCAGAAAAAAGGGTTCTGCGAACCCTTGTGGAAGTTCTTCTCTTCATGCAAATAAGGAGACATCTTTTCATCTGGCTCGACTGTGTTTTGATTGGCTCCACCACACCTGTCTGTACACTTACAGTGTGAGTCATGCAAAAGTTCCAAGGGGGACATCATGGATGGATACAGTTTGGACATTGCTCCTCTCTCTTTTGGCTCACACGGTGAGGACAACCATGGGGACAATGTTATGGTCCAGCCTAAGCGCTCTGGTCCCTTTTCTTCTCTGGCAGCGAAGAACTGAGTCATTACACCAAGTCTTTGCGGATCCGGAGGATCACTGTTCAAGCACCGGACCAGACTCGCTCCTCCAGGATGGCGTGGATCTCAGCAAAAAAAAAAATTGAGTCTTTCTTCACTTGGAGAAGTCACCAGCAGCGCGTGGGTTCGACCGAGCTCCCTCCCAAGCTCTGGAGTCACACGAAGCTCTCGTTCTTGGTGGAGAAGATAAGGAAGGAGTCGAGGAGTCTCGGCTCCACGAGTTCGGCCGCGTCGAGGTCCTTGAAAGGTCGCGGGCCGCAGACGGCGGCGATCTTGCGAACCGTGGCCAGGGCGGCGACGAGGACGCCGTCGGATGCCACGCGCGCGTCCTCGTCCTTGCACAGCTCCACCAGGCGAGAGAGGCCGTCCAGGACAACGACTTGAGACGCTAGAGACGGATCATTGCACAGCCTGGGGAAGAAGAGTACAGTGTTCAGTATTTTGTGCCATGTTTAGACGAGCCTTTGCTTCTTTTGCTGGAGTAATCTGCCTTTAACTCCTTTCAAGACTAGTCTAACGCGACTTTGCCCAGGACACCATCGGCCCCCTGAACAGTCCCCTTCGCCTCCCTGACCTCCCCTGTCAGCATGTCCGGGCCCCACAGGTGTTGTGACCGGTCTGACGCCTACAGCGTGAGTCATGAAAAAGACGCGCAGCCGCGCAGCCGCGCAACTTGCCCCAGACCAGAGGGCAGGAGGTCGTTGTTCCCCTGCCACCCACCAGTCCCCACTTTGGTCCGGCACCGTTCCCGAGTCCGGTGCGGCCCGGTGTGCGCGGCCCTCGCGGCCCGGCCTCCCCGGCCCGCCAAACCTTGAAGGGCTTCTTCTTCTGCCATAAATCAAGCGGCAAAAATTGCGTTTCGCGTCTTTATTAACCCTTTGCAGTGGCTCTAAAGGGTCGCGCCTGAGGCGGCGCAACCAAAAACTCTAATCGAGCTGTTAGCCATTAATTAAGTTTTTCTGCCTCCCCAAATATACGCATTTCGCACTCACTAACAATATGCGTTTGTATGCACAGTGAGCGCCGCATAAACGCGTGACTGAATCAATTCTCAGCCCTCAACCCTTTATGCAGAAAGGGTTGAAGAAAAGGCTGAGGGAGGGGAAAAAATAACTTGGCAACTCAGTGCGAGGGGAAAAGAGGCTTTATTCTAATAAACCAGGAAGTACAAAGAGCCATATATCAAAGCTCCAGATCTGCATATGTTCCAATGCTCAAGCGTATAATAAAAAGGTCTTGATAACCTCGACTCATTTTTAGGCCAGAGTGAGAAAAAAATACGCGTAGGGCGTGGTGGGGTCAGCTGAGAACCAGTTTTCTCTTCGCGTTCAGTAGCATTTGCAATTATGTCAAATTGCACGCGAATTATTTTTTTTCCTCCCCGGAGTGCGCGTTTTTACGCACATTCTGCACGCGAATTTGCACATGCGGATTCTTCCCGCGCTCGCCGAAGGATAAGCTGAAGGGCGCGCATGTAGTAGAAGCACATAACAATAATGATAATAATAATATATGCCCATTTTTATCTCGCAGAGACAAAAGCGCCAAAGTGGAGTGTGGAGACCTGACTCGCTCGCGCGCGCGCGCACGCACGCACGCATACACTTCTTTCATCCGCTTCTACGTAGATTTTTCACTCTCTCTCTCTCTCTCTCTCTCTGCGTCCAAAGCCAAAGTTTCATATTTCACTTGTCAAAAAGTGCGCGTGCACGCACGCACGCACGCACGCACGCACGCACGCACGCACGCACGCACACAGAAGAAATGGTTAGAGCTTGAGAGACCGAAGAACAAAGTGAAATTGCCATTTTGCACACACGCGCGCGCGCGCAGAGGCTGCGCACGCACACACGCATCAACGACCGTTGCCGACTGTGCTTTGCCTGATTCTCATCAGTTCTTGCGCCTCCTCTTCTTCATAGGGTCTTATCAGACTTGACCTGAACATACAATTACTCTCGCTCACACACGCACGCACGCACACGCACGTACGCACGCACGCACACGCACGCACGCACGCACGCACGCACGAGGAATGTTTCTCCTCCATTTTTTACTTCTTTGATTGATTCGAATCCTTGGCTGGCTCAAAACTTGCTGGATGCATCACGCGCACGCGCGCACGCACGCGCGCACGCGGTTCCAAATATTGTGTTGGGCAGGATCGAGGCAAAAAAAGGAGTAAAAATTCCGTCAGCGTCACTCTGTTGTCAAGGATGGAGAGAAATCCTACCTTTGTTCACACTTGAGATCAATCCAGACTTTACTGGGTGTCCTGACCCATCTGGGGGAGAAAAAAAAACCCTGGCGTTTGGCAACTCTGCTTGCATAAAAAAAAAGTTTGGGTCTATCTTCGACTCGTGAGTGCTCAAACCTGTATTTAACACAATTCAATGTGCAGCCTGAGGCTGTCGAGATTGATCTTGTCAAAGTTATTGCCGCCGAGTGGGCAAGGACTCGCCTGACACCCGGTGGCGTTGGGGGGGGGGGGAGGGGGGGAAGCAAATGATGGAAAAGGCGGTGATCTGGATGGCGCAATGACACGGTCGAAGTGGTTGTCATTTGAGATGTCGGACCATTTCCCCTCCCTCCTCAAGTAGTTTCACATGAAAAATCGTATGAGCCTTGAACACTTCCTCGGTACCTTTGTTTGGCTGAGTCCTGACACCGCGACAAGTGGCAAGAATGATATCTCGATTGCCGTCACTGAGAATTAAGCAATCAAGCTGCAGGCAGAGATCTTTTTCAATGCTCGTTTCAACGTATTCTCCTCTTGGTCGTGGGCCTGGCGCTTTGTGACGCGCGTCAATGGTCACCGCCTCTGCCGCGGTGACGTTGCTGACGCCCTCCAGGCGGCCCAGGGAAAATCCCAGGAAGGCCTAATTTAAAAGCTGCTGCTGCCGCCGCTTATAAAGTAGGCCTACCTCGGATTCATTACCAGATCACGCTCAACACTGCGGGCAACTCAATGGGAAAGTAATCGTGTTGGAAGGAGTTACCTGGAAATGGCGATGGCCGACTTCTGCTGCACCCTCTCCGTGGCCGCCCTCTGGGCGTGGCCGTCAGAGGCCTGCGACCTGTTGGGCCCCTCGACCTGCGGCCTCGCGTTCAGGAACCGCAGGAGCACCGGGAGGCCACCGTGTCTCACGACCTCGCCGCGGCAGTCGGGACTCGCCGCCATGTTCGCCAACACCGCCGCCACCTAGAAGAAGGACACAAGCTTTTGGGTGCCGGGATCCGACAAGGCCTGCGTTCATGTAGTCACACTTTTTCTTTCAGGTCGGCCATGCACTTATACTGGGTGTGGATAGCAGAAAAAAGTCAAAACCATCCACCCCTCCCGTCACCGATGGGCAGGGGGATTTATTATATATTGTGACCTGCGGGATCGACTCAGAGAGGGTCACAGACTCGACTGGAAGGGGGATGTACAAAAGGTCCGGTCCGGTCTTGAAGGCCAAGGCCATTTGGGCCAAGATGAGGCTTTCTGGTAACAAGTGGAAACTGGTCCAAGATGTTAACTCACTTGGTCTTGAATGTAGATGGATAAAGACTTCTGCTGCTTGACTGCGGAGACCAAAACCTTGACTGTCGAATGCTTCTTCATCATGGTCGTCACGGATGGCTCCATGAAGGTCAGGTTGGCCAAGGCAGCCGAAGACAAGAGCAAAGTCTCTGCAGAGCTGGTCTTTTTAGATAAAACTAAACAAATGAAAAAGATTGTGTTGACTTTCACACCAATTTCTCATACTATAATTTCCCCCTACCCCTACCTGTCAGAGACTCCACCAGCTGACTGAGGTGTCTCGTCAGTCCCTCTATGCTGGAGTTGTTCTCGATCCAGGGCGACGTGACTTGAGCCAAGAGCCCGGCGGCCTCGGACTTCTCCTCTTCGGTGGAACCCGGATCCCGGAGGGTGTCTGACAAAATTTCGATGCCTCCGGCGTCCTCCAGCTCCATGATGCCTGTCAAGGATGAAACTGATCCGTGAGATCTGGAGGAAGCTGACGTAGCTGCAGGTGTCGGTATCACTCACGCTCCCTTTTTCGGCATCCCCACCCCCTTGATAAGTCTCATGTTATACCCTTCCTCATATCCATTTACGTCCAAGAAGAAACAGCGTGAATGACAATTTGCTCTATTTTTACATGTACACATTGTATAACACCACTCTGGACGAGAACTCCTTACCTTCAAGGACACAACAGACGGTTCCCAAGGCCCTAAAGGCATTGACCCTGCAAGCCCTGAGAGCTGGATCCACGCAGATGGCCAAGATCGACCTGATTCCGCCATGCTTGGCGATCAACCTGCACAGGTGGTTGCCCTCCAGGGCCAGGGTGATGATGGAATCCAGGGAGAGGCGAAGTGAGATCAGTCCTTGAGAGCTTGGAACCGTCAGGGCCTGAACACTGACCTACAAACGCAGTCAAAAGGTGATAAATAGGGCTACCAAAAAAATTGCAAGTGCATATTTCTACGCATTTTGCAACTTTCCGCTACAGTTTTTCTGCACAACAGGTTGATTCTGATGGGAAAAAAATTGCATCTCCCGCACGTTTCGCCATTTTTCATGCACTCTCGCTCATTTTTCCATCATATTATATCACTCAATAAATTCAGGACCAGAAATACATATTTCAAACCGGCTGCTTCAATGCATCACTTTTGCTTCGTCCGGCAGATCAAGTTCGAGTCCGCGTGAAACCTTCTGTTGAGGGAAAGCTGAACCTCCAATTTAAAAAGCCCCCCTTTTTTTAAAAAAAATAAACTTTTGCACGTTGCTTCGTCCAAACAAAAAGAAGAGGAAAAGAAAACTCTGCTTACGCATATTTTTCTCGCGAAGGGTCAACTTCTGGCTTACCTTGATCTCCTTGCTGAGCATTAGCTCAATGAGCCTGGTGAAGGTGGCGCCCAACTGGGTGATGACATCCACCACCTCTGTCATGCTGCTGGTGTGGGCGGGTTGTGACCAGCCTGACGACTGTTGCTTGGTCACAGCCAGTTTCAGTCGGTCACAGCTCTGGAGCAGCAATCTCTGCTGGTGCAGGATCTCCTCAGCGTCAGAGGTGGCTCCAGGATTGGGTTCCGCCGAAGAGGAGGGCGAGGAAGAGGAGGAAGACGCCGCCGTCGCCGCCGCCGTCGTCGTCGTCGTCGCCGCCGCCGTCCTGGGTTTATATCCGGGCAAGTTGTTGCTGAAGCCGCCGGTGCTGGTGCTGCCGCAGCCAATGGAGAGGTGGCTGTGCTTGTTGTACTCCACCAGAAAGAGGTGGATCTGGTGCGACAGCCCCTGGACCAGCGGCACCAGCTTGGAGACCCCCGGTCCGCCGCTGCCACCACCTCTATGTCCAAGTTGCCTGCCAAGAGAGAGTCTTTGCAGCTCCGAGTACACATCGAATCCGCACTGATCGGTCGTGACGGGGATGAGGAAGATCAATAAATGCATCTCCTTTTCTTCTCCAAAGCTCTCAAGGATTCCGCTGCATTCGACCTCGTGACTTTGAATTCTCTCCGCCAAAGCCCAAAGACCCTCGTTGACTTTTATTGGCCGCACACATATATTTGGCAATATTTACTGAGGGCAAGATGGATATAAAAGTTTTATAAGGGGAGGGGGAGGGCCAGAGTGGCCTCCGCACACCCAATGACGCCAAAAATGGCAAATTTCTCACGACGAATTCGCCCAGATTTTATTTTTCTGCCAGGCCACAAGAACACACTGCGTAAAGTGGGGCTCAATTTATTAGGCACGGTCTACTTTTAGGGTTGACGAGAGCATTTGTGAGATAACAAAACTTGTGAATGACATCGGAGTCGTGAATGCCTGTGCGCAGTGGCAAAGTTAGCGCATCTTCCTGCGTCAACTTGCTTTATACGTAGATGTAAAGTCTTTTTTGCATACAAAAAGTAAAGTGCGATCTTCAAACAGGAAAAAAGAATAATTCCCTGGCTACAAGACTCAAGTCGAGAAAATCGTGGAAAATCGTCCATTGTCCCGAAGATTGCTTAGAAGGGTCACTGGACGAAAATTGTGATCTGATTCAATAAGTTGGGCCCCGTTTTGGGCCCGGTCTGACAGCTGGCAACCCCCCCCCCCACTCCATCAATGAATATGATCAAAAAGTCTGACGGGTTAATTAAACCTGTCGAGGTTTCATCATTCACTCATCTAAAGGCCAGAAAATACTTTATTCCATCATAGATTGCTTGTGGAACTGAGCTGAATAAAGTCTTTATGTCCGCTAAGCTGACCCAGCGCACTCCTGGGATGTTCACAGCATGTACAGCAGAAATCTATGGAAAAAGTACTTTTCTTCCGTAATCTTGATCCCTGAAGTTCAGGGAGAAGCAAAAAGACCCCCTGAAGTAACCTTTTTGGGGCCAGAAATTTGTCCAAAAAAATGGAAAAAGTGCATCGCGGAATGGAAAGAGCTGAAATACAACTTTCGCCACCCAAATTTGAAAAATTCTTTCCTTAAAATGTCGACGTCCACTCATCACTGAGTGGGCGGAAACTCGGTCTGGTTGCGCCCGAGTCGCAGCTGCTGCATCCGGTGCACTGCACGGAAAGTAGCGTGACTTTCAGCGCTGAGCTTGACCCGTGTGTGTGTGCACTGCTGCGGTGCGGAGTGGCGAAAAAAAGGGGGGGGGGCGCACGTGAGTCGTTATTCTGACACCTCTGTCACGTCCGCCCAGAGCATGGAGATGGCCTCCGCAGACAGGGCCCTGGGCCCCTGGGCCTTACCAGCCCCGTCCGAACAGCACGTATATGGTATGGGAAATCTAATATTCGTTCGATCTCTTGCGCACGCCTGAGTGCCAAAACATTAGATCACATAATTTCACGTCTCTTCCCACACCCCCTTTTCTACGGCCAGATGGTGCTGCTCGATAAAGGAGGGCCTCACACGGCCTCACCAACTGAGTGAGGAACGAACCAAATCTTCATATCTTCTCCATAAATCTTTTAATACGGCACGCCAGGAGTATCGAAGGATAAACGTTGTGGAGCCCCTGCAATTTGACGATGTTCTCAGGTGTCAAGATCACAGACAGACTTTTCCATTCACGCTACACACCTATTTTTTTCAAAAAAGAATAAAAGTATCGCGCCACACGATATTCCTGCCATGGTGACGGACCCAAAACCGGGCACGATACAATACAGTTACGATGCCTTTTTTGCTACGTAGGAGGCTCTGACCGCTTTTGATGCATCGCCAACGATGATTTTGCTCAGGCTCTGCAGTCATTCTTGGATTGTGCTGTTTAGTTGCAAAGTCTTGTCTGACCGACGATACTCGATACGTACGGAAGATAAAAGATGCTCAGAAATGGTATCGAGATGCAGTTTTGCAACGCTCTGCGCGCGCTCACGGACAGACTGATATCATTTGCACAAGTGTTTTTTTGGCATGTTTTGACAGATTTCACATCTCTCTCGCTGACGCCTACGCACTTTTGCGTAAGTCTCTCAAAATGCATCCGTTTGATGTAAAAACCTCCGTTGTCTGACGCAATTCTAAAGCATTTATTTAGTTGCCCCCTGCAAAAAAAATGGCAGGAAGAAGAGAAAGTGTAAAATTTTGGCTGAAACGATGCACTTTTTTCCCGTCATTCGGTGAGAAATTTGTCATGTTCTGAGTCAACACTCGTCAGATTCAAACTCCGCCAGCTGAAGTGACTGAGGTACGCATAGTAAGATAATTTGCACTTCGAAAACAGTTGTCTTCACCACAGAATCGTCAATCGAGACGTTTTCTACGGTGGCACCGAAAGTTTCGGCACTGTCGAAAGCGGAAAAGTCGCAGTCGACCGAGCGCTTCTGGGTCGCTTCTACCAGGAGCCACCAGCACGCCACAGGGTGTCCCGACCCGTGCTGGCACAGGTACGAGACGGAGGCCCGCGGCATCCAGGCCACGGAGTTGGCCGTCGTCATGTAACTGTGGAGTCAGGAGGCACAAGAACTTCCTGTACACCCTGTACGACGACCATGAGTAGCTTTCCCTGGGCTCAAAAAAAGTTTGTTGGGTGCAGGAAAAAAAGTCGTTGCAAATTGGCAGAAAAACATTTTTTTTGCTGGACGTAGAGGAGAAAAAAATCTGCCGAGATCTCGTCGACTTTTACGAAAATCCAGTTTTATCGCCAATGCTGATCTTGCATTCCGATTTTTAACAAGTTTTGCGTCTCCCAGAAGCGATTTATCAATCGGCTGAGGAATGACAATTCGACGACGGAGAGCAAAGGGGTCGTAAGGGCCTAAAAAAAACAACCCTTTTTACAGCTGCGATTTTTCCTGGCAAAGAAAGAAAGAAAGAAAAAGACAACTTGCCAAAATCGATTCTCTTTAAATGGGCTGACGCTGGCGTGCCCCATTTTTTTTACCTTAAAAAAGTGGTTTGGTGGCACCATCAAGGCCTGGAGTTGGGCCTGAATGCATCAAGGCCGGAGGGGGGGGGACTGACTCGGGAAAAGTCCCCATAAAAATGAACCCTGCCACAATCACTTGCGGGGAAATGAAGATTTGGCTCGAACGATCGATCAGCTGCATTCAAGATGTGAGGAACAAATTGGCCAAGGCCGCGTTTGCACTGCGCGAAACTGGCAAAGTTGCAGATTCGCTGTAGGCCTGGATTTGTCGCAGGCGGGGGGAAAACGGACGCTTTCTGAGGGCCCGAAAGTGCGGGTCAACATTGCCAAGGGGCCCGAGCTCCAGACGCCAACAAGTCCTGACTCTGCTTGCTCACGTCTGACGTCATTGTGGAGGAGACAAAGTTAAATGCCAATGCCACGGTAGCAATCGCACCGCGGAATTTTAGGTAAAACCTTTAAAAAGAACGAAATACTGAGGTCAAACCTTTAAAAAAGCCTTTTTGTGGTAAAAGGGGAAGAATCAAGAGAAAAAATGCAACTGGCAGTGAAATTTTGATGGTTTTTGAAGGAAAAAAATAACTGTAATAACATTGCAATGAAAGATGAAGAGGCAAGAAAATAAGTATATTTTCGCTCCTTGTAAAGTAGGCTTTTATTGACCTGAGATGGGCTTAATGGCACGAGGGCAGATCCAACTTGCCCGAGGGCCTTCAGGCCTATGAGGCCCATGGAGGGGCAATCGAGGCATTTTACAACGAGGTAACGCGTAGTTTGTTGCACGGGCTCTTCTTTTTAGAGAATTAACATTCCACGCCTTGGTTGCACTTTCCATCCTTGGATGGAGCTCCCAGGGGCTTTTGCAATTGTGCAGAAGGCGAAAATTAAAAAAAGCTGAGAATTTAAGACCATTTCACTCAAAATCTGCGGGAGCAGGCAAAAAAAAGTGTTTCGTGCAATAAAGTGGTACTTTTGAATCCTGTCGCACTAGAAAAGAAAAGCCAGAGCGAAAAAAACTAAGACCAATATTCGTTCAACTTGCTAAAATTTCTGACTTGAAGTTCCGAGGACTAAACTGATGTAGAGAAATGTGTAGTTCACCTAAAAGCTTGGCCTCCCCTCGAGGACACAGACTGCACCATCCATGACATTGCAGACAAGGGACTCCATCAGTTTCGGCTCATACTGTATACTTTTGCCTCCAGAGACTGGACTATTGGGTGAATCACGCACTCTTCCAAGACTGACCTGCACAACTTGGCGAAGACTGCGGAGATGGAGTGAGCCCTGCTCTGGATGGCCCTGATGGTGTCCTTGCTGCTGTTTCCAGACCAGAAGCTGTTGCTCTCCTCTTCCTCCTCCTCCTCTTGCACATTGCTTCTGCCGAACTTGCTGCTGCTGCTGCTGCTGCTGCTGTTGTTGTTGTTGTTGTTGTTGTTGTTGCCGCTGCCGCTGTTGCTCACAGGCTTGGACTGGAGCATGATGGTGCACTCGGCCTCGTGCACCAGTCCCAATTCGCGCAGCCAGAAGCTGACGGGGTCTCTGAGAACGGAGGAGAAGAAACGATGAAGAAGAGGCATTCATAACGAGTCACGTAGACACAGCAGAGTGTGTCAAAAGTGATTTGGCAAGAGTAACAGGGGAGCCTTAAGGGTTAAACTTTTTGTTTGGAATCGACCACTGAACAGCCGAGAAGTCTCCTATTGTACCGCATGTACGTACAGGGTGTGACGAAATGGACCAACACCCCCGGGATCAAGTCCCGCCACGTGCCCGTGGGCGCCCACTTGCTGCGTTTCTGTCCCTCCAAGCCAGGGTTGCCAAGACATGGCTGACCAGACTATTCGACGGTCATGGCTGCTTTGTCGCCCATCAGCCTTGCTACACCCTGTACCCTGTACACGAGGACAGAGAAGACGCTGTTCTCCCTGTTCTGTGGACTCGCAACGCCACGCAAAATTGCTTATGGATCGCAAAAAAGCGTCGCACGCACCAGACGACTGAGAGACATCAAGGGTTAATTTTTAACCAACCATGAACACCTGAGGGGAGAAGCAATGAAGAAAGATGATAAATTTTTCTCGCGAAGAACAGAAGAGGGGAAGAAATATGCTGTTATGAGGCATAAAAGTCATTTTTTTTTGTCTTCATCGCCAAAAAAAACCCCTTGTTTAATTTCACCTCCGATCATAATGTGGTGAGAACCCTTTAGAAGTCACCACTGAGGAAGGGGGAGTGAACGAACTCACAGTAGTGGCAAGATTTATAGTTATTCCCCCACCGACGCCCTTTTAATTCCGAACCCTCTCGAAGACGCGCGTTTTCTCCTACGCAAAGAAAAAGTATGCGTCAGGCCCAGCTACTGCCTGCATTATCATTACCCATTATTGATGACATTACAAGAGAGAGGGGGGGGGCTGGCAAGGCCTGATAGGGCCTGGCCGGACCGGAATGCCTCCCCCTCGGGGGAGGGGGGGAGGCACTGATGTTTCCAAGCATGCGCAATTAAACGCGGATTCTCCTTATTGGAGGCCTCCAACAATGAACACAATCATTCCTTAATTATTTGCGTCCATTCATACGTACAAGGGAGGGGGGGCATTTGCAGCCACTTTCACCCCATCGATGGAGGTTAAGGAGACAGACTTTTGACAAAGGATTTCTCATTTCCAGAAGCAAAAAAGTGCACTGAAGCCGATCGTTCCGGCATTTCTCTTCTTTACTTTTAGCATTTACACAATTATTCGCAAAAAGTGTTTGAGCGCATAATCGGCTCAGGCCTCCTTCACGTACTACAAGTGCCATATTCATAGTGCGGTGCACGGACATGCATCTATCAATGCAGTGGGAAACCCCATCCTTGCACATGTGTCTGCCCACTTGTGAATCACACCAGTTCGTTCAAAGAAAGGGAAAGACGCAGTTTGTGATGTCAAGAAATCACGCACAATCTTCGCTCATGGCTGTCAAATCATGCAATCAAGACGGATGTAGAATAGATGTGCCAACATCCGTGTTCAAGCGCAAGTATAAATACTGAGCTGGGCGCCACGGACAAGTCAGTCGAAGGCTCTTCTCTACTTGCAACCAAGAGGAGCCAGGTGAGATAGGAGCATAGTCAGGTCCCTTTTTTGGCGGGTACAGCCTTCCCTGCCCACTACACAGAAATGTTTATTCCACAAAAGTTCAATATTTTTTAGTTCTTAGTTCTTTACTTCTTTAGCTAATATTTTTTAGTTATTAGAAGTTCTCTGGGGCCCATCTTTTAATATCACTAATATTCAAAAAGTTTTATAACATAATGAAATATATAACTAATATCATATGTATTGGGGTCTCAGGCCTGTGCAAATTTTTTTAACCAAAGTTGTACTCCCATAAGTGCTGAACGCAGGTATGTGAGTGGCTTAGCGAAATGACTATTATTGAGGGAGTTGTTAACACTTGAATATTGAAGGTTATTGACTCACCAAATCTGGGGCTATACTTGGCCCAGAAGCTGATTTTAAGTGAGCTTATAACCTTTAGTAACCTAAGAGATGGTGATTTATCTAATGTGCACTCCAACTGGCATTCAGCAATAGACACGACACAACTTTGTCTCGTTTCCACCTCTCCAGGTGCCCAGGTACTGATTTTACCTGAGTTTATAACCTTTAACATTACTTCATTTGACCATTTGGGGGAAATTTTAAAGTGCCATTTCAAAATTTCTACTCACATTTTCTCTCGTTCTCTTAGGCCGCAGCTCAGCAAGCATCAGTGTACTTAGCACCACTTGTATCTGAAGACCAATGCTTCGGAACATTGTCATCTTAGGCCTTTTGGCCATCATCTTCGTGGATGTGACAAATGCCGGAGGCAAAAAGGCCATCAAAAAGTATTGCAAATATGTTTGCCACGATGATATCTGTCTGGTGAGTAGCAATATTACTTGTACAAGTTACGCGCAACAAGTTACTTCAGAGTTATGGTTATGGCGAATGGGCGGAAAAATGTGGATTGCTCTTGAAGGTCTATTTATGAAAAGTGTCTGTATGTCTGCCAAGACGTTAGCACTTCTACAGCCGGACAGTTCGTCCCCCAATATAGTCAGCAAACACTTCTTTTCACGAGCCGCTGAATGGGGTTTCACGAGCCGCTGAGGGGGTTAAAGGCTAAAACTGAGGCCAGTTTGAGGCCGATGTCAACATCCCAGGTTTCATGTACAACTCATGCACATTTGTTGTAATCTTCCTCTCGCTTTCTCTTCTTCCACCCAGTGCTGTCACAGCTACTCCTAGCTAAATTGCCAATAAGTCCGTTCATATCGGGAGTCTGGAATCTAGTTGTGCAGTAGCTATCTATGGTGAGAGCAGAAGAGAGAACTGTTGTCAGAGTTGCTCCAGCACACTGGGGAGGAGAGGGGGGGACTGGAGAAGGAGTGCATGGAAGGCATGGAGCGTGTGAACAGCATGGACAACACAGTCTGTGATGACTTGGTGAGGTCAGTCAGTCACTCTTACTAGAGAGCATTGGACAGACAGACCAGCCTCGACATAACCCGGGCAAAACTGGGCGCACTGGCTAGCATACATATATCTATGGAAGCCAAAAAAACCTGGCTTCTTGTTGCAATGTCTTTTCCACAACTCTATTTCGGCAAAATACGGCAAAGAATGCTCTGTGCACACTTCTACAAGATGGTATCAGAATGTTCGCTCATAATACACTCGTGTGCTGGGAAAGATCCCTCAATGTCAATGATGGTGCTCATGTCACATATTGTAAAGAGCTGATGTCTGTGCCACAGGACATGTTAGAGTACGTCATATTTTCCCTGACTTAGCCACTATGTCAAGTTGTAGTTACTCGTGCTGACAATAGTCAACCTTAGAAAAGCCAATGGCACCAACTTCAGCTCCCTGCAACATGAACTAGGCGAAATATGGTCTGCCAACACTAGCACAGGACTTTCAAATCCCACTCGTTGATTCATCTCATTACTTCATACAGAAAGACTGCTTGAAATGCTGTCGTGATGATGTAGACTGCCACGAGTTCATCTACAAGGATGACGAGAGCAACAGGATCGCCTCTTACAAAGATACTGACACCCCATCGGACAAAGAAACTGACACCCCATCAGACAAAGATACTGACAGCACAGACATAGAGTCTAGCACCGACCCTACGACCAACTCTGACAAAGATACTGACACTGATGACCATGATATCTGGATTGCCTGTCCACCCATTGTTTCTCACCCCAAATTCTGAATTCCTTAGTGTTGACTCCTCATCGGCGGACTTTTGGACCAGTGACTTTTCCATTCAACCTCCAGAATCCGAGCTGTAACGTATTCAACACCCCCAAGATGTACAAGGTTTTGAACCTTCAACAAGCGGCTGTTTCAGCTCCACGCAACTTTTATAAGAACTGAAATAAATTGCCATATCACCCACAGTCCTTTGCACTGATTCTTTGGCAGACGTGGCTGGCCTAAACTCCTTGATCTGCACGGTGAATTGACCGCATGTATGCATTTATATTCGATTTAAGTCATCCTAGAAACGTTCAGCTGGACAAGATGCGATATACGCTTTTTTCCCTTTTAATAGCAATGATGTCCTTACTGATGCTACCCATACACAGGTTGCGTGTGATTGAGTGTTATCCAACCCTGCTTGCTATGAAGACTTGTCTGAGGACTCATGATGTTTAAAGTTTTTCCCTTCTTGATATGAAACACATGATAACGTGTCATTAATAATAATTGCCGGCTTAAACGCCTTCTACCATTCCAACTATAAGTAGATACAGTAGAATGCTGATTTAGTGAACTTCCTCTGCAAAACATCCTCTAAATTGGTCATGTTCGCTTCATCAGTCAGACCCCAATGTATGGTAAAAATTAGCATAATCCATTTTTATAAACCTCCATCTCATTGACATTGAGCAGCTGGCAAATCTTCAAGGCTCCGTCCAAGGACTCAAAATGACCGGTAAAAGTGAGAGGCCTAAAATCCGAGAAGAACCAGGCTTCTTACACGACAACTTCTCTTTTCTTTAATTAAAGAAAGTATTAAATATTTAGTGACTCAATTCATTTGCGCGCACCCTGTAAGAGCGCATGTAGCACTCGGGAGTTAGGTGAAACGTGATAAAAAGTTAAAAAAGTGCCATTGGGGAGGCCGAAAAATGTCGATTATCAAAATAGAGTAAGAGCTGAAAAATCAAGAAAAAAAAGTGCCGGCGGTGGCGAGGAATTTAGAAAAGAATAATACAAAATTGCGATGAAAGATTAAGATAGACTAGAAAGAGGTCTGAACTGCATTTTTTCCTCACCGAATTTGCTCAAATTCTTCATCAAACATTCCGGGGTTTGCTTATGAAAGGTTCACTTTGTGAAGAGCCAACGCAAACAAACAGTGTTTGTCTAACTATTTAGCAATGACGGCTGCAACGACCAGTTTCACTGGTCCCAAAGTGATCCAGAGATCAGTCTTTCATTCTGGGAACTTCTCTGGTGCTTAGAAACTCTCTCCATATGTATTATATATGTATATTACATATTATATATTGATACGGGATGCTAGGCGAGGTCCTTCTCAGGCTGCTCAAAAGGATGAGTTGCACCCATTCTGGTCCCTGCACACAGAAAGTCCATCATGGCTGGAAATACTCATCAGCCTCTGACCTTTCAACAGCTCCATGTAGAACTTTCCATGTGTGCAACTTTCAGGCCCCACTTGACATTGCAAGTCCTCTTCATGGCTTCTGCAGGGTTCTTTTTAGAAGGCTTTTCCAAGTTTTAGTTGATTTTTGTCGTTCGTCCATTGGTAAGATAAAAACTTTTTTTAAAAAAAAATTTATACATCCTGCCAGAAAATATATCCACCTGTACTTTCCACTACCCAGGGCGTTGCAAGACAGACAGACCCAGCAACAGGCGATACTCGATACAATAGTTTTACTGTACTCTGAACGATACCTTTCTGCTACGTAGGTGGCTCTTTCTGATGCGTCACTGACGATGATTCTGCTTCTTTCCACGTTCTGTTTTAATTTTAAGCAAGATTATCCCATCTAAATTGCAAAGCATCATCCGACCAATGTTACTTTGACCTCTGATACTCGATACTCAAGAAATATTCAGATCTACAGCACCCCAATCCCCAGTCATTTTGAGTGTCCGGATAAGGTTGATGAAGTAGAAACATCTCAGTGCGGAGGAAGGATTCCTCCCCTCTCAGACCACCTTTTTTGGACGAAATTTGTGCGTGGATTCCCATTTTTTTGAGTGCGCAATTGTCAGCGTCATTTTCTCCGGAAATGACGCTGGAAAACAACTCTATTTAAGGCGCGGAGAAGCCTCCATAGACGAGTCTGCGCGCGCAGCCACAATAAAAACAGCTCCAGCAGCCGCGGAGACTTCAACTTTCACTACGTCCATGACTTCGTTCCCGCAGTTTTCTTCTCCTCCTTCTTCTTGACGAGCGCTCAAGAGGTGAACGAACAATTAGCAGTTCGTGGGGGGGGGGGGGGGAGGACGGTTTCAATCGTCATTCATGGAAGGAGGGGGGGGGGGAAGGAAGGGAAGTGTTGATAATAAAAGAAGATGGACTTTTGACCACGTGCTCAAAGTCCTGCTCGAAGCCCCCGACATTTTTGCGGTCGTAAATAACATTTTCAAGGATGAGGCCCTTGAAGGCCTCGACTGAGGCCTCTTAAGAGGCGTGAGGAAGACACGAGTTAGGAGGATGGGAAGGGGAGGATGCAGACAATAAAACTCACGGGGGAAGTGTAATGAAGGATAAATAACGCTGAGGAGGGGACGGACAACATAAAGGGCATCTCACAGGAGGAGAAGAGTTGTGCTGATGTCAAGTCGGTGTTTACACTGGATGCTGGCGGCCAAGACAGCAGTAACGACTTTCGGAGGAGCCCCTTCTTTCGTCGTCCCCGACAACCTTGGTGCGGAAGGACCTCGAGGGGGTCTCCGCGGACACTTTAATGGCCGCGCAGACGTCGGCCATTTCTCACAGCCTCCTCGTGATGCGCCTCAGACATTTCGGGCATTGTGTGTAAAGAAGTCTTGTGTAACAAGGTCAATTGGACACAAAACAGTCGTTTCCTCCTCCACAGCGACGTGGGAAGAGATTTTGTGAGAGAGAAAAAGAATCTCAAAAATGTTCTTCGTTTCCTCCTCCTTTAAATGACCGTGACGCAAGTTTTTTTTTCCTCAGACACAGTGTGAAGCAAAAAAAACGGTTCAAGAGTCCTTAATCCTGAGGAAGGTGAGGAAGAAAAGAGAAGTCGAGAAGAAACGTTTTGCTCTTAAAAGTTCACATCTTCCCCCCCTTCTCGTGCAACCATTTGTTCTCTCGCCGTCATTTCCCCCCCCCCCCAAGGTTCCCCCATCGCCCTCGCAGGAGGACCGCAAGTGCCATTAATCGCATCCTCCCACACTTCTTCCCGTTGGGGAAAAACAATCACTCTCTCGGGCACGAACAGGCCCATGTTGTTTTGAGGCCCATCTCCTCCGAGGCCCATCTCTCTGGCGCTCTTCCTCCGCTTCCCGTTGCTTCGATGCCAAAATTGCTTTGTTGGCAAGGAGGGCGCGGCCGGGCTGGCTTTTAAGGTGTGTGGGCTCCCCCCCAAAAATGTTGCTTTTTGTTGCCTCAGATAAATAGGGTTAAACTGGAGTGACTGCAGTGCGGTAGCAGCAAAAAGCCTCTGGGAGCTTATCTAGAAGCTCATTAAATTGATTCTGTCTGACATCACTCACTTTGCCAGATATAGGATGAGTAGTCTGCATTTTTTGCAAGGGGTGTTAAGCCTACACAGGGCCTCTGATAAGCCACTGAAAGAGGCATTAATTAAGCGAATGAAGAACCACTTTAAGGGGAGTTGATGCAGCAGTAAACAAAGCGCGCCTGTGCTCGACATCAACGCCCGCTGTTTCGCCTGCCTCCAGCTTTCCGTGGACGCGGTCAAGTGGGCGCCCCCGTAGAGACTGTGGTCCAGCGACATTCCGATGCCGCGGGAGGAATCGATTCTCCATGGGCGAAAGGAAAAAAAATCAGGGAAATTCCCGCCCGGGCAGGGACCACAAGTACCTGGGCAACACCTGGCAGCCATTAGGAGGCCGCAGAAAACCTTGGGGTCGAATTAGCAACAAACACTCTCCAAGTTTAATATTGGCTGCAACAGGTGGTAATTAAACACCTGCCGAAGCATCAAAAACACCTGGGGAAAGAAGAAAAAAAAAAGATTCCCACTTGGGTATACATTGTTTTGGGGCCGGAATGAATGAGCAGCCCTGAAAAATGAGCAGCCCTGAAGTTGGCAAAAATTGGGCTGCGCGAGATGCGGTTTTCTTCTGGGAAGAGACGATGCCCAAGAACCATCGCGTGTGACGACCCTATGTAATAAGAGAGAGGAGGTAGGTGATCATTACATTCTCAGAGAGGAGGGGAAGGGAGGCTGAATCAGACAGACTCGTAGTCATGCGCATTCAGCCCTGAGAAGAAAAACAACACTGAATTCTTTCTCAGAGAGAACTCTGGGGAAGGTTATGACCTGGAGGGGTCCATCATAGCTCACCAGGGGCATTTTTCATCGGGGAAGCTGCGTGCTGCATCGCCAACGGGGTGAGGGGAACCGGAGAACGAGTTCGAAACACGCTGAGGCAGCGAAATCATGACTTTTTGCTCGTTTCCAGCATCACTGAGAGATCAGAAAAGAGCTCCCTGCGTCCTCCCGGTGACGTCACGAACCTCCGGAGTGAGACGGACACGAGTTGGAGAACAGCTTGTAATATTTACAAAGAGAACAGCAGAAAAAAAAGCCTGAATAATGACCCCAACAAATGACCCTTTGATTCTCCACATTAGCGCGCGCGCACGTGAGCGCACGCGCGCGCCGGCTGATTTATTGAGAGGCGTCTCCCGGCTGTCCACGATTATGCACAAGTGGAAGCTTTATTAGGTGAATAAATTCAAGGACGAGATTTTGCAAGGATTAAATAAAGCACTTAGGGAGTTTCGATGCTGAGGAGACTCTGCTGCAAAACGTAAGTGCATCGATACCAACCTCAATGGATCGAGCTCACCTCCCAACCGCTGAATTCGACTCAATCAATCCTTTTACACCTCGTCTTCTCCCCTCCCCCCAGTGTCGAGACCGAATCTGGGCTTGAAAAGATCTAAAATTGCATCTGCGCTCAACTAAGGATGACTGCGAATCCTTTGGCTCGGACTCTCAAGGCTCCAGCCGAAGGCTCCTGGGGTCTGGGACCCCAAAGGGAAAGAAAAGGCCAGAAGTACAATACATGACTTCATGGGCCATTCAGTGTGAGGGAAAACCTTCTTTGCAGCGTCCAGTCTTTTTACTCTGACCTCCTTTTGACTGATGAATGTCACTTTCTTCACTCATAGCCGAGAGTAATTTTTAACCTATTAAGCAGGAACACGATGCTTCACCGTGCTGCTCGGCCAGGGCCTGACCCGGGCAGGCCTCGCTGCTCCGGGCCCGGGCAGGTGGACCAGAACTACACCCCCCCCCCTCCTCGAGAGACCACTCGACTGTGAACGCAGAATGATCTCAGGCTTGAGTTTTACCACCCTGATGACTTTATTCCCATCCCCTCCAACACGGTGACGCAGATGCCGTTCGTGGCAGGGGTCACCGCCAGGGCAGAGGTCAGGGAGTCGGTGGAATGGAAGAACGCACAGAGCCACCCCTGGGCTTCGACTGCTCGCAGGGGTTAGCGGTTTAGAACTACGCAAAGACATCGAACCTAAAGCCACCCCAAACTTTCTCCGCGTTACACTAGACACTTTTCAAGCTATATATGAACGTACACGAGTCCCCAAGCAGAGGGTATAGAGAACTGATCAGTCGGGCTATTAATCCATTTTGGGAGATTTAGGGGCCAGAGCATCCAACCGTTGGGTCTTCTGGATGCGTTCAGGCGTGCTGGAAATGAAACTATCCGGGTTTTCAGGCTGCCCAAGCTGATTTTGAATCCAAGCTTCCTTCTTCGTTGCAGAAGACTAAGCTGTGATCAGGAAGAGATCGACTGAGTTTCCTGGCCACATCTTCCACCAGATGTTTCAGACAAAGAAGGCAGCAGCAACCAAAGTGTCAATGTTGAAGACATTGGCTGGCAACATCGAAAGTGTCACAATAAGCGGAGTCCACTGCAAGAGTGTGCCATAATAAGCAACTGGCCTCGTCAGTCACTCCCATGTGGTCAAGTGTGACGTCACATGGGGACGTTGCCAGAGACGTTAACATCAATTTCGCTGCACCCTGTACGCACACACACGCACCAAGTACCTGCAGTAAGTACGCATTTCCCCTTACGGTGCACAGATGACAGGCGAAAAGGTGCACACTACTTTTAGTCCTGCCTGCCACTTTTTCTCTTTGTCACAATCGTCAAGAGCTGAACAGACAGAAAATCCGTGCAAGCTGCCCCTGTTCACACTCTGGCTGCAGTCGAGCAGTCTCTGGCTGCATTCAAGATTCCTCCTCACACTGGAATGGACGAAAACTCCAGTGTCATCACTGTTCCACCTCCAACTTTTCTCTCCTCGTCTCCACGTGCTAAATGATGGACCCGACGCTGTTCACAATGCACGAGGGCCTATGGTGCCCAGGCCCATCAGGCCCGTGCGTCTAGGGCTAGCAATTTGGTGCGATTCAGTCAAGGACTGCTTATAACGTTGCACTGTCCGTCCTGAAATGGGTAGTTTTTGCAGTGCATAAGAATGAAAAAATCGCACCAATTTCCTAGCCCCTCTGATGACAACTGACGACGGTCCGCAGTTAAGTGTGCATTTTTTATTTATTTATTTTTTTCAAAGTGGATCTAAGTAATCCTCGCCTAAGCTGTCTGATGGAGCTTCAAGTTTCCAAAATATCCCCTAATCCATTTAAGTCGTTTTCACCAATCTAATCCTTGTCATGCCCAATTTTTTTTCTCGTCCACCTAGAATATTCAGAAAGTTTTCTCGTCATGAGACGCACGAAGACGTTATTTTTCTTCTTCTCCCACAGATTTCTAAAGGGCCCCAGGGATAAAAGCATCGGACACTAATTTAATCAGGAAAATATCTTTGCCTGGACGAGCATGTGCGTGCGTAGGTGTGCGTGTGCGTCTAGGTGTGTGCGTGCGCGCGTTTGTGTGTGTGTCTAGATGTGTGCGTGCGTGCGTTTGGGTGTGCGTATACGCACACTTGCGGGGAAAGAGAGAAATTGCCTCAACTCCACCAGACTTAATCATCACCTTCGTTGCCAGAAGAATGCGTCTCTCTTGCTCTCCCTCTTGGAAATTCTGCGTATTGACAAAAGAGAGGAATTTCCTTCTTCTCTGCCTCTTTGTATGAGACGAATCAAGGCCCATACATTATGTGGGCCCGAGCAACTGGGCCTGGAAGGACCAAAAAAGAACCTGCACGTGGCACAGAGTAAAAGTTTTCTAACGGTGAGCCAGGGATTCTTAGGGTGCGCTTACACTGGCGGAATTCGTCCGTGCGTTAGGTGTCAAAAATCCAAGAACACTTTCCAACTGTAAGAGAAACGTTCGAGCGACAACGACGACGACGGCCACAGATCCAGACTGCTCAAGAACAAATCGGCTCCCAAGGTTTCCTGTATCCGCAGTCACGTCTGGGCCCACCCAGGCCCACCCAGGGCCTCAAACATGACTCGGGAAGGTGACCCAAAAGTGTTTGGGCAAACGAAAATCTTGGGCTTTTCTTCGTGTTTAATGGCTGTGTTCAGACGATTCCTCAGGTTCATCTGGGCTCACATCTGCTATCTGCAGGCATTTATCTCTTGTTTCTCACTGCATGAGGCTTTTAAAAGGAAATTTGTCTTTTCCGCACGCGCGCGCTCACTCACTGGCGCGCGCGCACACGCACGCGCGCACTCGGGAATGAGCTTTGCGAGTGTTCTAAGCTCTTGCCAATCCCATTTAAAAATTGCAACTTCATGCTTGACCTTCATTATTGGGCAATAAGCTCATTATTGCTTGCGCAAATACTGAAGGTGCGCTCGCACGACCAAATTCCATTCAAGAGAACTCAGCCTTGGTGAAGTTTAATTTTTTTTTTGCCCCACGTTAGATGACGCTAAAAAAGAATATCACCCGTGCAGGTCTGACCAGTACTAACAAGAAGCTTCCTCCATCCACCTGCCTAAAATCAATCACTACCATGCCCAAAGTTGCCAGTCACTCATTGTCGTTGCTCCAAGAGATGCCAAATCATCTCGGGACAAATGAGCCATTAGGTACATGAGGCACAGAGTTGCCATTCCAAACCGGACCGACTAATTTGGCCAACTGAAGATATGGACATTTCTTTTTTGGGCTTCAACGCCCCAATGCCAAATGTGCCGGTACTACTATAAGTCACCTGACTTGCCCACGACGTCTGCGGCACCGCTGACCACGCAGGAACCAACTTATGGGTGCCCCTGATGGCGGGTGACTTCAACGCCACAACTCAAGTCCCTCCCTCCACGCTCAAGAACGTTTGGCAACCCTGCCTGCCCAAACAAGCACTCTCTGCTCATCATCATAGTTTAGCAGTACACAAAAAAGCCGCATTGCCTCTCAATGGCCTTAGTAGAGATGACTTTCACACTGAATAAACGTACAGTGGGAGCAAAAAAAAAACCTACACCCAACAGGACACGTGTGTCAAACAAGGTCTTGTTATTGGGGGGGAGTAGGCCTGGGCAAAGATATGGGAGGCCCCTCACATACTTCTTTTTATCCTTCTCCGTCCGCTTCCGCGATGTGTCAAATGTCATGCCAAAAAAAGAAACGCACAGGCCATAAAATGTGCCAGTCATTGCGAAAAAAATGGCACATTTGTGCACTGCAGCAACAAGTCATAGTTGTAATAAGAAAAGCCATTGTGCACTCGCTCTTTCTCTCTCTTGGCTGAGAAAAGGCACAAAAGGACTTGGCTGTGATTTCACCAACTTCTCCACGAGCTCCTCTTTCCATGCTTTGTGTGTGTCCCAGTCAGAGATGTCCTCCATCCAAGCGTTTTCTGCGCCAGAGGGCGGAAAAATACGTTTTCACATAAAGTATCCGCTGCGAAACACGTGCTATTACGACTGCCTTTGGACGAAATGACACATTTTTGCATAATTTCCGCGTATTTTGAACAGAAATATGTGTGCAAAAAAGCTCCCAGAATGACACATCCTGGCCAAGCTTTCAGGCGTTCCCGCCAAGAAGTTGTGTAAGAATCACTTAACGGCGACGTCATGACATATTTTGGCGCTCTCCATTCATCACCAATGAGCTCTGGCTGTGACTGAGGCTCCGACATCATCATCGTGACTTTGTGGAAGGCAGAGAGGAAGGACCAGCTCAGCTGACGTGACCACAGAACAAGTCAAACGTTGAACAAAAGATCCTTTTTTTCCCCCCTTCCATGCATGCACTTTTCTCTTAATCGAGAAAAGAACCATTGTGCATGACTGCACGTCCTTCCACGTGAACGAGACCATGTTCGCGGACAAGGCCGGCAAGGTCCACGTCTCGTCCTCCAGGACGTCAGACAGTTGAACTTTGGCGAAAACGAGAGCAACTCGGGCGTGCTGGATGACCTAAAGCACGCCTCTCCTTTTTTTTGCGCGTGCGTGCGTGCGTGTGTGCGTGTGCGTCACGATTCAGTTTTTTTTTTTGCGAATGTGTCTGCAACGAAGGCCTGAGCGAAGTAATGAATTGATCCCCAAAAGTTGTGTGCGCTGGAACACGCGTGAAAGATCCTTCTCTGTCTCTGCCTCCCACGCGCGCGCACATGTGCGTCAAATTGCACACGACCCCGGCTGACCCCGGGCAAAAGTGTCTTTACCAAGCCAAGGATTCCCAGAAACCAATTTTTCACCCTGAAAAGGGGGGAAAAAATGGCAGCAGCTCTGAAGTGAAGATTATTTGCTTGACAAAAAAATATACGCAAAGTTATTCTCACGAGAGCCCAACTCAGTGATTTTGTGCCCTGCAAACACTTCTTTCTGGCCCGAGGAGGAACCAGTGGAGAATCAGAGTTAAATTTGCGAGTGAGAGAGTATTTTTTTGTCAAACCTGTAATCTTCTTTTAACATGTTTCAGCACAGGACTGGAGAAGACGAGCAGTACAACGAAGGAAATATAAGTGAAAAGAACAGTCAAGAAAAAGCTTCTTTCACTTGTTTTCAGTAAAAAAAGGGTCGATCTGAGAAGAAGTTTTTGCATTGAGAACCTTTTTGCCATGCAGGTTTTAGCAACTCTGTCTTGAGAAGACTTGCAAAAAATAGTGCCACCTGTTCCGCTCGTGATAAAGTTGTCAAATTGAAAGAAACAAGTGAGGCCTTGAAGAGGCAGGAGGAAACATGATTCCATTTCCCCCCTAAAATTGTCTCTACGAGCACTTATTTTTTTTTGCTCCTCAGTCCACAGTGGCTCAAATGGCAACGCCTTCACTGCACGCTCGCAATTCTTACGTAAACAACTTCCCCCCTTTTCTCCTGGATAGTTTATTCCTTCCTCTGCAGAAAGATCTGGCTCACGTCAAACAGGGGCGGGGGTTGAGTCAGGAATACGTCAATAGTTTTCGGGCCATCCAGGAGTGAAACCACTGAAAGAATTCCTTCTTGACAGCTGCATTCGTGACTTTTCCGGTCGAATGAAGAGAGATTCTTGACTTTGCACCCATCTTTGTGCGCGTTCATTTGTGCTCATACTTGCGTGGGTGGGTGGGGGGGGGGAGGGGAGGGGGAGGGAAAGGAGAAGAGGGGAAAAATAAACACAAACTTCTTGCCAAAGTCAAAATGTTTACAAGCTGTCTACTATAAACTCCTTCCACTTCCCATATTTTGAGACTTATTCAAAGCTCCTATTGCCAATCTCTGCAAAACTGCATATTGGATTGCACTTGTTGGAAAAAGAGCTAAAGGCCCGCTTAAGCTGCAAAAGTCAACAAAGATTTAGCCGCGACAGATTAAAAGCCCTGGGCAGGAGAATTTCCGCCTTCTGAGGCCGATTTTCTTTTGGCGCAAACGCTCCCTAAAACTGCCCACACACACGCACTTCAGCAAGGTTGATTGAGTGGGGCCTACTTAGGCCTGGCGAGGGGGGGGGGGGGAAGAGAGGGAGGAGGGCCCATTGTTGACCCTGCATTTACGCGAAAAATGCATCGGCGCCTGACGTGGGATATGAGCATAAAATGAAAGCCGGACTCCATAAGGAATAAATAAAGGCATAATAAAGCAGCAGTTTCATGGGCTGAAAAATAACATATTTTTGGGCGAGACGATTAAAAACAGTTTTGAATGGGGTGAGCAGAGGCCCTTATCAGGAGCGGCCGGCGAAAATGAGACTTTCCCAAATACAGAGGGAGCGTAATTTAAAATTGAAGTCACGCATGCGTAGGTGTAGTGACCATGTGGAAATTGGGCCGCCCCAAAGACGCGGTTGAATATGCAGCAATGAGGGGAGGAGGAGAAATTTGCGCATCACACGATAACAGCCTTTGTCGGGGTCAGTTTCCTTTGCTTCCCCCCTCCCCAGAAGGTTGCACCCGAGGCCTCAGGGAGAGACCGGAGCAAACACTTCTTGAGGGCAAATCTTCGTCAATCATCCTCAACGAAGAATCTTGACAGACCAAGAAGAATCTCGCAGATCTACAGGGTGTCTCAGGCTCCGTCGAAGTCCAGCTCTCTGCCAAGCATGCGAGAGTCTTGCCACTCAAGAATGGAGATAACGTGTCGAAGAAACTCTCCTCTAACTAAGGTAGATCTTGTTGGAATAACACCGTCCTGAGACTCCTGAAACACCCAGTGTGCAACCTTTATCCAGATGGGGCCTCTCGTACGTTCAGAGAACATACCGGGTGTCCAGAAAGTCCCCCTGGAAAGCCTCGTTCTCCACCCATTTCCAGTCACTGTTTAGCAACGCTGCCTGGACCAGAAAAGGGTTGCGTCGATCTGGGAACTCTCAAATATTCAGACTTGCATCAAATAAATTTCACTGCACGACCTCAGACTGCCAAGCTTGATCTTGTCAAAGTCATTCCCGCCGAGTGGACAAGGACTTTCCGGACACCCGGTAGATTGGGAGGGGGGAGCAAAAACAATTCCTGAACAAGCCCAGAAACCTCAGGGGGCTGCAGAGCGTGAAAAATGACATTTTTCTCCTGTCAAAGAGCACGTAAAGAGATGCCGAAGTATTTTTGGGCCCACCAACGTGTGCGCCAGCTTCAGGTGTGCGTGCGTGTGCAAGAGAGAGAGAACGTACAAGAAAGAGAACAAGAGCACAACGTGCATACAGACGTGCGCGCGCGCGCGGACCCGCTCGGGGTCCCCGCTCGGGGTCCCCTCCCAACCCCCCCCTCATTGTCAATACAAAACCACAAAGAGAACAAACAGCAGGAGGAGGGGGGGAAAAAAAGTCGGCTACGAAAGTCTTGAACGACCGTGTCCGGAGTCAGGCTGGAATTTTAGATGCTTTCCCGTTAATCTCTAGATCTTGCATGGCGGAAATGATGGAGCTTCGTCCTCGCTCTGCCTGGTCAAATGGCCTCGACGGCCTCAAACTGCGGCCTCGTAGCTCAGACCCTAGCCTTAGTCCCAGGCTCTGCAAATCAGTTACTCGTAGGTCGCTCCAAGGGGGCCTCAGAGTTGTGGGGTTTTTTTTGACACCCAGGTCTGAGCGCCCTTAAATACTCAACTAAAATGTCGACCTTTAAAAAAAAAAAAGAGCCAACTTTCCCATGTTGAGCAGAGTCTTGTGTGCGTGCAGTACAGAGCTTCCATGCGTGTGCGTGCGTCTGCAGGACAGCGCGTGTCTGCGTGCGCGCGCGCAGTACAAAGGGGTCATGACAGAAAGAAATAATTGCGCACTGAGAAGAGGAGAGAGAGAAAATAACAGGGAAATCGTTGTATAGGGAGAAAAAAGTTCACAGAGAAGCAGTAAATCGATTTCACCAAATTGGCAGCTTCTTCTATTCCTTCCCGACATTTTTGCATGCTCTCTACCTCTGACAAATTTTACTCTTCTCCCCCCCCCCCCGCAATCCGTGTGAGCCGTAAAGAATGAGCAGCACCTTGAGGCGTGATTTGGGATCTCTTGCACCGAACATCATCCCTTTTCTTTGGCTCACACTGCAAAAGCTTCGTCGGCGAGCACAAAGGCCTGAAGAGACAATCTGGGTAGTAAAAGTAACGGAACCCAGTAAAAAAGTCGCATGTTTCGAGATGTACTGAGGCAAAAAAGTTAAGTAGCCCCCTTGTCTGAGCTCTGGATTTGATGGGAAATTAATATTTTTGCCCAAATGCTTCCCGGTGAGAGTGAATTTGCTTCCGGGAATTGCCGAACAATCATTTTCCCGGGGGATGGAGACAAAGAGTAATGTGTCAAAGCTCTGGCAATGCTAATTTCTGCCAAGCAGAAGTCGTCCAAGACGCTGTCTTATTGCAACTTTTCTCCGCGGAAACATCAATTCTCTCCGGCAAATCCTCATCCTGGGGCTGGAGTGTCAGGGCTTCGCACCAATAAATGAGAGGAAGCGATGTGAAATTTGCATTCTTCCTACCTGACGACTTCCCCCAACTCTTCTTCCTCCTCTCGGTCCTGGCCCCAGGCGGGAGAGGCCTTGTAGAGGCCCTCGCACAACGACGGAGAGTCCATGTTCCTGTCCATGGGTCCCTGCGGGGTCGAAGGCCCCAGGTCGGCCCCGTCCGAGAAGCGACGACGGAGGAGCATCTTTTTGTGCGTAGCCCTGTGAAAAGCAACAGTGTTTGGGACCGGGTCTGTTGTCTAGGGCCTACTCAGGCCTAGCTCGTGTTAAAAAGTTTTGTGGGGAAATCAATCATCATTGCTTCTCTCTCCATCAGGCAGACATGAGGAAATCGTCCAAGCCATTACCTATTGTTGTCAGGTCTGCCCAGACTGAGACTCTCGTAGAGAGATCCGTTAGTTTTAGGAAATCCTGACGGCGACGACGGCGAAATAGCGCCCAAGAATTGGGCGCCCTGGCGCCGATGGTGCTGGTGATGCCTCCGGCCGAGACTGTGGACGAGGCGGGGAGAGTTTCCGCGGTTATCGGGCAAATTTTGGGTCTGGGTGGCCGAGGAAGCCTTCTTCAAGATGGGAATGGGCTTGTGCTCGAGGGGCGCGAAGTCGCCGAAGCTCTTGGGTGAGAAGTTGCGGTGAGACGGAGGCGGTGACAGCGGAGGCGACAGAAGGAGACCCACGGGGGACGCACACTGATTGGGGCGCCTTGGCTGCTGTTGCTGTTGCAAATGCTGTTGCAAATGCTGTTGCAAATGCTGTTGCACGTGTTGTTGCTGTTGCAAATGCTGTTGCACATGCTGTTGCTGTTGCACGTGTTGTTGTTGCTGCAAATGCTGTTGCTGTTGCACGTGTTGTTGCTGTTGCACGTGCTGTTGCTGTTGCAAATGCTGTTGCTGTTGCACGTGTTGTTGCTGGTTGTTCGGTGAGTGGACTTTCGGGCGACTTTCTGTCTGGGACTCTTGGGACAAGAGATCGCTGATCGAGTAGAAGTAGACCTTGCTCACGTGATACTGCCGACGATCGAAACTGCTGGTCCTGAAATGACAACAAGAGCAGAGTAAAGTACTTTCCAGAAGGCCAGGTCGAAACTTGAGAAGGAAGTTGCAAGTTTTCTCTGCCAGCAACTTCATTATCTCACCTCGTCTCATGAACGACCTCAGAATGGACTTGTGCAGGTCCCGCTGACCTCTGCCCTGACTCCTCTTCCTCCTCCTCTTCCTCCTCTTCCTCCTCTTTCGGCGATGATCCAGAGCTAGAGCTGGAGCAGCTCTCTCCGTGATTGGACTCGGCAGAGTCCGAGAATCCAGAGTCTTGGCTCTTGTGGCTCAGAGTCTGGGCCAGGGAGACTCCTCGACAGTGGTGCTTTTGAGGCGTCTTCCTCTGCTGGACGGTGGAGATCTGGCCAGATCCGGAGGACTCCTTGGACTCCCCACTGCAGTTGTTGTTCTGCTCCGATCCGGTGGAGGAGGGAGCTGGTGATCCCATGACTGCTGAGGCTGGAGATGGACTGGAGATCACGGTGTCGTCTTGGCTATGACAGTGGTGCTTAGATAGCTCTTCATCACTGGTGGACTCCTCCAAGATGTCGTCCAAGTCTCCGGACCTACAGATTGCAACGACGACAAAAGAAGAGGATGACAGAACACAAACAATCCAGGAGCAGCAATGCTAAGGCTGTCACTGCACGGAAGAACAACAACAACAATGCTCTTCTCACCTGTTGTGCCTATGGTGGGTGCCCATTTTGACCGCAATCTGCTGTCTCGTGTAAACCAATTCCTCCTCCTCAAAGTTGTTTTCGACTGGAAGGCATTTTTGACCTCGGTCGAGCCTCTCCAGGTCCCCTTGGCCCCAGTTGGACTCGTAGAAGACTTTGCTGCGGCCGCGCTTGAACAACTCGCCGTTCATGCTTTCCCGGACAAGAAGATAGAAAGAAACTCTTCACTCAGGTCCTTGTTGTTTCCTCAGTCAGCGACAGAGTTGCCATTTGGAGAAAAACACTCCTGAAATGATGTCATTCGGACTAGTCAGAGAGAGAAAATAAACAATCGAAATGTTTGTGTGCTCGAGTCGATGATTCCTAGATTTAACACTGTGATAAGTGGTCTAGAGATCGGCATTTTAGGTAGAAGCCAAGTTAAAAAAATTAAATGCCACCAGAATGCCATGGTCAAAGTGCAGTATAAGAGACAAATTTGCCAGAGGCAGTAAAATTTTGAAGAAAAAATTTGTGGTGGAATTAAAAATGGCAGGTGCAAAAGCAAGACCCTAAAGTGTGATTTTCGTCACCTAAAATGCAAAAATTATCGACCTAAAATTCCGAGGTCGAGTGATAACCACTTTTGCACAATAACGCGGATGTCCGGACTTGCTGGTTTCTGTCGGAGCCGAGAGAGACGCCCATTGCTACTTCCATTTCTATTCTTCACACTACTTACGGGGTGACTCGCAAAAAATGTCTTGTTTCTGCACACAAGCTCTGTGCTGCACACTCACACACAAAAGATCTGGTACTGAACGCAGAAGCTTTGTACTGCTTACACGCACCCCAGCTCTACCGCACACACACGCACACTCAAGCTCTACTGCACACACACGCACACACACACACAAAGCACTGTACTGAACGCAGAAGCTTTGTACTGCTCACACACACAACACACAAAAGCTCTGTACTGCACACACACCCAAGGTGTGTACTTCACACACTCAAGCTCTACTGCACACGCATACACCCACAAAGCTCGGTAC
>JAAUXU010040113.1_pt1 | contig 43807 bp, 33 predicted proteins | sample 7278151 | NCBI WGS metagenome assembly JAAUXU01 (sample SAMN14350113, study PRJNA611818) | marine sediment metagenome | isolation source: surface marine sediment (1.8m) | place: French Polynesia: Moorea | collected 2018-08
ATTTTGCGGGTCTTCCAGCGGGTTTGTAAACCCAGACCATCCCAGGCCATGGACTCAAAGTGGGCATTGGTAAATTTTCTGAACTTTTCAAGATGCCCTCTGGCAACATCGTAATTTTTGGCCACGATCACTTCGGTATCACCATCCGCATTCGTATCGCTGACCAGCAGGCGCATGGGATAATATAAAGGGTTTCGGATTTCACCGCGATACTGTTGTTCCCCGATACTAAAAAGGGTGCTACCGCCGTATTTATCGGTGCTTTGCCAGATTTGTTTACCGTTGGCGTCAATTAGTTGGATGCGATCGGTTTCCTTATATGCAACAGCGGTTTCCTGCTTGTTATTGAGGACGTCGCCCAGTGCAAAGCCCATGACCTGTATGACCCTGGGGGTTTTTATTTCGCCTTCCGGTTCATAACTGGAATTTTTCCACTGCAGATCAAAAATACGACCCGAAAAAGGTTTTTTGACGCGATGTTTTTGCCCGAGCAGCATTTTGCCGCGGTTGGGCACATCGGCAACCCGGTAATACCAGGGGCTGCCATCGACAATCTTGATAAAATTGCTGCCGTCATATTCGAAAACCGATGATTCTATGATTCGGCGGGTTGAACTCAGGCTGGTTACAAAGATTTCCGGATACCCGTTATCGTTGATATCGGCGATATCAAGACCGATATTGACGCGGCTGCCGTTTTGTTTGATGTCGTGGGCTTTATAAAACTTGCCGCTCTCAGCGCGGTAAACAAACAGCTCTCTTGGGGTCGCCACAACGGTTTCGATTTTGCCGTCGCGGTCTACATCCCCAATGGCCAGGCCGTTTATCAAGTGCCTGAAGCTGGCACTGCGCCAGAATTTTTGAAACTCAGACGCCTCATCGGTCCCTGACATGATAAACGGAGAGCCTTCGCCTTCTATACCGCCACGTCCTTTGACCAGCTTTTCAGGATGGGCCTGACGGTCATCTTTTGGTGCCGCAGGGGCGGTGGTCTCTGTGGATGGCGGAGCTTTTTGGGCCACTTGCGGCTGGTGGCCGAATACGGCGGCATTGATTTGGGTGGCCATCAGGTTGACTTTGGTGATAATGCCGCCCAGATCCTGACTCTGGTCAAAAAAGCTTGTGGTGGGGCTTTCTCCACTGACATCCACCATTTTGGCATCCAGACTGATGCTGTTTCCAAACACCGTGACACTGCCAAACAAAGTGTAGTCCGCATTTAAGCCGGTGCCGATGCTGCGGGCCACTGACTCGGTTATCGGATCGGGACTTCCTGCAGCCTTGACGGCATTCTCAGCCTCCTGTCGACTGATGACATCCACTTCGCCTTCTTTGGCAAGCCGTGTGGTCAGCATGTCAAAGATGCCGCTTTGCAAAAAGGACATATCCTTTTCAGCATTGATTTTAAACGGCAACAGGGCAATACGCTTGGGCTCGGCGGCATTCGCCGAAAAATTAAAGGACAACATAGTTGTCATTAATAATATGATGATAATTAGACGGTTTGTCTTATTTTTTAAGAACGGTGCCATTACTCTCCTTTAATTTTTGTCCGTGGTTGGTTGTTTGTTGTCCGTTGTCGGGTTAATATTCAACGGACTACGGACTACTGGCAACGGACTGCACCTATAAACTGCTTAATGCAAGACACTAATTGACATCATTTTTCTAATTTACGTTTTAGGATTTCATTGACCAGTTTCGGGTTGGCCTTACCGCGCGTTTCCTTCATGACCTGGCCAACAAAAAACCCCAGCAACTTGGTTTTGCCGTTTTGAAAGGCTTTGACTTCTGAGGGATTGGCATTCAAAACTGTTGAGACAATATTTTCAAGGGCGTTTGAATCTGAAATTTGAATCAGACCCTTTTCTTCAACAATCTGGCGGGCAGATTTGCCCGATCGGGCCATGTCGTCAAATACGGTTTTGGCGATTTTACCACTAATGGTCCCATCGTCAACCAGTTTGAGCAGCTGCGCCAGATTCGAAGCCGCAATGGGCGTCTGGTCAATGGTCTTGCCTTCCGCATTCAACCAGCCCAGCAATGATCCCATGATCCAGTTGCTGACCGCTTTGGGCTCATTAAAATCCTCTAAACAGGCCTCATAATATTCTGCCAGTGCTCGATCGGCGGTTAAAATGTCAGCATCATACGAAGGTAAACCGTATTCAGCCACAAAGCGTTTCTTTTTTTCAGCCGGGAGTTCGGGTAAAACCTGGCGCACTGTTTCAATCCAGCCGTCCTCAATGACCAGCGGCAGAAGATCCGGGTCAGGAAAATAACGGTAGTCATGGGCTTCTTCTTTGCTGCGCATCGATTGGGTGCGCTGCTTCTCAGGGTCCCAGAGTCGGGTTTCCTGAATCACTTCGCCGCCGTCGGTTATAATTTCTCGCTGGCGGTTGATTTCATACTGCAGGGCCTTTTCGACATGTTTGAATGAATTCAGATTTTTTATTTCGGTGCGTGTACCGAACGCCTCTGCACCAGCCGGCCGAATTGATACGTTGGCATCACAGCGGAAACTACCCTCCTCCAGGTTGCCATCACAGATACTCAGATAACGGACGATGGCCCGCAGTTGCCGCAAATAAGCGCCGGCTGCTTCGGGGGATCGAATATCCGGCTCGCTGACAATTTCAATTAAGGGAACCCCGGTGCGATTAAAATCAACTTGACTGACAGGCCGTCCGGGGTCATGATTTAATTTGCCGGCATCCTCCTCCATGTGGATGCGTGTAATGCCGATTTGATGTATGTCGCTATTCACTTCGACAGCCACCTGGCCATTTCGAGCAATGGGCAGTTCATACTGCGATATCTGGTAGCCTTTGGGCAGGTCGGGATAAAAATAATTTTTGCGGGCAAATCGGCTAACCGACTCGATGTCGCATCCAGTGGCCAGCGCCATTCGCATCGTATACTCCACCACTTTTTTATTTAGCACTGGCAACACGCCTGGCATCCCTAAACACACCGGGCAGGTATGGGTGTTGGGCGGCGCGCCAAAAGCGGTGGAGCAGGCGCAAAAAATCTTTGTTTTCGTTTTTAGCTGGGCATGAATTTCAAGCCCGATAACCGGTTCATATTCCATAAAATTCAAAACATTATCTTTTTTGAGATTTAAAATATGCAGTTATGCTCTGTATTATTAAAAAGTCACCCGCAAGTCAACTCCGGGATCAGCCCCTGGGACCATTTGGCGGATGATGCCCTGTCACGGGTCATAGCTTCCAGACGATAGTTCCAACAATTTGGACGACAGTTGACAACCACCATCGACAGACCACGATAAAGAATATGTGTGAATCTACGCCGCCTGAGTTGCAAAAAATTTAAAAAAGTGCTGCATGATAAATTTAACCGTGGCTTTGTTGATGTGGAAATTATCGCGGCCATCGGAAAAATAGGTCCGCCCACTCAAGGGCTGGTAAATGGTTGCCATTTCAAAGGCCGGAAAATAATAGACGTTCTCATGGCGCGCGGTAAATTCATCGGCTACCGCCCGCAGGGTCGCCTTGGAATTGCAGCTGGCACTGATGACATCCATATCATGCCGGAAGGTGGCCCACAGATTGACAGGTGACAACGTAATGATGATTTTGCATTTTGCATTATGGGCGGCCATAATCTCATAAATGCGTTCCAGATTGTTGAGGTTTTGAGCATAACGGCTGACCAGAAATTGATACCGGCTCATATCCCCACCCTCATCAACATAAGGCCCGGCCGGCACACAGATCACAGAACCGTCGATGGTATCTTGCCAAATTTCGGTCAGGCCCAGGGTGAGTATGAGCACCTCAGCCTGCTGCAGAACCTTGCGGGAAAAAGTGCGATGCTTCTCAAAGTCCTTCTCAGCTTCTCCAAGACGGTCATAAAGAACAACGCGACGATAGGGGTCCTGGATTTTTTTTGACTTAGGCGCCGTCCACCAGCGCAGATCCGGCTGCCAGTGCTCAAAGGTATATTCAAAAATCTGGCGCAGGCAATGGGTGCTGTAAACCCGTTCCCAGGCGGCGCTGGCATGCATAGATGCCGGATGGTGGGTTTCTTCAGTGATGTAGTGGTAATCGCGCTGAATGAGGCGGCGTTTAATCTCGCGGGCAAAACACGAGCCCATCGAGACAATCGGTGTTTGTGGTGTAATGGTAAAACGACCTTTTTCGGGCGCAGGAAAATTGCCGTCCACCGGCGGGTTATCAAAAGAACCAGGCCAGACCTGCCAGTTCTCAAATTGATGGACAGGACGTCTATCTGATGGTGCCATTGTCTGATCCTTATTTTGAATGATGTCTATGTCAAAATTGGACTTCTTGCAAAAAACCAGAAACGGAGTCTTTTTGCGAGTGTATTTTGTATTTGGTGTTTATGGTTTAGCAGTCTAACATTCCGATATGGCAACACATATTTTATTCCAAACACCCAATTCCAAACACGGATTGAGTTCGACTTTTTACCAAGGCATTAAAATTGTGTTTGAACATCATATCTTTCAACCCGGTGAGCCATACCAACCTTTCAGCGTCATGGTTTTAAATACGGATGCCCATACACCGGTGGGCCTTCTCTTTATAACAAATTGACAGCCTGAAAGAAAGCCGTGGATTTGGTGCGCCGTCTGAAACCATTGGCGGCACTAACAGTTAACTAATAATGTTTAAAATCAGTATGTTATATAAATATTTGCGGTGCCTAAAACAGCAATGGTGTTGGTATTTGTCACTTATGCCTGCAAATCGATCTTCTGTCTAACGGTCCGATTTCCAACCATTTCTTGACAAAAACCATCAGCTTCTTTTATATGAATACATTTTGTAAAGCGGCCTTTAACATGATTGCATCTTTAACCGGGAGCATGGATGGCACGAAACTCGACCTATAACATTATGATGTACTCCCACGACACCTACGGACTGGGACATATCCGCCGAACGATGGCGATCGCTGCCCATCTGTTGGGGCCCCGCATCAATATCCTCATTTTGACCGGTTCACCCATAGCCGGCCGCTTCTCGTTTCCCGAACAAATCGATTTTGTGCGCATTCCGGGGATGATCAAAAAAACCAATGACGAATATCTGCCGCTGTCGATTAAAATCAATGCCCGGCACGCTCTGGATATCCGCAAAAATATTATTACCGCCACCGCCAAAACCTTCCAACCCCAGCTTTTTATCGTGGACAAAGAGCCGCTCGGCCTGCGCAAGGAGGTGTTGCCAACCCTTAAGTGGCTGAAGCGTTCCCTTCCCAATACCCGCGCTATTTTAGGCCTCAGAGATATCATGGATGATGCTGCTACGGTTAAAAGAGATTGGCAGGATAAAGGCGTTTATGAAATATTGCAAAACTTGTATTCGGAAATATGGGTATACGGCAATCGCGAATTTTACGACCCGATCAAAGAATATGAGATCACCGATGCGGTCAGTCAAAAAATACACTTTACCGGGTATATCCCGCGCAAGATACCCGGCCCGGAGGCGGTCAGCAATATCCGCAAAGAGTTGGCTGTCAAACCCGATGACAAGCTGGTGGTTGTCACCACCGGCGGTGGCGGAGACGGCTATCTGGTGATGCGCAATTACGTGAACATGCTCGAATCTGCTGAAAAACCGCTGCCTTTTAAAAGCGTTTTGATTACCGGCCCGTTTATGCCCAAAAACAAACGTCGCAAAATATTTAAGCGCGCCAGAAGGCTGGGCGTGCGGGGATATCATTTCTATCGCCAAATGGAAAAAATATTTGCGGCGGCGAATTTGGTGGTCTGTATGGGGGGCTACAATACGCTGTGTGAAATTTTAAACCAGGGCACACCCAGCCTGGTGATCCCCCGTGAAACGCCGCGCAAAGAGCAGTTGATTCGTGCCCAGGCATTCAAGCGCCATCAACTGGTTGATTACATCCCATGGGCTGATCTGGGACCGGACATTTTGCAGGAGAAAATCTTTTCCTTTCTGGAAAACCCCGCGCCCTATGTTGAGGCCATTTCACAATTTCGATTTACCGGAATCGAGACCATGCAAAAACGCATTCAGGATTTCAGGTCTAAACGATCATGAATGCACCCCACCAGCCTTATTTAGGTATGATTTTAAAGGGTTATCCCCGAATCTCCGAAACCTTTATATCCAATGAAATTCTGCTGCTGGAAAAAATGGGTTTTCCGATCCATTTGTTTTCCATGCGCCAGCCTAGGGAAAACTTCACCCACCAGAGTGTAACCCAAATCCAAGCCCAAGTTGACTATTTACCGGAGACCCTGCTGCGGCCGCTGCCGCGGCTAATGCTCCATAACTCTTTGCTGGCTGCCCAGCGGCCGACCGCATATGCCCGTGCTTTAAAAATTGCGTTGAAACGCTTTTTACGAACCCGCAAATCGGCCACCCTTAAGCATCTGTTTCAGGCCGGCTATCTGGTGCGGTCTTTGTTGCCCGCTCACCCCAGCCTGCATTTGCATGCCCATTTTGCCCATTCGCCGGCTTCAGTGGCCATGTTTGCCAGTATACTCAGTGGGTTGCCGTTTAGTTTCACCGCCCATGCTAAGGACATCTATACATCTGATCCTAGACAGCTGCGAGAAAAAATGGCGTTGGCCCAATTTGTCATTACGTGCACCGAATACAACCGCCGTTATTTAAAGGCGCTGGTTGACGGGGCCCAACGCCCGGTTTACTGCGTTTATCATGGCATCGATACCGAGCTGTTTTCTCAGATCGCTGATCATTCAACCAAAGCCAAAGAACCATATCAACTCCTGACCGTGGCGCGTTTGATTGCCAAAAAGGGGCTGCCAACGGTTTATCAGGCGCTGAAGATTCTAAAGGATAAAGGGATTTCTTTTGAGCATACCCTCATCGGTGATGGTGAAGACCGCCTAAAAATTTTGGCCCTCATAAAAGATTTGGATCTGGTTGCCCAGACCCGCTGGTTGGGCACTCAGCCCCATGAAGTGGTACAGCAGCATTACCGTCAGGCGCATCTTTTCGTGCTGGGCTGTGAAGTGGCACCCAATGGTGATCGAGATGGCATTCCCAATGTCCTTTTTGAAAGTATGGCCATGGGGGTACCGGTAGTGGCGACTCACATATCGGCCATTCCCGAGCTTGTGGATCATGAAAAAACGGGCTTGCTGGTTGATCCCGGGGCCCCTGAGGAAATGGCCGGGGCCATGCGACGACTGCTGACCGATGCGGACCTCAGGCATAAAATGATACCTGCAGCGCAACAGCGGGTGGTGCGCGATTTTGACAACCGATCCCTGATAAAGGGGTTGGCCGAAATTTATCGTCAAGAAATCAAGTCCTTTTGTCACGTGGGCAATGCGGAATCGCCGGATATGCCCTAAGGCAGTTCGGTCAACACTTTTTAACCCTGATGCGTCCAGCCTAGGTGACGTTACCGGTTCCATGCGGGATGCCGGCGATACCATCTGCGAAAAGACAAACCATGGCTTGACATCTAAGTCTTCGATTTCTATACTTTTTGAAATAGATTGATTCTGACCGCCAACAGATGTTGATAGTTGCCTGCGCCGATGAATTGGAGTGGACAGGAGGATAAATGAGGATTCTATCGCTATTTTATGGACATGATGCCAACTGTGTTCTGCTGGAAGACGGAGAGCCGGTTGTTGCATTAGAAAAAGAAAGATTAACCCGCATAAAACATGACCAGGGGGTCATGGATCTCGAACCGATCCTGGAAACATACGGCTGGTCACCTGACAGCATAGATGTGGTCGTGATCAACCCCCAAACAAGACCGACTTTAGAAGGCCGGCAATTCCAATGGGAAATAGAGGACAAAACCTATCAAGACAATCCGCAATATCTCAAAGAAGGCTGGGTCGGGCCGGTTGAATACCGCTACAGCCAGCATCGCATCCGGCTGTTTGGCCGCTGGTACAATGGCTATGCCGTAGACCATCACCTGGCCCATGTGGCCGGCGCTTTGTTTACCGCCCCGTTTGAAGAGGCCTGTTTGTTGACTGCAGACGGGGGAGGGGATTTTAAAATGTGCGCCCTGGCCTATGGCAGCGGTAACAAAATCCCGCTGATCGAATACGGCTGGGGATATGAGGGTCTCGGCCGCCTGCAGCTCAACATCGGCCGAACTTGGGCCTCCATCGGTGAGTATAATTTTGGAATGAAACGTCTGGAAGGCGCCGGTAAACTGATGGGCCTGGCCAGTTATGGCACCCCGCGGCAGGAGATCATTGACGTCTTAAGACAGCAAATGCTCTATCATCCGTTTTCACCGTATCCAAGGGATGAATCCGGAGAACTGAGGGTTGTGCAGTTTGATCCAAAAAGTCCATTTGCGCAGGACCTGTGTGCATCTTTACAGGCGCTGACCACCGAATATTACCTGGAGGCGGCTGCGCGCGTTAAATCGTGGCAACCTTCCAAGAATATTATTTTAACGGGCGGTTGCTCGATGAACTGCATCGCCAATACCGCGGTGCATAAAAGCGGGCTGTTTGAAGATACCTGGGTGCCGGCCCAGCCCCACGACGGCGGGCTCGGTCTGGGCCAAGCCCTGTTTGTCTGGCACCATGTTCTGAATCGACCGCGGGTGCCGAAGGCATGGAGCCCGTATCTGGGCACCGATGCCGGCGAGCTGGGCACCGATGTGATCCCGGATATGATTCGCTTTCTGGAAGACGGGAAAAGTGTCGGTCTATGCTATGGGCGCGCCGAATCAGGGCCGCGCGCCTTGGGGCATCGCAGCATTTTGCTTGATCCGCGAATCCCTGATGGAAAAGACCGTTTAAACGACCGTGTCAAGCATCGCGAGTGGTACCGTCCATTTGCACCGATGGTGCTCGGGGATTGGGGTGTGCCCAGCAAGTACATGTCTTATATAGTGCCGACCGATGCCGAGCAGGTTCCGGCGGTGACCCAGGTGGACGGCACCAGCCGGCCTCAGATTGTCGATGCCCGGGACGACACCTTCATCTATAAATTGCTGACGGCCTGGCGCGACAAGACGGGCTGCCCGCTTCTATTGAACACCTCATTTAACTGCCAGGAACCGCTGGTAGATACCATCGAGCAGGCCCGGGCAACCTGGAAGCGCACCGAACTGGATGTATTGGTCACTCCCGAAGGCATCGAAGTGGACAAAACCGACGCTCATGAACTGTCGTCGGAAGCCGCCTTCAATAATGCCTCCCTGCGGGCTTCATCCGGATGAACATTTGCTATTATACACCGTTTAAACCCCTTTCGCATGCCCATCCATCCGGTGATTTGGTCACCGCAACGGGCATTTTTTCTTTTCTGAATAAACAGGGGCATCGGGTGATTCCAATGAGTGATTTTCGGTGCCGCTGGATTTACTGGAAACCGTTGCGCTGGCTGCAGCTGCTGCAGGAGATCCGACGGGTGGTGCGAAAAAACGCCGCAACCGGCATGGACCTGTGGTTTACCTACCACAGCTATTACAAAGCCCCGGATCTTTTGGGAATGGCGGCTGCTCAACGGATGGATATCCCCTATGTTATATTTCAGGGTATTTATTCCACCAAACGACAGCGCGCCTGGAAAACCTGCCCCGGATTTTACCTGAACCGGCGCACGTTGTGCGCTGCACGACATATTTTCACCAATAAAAAGCGTGATTTGCTCAATTTGAAACGTCTTATACCCGAGCAAAAAATTACCTATATTGCACCGGGTCTGATACCGGATGATTTTTCCTTTGATGCCGCTGCCAGAGCAGAACTCAGGCGCGCATTGAATCTTGGTGACGACCCGGTGGTATTTACGGCCGCCATGTTCCGGCCGGATGTCAAAACCGAAGGCCTGACCTGGGTGATTCGGACCTGCGGTGAACTTTACCGGCAGGGCCATCCGCTGTGGCTGGTTATCGCCGGAGATGGTAAAGAAAAGGAAAAATTAAAACAGCTTGCCGATCAATATTTGCCGCAGCGCGTTCATTTTGTCGGCCGCATCGAGCGCAAAGAGATGTACCGCTATTACAGCGTCGGCGATCTGTTTGTTTTTCCAGGGATCCGGGAATCGTTGGGCATGGTTTTTCTTGAAGCGCAGGCCTGCGGGCTTCCGGTGGTGGCCTTTGAAAATGCCGGTGTTCCGGAAGCGGTTCAAAACGGAAAAACCGGATTGCTGGTGCCCATGTATGCCAGCGGCCCGTTTGCCGAAGCCATCAGCCGGCTCATAAAAGATGCCCAGCTGCGCCGTCAGATGGGCAATGCCGCGCAATCGTATGTTTGGCAAAATCATGATCTGAATAAAAACTACCAGAAAATGGAAGGCGTGCTGAAAACCCTGATTCAAGCCGCTGATCAAACCCATTGACCATGCGCCTGTGTCCGACCCACGGGCCTTTGCAGCAATTTATAATTAGGAAGCGATTTGCCCGTGTTGAATTGAATCGCTTGGAAAGCTAATATTTCATGGATAACCGTAGCATAACGCGTCTGGGGCTCATACGACATGCTGAAACTGCCTGGAATCGGGAAGGCAGGATTCAGGGTCATCAGGATTCACCGCTGACGGAAAAGGGAAAAAAGGATGCCGATCGCTGGGGTTTAGAGTTAAGCCGCATTCCCTGGGACCGTATGATTATCAGTGATCTGGGCCGTGCTATTGATACGGCTGCCATCATCAATCATCACCTGCAGGTTCCTTTTGAGGCCGATCCGCGGCTCAGGGAACAGGATTGGGGCGATTGGACTGCCAAACCGGCTGAGAAAATAAAAACTGAAGAATTGCCAAAGCTGGCTGAATCCCAAAGAAGCGGCTGGCAGTTTTGTCCGCCGCAAGGCGAGGATCGCATCAGTGTGTGGCAAAGAAGCCATAATGCCCTGGTGGATGCGGCCCGCAGATGGCCCGGCAGCGCCATTCTGGTAGTCACCCACGAAGGGGTCATTAGAAATGTGATTTATCGTCTGTGCAACCGGCCCTATGAACCCGGTGAAGCGTCACTGATTGAATCCCGGCATTTACACTGGCTGGTTATCCATAATAGCGGCCTGCAACTGGATCAGATCAACGCCCTGACGTTACCGAAATAATTGCAATACGAAATGAAAATTCTAACGATTCACGACATCCGTAAAGCCTATTTTGACCTGGATCTGGACGTCTACCAGCTGACCTTTGATGATGGCCTTTTTTCCCAGTATTATTATTTTCAATTGTTTAAAGATCATCCCGTAACGCTGACCTATTTTATTACCACATCATTCATAAAACCCGGTACCGCCAGGCCCGTTTTTGGCGGTCAGTATCTGCCCTATATCAAATCCAAAAAATATATGTTCCGCACCTTTGCCGAGGGCCGCTTTGATCACTTTATGAACCTGGCCGAATTGCAGAAAATCAGCCGGCAGCCAAATGTTGAAATCGGGGCCCACAGCCATTTTCATGATGTGATTCTAACCCGCACCCAGCCACATAAACGCAAAGCATTAAGCCCCTGGAAGCTTGGACGTATTCCCGCCGCGAAAGCCATGGACCGTGAAGCGTTCAGCATCCGCTCCAAACTGGCGTTCAAAGGCTTTGAACTGGATGGTGAAAAAGTGATTATCAGATCCCAGACCGCCTGGGAGGATTATATCAAATATGATACCGAACTTTGTCTGCGCTGGTTTGATCAGAATTTAAACATGCAGCCCAAAAGCTACGGCTTTCCTTTCAATGAGTACAGCGACACATATGTTCGCATTTTGAAATCCTTTGGCTTCGAGCAGTTTTTTGCTGCCCGGCCCAAGAATAAAGCGGAAATTACCGGCCGAATTGATATTGATAGTTTAATTAAATAGTTATTTTCTCAGTGACGCAAACCGATTCAGAAGTGGCGCATACACGGTGTGTGCCGGTCATGTTATTTTCTGCTCCCACACAGCGGGATCTTGCACCTGATGTTAAAAAATTAAGGTGCTCAAAAGGCTGCGATTTGGCTTTTTTGTAGTAGTATTTAGTTGAAGTTGGTCCGGTTGTTTATTTCTGAAATAAAAAAGGTGAACCCAAATTAAAAGAATGGATAAGGGTTCAGGACAAGACGTCGATTTGATTTAAAAGCGGAGCGTACACGTAGTACGTGAGCATTTTAAATCAAATCGCAACGCAGTCCTGGGCCCTTAGACGCTTTTTTAATTTGGGTTCTAGGTGAAGGTTGTGTCCGCGTCACAATAGCTGAAACTAATCTTGCCCACACAGTCGTCCAGCACACTTTCTTTCTTTTTGGGATAAAACAAATACAGACGCTGCTGTTCTTTAATCAACGGCTGCAGGTCGGGGTGGCTTTCAAAATAACCCAGCAGGCTGGCCGGAAATTCAAGCCGGTCGGCGCTGAATTTTTGGGCGTAAAGCAAGGCCAGATAAACCGCTATGTCGCCGTCGGCGGGATTTTTGAAGGCAAAATCCAAAATTTTAACCCAGGTCCTGCCTTTTTTGGTCAAGACCGATAGAATCAAAAATCCTTTGAACGCGCTGCTATCCGTTGAGTAGATTTCCAGGGCAATATAGTCGAACAGCTCGCTGACCAGCGAAAAATAATAGGGCTCGGCTTCTGTCTGTTCATGGGCGGCCGATATCAGCCAGCGATATTTAAGCATCCAGTTAATGGCTTCGATGCCGCGGAAAAATCGAGGGCCGTTCATCTGTTTGCGGATCGTCGGCTCTGCCTGTCGGCTGATTTGCGCAACGCTTTTATGTTCAAAAGGGTCTTTTTGCGGATGTAAATCAGACAACAACCGGCGGTAAAGAATGTTTTTTGACTGCTGATAAAGCGCGTCTGCATTGCTGCCGGCATCCAATGATGCTTGCGCATCTTGTCGTATGTCTTCCAGTTTGCGAACTTTTTCCAGCCTTAACTGGTAGTAGGTCAGATGGCCGAGTTCTTTAAACCCGGCTTTCAGATAGGCTTGCTGCGCGCCTGCGGTCATCCGGGTGACCGGAAAATCGATGTTGAGCTTTTTGATTTCCTCTAAAAGACGGCCGGCAACACCTGTGCCGCGATAATCGGGAGACACGAAAAATGCGCTTGACCAGTGAATTCTTTTCAGCTCGTTATGGTGGGACAATAATCCGGGAAGCAAACCCTGGTAGCCGATGCAGTTGTTGTCATGCAGGGCCACCAATAAAGACACATCTTCGGGGCGGCCGTAAGGATTATTTAGCTGGGATAACGCACGGCGTCGGGATATGGGCACCCCTGTCTGGTATGGCGTTTGCTTGAGCGCCTGACGCGCAAAATGGTCGATGTGCTGAAGTTTTATTTTTTCTATTTTAATTTGATCTGCTTTCAATTATGGTTTTCTTTTAAACCCATCTAAACTTTTCAGGAATTTTCATCTAAAATGTCGTCCAAAGATCAGATAAGGGCCTCATTTTTATAGCAGAGTTTGCCGTATTTAGGAAGATGGAATAAAATGCCGATCTGAACCGCGCATCACCTGGGAGGTTAAGAAAGCGTTGCCGATGAAAATTTTCGTTTATTGTCAGCATGTCCTGGGAATCGGGCATCTGTTCAGGTCCCTGGAAATTTGTAAGGCTTTGAGCGCGCATCAGGTTGTGCTCATTACCGGCGGCCCGCCCATGGCGGTGGATCTTCCCAAACACGTCCGGTCGGTTCATCTGCCGGAGTTGCAGATGGACAGCGGCTTTAAAGGCCTATTAAGTTCCGATCAGCAGTTGTCCGTCGCGCAAATCATCGAGCGGCGCAAGCAGGATCTGTTTGCGCTTTTTGAAGCGGAAAAGCCGGATATTTTTTTAGTCGAGCTGTATCCTTTTGGGCGCAAAGCATTTCGCTTAGAGCTGGATCCCATTCTTGAGGCTATCTCTGAAAAAAGAGTGGCTCCCTGCAGGGTGATATGCAGCGTGCGCGATATCCTGGTTGAAAAGGAGGATCAGCGGCGACATGAAGACCGGGCGTTAAAAACGCTGAATCGATTTTTTGATGCCGTTCTGGTGCATTCGGATCCGAAACTGATTAAGTTAGAGGAGACCTTTTTCCGCAGCGATGATCTTAAGATTCCCATTGTTTATACCGGCTTCATTGCCCAGCCGTGCCCGACAGGGGCGCGCAAGAAAACCCGAGCCCAATTGGGTCTGGATGACAAGCAAAAATTGATCATCGCCAGTGCCGGCAGCGGCAGCGTCGGCAGCGTTCTGCTTGAGACGGTTGTCAAGGCATTTCAGCAACTGCCCGATAGCAATGGAAACTGCCTGCGGGTTTATACCGGCCCCTACATTCCCGAAGAGGACTTTGAATCATTGAGGTGCCAGGCGAGCAAACGGGTGTTTGTTGGAAGGTTTAACACGGAATTTTTGCCTTATCTGGCTGCCGCTGATCTGTCTGTCAGTATGGCCGGCTATAACACCAGTATGAATATTTTAGCAACCCGTGTTCGGGCGCTGGTATGGCCATTTTCTCAAAATCAGGAGCAGGTCATGCGGGCCGACAAGTTGGCCGCAATCGGTGCGTTAAATGTGATCAACCAGCAGGATTTAACACCCCAACGGCTGGGGCAATTGATGGATCGCAGCCTTGCTCAGAACTCGTCGGCGTCGTTTGATGTTGACTTAGACGGTGCTAACCACACGGCCCGGTGGCTTGAGCGGTTGGTTTCAGGCGAGCATTGACACAAACCGCTATTTTTTGCCCGCCTAATAGTGATATCATGTCAAATCAGTTAATTGAAAAAACAAAAACAACCCATTGGGTGCCCATTTTACTGCTGGCCTGTGTCAGCGCTGTTATTTATGCTAATTCGCTGTCGAATGGTTTTGTTTACGACGATTTGGGCACCATAGTGGAAAATGTGCACCTCAAGCGTTTCGACAATTATCTGTCTTCATTTTATAATTCATCCTATTTTAAGATATCCGGCGGGGAAGCCAGTTATCGACCGGTGGCGACGCTGTCCTACTATTTGCTTTACGCCGTTTTTGGTTTGAACCCATTTGGCTACCATTTGACCAGTGTGATCCTGCACATGCTAAATGTCGTTCTGGTTTATCTGATGGCCCATGTTATTCTGGAGCATAAAAGACCGGCTGCGATCGCCGGTTTGTTGTTTGCCTGTCACCCGGTCAACACCGAGGCGGTAAACAGTATTTCATACAATGAAGACCTCATTACCGCTTTTTTCTTTTTTCTGGCCCTGTTGTTATATATGAAGTTGAAGACTTCAGCACCCAGGCGCAATGTCTTTTTCTTTTTTTTAACACTGCTTTTTTTTCTGCTGGGGCTGCTGTCAAAAGAAATGGCCATAACCTTGCCGGTCATCGCTGTGGTTTATGATCTTACCCTCAGAAAACCTTTTTCGCAAAACCTATCCTTAAAGTGGGTGCTGCAGGTCGTCAAGGAACGCTTAATCTATTATTTGGGGTTTATGGGGATCAGTCTATTTTATTTATGGCTGCGGTTTTTTGCCATTTATAATCTGGAGGAAGTTGAAACCCAGATCTGGGGACGCTTGGTTGACCGGATTCTCTATTTGCCCGTTATCTTTTTTAAATACATCAAGCTGAGCCTGTTTCCGCTCAATTTAAATGCCGATTATGTGTTTGCCTATCCCACCCGGTTTTTTGATCTTTTACCCCTAATCGCTTTAATCATTGTGGCGGCTGTGGTGATTTTCAGCTTTTTCATGTTTAAAACCTCAAGGGCGACTTCATTCGGGATATGGTGGTTTTTTCTGACGCTATTTCCCGTATTTAATTTAATTCAAATCTATAATCCCTTTGCCGAGCGCTATTTGTATATCCCGTTATTCGGCTTCTGTGTGGTCCTATCCATTTTTCTGGAATATGGTTTAAATCGTCTTTCTTTTACGCGATCACCGCTGATAAGGATCGCCATCGTTGTGTGTCTGGTGGTGTTTTGGGCCATTATTACTGTTGACCGCAACAGGGACTGGAAGAATGGTTATAGCCTCTGGACCCAGACGCTTGAAGTTGAGCCCAACAGTGTCAGGGCACACGGTAATTTGGCCCGGGTCTACCAGGAAAAAGGTATGATCGAAGCCTCATTGCGGGAAGTGAAAAAAGTGATGGAACTAAATCCTAAAGATTATAAGGCACATTACAACCTGGGCGTCATTTTAGATAAACAGGGTTTTGTTTCCGAAGCGATTTCAGCCTATAACAAAACAATCGACATTAATCCGCGATTTAAAAATGCGCATTTTAACCTCGGCAATATGTATAAAAAGCAAAATATGCTTGCAGAAGCCGAGCGGGCATATCAAATAGTCGTTGAGCTCGATCCTGATGATATCGAAGCTCGCAATAATTTAGGGGTGATCTTTGCCATGCAGGGTGATTATGATTCTGCCGTAGTTGAATGGCAAAAAGTGATGGCATTGGACCCGCAAAACCGAGACGTGCAAGCCAATATCGAAAAGGCAAAGAAGCTCTTACATCAACAATAATGAAAATCATCTTATACTGCCAATATGTCTGGGGGATGGGGCATTTGTTCCGCAGCCTGGAGCTTGCCCGCGCGTTTTCCGAGCATCAGGTCATTTTGATTGCAGGAGGCCGCGAGGTTGATGTTGATCTACCCGAACACATTTCGCTTGTCCGCCTGCCCGGTTTATACATGGATGAGCAATTTACGACCCTGATGGCCGAAGATGCAGATCAATCCGTTGCGTCTGTTCAGCGCCAGCGCCGAGAAATTTTAATCTCTTTGTTCGAACAACACCAGCCCGATATTTTTATGATCGAGCTGTATCCATTCGGGCGCTCGGTTTTTGGTTTTGAGCTTGAGCCCCTGCTGGACTCGATCCACCAAGGCTGCTTCGGTGATATAAAGGTGGTGTGCAGTCTGCGGGACATTCTGGTTGAAAAAAGAAAGCAGGAATTTTATGAAGAGCGGGTCATCAATTCACTGCACACCTATTTTCATCTGTTATTGGTACACTCGGATGACCAGCTGCTCAGCCTCGATGAGACCTTCAGTCGAATGGATGACATCCGCATCCCAACGGTGTATACCGGTTTTGTTTGTCCAAAAGCCGACCCGGTGGCCGGTCAGCACTTGCGACACGAGCTGGGTATCGGTCCGGATGATAAGCTCATTGTCGTCAGCGCCGGTGGCGGCCGATCCGGCTATGCGCTTTTGGACTGTGTTCTGGAAGCTTACCCCTTGTTAACCCAAAAAGAACCAATCAGAATTGAAATGTTTAGCGGTCCTTTCCGCGAACCCGAAGAGTTTAAGCGCCTAACGGCCAAAGCCGTCAATGGCATTCGTGTTCGCTACTATACCAAGCGGTTTTTAGACTATTTATCTGCAGCTGATCTCTCCGTCAGCCTGGCCGGCTACAACACCTGCATGAACATCATGGCCGCACGGGTTCCTGCACTGATTTTTCCGTACGCAAAGCAGCAGGAACAACCGTTGCGGGTTGCCAAAATAAATAAATATATACCCATGCAATCACTACATGACAAAGATATTGAACCCACGGTTCTCAGCCGCTATATTCAAGAAATGCTGCTCGAGCCCCGGCCCACCCAACAGATACCGATTAATCTGGATGGCGCGGAAAATACGGCTCAATATCTTATGACCTGGCTGGGCGGCCAATTTAAACCTTAACCATCGAGAAGCGTCACGTGGCAAAAAATCAGGACACTCCAATCGACGAATACATCGCGGCGCATACCGATGCGCTTTCGCCGCTGCTGACCCAGCTTTTAGAAGAGACAGAGGCCCTTACCGGTCGCTCGCGCTGGAGTATCGGTCAGGTTGAAGGCCGCTTGATGCAATTTCTGGTTAAAGCATCGGGAACCCGCTTAGCTGTTGAAATCGGTACATTTACCGGCTTTTCGGCCCTGATGATTGCCGAGGCCTTGCCCGCTGACGGCCACCTGGTGACCTGTGAGGCCAGCAGCACCTATGCGGAAATCGCTTTACGCTATTTTGCCCAAAGCCCCCATGGCCGCAAAATTCGCCTGGAGTTGAAGCCAGCCCTTGAAACATTGCAAAAAATTGCCGCTAACTCTGTCGATTTTGTTTTTATCGATGCGGATAAACCGTCCTATGGGGTTTATTTTGACGAAGCGCTGCGCATACTGCATTCTGGAGGCCTGATTTTTGTCGATAACATCTTCTGGCGCCATAAAATATTTAAGCGTCCCATTTCCAATGAAAATGCAAAGGCGATCGCTGCCTTTAATCAAAAGGTAATGAACACCGAAGGCATTGAAAAAGTAATGTTGAGTGTGCGCGATGGTATATATTTAATCCGCAAGAAGTAAGGCGCTGTGCATGCTTTCTGACGACATCCTTTATGGGCCAAGAGGTTGTTTTCAATAAAAAATCGTTGTATTTATCAGGAACCATTCCTATTTACTAAAAAAGTCTTTTATGATACAGCTACTGCCTATTATATATTAAATGCATCCGATTTATAAAATGCGTTTCCCTTGAATCGTGAGACGTGAAGTCACTGTCTTCTGTGACGATGGCGCAGATTCTAAAAAGCGAAATTAACCATTGCCAATTTGCCGGCAAGGGGTTAATTGTGTTCATTGCCACTTCACCGAGTTGAATCAATGTTAATCGATCACCTGTCGCTGTCTTGCCGGATAAAAGGTTGCAAACATGGCTGAGCAACAAATCCCTTTGACTGGTAAAAAATCTCCCCAAAGCGTTGACCGCCAGATTGCTCTGCCATTTGCCAAATCCCTTGAAATTTCACTAAAAAGCATAAAAGTCCGATTCTTCAGATCCCTGATCACCACCATGAGTCTGGTGCTGGCGGTTTCCTTTTTAAGCTTTGTGCGCGTCAGCAACGATGTGGCCAATGGGCTGCTGGCGACCCAGGAACCCCAAATGCGTCAGGCGGTTATTCGCGCCGGCTATGATATCGGGCCTGAAGATACAAATGTGGGTGCCAGCCCGAAACAGCGCTGGATTATCATCCTGTCGCTGATGGTTTGTGTGGTCGGCATCGTCAATGCGCAGCTTATGGCGGTAACCGAGCGATTTCGCGAAATTGGTACGATGAAATGCCTCGGGGCTCTGGATCGATTCATTTTACGACTGTTTATTCTCGAAGCCGGCATGCAGGGCCTGGCGGGTGCAGGTGCGGGTGCGCTGGCAGGGGCTCTGTTTGCCCTGATCGGCGCCTTGTTGCGATTTGGCCCGGCTGCTTTGAGCGCTGTATCCTGGGTGGCGGTGATGGTTTCATTTGCCATTGCTGTTGCGGTGGGGTGTGTATTGAGTTTGATCGGTGTTTTTTACCCGGCGATTGTGGCCGCCAGAATGCAGCCGGTTGAGGCCATGCGGGTGGAGCAATAACAATTGGTGCACGGCACAAGGCCAAAGGCGCAGGGCTGAGGCATAACATAACGAGGCCTCAGACAAGACATAACATGCGCCCTGGGCCCTGTGCCGTGCGCCCTGTATGGAGTGTATTATGGCAGAATCAACCAATATCGTGCGTGTGACCGATGTCTTTAAAACGTTTCAACTGGGAAAAGTTGAGGTTGAGGCATTAAAGGGGGTAAATCTTGAGATTGCGCGCGGCAATTACATTTCAATTATGGGTCCCTCCGGATCCGGCAAAAGCACCCTTTTTAATATGATCGGCGGTCTAGATAAGCCGACTTCCGGTAAGGTATTTATCGATGAGGTGGATATCGCCCAACTGGATGCCTACGAATTGGCCTGGCTGCGCTGCCGCAAGATCGGCTATATTTTTCAAACCTTTAACATTATTCAGGTTATGACCGCCCTGGAAAATATAACTTTGCCAATGGTGTTTGCCGGGATGAACAATGACGCTGCGGTCGAAAAAGGATTGCAATTATTAGAGCTCGTGGGATTGGGTGACCGTTTCAGCCATAAACCCTTTGAACTTTCCGGCGGCCAGCAACAGCGCGTGGCCATTGCCAGAGCCCTGGCCAATGACCCCGCCATTATTCTGGCGGACGAGCCCACCGGCAACCTTGACCTGACCACCGGAGAAGAAATTATTGCCTTGCTGAAACGCTTGAGCCAGGATCGCAATGTGACGGTAATATCGGCAACCCATGATTTTAAGATGCTCAATGTGTCCGATCAGGTGGTCTGGATACGGGATGGCACCGTTGACAAAATTGAAGATCGCGAAGAGTTGTCAATTTCGATCGGCAAGATCGATACCCGTCATTAGCATTTAGCCGTTGGCCACTGTTCACTGGCTGCTGGCAGACTGCTCATAGCATCGTGTTTTAGGCAATTAATACGAAAATTTATTGTACATGGATTTTCAGCAATATGTTTTTTAACTGCATATCAAAGAACCATAAACACACGAATCCTGCGCCGGGGACGGGAATGCCATATTCCAACAACCAGGCACAAGTAGCCAGCAGCCAGGAGCCAGCTGCCAGTAGCCAGCAGCCAGAGACGAGCGGCCGGAAGCCAGTTGCCAGCAGCCAGCGGCGAGCAGTAAAATGGTCTTTTGCATTTGTTATATTGCTTTGCAGCTTGCTGTGGATCCCCGCGGCAGATGCAGTGACCGAAAATAATCTGCCGGATGCCTTCAGCGACGTCATCAGCCGGCTTGCCGAGTTGAAAGATCGCAGCACGGGAACTGCCGGGAATGCGGCTGCAGCCCTTTATCTTAAAGAGAGATTTGAAAAACTGGGATACGAGAATGTGGGATCCTACCGATTTTCAGTGCCGGTCATTCAGCATTCCCAAAGCCAGTTAACCCTGCCAGACCAAAAACGCCCTGTTGAACTGAACCCCATCCTTGGCAATGCCGTGACGCCGCAAACGGTTGCCTCGCCCGGAGTTTCAGGCCCGCTGATTTATGCCGGTCGCGGTGAGCTGGCCGAATTAAACGGCAAACAAATCCCAAATTCAATCCTAATAATGGAATTGGATTCAGGAAAAAATTGGCTGAATGCTGCCAATTTAGGCGCGCGGGCAATCATTTACGTTGATCGTGGAAATTCAACCAAATCGCTATTTGAAGAAAAGTTTGAACTGTCTCCTTTGCAATTTCCGCGTTTCTGGGTGTCGCTGGCGCGCGCCAGGGAGGTGTTCGGCGATTTTGAAAAGACACCCAACGGTCAGATTGCGGCCGAAGCCCGACTGGTCTCCCAGACGCGCTGGCAATTGGTGAGTTCGGAAAATATTTACTGTTTTATCGACGGTGTTGACCGAAACCTAAAGGAGCGATTGGTCATGGTGGAGGCTTTTTACGACAGCACCGCCACCGTCGCTGGGCTATCGCCGGGTGCCGATGAAGCGGTGGGTATTGCCACCCTGCTTGAATTGGCACGCTTTTTAAAGAAACATCCGCCCAAACGATCCGTGCTGTTGATTGCCAGCAGCGGGCATGCCCAGACCCTGGCAGGTTTTCGCGAAATGATCTGGAGCATCTCCGCCAGGTCAAAAGACATGCGCAAATTGCAAAAATCATTTAAGGCGCTTGTCAAAGAAAAGCGCAAGACGCTTAAACTGTTAAAAAACTTTTCGGTCGATCCAGGGGCCAAAAACGAAGCCCTGGATGAGGAGACCGGCAAAATACTGAAAAACGCCATCGACCAACGCCTAAAAACAGAAGCCGACAGGGTGTCACGCCGCCTGATGCAGCTGCGGCTGGAGCAGGAGACCAGGGCCAGCGCAAAGCAAATTCAGAACCTGACCGATGAAAGACTGACGCTCAGGCGCCTGATGTGGAGTCCTGATTTTTCGGATTTGAACGCTGATGATCGCCAGGCACTTGCCGGACTCATTCCCAAAGCCATTAGCGACCAGAAGGCCATTTTATCCGATGTGCGCCGACACGCCAGAGAGATCGGTGACGCGCGTGCCTTTAGAAGCGCGGTAAGAGCCTATGACCTGGATGCAGCCGTATCTTTGCACCTGTCCAGTCGGGGCGACGGTTTCGGCGCCTTCAACTATGGGTGGGCTTTTCCGTTTAGGCCCCGGATTAACCGCACCGCGATTTACAGCACCTTAGATGAGGTCCTGAGCCAGGGGGCATCGCGAATAGAAAAAGAGCTGGGCATCGTCGGTATGTATAAAGATAGCTTGCGCCCCAGTCGTAAACGCTCATGGCAAAGCTATTTTCTTGACAAGCCGCCGCTGGGCGGAGAGCTGACCGCGCTGGGCGGCATCCACGGGCTGACCTTTGTGACCACCCATGATGCCAGAGCGCGCTGGGGGACACCGTATGATACCCCTGAAAATGTGGATACGGCTTTTGCCCTCAAACAAAGCGCAGTCGTCTGTCGGTTGATTAAGCATCTGGCGCAAGCCCCCAAACTGCATGATGAAATTTTTCCCCGCTTTGGCTATTCCGCAATTATCGGAAGGGCTAAATTTTTGCGGCACGGTGAACTGTTTGCCGATCAACCGGCACCGGGAACCGTGTTGCTTTGCTACCAGGGCCCGGCACGCTTTTATGTGATGGTTGATCATCTGGGCAGTTTTTACCTCAGGGGGTTAGCGGATAAAAAGCACAGTTATCATAAAATCATTTTTGAAGGCTATAAATTTGATCCTGCAAGCGGCAATATTGTCTGGACCATCGATAAAAAGAAAACCGGCAAAGTCGCTTATCGCGTGAAAATGTACCGGCGGTTAATGGAAACTGATCTGGTGATGTTTGCCAGCAACGGAATCACTTTTTTTAACCTGCTGGAACCCCGAACATTCCGTCATCTGAGCAAGGTCAAGATTATTGACGGGCGCCGCGAATCCGATCCGCTGCGCTGGTTTATGAGCCGGCTCGACACCTGGATTTCGGATTACACCAATGCATCAACCATATCGACCACCTTTCTGGAGCCGGGCACCCCGTTAAAGTTAACCCTGTCCGATACGGTGCTGCGCAATAAACTGGTTCTGACCAATGCCAGCAAGGATAAATCCACCGGTGTCGGATTTATGGTGGGCCAGACGCCCTTTTTGCACCGCACGGCTTACCGCGTGGCCAAAGACATGTGGACCCTTTTGGAGCCGCGCATATCCAATTTAGAAAAGCGCGGGATATTCAACGAGCGCATCCGCTCACTTCAGGAAGATGGCCTGGGAGCGTTACAGACCGCCCAAACGGCTTTCGAGGACAAATTATACGATCGGGCATCCGAGGCCAGTATGCGCTCGTGGGCACTGGCCACGCGGGTATATGAGGATGTGGAAAAAACCCAGAAAGACGTTCTTTACGGAGTGTTATTTTACATCGCTCTTTTTGTTCCGTTTGCTTTTTGTATGGAACGTCTTTTGTTTTGTTATGCCAATATTTACAAGCGCATTATTGCCTTTATCATCATTCTCGTATTGTTAATTGCGCTGATCTACAATGTGCATCCGGCCTTTCGCTTGGCCTACAGCCCCATGGTGGTCATACTCGCCTTTTTCATCATGGGGTTATCTTTAATGGTGACGCTGATCATCTTTTTCCGTTTTGAAGGCGAAATGACCCAGCTGCAAACCCGCGCCAAACTGATCCAGTCTGAAGAACTCGGGCGCTGGAAAGCCTTTGTTGCGGCCTTTCTGCTGGGTGTTAGCAATTTGAGACGGCGACGTTTGCGGACTGCACTAACCTGCGCAACCCTGATTATTTTAACGTTTACCATTATGAGCTTTACGGCCGTCAAGTCCATGCGGCACCATGCCCGGCTGCTGTATGAACCGACGGCACCCTATAAGGGATTTTTGTTAAAAAATGTCAACTGGCGCGATTTGCCCCCTCAGGCTTTCGAATCCATCAGCAATAATTTCGCCCAAAAAGGAACCAGCGTTCCGCGGGTCTGGCTGGAGGATGCGGACAGAACGCGCACGACGCGAATTCCGGTTTATTACAATGGCCGATCCTTTGAAGCCCAGGGGCTGGTCGGTCTTTCACATCTGGAGCCGGATGTTTCAGGTCTCGACAAAATTTTGATTGGCGGTCGCTGGCTGGCTGAAAATGAACTCAACACCATCCTGTTGCCCGAACGCATGGCTCGGAGCCTGGGTATCGATGCGCAAAATCCGCAGGGGGCTGTGATTACCATGTGGGGTATGCCCTTTGAAGTTGTGGGCGTTTTTTCGGGCAAACAACTGCAGCAGCGAACCGACCTGGACGGCGAACCGCTGACGCCGGCCACTTTTCCTCGTGAAGTCTCTGGCGAGATGACCGAAGAAGAGCTCGAGGCCATGGAATCCGGTGATGATGTGCGAGAATTTCAAAGCCGCTACCAACACATCCCCGGTGATCTGACCATGATTATGCCCTATCGCAGTCTTCTGGCGGCCGGGGGGCATTTAAAAGGCGTGGCCATTGTTCCGCAGGCGAACATCTCCATTCAAAATGAAGCACAGAATTTGGTGGATCGCTTTGGTTTGTCGCTCTTCAGCGGAGAGCCCGATGGCACCTATCTTTATCATGCCAGCGATACCATGCGATACAGCGGTGTGCCCAACATTATCATCCCGATTATCATTTCGGTGTTTATCGTCTTAAATACCATGATCGGTAGTGTTTATGAGCGCAAGCGTGAAATCGGCATTTATACTTCTGTGGGATTGGCGCCCTCGCATGTATCGTTTTTATTTATTGCCGAGGCGATGGCTCTGGCCGTTATCAGCGTGGTGCTTGGGTATCTGTTGGCGCAGACGTCGGCCAAATTGTTTGCCGAAACAGCGCTGTGGTCCGGCATAACGGTCAATTACTCTTCCTGGGCCGGTGTGGCCGCTATGGTACTGGTGATCATCGTTGTGCTGGTGTCTGTCCTTTACCCGTCCAAGGTGGCCGGTAAAATTGCCATTCCGGATGTCAACCGGGCCTGGACGCTTCCCGAGGCAAAGGGAAATAGCCTCGAGGTAACACTGCCATTTTACATGAGTTATGCAGAGCATCGCAGTATCGGCGGGTTTTTGCTGGAATATTTCCAGGGGCACCTGGACGTATCCCATGGGCTGTTTTCCACGGGTGATATCGAATTTGGTTTTATCTGCCAGACGGCGCCCGGCTTAACCGGAGACGCTGAAGACTGCCCGGAACAACGCTGTGAATACGACGCCTGCCTGCAGATGTGGGCCAGCGTCTGGCTGGCACCTTTTGATTTCGGCATCAATCAGAAAGTCGAATTTCAATTTTGCCCGGCAGCCGACGAGCCCGGGTTTTTAGAGATCAAGGTGCGCCTGACAAGGGAGTCTGGCGAGGCCAATGCCTGGCATCGAATCAATAAAGGATTTTTGCATAATGTCCGCAAACAACTGCTGCTCTGGCGGTCATTTGAGGAGTCGACCAAGGAGCACTATGAGCAATTGCTGGCCGAAGCTGAAAAAGAAATGGGAATCGAATCAAGCTAAATATCGCCCAACGGGGTTTCGTGAATATATATTCTACCACGAAGCTCACGAAGGACTCGAAGTGAAAAACAAGAAAGCTTGCATTAATCTTCGTGCCGCTTCGTGTTCTTTGTGGTGAATTGAAGATCATAATGTTAACGTGCATAAGTTTTACCACGAAGATCACGATAAACAGGAAATGAAAAACACAAGCTTATCTTTCATCTTCGTGGAACTTCATGCCCTTCGTGGTGCACAACATCGCCATAGTGATACAAACAATCAATTATCGTGCGCGTTGGATATGAAAGTTTAGTCAGGAAACAGAGATAATGACCGAAAATCAGCAACCCGCATCCAATGAACCTCAGCCCTCGGACGTTAAGGGGGAAAAAATCGGAGAAAAAATCCGTTTACGGGCCATTGTGCTGGGGTCGATTTTTGCGCTGGTGATTTGTTTAATTACACCTTTTAACAATGCATTTCGCCAGGCAACACCTCTGGGCGGTGGTCATTTCCCGCTGGCACCATTTTATATTCTGGTATGGCTGATGGTCATGACGGCCGGATTACATTGGGTTTTCAAAGGTCGCAAATTGATGACCGGCAAAGAGCTGTTGGTGTCCTGGGCCCTGATGATGCTGTTGTCCGGAGTCGCCTGGACGGGTTTGGCGCGCACTTTCTTTATCAACCTTACCGCTCCTTTTCATTTTGCCACGGTTGAAAACCGCTGGTCAGAAGTGCTTCATCCGCTTTTGCCCGAAAGCTGGTTCCCCCAAAGCCGGGATGCCGTCGCCGGTATTTACAACGGTCTTGCGGGAGGGCGGCAACTGGGTTGGTTTGACGTCCTTAAGCAGATCCCCTGGGATGCGTGGTTAACCCCCCTGGTGACCTGGACGATTTTTGTTTTGCTGTGTTATTTTGTGATGGTGTGCATCATTAACCTGTTAAGCAAACAGCCCCTCTACAATGAACGCATGAACTTTCCGCTGTTACGGGTACCACTTATCATGCAAGAGGCTCTTGACAGCAGCCGTCTTGGCAAGTTCTTTACCAATCGTTTCCTGATAGCCGGCCTGATGGTCCCGGTTTGCCTGCATCTGCTCAATGGGCTGGCCTTTTACAATCCGTCCATCCCCCAAATTCCGACCCTGATTCTGGCCGGTAAATATTTTCCGAAGTTTGGGCTTCTGTCCGGATTTTTCAAGTTAAAAATATACATATATCCGGCGTTTATCGGCTTCGCCTTTTTAACCTCCAAACAAATTTCGTTTTCATTCTGGGTTTTTTTCATCCTGGGGATCCTGCTGTTTGGATTGCTGAGCGTACTGGGATTAAATATTCCGGCGGCAGCCCTGGGTGTCACCTTTGGTCCCACCATCTCGCGCCCTGAAGAGACACAAATGATTGGTGCCTATATCGTTTTTTTCCTGTTTCTGGCCTGGCTGGCACGCTTTCATTTTATTCAAATTGTGCGCTATGGGGTTGGCTTCAAAAAAGATGACCATCCGGAAACAGAATGGATATCGACCCGTTTTGCCTTCTGGGGGTTTGTTTTGGGAAGTTTGGCAATCGTTTTTTGGTGTCATTATTTCGGCATACCGCTGCTGTTTTCCTTCATGGTGGTCTTTGCTTTTTTTATGTTTACACTGGTTGCGGTGCGCGTCATTTGCCAGGGCGGGATTGCATATTTTACCTTAACCGCTGCGCCGATGGACGGATTAATGGCTTTTTTCGGGCCCAAGTTTTTCACCAGTGTCGGTATTGTGGTGGCCGCTGTTATTCAGAAAGTGCTGTTTGTTGATTTGCGGGAATCGCTCATGCCCTCATTGTTGCATACCCGCAAAATCACCGATAAAACGCGCAATAATCGATTGATTTTTTTGGGCATTGCCGTCACATTGGTTGCCGGTGTGCTGATTTCGTTTCTGGCCATGCTGGCTTTGAGTTACAAATTCGGCATGCGCGAATTGCAACTGGACTGGGCCACCCGGACCACGGTGGCCCTTTATGATAATGTTTACAGCCTGGTTGAATCACCGGTTAAACCGGGTGAGTGGGTGATGATTTTTTCGATTACCGGTGCAGTGGTCATGCTGGTTTTGGTCATCTGCTATCATCGTTTTTACTGGTGGCCGATTCACCCCATTGGCTACCTGACCGCTTACAGCTCTGCCATGCGCATTCTGTGGTTTAGTTTTTTTATCGGTTGGGCCTGCAATGCCCTGTGCATGCGTTATGGCGGAGTGCGCTTGTTTAAAAAACTGCGGAACTTTTTTATTGGACTGATTATCGGTGATTTTTTTATGGCCGGCACCTGGGCCATCATCGGACTCTTTAGCTATTCCAGTTATCTGGTGTTACCTGACTAACGTCAGTTATTGGTTAATAGTTATTTGTTATTCGTAGATGCGGTATTCTTACTATTTTTATTTCCAATAACCAATAACCAATAACAAATAACGGAATCTCTCCATGTACGAAGATAAAGAACTGCAAGAATATCGAGATCTGCTGGAAACCCCGACCGAGTTTGATGAGGGTTTTGACTGGAAGACGGTGGTCGGGGCCATTTTTATCGGTTTTTTGATGATGCCCGGCAGCATGTATCTACAGCTGGTTATTGGCACCGGTATCGGGCCCGCGGCGCGCTGGGTCACCATCATCCTTTTTGCTGAACTGGCGAAACGCTCTTACAGCGAACTCAAACAACAGGAAATATTCTTATTGTATTATATGGCCGGAGCGGCGTTGTCGACGCCCTTTCAGGGCCTGTTGTGGAATCAATATTTGGTGCAGTCCGACGCCGCCCGGATGCTGGGGGTTACCGAGTTTATTCCCACCTGGGTAGCGCCGGCCCCGGAATCCGCTTCACTGGTGGAGCGCACCTTTTTCCACCGTGACTGGCTGATACCCATTCTGCTGCTGGTAGGTACCCAGATCATTCAGCGCATCGATCAGTTCGGGCTGGGATACGCGCTATTTCGTATTACATCCGATGTCGAAAAACTGCCATTTCCCATGGCGCCGGTGGCAGCACTGGGAACGATGGCTCTGGCAGAGTCCACCGAGGATAAGAAGAAAAGCTGGAAATGGCGGGTCTTTTCCATCGGCGGTGTTATGGGGTTGGCTTTTGGGGCGATTTATGTGTTGCTGCCCACTGTATCGGGCCTCATCCTTATGGAACCGATCCGACTGATTCCCATTCCCTGGGTTGAGCTGACCGGTCATACCGAAGGGGTGCTGCCGGCGGTTGCCACCGGAATTCAACTGGACCTGGGATTGGTTTTTATCGGTATGGTGTTGCCCTTCTGGGCGGTGATCGGTGGACTGGTGGGAATCATCATTACGATTGTGGCCAACCCGATCCTGTACAAGAACGGGATCCTGACCCGCTGGCATCCGGGTATGGAAACCGTCGATACCATGTTTGCCAATAATTTCGATTTTTACATGAGCTTCAGTATCGGTTTGGGTCTGGCCATTGCTTTTGTGGGGATCTGGCATGTGTTGCGATCCTTTGGCAAACACGAGGGCACCAAGGGCCGGATGCGGGATCTGTTCCGCCCGCCGCCGGGTCGCGGGGATTTCAATTTTTGGATTTCCATCGGCATCTATGTTTTTTCCACCATTTCATACGTGTTGCTCTGCCTGTGGCTGGTTCCAAATTTCCCCTGGCCTTTTTTTCTGGCTTACGGCTTTATCTACACCCCGATCGTCTCCTACATTACAGCCCGGATGGAAGGCATTGCCGGCCAATTTGTCAGTTTGCCGCTGGTGCGAGAGATCAGCTTCATTGCAGGTGCCAAATATTTCGGCTATCAGGGGATCGAGATCTGGTATGCGCCCATTCCGATTCATAATTACGGTGAGGCCACTGTAAATTTTCGGCAAATCGAGCTGACCGGCACCAGCATTCGCGGTATTATCAAGTCTGAAATTGTGGTCTTTCCGATCGTCATGACGGCCAGCCTGCTGTTTTCGCAATTTATCTGGCGATTGGCCCCCATCCCCTCCAGCGCCTACCCCTTTGCTCAAGAAATCTGGCATCTGCAGGCCTTGAATACGCTGTTGATGCAAAGCTCAACTCTGGAAGGCAATGCTGCTTTTTACCAGGCGCTCAATATTGTATACGTGATCGCCGGTTTGGGGCTGGGGGTGATTACCTATACAATTTTGACCCTTTTTGGCCTTCCGATTATGCTGGTCTATGGTATGGTACGCGGACTGGGCCAGACCCTGCCGCATGCCATGTTCCTTGAGGTGGCCGGGGCCTTGTTGGGACGCTTTTTTTTCCTCAAGCGTTACGGAGCCATGTGGCGCCAGTACGCGCCGGTTTTGTTGGCCGGATTTTCCTGCGGCATGGGGCTGACCGGTATGTTTGCCATGGGGGTTACCCTGATCCTTAAATCATTAGGTCGACTGGCGTATTAGAAGCGGTATCAAAAACCTGTTTAATGTTGTGTCCCAACATATTTTGCAATATGATCGTCACTCCCGCACAAAGCGGGAGTCCAGTTTTAGGCCGACCGGATTTCCGCCTGCGCAGGAATGACGAGCGGACAGCACGCATCAGAAACAAAGAACATGTTAGATATTGATTCTGTAACAGCATACCAAACTGTTGTATTGAAAATATAATTTCCGATAAAATAATCTTCATGAATCCTGCCATTGAGCCCATAACGGTCCTTCTGGTCGCTTTGTATCGGTACCAGAATTTTCCAATTCGAATACTGCATTCCCTCCTTGAAAAAATTGAAGGCGTTGAACCCCATACTATTTTTTTTAAAAATCATTACACCAATGCAGTAACACCGCCAACCGTTAAAGAGGAAGCATTATTCAAGGAGAAAATAGCTGAGCTTCAGCCCAAAATGGTTGGTTTCAGCGTCTATTCGCCTTATGTTCCGATCGCCCGAAAATTAACCACCCTTGTCAAAGAACATTCCTCTGCGCTTGTGATGTGGGGTGGTATTCACCCGACGCTATCGCCTGAAAATTGCCTCGAACAATCTGACATCGTGTGCATCGGTGAAGGTGAAGGTGCCCTGGAGGATCTGGTTGTATGCCTAAGGGACGGCAAAGATTATCATTCGATCGACAATTTATGGATCCGCCAAAACGGTATGCGGCATAAAAATCCCCTGCGGCCCTTGATCCAAAATTTGGATTCCGTACCCTATCCGGCATATGCGCGGGATGCCTTTTATTTTATCGGATCCAATAACTTATCCCGTAAAGATCCGGCGATTGTCGATCCCATTTTAGCAACAATGCCTGCCCGGGGCTGTCCTTTTTCCTGTTCTTATTGCGTCAACAGTCTGTTGCGACCGCTATACCGGGGTCTGGGCTCTTATAATCGGCGGCGGTCGGCTGCCAACGTGATTGCTGAAATGCAGGAGATTTTAACGATACCCGGAAATAAAAAAGAGCAGGTCGAATTTCATGATGAAAATTTCGGAACAGATGAATCCTGGCTGAACGATTTTGAAGCGCTCTACCCCAAACAGATCGGTCTGCCGTTCAAGGTCCAGTATAATCCCAAACTCATCAAACCGGACTTGATCGCCCGGTTAAAACGATGCGGTCTTCATCGCATCAAGTTTGGCATCGAGTCCGGGTCCGATTATATTCGAAATCAGATTTTCAAAAGGCCGGGGAAAAATACCGAAATATTGAAACTGGCGCATCAAATTTCACAATATGATGTTAAAATCAGGTATGATCTGATTATTGATAACCCTTATGATACCGAACAAACGTTAAAAGAAACCATTGGTCTCTTGCTCAAATTGCCGAAACCGTTGCGGTTTAATCTTTATTCGCTGCAGTATTTTCCGGAATATCCGTTAACCCGCCAGGCGATCCAGGACGGTCACATTAGTGAGCAGGAGGCCAGTTTGGACCATCTGAATCAGAAAATGGCACGTAATTGGGCTTTTGTCCCCCGGTTGTTGCCATTGAACAAAAAACAAATGATGAATAATATTATCTGGTTGATGGTCTGCGGCCGTGCCAAAGATGCTGCTGTGCAGCAGGCCGTATTCAGCGATGGATATAGCGCCAGGGTAAAATTAGCCCGCCTGAGCGTCAAAGCTATTTTTTGGGGTAAGATTCAGGCCCTCCAAAGAATAATGCAGAAAAAAAGTTGAAAACAAAATAAAAACCAAATAATAATAAACAGATGCTGAACCTTTCAACAGATAAAGAGGAGCCCATGATTAAATTTCGGGTTGTCGTACTGACGGTGTTCTTTATTGGTTTGGCCGGTATGGCCCAAGCGGATGCGCCCAACCAGATCGGCGGTTTCGTGCTGGATCAGGATATTAAAAAATTTGAAGACCGGGTAATAATGGATACAGCCCTGCCGGTGCGTTATGCGGAAAATTTTGAAGAGGTCGAGATCAAGTTTACCCAGGGGTTTAAGAGCGGGCTAATTACTTTTGGCAGCTGTGAGCGACCGGGTCATATCGTCAGGATCAAATTAAAATACGCGGATTCCAGCAAAAAATTCTACAACAAATTGCTCAAACGATTTAAACAGCGATTCGGTGAACCCGATGAGTACCGGGGAGATCCTTTTAAAATTGTGGATGCCTGGAAATGGTCTTTTGCGAATCAGCAAAACCAGAGCATCAGCCTGATCCTGCAGCACAACACAAAGGATGAAGCGGAAAAAAAGGGCAATGCGGTCAAGCTCACCAATAGCACCCTGATTGAAGAAGATCTTCTGTGTTATAAGCGCAAGCAACTCGACTACCGGGAAAGACTGCGACAGCGCGAGTGGAAGGCTGTCAAACCGCAAGATAGCGGTTGGGAGCTTTTTATACCGCGTTAGTGGAGGGGCATTGCAGAATCGATGGAAAGAGATCGCCTGGTACGGCATGCGCTTTAAAATCCCCGCCGACTGGCAGCTCAGCCAGATCGGGATCCGCTACTTGTCCATCGAAGATGAATTCGGACCGGTAATGGAAATGAAATGGGCACCGGTTAAAGGCCAATTTTCCCATTCGACCCACCTCAAACGATTAACCGCTCTGCAAAACAGACAGCTCAGAAAAGCGGTCAAGCCCGAGCCGCTCTCCTCTGAATGGGCCCAAGCCCTGTCCGATTTTAAAGCCAGCGAATTCTCCTGGCATTCCCGTTCAACTCGAGGCCGGGGCGTGTTGTTGTATTGCCCGACCTGCCGCACGGCTGCTCTGGTACAATTTTTTTTGAAAGACACAAATGGCCATCAAACTGCTATACGCGACATTTTAAGCTCCCTTCGGGACCATCGCACAGACGGTCAGATTCTGTGGGCGGCGTACGATATTCGCGCACTCATCCCCCAGAGCTACGAATTGAAAAGCTATCGCTTTGAGGCCGGTCAATACGAGCTCGATTTTGCAGAGGGCAACCAGCATGTGATCCTGTATCGTTGGTCTATGGCGTCTGTTTTACTGGCACAACAGGGTCTGGCGCAGTTGGCAAAAACGGTCGCGGATTTTGGCCGCACCGAACCGGCTGCCGGAACTATTGATGGACATGATATGATTGAGTGGAGCGCGTCGCCAACTGCTGACTGGCAGCGACGGCTGAGCCGTTTCAAACGCAAGGCATCCTATTGCTGGCTGGGGCTTTGGCATCTGAAAGCCAAAAATCGCATTCTGGGCGTCCGCGCTGAAGGAACCAGGCCCTTGGACACCAAGGTATTGGACCACATCTGCAGCCATTATGAAATTATTTAAGAAAAAACCGGAACGTCCATCCATCAGCCGGGCGGAAGCGCTGAGGCGAATTCCGTCTAAAAATCTTCAGATACGCGAAGAGCAACTGGACAGCGGTGAGGTGGTTATCCATTATCCGGTAACGATTCGGCCTTTTTTTGCCGGTCTGGCCAAGCGTTTTGGTGGGTCTGAGGCGCAAATACAGAGTAGAAAACTTCAACTGGATGCATTGGGGACGTCGGTCTGGGCCCTGATTGATGGAAACGCTTCGGTGCGGCAGCTGATCAATACGTTTGCCACAACCCATCAACTTGAGCCCCGGGAGGCCGAGGTGGCGGTCACTCAATTTTTAAGGGAGCTTGGGCGGCGGGGTTTGATCGGAATGCGTTAAACATGCTTGGCGGCAGCACCCAACCGCAAAATGATTAAAACCCCTGCAGGGCATCATCCATGGTGCCTACGATCGGCAGAAAAGAGTCAAAACCGGCAATTTCAAAAACCTCCTTAACGTAATCCTGCATGTCACACAGCATCATCTTGCCTTCTTCGCGTTTAAGTGCCTTTGTGGCCTTGAGAATAACGCGCAAACCAGCACTTGAAATGTAATCAAGGTCTTTGAAATCAATAATCATATTTTTGGAGCCATCATCGATGGCTTGAAATATCTTTTTCTCAAATCCTTGGGATGTATTGGAATCAAGACGTCCGTTGAGTTTAAATATGTTTATCCCGCCGTGGTTTTCTTCAATGATTTCCATTTACTTTCCTCCCAACCACCATAAGTAAATTAGCATTATTCAAGTCCTGCAGATAAATGCTGTGTTGCTGCGGTCTGCAGCTTTTTAAGTTGAGCCCTTTACCCTTTTTTTTGCGGGTTGAGCCTCTTCGATATTTTTTTTAAGCGTTAAAATGTTTTTGTCTTTACAGCGCTGATAACAAACTTCATCCATTAGGTTTTTGGCGAGATGAATCCCCAATCCGCCAATTTTGCATTCTTCAATTGTGCACCCCAGATCGGGTGAATCAACCTCGGTGGGGTTAAACGGAATGCCGTCATCTTCGATGTTAAAGATGAGTTCACCATCCTCAAGAGCGATCTTAACGGTAATGTGGTGAACTTTCTTGTCATTATAACCATAGGAGATAATATTGGTAAACAGTTCATCAAGCGCTAAATTAGTTTCGAAGATAAACTTGGGCGACAAACCGATCGACTCCCCAAAGCTTTCTAACTTTTGGCACAGGGTATCCAACTCGGATAAATTATTTTTAAGTTTAAAGCTTATTTTATTTTTGGCCATGAAGGTTTACCTCTAAGGCAAATAGCCTCAGTCGATCAACGAGCCCATTGTAGCGCAAAATGACCGGTCTTGAAAATAGTTTTTTTATGCAGGTCAAATAAGGCTGACTCCCAGGTTTTCCAGGCATTCTCCGCACATATCACCGCGACCGGACAAAAATCGCTCTTCCCAGGTATTGATATTTTTGGCCACGGCTTTGAAAATGCGCGGCATGATATCGGGAAATTGTTGCAGCGCTTTGCCAAATTTTTCGCGTTCCAACACAAGACAGATGGTGTCTTCGGTGGCTTTAAGGGAAAAGAGCCGGCGAACTTCTCCCAAAAGAGTCAGGCTACCAATGAACTCACCGGCTTTGCAGTCCCTGATTTGTCTGGCATTGCTGTTATCGCTGCGCTCCAGACTGGCATTGCCGCTGATCAGGTAGAATGCGCGTCCATCGTCTTCATGTTGTTTGAAAATATATTCTTCTTTTTTAAACTTTTCTCTGGTGCAAAGATAAGCAAATATCTTAAGGGTTTCAAGCGGCAGCCCTGAAAAAAAGTACGTCTGCCGCAAGATTTCCAGATTTTCTTCTAACTCGCTGGACGGATTGGCATTATTTATTTCCGACGAGCTCATACAGCATTCCTTTCCGGGCCATCAGTTCGTCATAGGTGCCGATTTCAAGAATCTTACCGGCTTTCATGACGGCCACGCGATCATAGTTTTTAATGGTATCCAGGCGGTGAACTACAGAGATAACCGTGTTTCTTTTCTTCCAGCGGGTCTCCAGCAGGTTCTGAATCCGCGACTGCGACTTATTGTCAAGCGCGGATGTGGCCTCATCCATGATTAAAATCTTGGGGCGTTTCAAAAATACGCGGGCGATGGCCAGTTTCTGCTGCTGGCCACCGGAGAGTTTGTCGCCTTTGGCGCCCACCTGGTAGTTCATTCCAATTTCTATAATGGTTTCCAGCAGGTCTTCTTCAATCAGAAGCTGGATAATGCTTTGATTGATTTTCTCCTGTGCCTGGGGATTGGCTGTTTTGGTTTTCCCAAAAAAGATATTATTCAGGATGGTCTGCGAATAAATATACTCCGACAACTGATAAGAGGTAATCGCTTCAGCATCGTCGTCGGAAATTTTTTCACGAAACAATGCCCGGCCCTCCAATATAAGATTTTCTAAAAAAGCAGGTAAGGCCACCATCTTATGAATGCCGGGTACAAACCGTAATGCCAGATCCAGCAACTGCTCATGATGCTCAGCTGACAGCTCGTGCAGCTTTTTGCGCTTCAATCTTTCTACTACCAGCTTAAATTTGTCAAGCTCATCCGGTTTGATGGGGCTTTGCTCGAAGAATACCGCATCCGGCGGAAGGTTGCCGAGGATATCGACCGTCTGGCGTGCCAAATCTGCGCCCAGGCTGAGCAAGGGGCGCGTCAAATCGGCCTGCTTCATGAAGTTCAGAAAATAGGGATTCCTACTCAGTCGGGTGTGCACAAATTCGCTTTTATTTGGCGTGCCGAAAATTAAATTCTCGGCCACACTGGAGTAATAAAGATACTTATTCTCATCGAAAAATTCTACGTAATCTGCCAGTTCCTCGCCAAAATCGCGCTGGAAATTTTCACGGACCCGGATGATCACGTTAACTAAATCCTGGTTTTCATCGTGGGCCAAAATGGTATTCATGCCAAAACGCAAGACATCCACAAATATACCGGTCTGCTGGAGCACTGAAATGATATCGTCCAGGGTCGGCAGTTCGGTATCGCTTTGCCCGTTACCGTCAACTCTGGCCTTACAGGAATAAAGCAGGTTTTCTTCGATGGTTCCATCAAAAATGAAAGGACTCTGGGCCACAAAGCCCATATTGTTGACCATGTCTTTTTTCGTCAAATCGGCAACTTCTTTATCGCCGATCAAGACGTGGCCGCCGGTATATTTATAGAGCTGGCCGATGCAAAGGGCCAGAGTGCTTTTGCCGCTGCCGGAAAAACCCACCAGAGCCAGATGCTCGCCCGGATTTAAATGCAGGTTGATGCCGTCTAGCAGACGAATGCCGCTGTCGGTGACAAACGAAAGGTCTTTGACGTCAACGCTGGGCTCCAGATCGTATGCTTCGCGGTCGTCGGGCTCAATGGCATGATCGGGCATGACATCGAAGAATTCCATGGTGCGCTGATAGGTCACGGAACCGTCCTGATAAACCTGATAAAACTCAATCAATTCTTTCCAGGGATCATACAGGCGTTCCTGGGCCGATAAAAAGGCAACCAGCGCGCCCAACTGCAGTTGACCTTTGATGGTTAGGTAGCCGCCGAGCAAAAACACAATAAAGGGGCCCAGGCTGATAAAAAAACCATTGGATGTTTTAACGGCGAATCGGTATAAGCTCCAGACGATTCTAATTTTTAGCAGGCGATCCACCAGGCTGTCATATTTCGTATTTTCAATGCGGTAAGCGCCGTTGCCATGGACCTCATGAATGCCCGAAACGGATTCGGCGATGCGGCTTGACAATGTTCGTGCCGCATCGACGCGTTTTTTGTTGGCGCGGTTAACCCCTCTTTGAAGCACCGGTACCAGAAAAACGACGATCGGATAAATGCTAAAGGAAACCCCCGCCAGTAGGGGGTTTAGCCAGAACAGATAAGCGGCAAAGGCCAACAGCGTGAGTATGTTGGTCACCGGGGCGGCAATGGCCATACCCACAAAATTACCCGGCATTGCCAGCTCGGTGACCAGTGAATTAACTACTGAGCCCGGCTGGGTATTTCTAAAAAAGCCCAACGGCAGGGTCAGGATATGATGGTAGAGCTCTTTGCGCATGTTGGCGGTGGCACGCTGGGTAATCAGGGTTTGCAAAAGATTGGTCAGGTATTTAAGCCCGCTGAAAAAAATCACAGCCACCAGATAAATACCGCAATATAAAAGCAGCAAATCAATATCTCTTAAATTGATGGCTTCATTGACAATGCGTTTTTGCATCTCCAGCGGCAATACCCTGGCAAAAACCATCACGATGATGATGACCAGCAGTATAATTTGCAATTTGACATTGCCGGGAAATACCCAGGAAAAAAGCGATCGCTTTACGACCGGGATATCGGCTTTTTTCATTTCAAAGCTCCTTTATCGCCGTTTCCAGGATCGACTTTGTATGCAAACAGCGGAAGTTCTTGGAAGGAAAAGTGTCAAATGTGTACTATTAAAATAATCCTTTTGACAAGCAGATTTTTATGAGGTGACATCCCTGATCGTTTTCAAAAAGCAATCAATCAAATTCAAAACATGTTTGAATCATTTATATTTTTAATTTGGATGGGTTTTGTGATGTACCGTTTGGTGCCTGGGGTTTGTTCGCTTCAAGATTTCAAACAGATATATAAATAAAAATGGTTTTATTCAAAATATTTGGCAGACATGATACCAGCGTAGAAAACCGCCCGGGATCGCAACTGTATGAAAATTTCGCCAACTGCCATCAGCGCTCAAATCGCCGATCATGTTTGTGGCTGATTTGTTTTGACAAAAGAGATCGGAAAATATTATAAATACTAGTTTGAACATTCCGATAATTTGAAAAGAACTGCTTAATTTCATTATAAAAATTATAGTGGCGCAATTCTCCAGCGCGGAAAGTTATGAGGCAAACGTCGAATGGAATTCTTTTTATGCGTGATTGGAATGGTAATGATCGTTGAAGGATTGCCTTATTTTGCTTTTCCGGACAAAATGAAGACCTGGGTCAGTAGAATTATCGTTTCACCCAGCAGTTCCTTGAGAAAATTTGGTCTGGTGCTCATGGCATTAGGCTTGGTTTTGGTTTATATCGGGCGCATGTAACGGGTTAGATTGGCAAAACGCAGCTGGCAAACAAATCCGACATGGTAAATAACAATTATGTATGCTTTAAGCGCTTATAATTATCAACTCCCCGAAGAGCTAATCGCTCAGAGACCCGCAGACCGGCGGGATCAATCCAACCTTCTGGTATTGGATCGCCAAAGCGGGCGGGTGCTTCATCGCCGGTTCGATGTGCTGGGCGATTTTCTGAAGCCCGGCGATGTTTTGGTGGTCAACAACACTGCGGTGATACCCTGCCGGCTGCAAGGCAAAAAAGCCAGTGGTGGGCGCGTTGAAGTGCTGATCTGCAGTTTTAACGGCCAGGGAAACCCGTTGGCATCCAAACCTGAACCGGTTTTTGAATGTTTGATCAAAGCCGCCAAACCGCTGCGGTCGGGCAGTTCTTTATTCTTCGATGATCAGCTGTCTGCCCGAGTCCTTGAACGGCGCAATGGAACCTATCTGTTAGAATTTGACACGCATGAGGATTTTGAATCCATTTTAAATCGGATTGGAGAAATTCCCCTGCCGCCCTATATTCGTCGTTCAGCAGAAATGAAAGCACCCTGTGATGATCGGGAGTCCTACCAAACCGTATATGCAACCCAAAAAGGTGCGATAGCGGCGCCCACGGCTGGATTACACTTCACTCCCGAACTGTTGGCGCGCTTGAAGACACGGGGTGTCAAAATTGCTGCCGTTACGCTGCATGTCGGATATGGAACCTTTCGGCCGGTGCGCTCAGAGGATATTCGTTTACACCACATGCATTCTGAACAATATTTGATTTCCAGCGCGACCGCACATTTGATCAACTCCGCGCGAGCGGCCGGGCATCGCGTGGTTGCCGTTGGCACAACCAGTGTGCGCACCCTGGAATACGCCGCTGATGCCAGCGGTAAGATAGCGGCTGGCAGCGGCAACTGTAATTTGTTTATTTACCCGGGATACCGGTTTAAGGCAGTTGATACGCTGATTACCAATTTTCATTTGCCCCAATCAACGTTGATTATGCTGGTTTCGGCTTTTGCGGGTCGCGAAAAGGTGTTGCACGCCTATCAAGAAGCGATCAATCGAAGATACCGCTTTTACAGTTATGGAGATGCGATGCTCATCTTATAGCGTCAGTGGTCCGTTGTCAGTTGTCCGTTGCAACCAAACTGGCTAAACCTAAAAGCAGGCTACAACAGACGACGGACTAAGAACAACTAACGGATGATAACATCGCAGGAAGTTTAAATTAAACACCATGCTTGAATTTGAAATTATTGCCGAATCTACGACGACCCGTGCCCGCGCCGGCATTGTTCAGACCGCTCATGGCCAAGTAGAGACCCCGGTCTTTATGCCGGTGGGGACGCTGGGTACGGTCAAAGCGCTGACACCCGATGAACTGGAATCAGCCGGCGCTCAGATCATTCTGGGCAATACCTATCACCTTTATCTCAGACCGGGATGTGAGGTCATTGAACAGTTTGACGGACTCCATAAATTTATGAGCTGGAAGGGCCCAATACTGACCGACAGTGGCGGCTTTCAGATTTTTTCGCTGGCCAAGCTGGCCAACATCTCAGAAGAGGGGGTTACATTTCAATCCCATATTGACGGCAGCCGGCATTTGCTAACACCCGAAAAAGCGGTTGACATACAGACGTGTTTAGGATCGGATATCGTTATGTGTCTGGACCAGTGCATTCAACATCCGGCCTCCCATAACCAAACCCGCCGGGCGCTGGATATAACATCACGCTGGGCTGAACGTTGTAAGATTGCCTGGCAGGGAGGCACAAATGGTCACAGTGCTCTGTTTGGTATCGTACAGGGCGGTATGTTTAAAGATTTACGGGAACTGTCATGCGACGCGCTTGTTGCACAGGGGTTTGACGGTTTTGCCATCGGTGGCTTAAGCGTCGGCGAGCCGGTGGAGACAATGCTGGAAATCGCTGATTTTACATTACCCAAACTGCCCGATGCCAAACCCAAGTATATTATGGGCACCGGCACGCCCGAAGATCTGATTGAACTGGTGGCACTCGGCGCCGATATGTTCGACTGTGTTTTGCCGACCCGCAATGCGCGCAACGGACAAGTATTTTGCCAGCAGGGCACCCTGAACATCACAAACGCCAAATACCGACATGACACACGCCCGCTGGAGCCCGGCTGCGCCTGCTATACGTGCCAAAATTACTCCAGAGCTTATTTGCGCCACCTTTACATGGCCAAAGAGCTTCTGGCGTATCGTTTGAATACGTTGCACAATGTGTATTATTTTATAAACTTGATGAAGCAGATGCGCCTGGCAATTTTAGCAGATGAATATGAGTCTTTTCGCACGGGTTTTTATCGAAATCGTAACAACTGAATTAAAGGCAAACATTTAAGGACTCACCACGAAGCACACGAACCCGCCCGCCTCGCCTGAGCCCGCCTCAGGCGGACGATGGCGGGCGTGGGATGCACGAAGACACTAAGAAAAATAAAATTCCATTCTTCTTATCCTTCGAACTCTTCGTGGTAAAATTAAACTCATATATTCTCATTGATTCTAATAAACCTACGCAACCAAAGGAGATTGTATCATGAAAGAAAAAGTTGAGGCAGCCCTTGAAAAAATCAGACCCATGTTGCAGGCCGATGGCGGGGATGTAGAACTGGTCGATGTTCAGGAAGGTATCGTGACCGTTCGATTGCAAGGGGCCTGCGCGGGATGTCCCATGTCGCAAATGACCCTTAAAAACGGTATTGAAAAAATACTGAAAAAGGAAATCCCGGAAATCGTATCAGTGGAATCAGCGCCATAATTTCCTCTTGAGGAAATGTCATTTCATGCAATGGATTGACTTGCCATTCATTTATTGACTTGTCATTTATAGTCATACGTTCGCTTCGCTCACGTCATTAAAAATGGGTAAGGATGAAGCTGGATGATTTGCACGTATATCAACTCTCAATGTCGCTGGGAGATCGAATTTGGGACATCGTTGTTAAGTGGAATTATTTTGCAAAAGATATCGTTGGCAAGCAACTCGTGAAAGCAGCAGATTCAGTCGCTTCAAATATCAGTGAAGGATACGGAAGGTTTCATTATAAAGAGTCCAAACATTTTGAATATTATGCAAGAGGATCTTTGTATGAAACAAAAACCTGGATAACCAAAGCGCATAACCGTAGCTTGATCAATGATGCTGACTTTCATAATTTTCAAAAAGACATCGACGTGCTTGGAATCAAACTGAATAATTATATTCGTTTAATCGGCAAAAAAGGTTCAGCTAACCAGATTTAGGTAACAGCAAGCAAAACAGTCGTGGTATTCAAACCATAATGACAAATGGTTAAATGACGCTCCCGAAGGGGCAAATGACAATCAAAAATGACAATAAAATAGGAGTATTCAATGAAAATCTTAAAAATTGATCACCTGGGTATTGCGGTTAACAGCATCGATGACGGCAAAAACTTCTGGACCGATGTTTTGGGTCTTGCCTATGAGGGATCGGAAACCGTGGCGGAACAAAAAGTCACGACGGCCTTTTTCCCGGTTGGCGAAAGTGAAGTGGAATTGCTGGAATCCACCGCGCCCGATGGGCCGATTGCCAAGTACCTTGAAAAAAAAGGCGAGGGGATTCAGCATGTGGCCTTTCGTGTGGAGAACATTGAAGAGGCTTTAAGTGAATTAAAGGAAAAGGGCATACGCTTGATTGACGAAACCCCGCGGATCGGCGCCGGTGGGGCCAAAATTGCTTTTCTGCACCCCAAATCCACCAACGGGGTGTTGGTGGAGCTGTGCCAGAGAGATTAGTTTGCGGTTGATACTTTCTACCGATTACAGCAATAAATTAGGTGCCAGGTGTCAGTGTTCAGGTGTCAGTCCTTATATTTGTCCCTGACACCTGAAACCCGACACCTGAACCGCCAACGGCGGAACTTTTGAGCCTGATACCTAAGTTATAATAATCTACTTATAATTGTTCTTACTACGGGAATAAAAGTTAGAAAAAGGAGTAAACGACCATGGCAAAACACCCGGATATTAAAAAATGGCAGGAGCTCGCCGAAAAAGGGTTAAGGGGCAAACCCCTGGAATCCTTGGATTGGAATACCCCGGAAGGCATACCTGTAAAGCCCTTATACACGGCTGAAGATCTCGCAAACATGGCGCATCTCAATACACTGCCGGGCCTGGAACCTTATGTGCGGGGTCCCCGGGCAACCATGTATGCGGGAAGACCGTGGACCATCCGGCAATACGCCGGATTTTCCACTGCCAAAGAGTCCAATGCTTTTTATCGCCGCTGTCTAGCGGCCGGTCAAAAGGGCCTGTCGGTGGCATTTGATCTGGCGACGCACCGTGGATACGATTCCGATCATCCCCGGGTCAGCGGGGATGTCGGCAAGGCCGGTGTGGCGGTCGACTCGATTGAAGATATGAAAATCCTGTTTGATCAGATTCCGCTGGATCAGATGACGGTATCCATGACCATGAATGGCTCCGTATTGCCAATCTTAGCCGGCTATATCGTTGCTGCTGAAGAACAGGGCGTCAGCCAGGAAAAATTGGCCGGAACGATCCAAAATGATATCTTAAAGGAATACCTGACCCGCAACACCTATATCTATCCGCCGGAACCTTCGATGCGAGTTGTTTCCGATATCATCGGGTATTGTTCAAGTCACATGCCCCGCTACAATACCATCAGTATCAGTGGTTATCATATGATGGAGGCCGGCGCCGACTCCGTTTTGCAGACCGCTTTTACCCTGGCAGACGGCCTGGAATATGCTCGGGCCGCCATCAACGCCGGGCTGGATATTGATGCCTTTGCGCCGCGCCTGTCTTTTTTCTTTGGGATCGGCATGAACTTTTTCATGGAAATTGCCATGCTGCGCGCAGCGCGGTTTTTGTGGCATAAAATCATCAGCCAGTTCAACCCCAAGGATCCGCGATCAACCATGTTGCGCACCCACTGCCAGACATCAGGCTGGAGCCTGACGGCCCAGGATCCGTATAATAACGTCATCCGGACCACGCTAGAATGCTTGTCGGCCGCTTTGGGGGGCACTCAGTCGCTGCACACCAATTCTTTTGACGAAGCCGTCGGGCTGCCCACTGATTTTTCAGCTCGGATTGCGCGCAACACCCAGCTGATTGTGCAGGAAGAATCTCAAATTTGCAAAGTCGTTGACCCGCTGGCAGGCTCCTACTATGTTGAGTCGTTAACGGACGGTATTATTCGCGAAGCCGGTAAAATTATCGATGAAGTTGAAGAAATGGGCGGCATGGCCAAAGCGATTGAAACCGGAATGCCCAAAATGCGGATCGAGGAAGCGGCTGCCCGCCGGCAGGCCCGTATTGATCAGGGCAAAGATGTGATTGTCGGTGTCAACAAGTACACGATCGAAGAAGATGTGGACCTTGACGTTCTCGAAGTGCCGGCAAGTGTTCGGGATGAACAAGTCAATCGCTTAAAAGAGCTCAAAGCCAACCGGGATGCAAAAGCGGTTGAGCAGGCGCTGCAGGCAGTTGTCAATGCTGCTGAATCCGACGGTAATTTGCTCGAAGCCTGCATTCCGGCAGTGCGGGCCCGGGCCACGGGCGGCGAAATTTCAGATGCCCTTGAAAAAGTTTTTGGGCGTTTTGTGGCCACCACCCAGTGTATATCGGGTGTGTATGCCTCGGAATACGGTGATAGTGA